>Ga0164243_10006937_pt1 | contig 17038 bp, 14 predicted proteins | sample OricompcompostOP_FD_108781 | JGI IMG/M metagenome (GOLD analysis project Ga0164243, IMG submission 108781) | Organic Plus compost microbial communities from Emeryville, California, USA - Original compost - Organic plus compost (OP) | ecosystem: Engineered > Solid waste > Mixed feedstock >... | reverse complement strand
GTTGATGAGCACGCGGCCCGACTGCGGCCGGCGCAGGCCCGCGAGGCATTCGAGCAGCGCGGTCTTGCCGCCGGCATTGGGGCCGACGATCGCCGTGCGCGCCCCGGCCCGAACCGAGAAGGTGACGCCGTTGAGCGCTGCTTCCTGATCGACGTCGGGCCGATAGTAGAGGCGGTCGACCGCGACTTTGGCAGCGGTGAGCCCCACGGGACTTGCGAACTCGACACCGGCGCGCTCGGTCGGCGTTGCCATGAGCTGGTCGAGCTGCTTCACCGAGTTGCGGATCTGACGCAGCCGGACGAGCGATCCGAAGGCCTGCTGCGCCGGCGTCGTGATGCGCCAGATCAACATCATCGCGGCGACGAGCGCGCCAGCGTTCATTGCCTTGTCGAGGACGAGCATGATGCCGATGCACATCGTCGCCAGCACGGTCAGCATGCTGAGTGCGTGCCCGATCGTCTGCGCGCGCGCGACGGCAATCGCATAGTCGCGGTTGCGGGCTGCAGCCTCGCGGGCGAGATCGGCGAACTGTCCGAGCCACCGGCTGCCGGCGCCAGCGTGATAGAAGGCGTTGATGCCTAGGAACGCCGCTCCGGCACGCTCTTCGAGACGCGCCGCAGCGACGCCGGCGGCGTGTGCCTTGCTGTCAATATAGTCGGCCGTCGGGAAGGCGAAGGCCGTATAGCAGAGCAGCGCAACGATGGGGACCAAGACAAGCCATCCGCCGATCAGCGCGATGGCGATCAGGAAGATGACGACGAACGGATAGTCGATCAGGTTGGCGCCTCCGACGCCGGTGAGGAACTGGCGGGCGTTGTCGAAGCTGCGCATACGAATGACGTTATTGTGCACGCCGAGCTTCGCCGACACATCGAGCGGGAAGCTCAGCACCTTACGCATGGTGGCTTCGCCGATGCGCGTGCCGGCCCAGGCGCCGAGGCGGGAGATGACGGTCTGCCGCCCCATGCGCAGCGCCCAGGCGCCGATCACTGCGACAGTGGCAAAGAGCGCGATGCCCCAGATCGTGTCGGTGGTGCCCGAAGGAATGATGACGCTATAGACGATGAGCGTATAGACGGCGACGGCGAGCGCCAGGAAGTTGAGCACCGAACTCATGGCGAAGACCGCGAAGAGCTCGTCGCGCATGCGCTCGAACAGGCCGCGAAACCAGTTCGGCCGCGCTTCGTCGACCGCATGGAAGCCGGGATCGGGATCGACCGCCAGAATCGTCTCGCCGGCTGATGGTTCGAGTGTCGCCTGTTTGCCGCCGACCAGCCACCGATCCTTGCCGTTCGGCTGGCCGAGGTAGACGGCAACGCTATCCCCGCGCTCAAGCAGGCTTCCGGCGCGCAGCCGCGTCGTGTCCGAACCGTCGCCTTTTGCCGTGAAGCGTTGGGTTCGGAAGCCCATGTCTGACAGGATGCGCTGGAGGTGATCCAGAGTCAGTGGCACGTCGGGGGGTGGAAGAAGGGCTGCCAGGCTGCGCCCCGTTCCTGGCCAGTCGAGCGCAACCAGCATCTCAGGCAGCGCCGAGGCGATCGGCGAGTTGACACGCCGCTCGTCGCCGACCACGGCATCGAGGCGACCGAGCCACACCGTCTCGTTCCAATCGTGCAGCCGCGGCTGCGTGAGCGATTGGGCGATGACGGATGGGGTCGGCGCGCCGCTCATGACCGCTGGCCCTCCCCCAGGACGCTGATCGTCTGGTCGGCAAGGCGCAACAGATCCGGGTTGCTGGAGACCACGAAGATGGTGACATGGCCCTTGAGGCCTTCGAGAATTTCCACGAGCCGACGCATGCCGTCGAGATCGAGCGTGCCACCCACCTCGTCGAGGCAAAGGATAGCCGGCCGGCGGACAAGGGCGCGGATCAGCCCGATGCGCACGGCGATGCCGGGGCTGACGATCTCGGCACCTACAGGCCCGACTTGCGTCATGAACCCTTGGCGCAGGCCATCGATGAAGGAGTCGAGGCCAAGCCGCTGCGTCAGTCGGATGGCATCCGAATTGTACTGCGGGCTGAAGAGCGTGAGGTTGTCGAGCAGCGAGCCGCGGATCAGCTCTGGATAGGCACTTGCCGTAGCAATGGCGTGCCGCAGGCTCTGATGGTCGTAAGCCGTTCCCGGCAGGCCGTCGAACTTGACGGAAAGGCCGAGCGAGTCGTCGATCTGGGCGATGGCGTCGAGCGCCGCCGTTGCGGTCAGTGAATCGGAGGCTTCGACATGCACGAAGCTGCCTTGCGGGATTGTCACCGAGCCGCCTTCGATGGCCTCGCCCGACAGCTCGATGGTGCCGCCGTGGAAGATGCGCTCGCCATCGCGGCCGGTCCAGAGCGGGGCCAGCGGCAAAGAGAGGACGTCGTCGATCTTGCGCTCGGCCTCATCGTGGTAGCCGAGGCGGCTCAAATAGGCAAAGGTCCCCATCGCAGGCAGGATGGAACGGCCTGCCAAGAGCGTGCAGGCGGCAAGGCCTCCCGTGGTCAGCTGCCCGGCAATGACCATGAATGCACCGGCGGTAAGCACGCCGATGGTGGAGATTTGCGCCAGCAGCGAGCCGTTCTCGCGGATCAGCGCCATGAGGTCCTCGGCGCGTGCGCTGGCGTCCATCGAGCGAGCAACGGTTTCGCCGTAGCGCCGCGTCAGCATGGTCTCGGCGGCCATTGCCTTGACCTCGACGATGCCTCCGAAGATTCCCCAGGCGAGCTCGCGGCGTTGCTTCTCCGCGGCTTCGACGTCGCTCAGTGCCTGGGCCGCGCGACGCGAGATGAGCAGCGCGGCAACGAGCGCCACGAGCGTGAGCGTCAGCGGGATCAACGCCAACCACGCCGCGATGTAGGCGATGAGCCCAATGTAGACGATGACGAACGGCAGCTCGTGCAGCGCTGCCGCGGCATTGCCGGACCAGAAATCACGCACCTGTCCGACGGCGCGCAACGCCTCCGAGATGGCTGGCGTGCCGAGCGCGTGCACCGCCTTGCCGTTGGCGCGCATGAGATGATCGAGAAGGGCGAGCGAAGCCCGGCTCTCGAAGACCGCTCCAACGTTGGCAAACAATACCGCGCGGCCGTAGTGCAGAACCGCCTCGAGCAGGATCGCAATGCTGACGCCTATGGCAAGCACCAGCGTCGTCGAATAGGCCTCGTTGGGAAGAATGCGATCGTAGGTCTGCAGCAGCGCCAGCGGTACAGCAAGCGAGAGGATATGCGCGCAGATCGAGGCAATGACTGCCAGAATCGTGACGCTTGGGGGCCTGATGGTATCGAGGAGCCGCTCCACAACGCCGGCCTTCCGTCCGCAAATCGATGATCAGGAATTGTTTGCAGCAGCGGACGTTTAGCAGGCGGCACATTAAAAATTGCCGCCCAAGGGAATGACGAGTTTTGCGAGATATTTTGGCTAATCTATCCGGGGACAGACTGTTCAGCGCGAGCGATGCAAAGGCAAGTTGCTCCGAGTCGACACACCCAAAGCCGAGGCTCAGCGGAACAGCGATGCCGGTGGCTGCGACCCGGGGCCGTCCGGAAGCGATGGCGCGCTGGCTGCTCTGGCCAAAGCCTCACGTCCAATGCTCTGCAGGGTCGGATCGGGATGGGCGACAAGCACATTGCCGACCTCGCGGCAGAACTCCGGTGGCGCTATGGAGCAGGCGGCACGCAGCCAATAGGCGGCGTCGTCGAGGTTACCTGCCTGAGCGAGAAAGCGGGCGAGATTGTACTGGCCGCGGATGCAGCCACGCTCGGCGCCGCGACGATACCAGCGAACGGCAGATGCGAGCTTGGGGCGGCAGCTCCAGCCTTCCTCGCGGTACTGGCCGAGCGTGCTCATGGCTTTGGCGTTGCCGCGCCGCGCCGCGCGCACGAACAGCGACAACGCGGCGGCCGGATCGCGCGCGACGCCGTCGCCAGCAAGCATGAGGGAGGCGAGATTGAACATGGCCCATGCATTCGACTTGTCGACGGCCTGCCGATACCAGCGTGCGGCCTCGACCCGGTCGACGGGGACGCCCCAGCCGCATTCATGGCAGCGGCCGACCATGTTGATGGCATCGGCGCGCCCGGAGGCGGCGGCGAGGCTGAACCAGCGATAGGCCGCGGCGGCGTCGCGCTCCACACCGTGTCCGGAGAGAAGCTTGTGACCGAGGATGAACTGGGCGACGGCCGAGCCCTCTCCAGCCAGCCTCTCGGTCATGAGCGCCGACGCCTGCGGATCGAACTCCTGCGTCGCCGCGCCTGCGGGAATGATGCTCACGTAGAGCGACTCGTACTTCGCCGGCGCGCCGACCGGCGCATGGAAGACGATCTCGTCCTTGTCGTCGCTCATGTCTCTGACCAGTGGCGAACGAGATTGTGATAGTGGGCCGTGAGCCCGACCACGGCCGGATCATCGGTCGGGAGCCGTCCGCGTACGCTCATGACGGACATGTCGAGGTCGTAGAGCATGTGCCGGTGCCAATCGTCCTTGACGAGCGACTGCGTCCAGAAGAACGACGCCCATCGGCTGCCGCGGGTGACGGGCGTCACCGAGTGCATGCTGGTAGCCGGATAGACGACGAGATGTCCGGCCGGCAGCTTCAGTGCGTGCGTGCCGTAGGTGTCGTGGACGACGAGCTCGCCGCCATCATAGTCCTCCGGAGGCGTGAGGAACAGGGTCGACGACACATCGGAGCGCAGCCGCGAGCTCGAGCCTGGGATTGCCTGGATGGAGCCGTCGACGTGGGCGCCGAAGGTCATTCCGACATCGTAGCGATTGAACATCGGCGGCAGCACGCGCAACGGCAGCGCCGCGGTCATGAATTTCGGATTGTTGGCGAGGGCGCGCAGGATGATCTCGCCAAGCTCCTTGACCACGGGGGAGTCGGTCGGCACCTGGAGGTTGTTCTTGACCGTAGCCGCCTGGCTGCCGGAGGTGGTGCGTCCGTCGACCCAGTTGGTGGTTTCCAGCACCCCGCGAATGTAGGCCAGCTCATCGGGCATCAATACGTCGGGGATGGTCACGAGCATGCGGAGCGGTCTCCTGAAAAGCACGATTGCCGGGCTAGGCCGGCAATCGTCTCTTAGCTCAAGTGCCGACGGTGCGGCGAGTGCACCGCCGGCAATGTGTTTAACGACGCATCAGTACTTGTAACTGGCTCCGAGCCAGAAGGTACGCGGCGCCCCGAGGTAGCCCCAGGCACCACCCCAATTGGTCGAGGTGAGGTAGAGCTCGTCGAAGACGTTATCGACGTTGAGCGTCAGCTCGACGTTGTCGGTGAGGTCATAGGACGCCATGAGGTTGACGAGGATGTAGCCCGGCAGCTTGCCGAACCTGCCGTTCGGGATGACGCGGAGGGCATCGTCCGTGCGGCCCACCCAGGATTCGCCAACGTACTGGATGCCGCCGCCGAGCGTGAGATCGTTGGTCACGTCGTACGTGGTCCAGAGCGTGGCGGACACGTTGGGTGTAAACGACAGCTCGTCGCCGTTCGTTGTCGTCACCTTTGTATAGCCGGGAGCAGAGGCATTGGTGCCGGTCATGATGTCGTAGTCGCCGCCGAGAACGGCATCGACGTGCGCCCCGTGCCGGCGCTCGCTCTCGAGCACCGTCAAGCCACCGTAGACCTTCCAGTATTTGGTCAGCTCGCCGGCGATGCCGAGCTCGATGCCTTTCACCTCCTGCTCGCCATAGACGATGCCGGACGGAGCGGTGAGGCCACCGTAGGCTACGTTCTTCTTGGTGGTGTGGAACAAGGCGGCCGTGGTCGACAGCTTGCCGCCGAAGAAATCCCACTTCACGCCGGCCTCGTAGTTGTGGAACTCGAGCGGGTCGGCACCGGCGACAAAGCCCGGAAGCGAGTTGTCGGTGCGCGAGATGTCCGGGTTCGACAGCAGCGAGCCTTGTGGCAGGTGGGATAGGCTGTAGGCGGCGTAAAGGCTTCCTTCGCGCACCGGCTTGTAGACGATGCCAACCTTGCCGCCGACGGTCGTCTCCGATTCAGTATAGGAACCGCCCGCTGGCACGCCGGGGAGGCTCTGGCCAGAGATGTCGACGTCATAGTTCTCGATGCGGACGCCGCCGACAACCTGCCAATGCCTGTCGAGATCAATCGTGTCGTAGGCATAGGCGGCTGCCGTCTCGATCTCGACGTTGCTGCTCTGGCTCGCCACCGGGTTGTTGGTGGGGAAGCGCAGCGCGGTTCCTTCCTCGCGCGACAGCTCCACGCCGGTCGACAGCGTATGCCGGAACTGGCCGGTATAGAACCGCGCGGCGAGGTTGGTCTGGTTGGTCAGGGTCTCGTTCTCACGGTCATAGAAGTTGCGGTTGCCGGGCACGCCGCTCGCTACAACTACTGCGTTTGACGGGACATGATAGGCAACAGAGCGGTCAAGCTTCGACCACCGGGTCTGATTGGTGATCGTCACGCTGTCGGACAGGTCGTGCTCGAAGCGCACGATGAACGAGTTCGCTTCGGTATCGTCGTAGTCCGACGACTTGCCGAAGAAGTAGTCACGCGGAAGATTGGCGACATAGCCGCGGGGGCCGGCGCCTTCGACGCCGACGCCATACTGTCCCGGCCCCCGATTGATCGCGACGCCCGAGTCGGGGACGTCGTTGCGCTCCACATGCTCGTAGGAGAAAATCGCCCGCGTGTCGGTTCCGAGGCCAAAGGCCACCGACGGCGCCACGCCCCAGGCATTTGCCTCCGCGACGTCACGACCGGCAATGCCTCCGTCCTGCACGAAGGTGTTGAGGCGTGCGGCAACGGTGCCAGCGCTCTGATTGACGTCGAAGGCGGCGCGACGGCGCGTCTCCGAGGAATATTCGTCAAATCCGAAGCCGACTTCGGCTTTCACGAAATCGTCGAGCTTCGGCGTCTTACTGACGATATTGACGTAGCCACCGGCAGCGCCGCGGCCGTTGTCAGCCGCCGGTCCCTTGAAGACTTCCACCTGCTCGACGTTGAAGGTGTCGCGGGTGTAGGTGCCGTTGTCGCGCGTGCCGTCGATGAAGACGTTGCCGACCGAGTTGAAGCCGCGGATGGCAAACTGCAGGCCGCCCGAGCCGAAGGCGTTCTCGCCGGCATCGATGGTGATGCCTGGCGTGTTCTTCAGTGTCTCGATGAGATTGGTCGACTTGCGCTCCTCGATGATCGTGCCCGGAATGACAGACACCGTCTGCGGCGTGTTGAGCAGCGGGCCGGTGACCTTCGGCGATGTCGAGTACTGCGCATTATAGGCGCCCGGTGCGGCGGGACCGGCTTGTCCCGGCAGCGGGTTGGTCTGCTGCGGTGAAGCCTGAGGCGGCTGTGCCGCAGGCGCGACGACCTGGGTGGTCGGCGCCTTTTTGGCGGCTGCTTTCTTCGCAGGCGCCTTCTTCTTAGCCGTCGCTTCGACGTTCAGGGGAGGAAGCGGGACCGGCTCGGGTGCCTGCTGGGCACTGGCGGGATAGCCGGCGACCGATGCAGCGCTCGCGAGCAGGGCTGTCTTAAGGCCCTGCCAACCGGTTGCGGGTCGCTGATCCTGTCCTTCGCTCTCACTTGAATCATCAGTAAAAATAGACTGCCAGCCATGGGCCAGCTCACTGCCCAAACTCATACGCCACCTCTTACAAACGCAATGCAACCAAATAGACTGGAGACAGCGTGCCGGCGGGTGCGCGTCCCCTTAACGAATGGGGCGTTACATGACGGCGGGAGTCAACTATGACGCTCCCTTATCTCGGTGTTCGACGTTTGGGTGATGTCATTCGGCAACGCATGCGACGCCGAATAGCTTTCTTCGTGCGGTTCCTCCGCTGGATGATGAATCCAACGTTTGCTGAGGATTGTCGGGCGCGCGAGGCACGTCAGCTTCCGGCTTGAGCTTGCCGGCTTCGTTCAGCGTCGGGCAGCTAGCTAGGACATGCGCGATCGCTCGCGAACCCCCGAGGGGGAAGCGCCGAAGCGGCGTTTGAAGCTTCGGTTGAAATGCGAGAGGTCGCCGAAGCCTGCCTCGATGGCGATGGTACTTATCGTCCAGCCGGCGTGGTGCGGGTCCGTCAGCATCCGATAGGCCGCATTGAGGCGGACGGCCAAGAGATAGGCCGTGAACGTCGTACCTTCTTTCTCGAACAGAAGCTGAATGTAGCGGGGCGTAACCCTCTGACGCTTTGCGATGGCGTTGAGAGTGATGCGCGGGTTACGGGCAATGTCGCGTTTGATCGTAGCAAGGCGCGCGGCGCCTACGGTGTTGGTGTGGATGGCGTCGGCTTCATCGCTGGGCGCCCCGACCGCCAGGGCAACGAGATCACGCACATGGTTGGCAGCGGCCGCCTGCAGGTCCGGGTTCGCGAGACCGCCGTTCTCTCGCAGCAAAGACAGATAGTCTTTGATGAGCTGCAGGGCGTCGGTCTCTCCGTGGATGAGTCCGGTGGCAGAATCTTCGAGATTGGCTATGCGGCGTGCGAGCGCCTCTCTCGGCACCATGACGACGAGGTGATGATTGTTGTCGCCGAAGCGTACGCCGAAGGGCTCGCCATGCAGCACGCCGACGCCATGGCCGGGGCTGACCTCGACCTCGCGGTGGAGTTGAGAGCAATCCATCCTGCCGTCGAGAGGGATGAGAAGCGCAAAGTCGTCGTCACCGTCCTTGGTCTTGCTGGTGGTCCGCTGCCACGATGCGGCTGCCGCCGAACGACACCAGCCAATCTTGACGCCGGGAAGCATCAGCATGGTCACTTCGGCGGCAAACGGGCGATCCGACAGCGGCTCGATATCGGCTGTCGGGCATAGGTCGCGCCAATAGGATAGGCGGTCGGACGGCCGCACGTCGTCCGTCGACGCGTGCATGAGGATCTGCTTGCGTCTCGATTGCATCGGGTTTCGCGCTCCTTCACTGCGCAACCCCAATCAGGAATGCTCGCACAACATGATGTTCAGCGTAGCATGACTGATCACCCAGAGCACTCGCTGCCTGTGATCTAAAGCGTCCGTGCGACACTGGTGTCGAGCTCGTGTCTTTGCGATCGCCGTCATCGTCAGCGCGATGCCGACTGGCCGAGCACGCTCGCAGCACGTGTCACTTCTTGGAGGGTTCAGCTTTTGAAGCTGCCTGTTCGGGCTTTTGTGCCGTTGCCGCGGCAGTATTCGCGGGAACGCGCGTCGGCTGAACCGAAAGCCCAAATAGTTGCCAGCGGCCTTGCTGCGGCTGATAGAGCACCTCGAAATCGATACGCACCGGCTGACCGGGGAAGTGCCCCTTCAGCCGGAGCATGCCCGTCGCCGGGAGGATCGCCGGTGCCTCGGTGAGCTGTGGCGCTATGATCGCGACGGCTGAGAGATCGACGCCCTGCTGCGTGAGGTTGGCGAAGATGGAAGAGAGCCGGGCGGCAGAGTTTGCCTCGCGGAAGCCCGGTGCTCCGACATCGCGCAGGACGGTGAAGTTGCCAGTGCGCAGGGCGTCGTTGAGGGTCAGCAACGTCGCGCGCAGCAACACGACGATCTTCTCGGCGCTGGGCATCGACGGCGGCTGTGGTGCGGCGGCCTTGGGTGACGTGCCCTTTGGCTGTGCGGGTTCGGACGGCGGCACGCTCTGGGCAAGGACAGAGCCCTCCGACATGACGAGCAGCAGCAACCACAGGATATGCACCGCGAGCGGGATGCGAGACGTTCGCCCGCCTAGCACTACCATCCCAGCGTCACGCCGGAGCGGCCCGCGACCACGTTCTCCTGCGTGCTGACGCCGACACCTCCGTCGACCACCACGGCACTCGTCGGTCCCCAATAGCCGCGTCCGACCACACCGGCCGCCGTGACACCGACGGCGTTGCTGCCGTCGAAGTTGCCCCAGCCTCCGCGCACCGCAAAGGTTTGTCCCGGCAGCATGATCGGCTGCGCGAGGGCAAGGGACACGGCGATGCCGTCGGCCAGCTCGCTATCGCGGCGACCAAGCCCGTTGATCTGCGATTGCAGGCCGGTGAAGTCGGCGCTGGATGCGAGGCCGAGCTCTGCCGGCGTGTAGGCGGCGAGATCGCCGGTGGCGTTGGAGGTGACGATATGGGTCGGCGCGCCCTGCGCTGCCCGGCTTGCGTCGGATGTGATGCCGGCCATCGAGTAGGTGTTGAGGCTCGTGCCGAAGGCGAACTGGTTGGCGCGTGTCGCGACGGCCCCGCTGCCGATGGCCACGGCGCCATCGGCGGTGGCATTGGCCCCCCTGCCGAGCGAGATCGTATTGTTGATGTTCTGGGGGCCATTGTTTCCCGCCCCCGAGCCGATCGAGATGTTGCCGTCGCCGGTGATCTCGCGGCCCGCGGAATCACCGAGCGCGACATTGTCGTTGCCCACAGTGCTTCCGCCGCTAGCGCTGCCGACGAAGGTATTCTGAGACCCTGTTGCAAGGAAGCCTGCGGACGTACCGATGGCCGTGGAGTTGTCTCCTGTTGCCTCGGAGAAGGAACCCACGGCGGTTGAGCTATTTCCGGTTGCTTCGGCGAAGGAGCCGATGGCCGTCGCCGACAAGCCGTTCGCATCGGCGTTATCACCGCAGGCCATGGAACCGCCGCCCGTCGCGGTCGCACCGGCTGCACCTCCGGGAGTCGTCGAGTCGCAGACGAACTGGGCGGTCGCTGGCCCTGCGTGCATCCATAGCCCCAATGCGAACGCGATGACGCCGACGCAATATCTTCTGCGCGCGCGAGCACTCGTGCTGGCGCGTCGAAGCTGCACCTCTCCCATCCGAGTTCCCCTCTATCGCTCGGCCCAGCAACAATCGTTCCCGCAACGGCACTGTCGGGCGGGTCTTGGCGGCGACTCACTCTGAAGCAGAACGCTAGCTTGGGTTGTGCAAATTGGTCTTGGGCGAGAACGAACTCGGTGCGGGCCAAAAACGAACCCCGCGAGCGACTAGAGCTTCGAGCGAAGGCCGACGAAGAAGATTCGTCCGGCCTCGGGGAAGCCGTAGGAGGTCTCGTAGTCTTCATCGAGGAGATTCTCGATGCGCCCGAAAAGCTGTGCCGCTCCGCCATCGAAGTCCTGGGTGAGGCCCAGATTGACGAGGTGGTATGCGTCGAGATCGAGCGTCGACAATTCGTCTCTGGAGATCGAGACGCTCCCTGCCACGTATTGATAGTCGACGCTCAGCGTCGTGCCGGTGATGAAGCGATAGTCGGCACTCAGCGTCACGGTGTGCTTGGGCTCGTATTGCACGGCAGTCACGCCGCCCGGCACTGGCGCGAGATTCCGCGCGTCGAGGTAGGTATATCCCGCCTGCAGCCCGAGATTTTCTGTCGGCCGGAACGTTGCCGTCGTCTCGATGCCTTCGAAGCGCAGCAGATCCTTGTTCTCGAAGATCTGGGTGGCCCTGTCCTTGGAGATGAAATTCTTTGCGTCGATGCGGAACAGGGCAACGCTGAGGAAAGTGTTCAGCGTCGGCAGACCTTGCTCGAGCGCTACCTCGTAGTTGCGCGTCACCTCGGTCTTGAGGTCGGGGTTGCCTCCGTCGAGGGAGTAGTAGTCACGGATCGTCGGGAAGCGGATCTTGCGGGCGACCGAGCCGCGCAGGGCGGTCGTATCGGTGAGACCGTAGCGCAGGCCCGCGAGGTAGGTGTAGCCGTCTGCCGAGCCTTCAGACCTCGACTGCTCGGCCCATCCGGCGCCGAAGACGCCGGAGAAAGCCGAGGTGAAGGAGACCTCGTACTCCGCCGCAGCAGAGCGGATATCGATGTCATGATCCTCATCGACGGCAGCAGCAAAGTCGCAGTTTGCCGTCGATCCGCCTCCTCCGCTGCCGCCACCACCTCCATTGCCTCCGCCCCCGCCGCCGGACCCTCCGCTCACGAGGATGCCGCCGAGCGCATCGCAGGCCGCTTTCCTCTGCGTGGCGTTGCCGTTGACTTGCGTTCTCTCGATCGAGAACCCGTCTGCGTCCCAGCTCTCGCGATGTGCGTCGGCGGCGATGGTGAGCAGGCTCGATTTGAATTTCTGCATGAGCTGGAATCCGCCGCCGAAGACGCCTGACGATGCATCCTCGCGGAACGAGCCCTGCGCGGTTTGCTTCTCGTATGTCGGGTCATCGTAGCGATTGGTCAGCTCATCGAGGCCGTTGTAGTAGGCCGTCGGGCGGAGCGAGAGCCCGCCGCCCAGCTTGATGAGACCCGACGTCTGCAGGCTCACGCTGTCATATTCATCCACGCGCTCAAAGCGCGTGCCGGCGGCGAAATCGGAGCATGGCGCGTAAGTGCAGCCGCCCATCATGTTCCGCGGACCATAGGTCGTCGGCGGCTTTCCGTATTCGCCGTTGCGATAGTTGACGCTCACGCCCCACGTCACGGTATCGCTCGGCTTCCACTCGCTGTTGGCATAGAAGGCGCGGTCCTCACGGTCGCTGTTGATGCGCTCGTGGCCAGGCTGCAGCGTCGTCGGCTGGAAGCCGTTGGAAAGGTGGTAGGCGTCCTGCTCGAACATCGATGCGCTGACGAACGATCTCACCGTGCTCGAGCCGTAGCTCGCCGTCACGCTGCCGTCCCGCTCCTTGCCGATGCCGACGCGTCCGGTGGCGGTGCCATGCAGGCCCGGTCCCGCGCTCCTGGTGATGATGTCGATGACAGCAGCGTTGCCACCAGGGCCATAGAGGACCGAACCGCCTCCCCGCGTCACTTTGATACGGGCGATGTTCTCAACCGGAATGGCGCGTGGATCGAATTGTCCATCGACGCTGGCCCCGAAGGGGACGCCGTCGATGAGCAGCGTCACGTGGCGGGTCCGGAACCCGCGGATGTCGATGCGCGGAACGCCGTCGCCGCCGTTGAGCACGAAGACGCCCGGCATGAGACGGATGGCTTCGTCGAGGGTCCGGGCGCCGGAGCGTTCAATCTGTGCCGCTGTGACTTCGTCGACCGTCGTCACTTGCTCGACGATGCGATCCGATTGCGCCCGGCCGCTGTTGACGCCTTCGGCGGGCGTGCTGGCCTGTCCGCTGCCGCCCGTGCCTTCGGTATCGGAGGTTGCTGGCGAGACGCTGCCCGATGCTGCACTTGATGCAGCGTTGTTCTTCTTGCCGGAGCTCTTTGTGGCTTTCGGAGGCGAGACCTCGTCGGTGGTCACGACCACCTCGGGGAGGCTGTACTCTGGCGCCGTCTGGGCTCGCGCCGTTGCCGTCAGCAAGCCAACCGAAGCTGGCACAAACAATATCCCAACGCGAAAGCTACGCACGCGCGCTACTCATTCTACTATCCTGCGCTATATTTTCCTGTATATATCGAAAGTGTAGGGCGGCACAATTGCAGTCAGGCATTTGTGACGGCGAGTGTGGCCAACGCGTAACGTCGCGCGGCGGGTCACGCTTGCGCGTTGGTGTGCGAAGCCAATTTGGAAACGGAGAGACCGCGTCGTGTCGATCAGAACGAAGCTGCTAAGGTGCCTGATCAACGTCGCGGTGCTTGTCTTCGCCTCGTCCGTGGTTACGTCCGCGGCCGAGACAGGCGCGCCAAAGCCGGTGCGTCTTGCCGTTGTCAACACGCCCTTCTTCAGCGGGCTGATGGCCGACCTTGTCGACGATTTCAAGAAACAGAGCGGGCTCGAGGTCACGATGGTCTCGGGACAGGACATCTACGACCGGGCGCGCGCGGGAGAGGTGGACATCGTGATCTCGCACTACGGGTTCAGCGATGTCGAGGCGTTCGTTCTGGGAGGATACGGACGTTGGCCTCGCCTCGTCTTTTCCAATCAAATGGCTATCATCGGTCCCAAGAGCGACCCGGCCCAGATCCGCGGCGTGGCGAGCGCATCCGATGCATTCCGGCGTATCGCGGAGACCAAGGCTCCGTTCGTCCCCAATGCGCTTCCTTCGGTGATGTATTTGACGGAGTATCTTTGGGAGCGGGCAGGGCGGCCAGATAAGGCCGGCTGGTATTTGGAGCCGAATGAAGCCAAGGGGCAGGCCATCAAGCGTGCCGAGGAAAAGGGTGCTTACGTCATCTGGGGCGCGCTGCCGTTTCTGCGCTTCACGCAGCAACATGAGACGCAGATGGAGATTCTGGTTGCGGGCGATCCGATCCTTCAGCGCGTCATGGCCTCGATCATCGTCAATCCCGACAAAGTCGCTGGTGTCAATGCGGAAGGTGCTGCCACCTTTGAGCAGTATCTGCTCTCGCCCAGGGCGCAAGCACGGGTCGCCGCCTTTCGCTCACACGGCACCGATCTTCAGCTATGGTGGCCGGCGGCGCGTAGCAATTCCGAATAGAGGCCGCGGAGGCTAGATGGACCGCTGATTGACGCGCTTCGACAGTTCCTCGGCGCTTTCCTTTCGCTCGCTGTAGCGATCCACGAGGTAGTCGGCGCGTCCGCGAAGCAGCAGCGTAAACTTGGTCAGCTCCTCCATCACGTCGACAAGCCGGTCGTAGTACGCAGACGGCTTCATGCGACCGTCCTCCTCGAATTCCTGAAAGGCCTTGGCGACCGAGGATTGGTTGGGGATCGTGAACATGCGCATCCAGCGACCAAGAACGCGCATCTGATTGACCGCATTGAACGACTGCGAGCCGCCGCTCACTTGCATCACGGCGAGCGTCTTGCCTTGCGTCGGGCGCACGGCGCCAATGGAAAGTGGAATCCAGTCGATCTGCGCCTTGATGATGCCGGACATGGCGCCGTGCCGCTCCGGTGACGACCACACCTGTCCCTCGGACCAGGTCACGAGCTGGCGGAGCTCCTGAACCTTCTCGTGCGTCTCGTGCGCGCCATCGGGTAGCGGAAGTCCGTCAGGATGGAAGACGCGCGTCTCGCAGCCGAAAGCTTCCAACAGGCGCTGTGCCTCGAGCACGAGCAAGCGGCTGTAGGAGCGTTGGCGAAGGGACCCATACAACAAGAGGAGGCGCGGCTTGTGGGCACGGGACGGGATGTTCTCGAGCGCGGTCTCCTCCGGTATGCGGAAAGCCGATGGGACTATGTTCGGCAAGACGAGCGGGCCATTGTTCCTGGTGCTCATGGGCTGCGCTCTTTGGCGGGCACGACTTCGCCATCCTCTTTGGTGAAATCGCCGATATGTGGGTTCGGCAGGATCTCCAATACGATCTCGGAAGGTCGGCACAGCCGCGTTCCGAGCGGCGTTACCACGATCGGACGGTTGATGAGTATGGGATGCTGCATCATGAAATCGATGATCTCGTCGTCGGTCCATTTGGGATCCGCGAGGCCCAGATCGGCATAGGGCGTGCCCTTCTCACGCAGCAGTGCGCGAGGCGCCAGTCCCATGGCTTGCAAGAGCTGCACGAGCTCTTGGCGCGTCGGCGGGTCCTTCAGATATTCGATGATCCGGGGCTCCTCGCCGCTTTGCCGGATCATGGCGAGCGTGTTGCGCGAGGTTCCGCATGCCGGGTTGTGGTAGATGGTGATCGTCATGGTTGCTTTGCCAATACTCCGGTTGTCACGTTCTGCCCCGGACGAGATTGCCGGCTACGCGAGAGCAGCGATACCGCACCGAGGGCGCAGATCGTTCCGACAAGCTGGGCTGCGATGAAGCCGATGACGTCATCGGGCCGTATGCCTGAGAACGTATTGGTCAGGGAGCGCGCGACCGTCACCGCAGGATTGGCGAACGAGGTCGAGGCCGTGAACCAGTAGGCGGCGACGATGTAGAGGCCAACGCTCATCGGCACGGCCTGCGGCTTTACTTTGCGCGTTAGTAAGATGGTGAGGACGAGGCCGAAGGCAGCGACGCCCTCGGAGAAGGCTTGTGCCGCACCGCTGCGCGCCTTCAGCGACAACTCGACCAGCGGCAATTCGAACATGAGGTGGGCCACCACCACGCCGACGATGACTCCGAGGAGCTGGGCCGCCGCATAGCTCACGGCCTCCGCTGGCGGGATCTCCCGGCGCAGGCAGAACGCAAAGGTCACAGCGGGGTTGAGGTGCGCGCCCGAGATCGGCGCGAGCATCGTTATGAGCACGACGAGTATCGCGCCGGTGGGCAACGTGTTGCCGAGCAGGGCGATAGCATCGTTGGCGCCTGCAAGCCGCTCGGCCATGACGCCTGACCCGACGACCGTCGCCAGAAGCAGCGCCGATCCCAAGCCCTCGGCAAGCAGGCGCTGCGGCAAGCCGGGTGCGCTCACTCGGTTTTCTCCGGCGCTGTGGCCTTGGTGCGGCCGATGTCGTCGAGACGCTTCTGGAGGGAGAGCTTGTCGAGCGAGGCGAGCGGGAGCGCGGTGAAGATGCCGATGCGCTGGAACAGCATGCGGTGCGTGTCCGCAAATGCGAACCTCTGCTCGCTTTCGGTTCCTTGCGCGGCGGATGGATCAGGGAGACCCCAGTGCGCGCTCATCGGCTGGCCCGGCCAAACGGGGCATGGCTCGTTGGCGGCGCTATCGCAGACGGTGAAGACGAAGTCGAGCCGAGGTGCGTCCGGCACGGCGAACTCATCCCACGGCTTCGACCTCAGATCCGAGGTGTCGTAGTTGAGCTGACGCAGAAGGTCGAGCGCGTAGGGATGGACCCGGCCGCTCGGCTGGCTGCCGGCGCTGTAGCCTTTGAACTTGCCCGCGCCTAGTCGATTGATGATGCATTCGGCGATGATGGAGCGGGCCGAATTGTGCGTGCATAGGAACAGGACGTTGAGCGGTTTGTCGGTCATTTTGAGCCCCCCTTGCTCGTACACAACTTGCGCGCTCTCTTGAGCGCATCCCCGCACAGCTCGGGGCGTCCCTGGCAGCAATCCTCGGTGAGGTAGGCGAGGAGCTGGCGCATCCCCTCGATGTGGACCGCGTAGCGGATGTAGCGGCCATCGCGTGTGCCGCGAATGAGCCCGGCGCGATCCAGCTCTTTCAGATGGAACGAGGCTGCGGTCGGCGCCGCGCCGACGGCTGCAGCGATCTCCGAGGCAGGCAGTCCGTTCGGCCCCTCGACGACGAGGAGACGGAAGATCGCCAGGCGCTGGTGATGCGCGAGTGCGGCGAGCGCCGCGACAGCTTGATGCTCATCCATGCGCTATTGATACAACAATTATTGAATAGTGCAAGTATGGAGAGACAAGGAAGAGCTCGTTGACGCCGAGTCGCCCCTGCGACCTTGCTCCGTTCATCCGTGCGGCTGG
>Ga0164243_10006936_pt1 | contig 17039 bp, 17 predicted proteins | sample OricompcompostOP_FD_108781 | JGI IMG/M metagenome (GOLD analysis project Ga0164243, IMG submission 108781) | Organic Plus compost microbial communities from Emeryville, California, USA - Original compost - Organic plus compost (OP) | ecosystem: Engineered > Solid waste > Mixed feedstock >... | reverse complement strand
CGTGGCAATCCAGGGCCTCGTGCATCTGCCCTGGATTGCCGCGTCGGCTTCGCCTCCTCGCAATGACGAGGGGAGAGGCTCGTCACTCCGGCGCAGGAGATGCCAGCTTTCGCTGGCATGACGCATAGGCCGAAGGAAGTGGGCGGGCGAAGCCCCCTTCGTCAGCCCAGCCAGCCCAGGGCGGTGGCGGCCCACATCGCCGCGGCGCCGAGACCAGCGGCGAGGGTGTAGGCCGGCCAGCGCGAGCGGCGGCGGCTTTCCCACATCAGCTCCACAGGGGGCAGCGGCGGGGCTTCGGGGGCGCCGCCGCGGGGGGGGAACTGCTCCTCCAGCCGGCGGACCAGGGCGGGGATGCGCAGCAGCGTGTCCGCATCCTGGCGCAGGCGGTCGGCCAGCGCGGCTTCGGGGCCCAGCTCGTCGCGGATCCAGTCGCGCACGAAGGGGGCGGCGACGTCCCACATGTTGATCTCCGGATCGAGCCGGGTGGCCACGCCTTCGACCATCACCATCGTCTTCTGCAGCAGCAGCAGGTGGGGCTGGGTCTGCATGTCGAAATCGCGGGTGATGGCGAACAGCCCGTCGAGCATCTGGCCGACCGAAAGCTCGCTCACCGGCTTGCCGCGCATCGGCTCGCCCACCGCGCGCAGGGCGGTGGCGAATTCCTCCACCGAATGATGGGCGGGCACATATTGCGCCTCGAAATGGATCTCCGCCACCCGGCGGTAATTGCCGGTGGTGAGGCCGTAGAGGATCTCCGCCAGCCATTGCCGGGCGCGGCGGTCGATCCGCCCCATGATCCCGAAATCGATCGCGACGATGGTGCCGTCCGCACGCACGAACAGGTTGCCCTGGTGCATGTCGGCATGGAAGAAGCCCGCGCTGATCGCCTGGGTGAGGAAGGCCAGCACCAGCCGGCCCGCCAGCTGCGGCAGGTCGTGCCCGGCCGCCTCGAGCGCGGCGGTGTCGCTGATCTTGATCCCGTCGACCCATTCGACGGTGAGCACGCGGCCATTGGTCCGGTCCCAGTCGATCTCGGGCACGGCATAGCCGGCGAAGCCCTTCATCGCCGCGGCCAGCTCGCTGGCGGAGGCGGCCTCGCGCCGCAGGTCCAGCTCGCGATTGGTCCAGCGCTTGAAGTTCTCGATCGTAAGGCGCGGGCGCAGCCGGGCGGCTTCCCCGCCCAGCGCCTCGAGATGGGCGGCCGCCCATTCATAGGTCTCGATGTCGCGCGCGAAGCGGCGGCGGATGCCGGGGCGCAGCACCTTGATCGCCACCGTGCGCCCGTCCGCGGTGACCCCGCGATGGACCTGGGCGATGGAAGCCGAGCCCACCGGATCGGGATCGACGCTGGCGAAGAGCCGTTCCAGCGGCGCCCCGAAGCTGCCTTCGATCTCCTGCCGGATCGCCGCGAACGGCACGGGCGGCAGGCTGTCCTGCAGGGTGAGGAGGTTGTCCGCCGCCGCCTCGCCCACGATGTCCGGCCGGGTGGCGAGCGACTGGCCGAGCTTGATCGCCGCCGGGCCGATCGCGCGGAAGGCGTTGGCATAGTCGGGCTGGGACGGCTGGAAGGTGCCGAAGCGCGCGACCCGGACCAGCCGCCGCACCGGGGCGGGCGTGTTGGGATCGCGCTCTATCCCGCGCAGCGCGCCGTGGCGGGCGAGCGTGCGACCCCAGCTCAGCAGCCGCCAGATATGGGTGAAGGGGGCGGTCATGCGGGCGATCTCACCTCCCGCACGGGGGAGCGGCCTTCGCGGTGCGCCCCATCAGATCTTCCACCCGGAATGGATCGCCACCAGCCCGCCCATGATCGGCTCCACCCTGGTCCGCGCGAAGCCTGCCGCGCGGATCATCCGTTCGAATTCCGGCATGGTGGGGAAACGGCGGATCGATTCGATCAGGTAGCGGTAGCTGTCCTCGTCCTGCGCGATCGCCTTGCCGATCCGGGGCACCAGCCGGTGCGAATAGAGGTCGTAGGCTTCCTTGAAGCCCGGCCATTCGGTGGTCGAGAATTCGAGGCAGAAGAACCGGCCGCCATGCCGCAGCACGCGGTGCGCCTCGGCCAGCGCCTTGTCGATATGGGTGACGTTGCGGATGCCGAAGGCGATGGTGTAGGCATCGAAGAAGCGGCTGGGGAAGGATAGCTCCTCCGCGTTCTGGCGCGACCAGACGAGGCTGTCGAAGCCGCGCTCCACCGCCCGCTCGATGCCGACGTCGAGCATGTCCTGGTTGATGTCCGACACGGTGACCTGCGCCCCGCGCTCGGCCAGGCGGAAGGCGATGTCGCCCGTGCCGCCTGCCATGTCGAGCACCGTTTCCCCGGGCTGCGGCTTCACCCGGCGCACGAAGCGGTCCTTCCACAGGCGGTGCATGCCGGCGGACATCGCATCGTTCATGATGTCGTATTTCCGCGCGACGTTGGAGAACACCGCGCCCACGCGCCGGGTCTTCTCCTCGGGGCTGACTTCTTCATAGCCGAAGGAAACGCTTTCGCTCATGCCCTAGCCCTCTAGCGAGGGCGCCTGGGCCGCGCCAGCCGAGACTTTGCCCCGCATCGCCGCCGCGCCCAGCACGATACCGGCCAGGATCAGCCCCATCCCCGCGAAATGATAGCCATGCAGCCGCTCGCCCAGCAGGGCGGCGGAAAGCAGCGCACCGAACAGCGGCAGCAGGGTGATCGCCTGCCCGGCGCGGGCCGGCCCCAGCCGGGCGGCCGCCCAGTTGTAGATGAAGTAGGACGCCAGCGCCGCCAGCAGCGCGACATAGCACAGCGCGCCGAGCACGGCCGGGGTCCAGTTCACCCTCAGCCTCGCCTGCCATTCGGCGAAGGCGAAGGGGGCCATCGCCAGCGCGCCGATCGCGAAGGTCACGGCGAGGAAGCTGAGCGGCGCGATCGCGGGCCTGAGGCGCAGCAGCACGGTGTAGAGCGACCAGGCCGAGACCGCGACCAGCACCATCGCATCGCCGAAGCCGAAATGCAGCCGCAGGGCGGCGGCGGGATCGCCCTCGAACACGATGGCGATCACGCCGAGGATCGAGCAGACCAGGCCGACCGCCTGCCACCCGTCGGGCCGGGTGCGGAACAGCGCGAGGTCGAGCAGCACCACCAACGGCGGGATGCCCGCCTGGAGCAGCAGCGCGTTGGTCGCCGTGGTGTGCTGGAGGCCGACATAGAGGAAGGCGTTGAACGAGCCCACGCCCAGCAGGCCGAGCACCAGCAGCGGCTTCCATCCGCCCAGGATCGCCCGGCGATCGCGCCACACGCCCCGCGCGGCGAAAGGCGCAAGCACCGCCGCCGCCACGGCCCAGCGCGCGAAGGCCAGGGTGAGCGGGGGGATGTCGAAGCGCACCGCCCGCGCGATGATCGAGTTCCCCGCCCAGAGCAGCATCACCAGCCCGAGCATGGCGAAGGCCCGCATGTCCTTGCGTTCTTCCTGCATGGCGGCGGCCATAGGCGCGGCTCGCGCGCTTGGCGAGGGCGCGATGGGCGGGAGGGCACAGGATGGCGATGACAGGCCCTGCCGATCCCGGTAACGAGGCGCGCGATGCCCGAGCTTCCCGAAGTCGAGACCACCGTGCGCGGCCTTGCCCGCTTCCTCGAAGGCGAGCGGCTGGAGCGCGTCACGCTCAACCGGGCGGATCTGCGGCGCCCCTTTCCCGCGGACCTCGTCCAGGCGCTCACTGGAGCGGTGGTCACCGGGCTCGGGCGGCGGGCGAAATACGGGCTGATCCACACCGATCGCGGGCGGACGGCGGTGTTCCATCTCGGCATGAGCGGGCGCTGGCGGATCGACCCGGAGGAGATCGGCCGGCACGACCATCTCCTGATCGAGGCGGCCGGCCATCTCTTCGCCCTCAACGATGCGCGCCGCTTCGGCTCGGTGGACCTGGTCGACACGGCCGGGCTGGCGCGATGGCCGCAATTCGCCGCGATGGGGCCGGAGCCGCTGGGGGAGGAGCTTTCCGCACCCTATCTCGCGGGTGCGCTGGCGGGGCGCAGGCAGGCGATCAAGCTCCTGCTGCTCGACCAGCGGATCGTGGCCGGTCTCGGCAACATCTATGTATGCGAGGCCCTGTTCCGCGCCGGGATCGCACCCACGCGCCCGGCGGGCGAGGTCTCGCTGCCCGAGCTGGAGCGACTGGTGCCGGCGATCAAGGCGGTGCTCGCCGAATCGATCGCGGATGGCGGATCGACCCTGCGCGACTATGCGCGGCCCGATGGCGAACTGGGCTATTTCGCCACCCGCTTCGACGTCTATGGCCGCGAGGGGCGGCCCTGCCGCTGCGGCGGAACCGTGCGCCGCATCGTCCAGGGCGGCCGCAGCACCTGGTTCTGCCCCGATTGCCAGAAATAGAAACCGGCTCCCACGGAACTTGCCATGAGGCAGGCTTGCCTATAGAGGCCCTTCCGCCCGCAGGAGTGTAGCTCAGTTGGTAGAGCATCGGTCTCCAAAACCGAGGGCCGCGGGTTCGAATCCTGCCACTCCTGCCAGCGCTTCCCGGCCTTCTCTTTCAAAAATATTTTTTCATCGCGGGAACCCGTTGGAAGCGCTCGGCTTTCCCGGCGCGGGCGCGCTCATACAGATTCGATTCATGCGGAATCCGGGAACACTCCGGACCAGCCGTGCATTGGATGCGGCAGAACGCAGAAGGTATGAGGAGTGTCCCCATGTCGAGTCTGATCTATCGCAGCAGCCGCCCCGATAGCTGGACGATGCCGCGCCCCTATCGCGACGCGAGCCTGCGCCGCATGATGCACGGCCCGATCCAGCCGATGGAGCAGCCGAGCTTCCTCGCCCGCCTGCTGGGCCGCGGCTGACCGTTCCACCGCGCATGGCCGGAAGGGCCCGCCGCGGCCCTTCCGGCTCAGCGTGTTCCGGCCCGCGCTCCACGTCGTGAGCGCCCGACACTTGCACTCGGCCGCCTGTCTCGCTACATGGCGACCGTCTTCCGACATCGGAAAATCGCTGCCCCTCCCGGCCGACTGGGCCGGGGCGGCGATGAGCCCATGGCGGAAGGCGTGAACGGATTCTACCGATCGCGAAACGCAAGCGAGAGACACGTGGCCAAGACCAACCCGATCGAATTCCTCCGCCAGGTGCGGGCCGAAGCGTCCAAGGTGGTGTGGCCCACGCGGCAGGAGACCGTCACCACGGCGATCTTCGTCGCCATCATGATGGTGATCCTGTCGGTGTTCTTCCTCGGTGTCGATTCGCTGTTCGGCGTGATCGTGCGCTGGCTGCTTTCGCTGGCCTGACGCACAGAAACGGAAATTTCAGAACATGGCCCGCTGGTACATCATCCACGCCTATTCCGGCTTCGAGAACAAGGTCCGCGATTCCCTCATCTCGGAAGCCGAGCGCCTCGGCCTGTCCGAAGCGGTCGAGCAGGTCGAGGTCCCGTCCGAGACGGTGACCGAGGTCAAGCGCGGCAAGAAGGTCCAGGTCGAGCGCAAGACGATGCCCGGCTACGTCCTCGCCAAGCTCAAGATGAACGACGACGTCTACCACCTCGTCAAGAACACCGCGAAGGTGACCGGCTTCCTCGGCCCGAACGGCAAGCCGCAGCCGATCTCGGAACGCGAGGCGGCGCGCTATTTCGGCGCGCGCGAGGAAGCGGCCGCGATGCCCAAGCGCGAGATCAGCGTCGATTACGAGATCGGCGACAGCGTCAAGGTGCTCGACGGGCCCTTCGCCAGCTTCAACGGCCTGGTGGAAGAGCTCGATTTCGACAAGAACAAGGTCAAGGTCTCGGTCTCCATCTTCGGGCGCGCGACGCCGGTGGAACTGGATTTCGAACAGGTCGAGCTTTCGAAGTAACCGCCCCTTCCTCCCGCCGGCGAGCGGGGGAAGACGGGAAGGTTGCAATTCCGCCGTTTCTGCTCTAACCGCCCCGCTTCCCGCGCGGGCGACCGGCGGGAATCCATACGCGGGAGGGCCTTTCGGGGCGCCGTCTGCACCGCTTACCATGAGGGCGGGCCGCAAGGCGCGCCCGACAGTGAGAAAGGAGGCCTCTCATGGCCAAGAAGATCGAGGGCTATATCAAGCTCCAGGTGCCGGCCGGCACCGCCAACCCCTCGCCGCCGATCGGCCCTGCCCTGGGCCAGCGCGGCGTGAACATCATGGAATTCTGCAAGGCGTTCAACGCGGCGACCGACAGCCTGGAAAAGGGCATGCCGATCCCGACGATCATCACCGTCTATGCGGACCGTTCCTTCACTTTCGTCACCAAGACGCCGCCCGCCACCTTCCTCATCAAGAAGGCGATCAACCTGAAGTCGGGTTCCAAGGAGCCGGGCAAGACTTCCGCGGGAACGATCAAGCGTTCGCAGCTGGCCGAGATCGCCCAGGTCAAGATGGCCGATCTCAACGCGAACGACATCGAACAGGCGACGAAGATCATCGAAGGCAGCGCCCGATCGATGGGCCTTCAAGTGGTGGAGGACTGATCCATGGCCCAGCTGACCAAAAAGCAGAAGGCGCTGAACGAGAAGCTCGATGCCGACAAGCTCTACGGCGTGGAGGAAGCGCTGCAGACGCTGCGTGAGGTTTCGAGCAAGAAGTTCGACGAGACGGTCGAGATCGCGATGAATCTCGGCGTCGATCCCCGCCATGCGGACCAGATGGTGCGCGGCATGGTGTCGCTGCCCGCGGGCACCGGCAAGGATGTCAAGGTCGCGGTGTTCGCGCGGGGCGACAATGCCGAGAAGGCGCTGGCCGCCGGTGCCGACAAGGTGGGCGCGGAAGACCTGCTGGAAGACATGCAGGCCGGCAATCTCGACTATGGCCGCGTGATCGCCACGCCGGACATGATGGGCTTGGTCGGCCGCCTCGGCAAGGTGCTGGGCCCCAAGGGCCTGATGCCGAACCCGAAGCTGGGCACGGTGACCCCGAATGTCGAGCAGGCGGTGAAGGACGCCAAGAGCGGCCAGATCGAATTCCGCGTCGAGAAGGCCGGGATCATCCATGCCGGCATCGGCAAGCTCTCTTTCTCGGACGAGCAGCTCAAGGCGAATTTCGACGCTTTCGTCGACGCGATCGTCAAGGCCAAGCCCTCGGGCTCCAAGGGCAAATATGTGCGCAAGGTCGCCCTGACCTCGAGCATGGGCCCCGGCCTCAAGATCGACACGACGGCGGTGGAAGGCGTCTGACCGCTTCCTTCGCGACATGATCCGCCAAGGGGCCGGGGGAGCGATCCTCCGGCCCTTTTTGCTGCCCGCCCTACCGCCACCTGCCCGGAGAGCCTAGCTCGTCATGCCAGCGGAAGCTGGCATCTCAGGCCTTTGCTCACTGCCGCCCGAAACCCCGGCTTTCGCTGGGGTGACGAGAGAGGGGCGGGGTGATGAGAGAGGGGCGGGAGGAAGGCGATGCCCCCTACCGCAGATTCTCCTCCAGGTAGCATTCCAGCACCAGGCTGATTGCGCGTCCGTCCGGCAGGCGCAGCAGGGCACGGTGGCTCAGCACCGTGCCTTGCGGGCAGCCTTCCGCCGCGCCGCGTTCGCTCGACAGGCGCTCGCGCCTGAAGCCGAGCGGGGCGACGACCTTTCCGAACGGCGTGTCCGTCGTCTCGAGCGTGTCGTTCATTTCCCGCGGAAGCCGCGCGGGCACATACCAGTTCCGTGCGTCGGACAGCACCCGGCCCCCGCAGGCGAGCCGGACATGGCGATAGCCGAGCGGCTCTTCGGGCGAGACGCCCAGCGCCGCCCGATCCTGGGGCGGAAGGGGCATGGCCGGCCCGTCCGCCGGTTCCGCCGTCACCCTGGCCGGATCGGCCAGCCCACGCTCGGCGCACCAGGCTTCCAGCGTGGCGGTGGCGCTGTCGCGCCCGGCCAGCGCGGCTTCGAACGAGGCGAGCGAGGCCGCCTGCCTCGATGCAACGCATCCGGAAGCCAGCAGCAGGGCGGCGAGGCAAGGGATCGCCGCGCGGAAGATGGAAGGAGGCATGGGCCTTGTCCCGCTTGCAGTCTGCGGCCGCTCGAAGGCCGCAATGCGCCTGTGCCAGATCGGGCGGGCGCAGTCACCGCAATGTCGGGAGGAAATCCCCGCAGCGATCGCCACGGGGAAGAAGTCGGGGGCGGAACCCTGCGGCCCCGCCCCCGATGCATGGGATCAGAACTTGCGCTTCACGCTGAGCATGAACTCGCGCGGGCGGCCGGGCATGCCATAAGAATTGCCGCCCTGCATGTAGCGGTCATACTTGTTCACATAATAGAACTTGTCGGTGAGGTTGGTGGCCGCGAGCGCGACTTCCCAATCCTCGTCCGCCGAACGATAGGTCAGGCGAGCGTTGAGCAGCCCGCGCGATTCGACCTCGCCCAGCAGGTAGCCCTCGATATTGTTCGGGATGTTGCTCTGCATCGCCGACTGCCACGTCCAGTCCGCGCGCGGCGTCAGCGTGCCGATATCGCCCAGCGGAATCTCGTACTGGGCGCCGATCGCATATTTCCACTTGGGCACGAAGGGCGCTTCCGTCACGCCGACCACGATGCCCGAACCATCGAGCGGATTGCCGACGAAGCGGAAATCGGTGTAGCTGAACGAACCGTCGATCGACAGGCCGCGCACCGGCTGCGCTTCCATCTCGACCTCGAAGCCGTCGATCTTGGCATCGCCGATATTGCGCGTGGCGGAGCACAGATCGCCCGCCCCACCCCACAGATATACGGGCGTGATATCGTGGCAGAGGCTGACGAGCCCCTGATAGTCGTCATAATCGGTGTGGTAATAGGCCAGGTTGAGCCGCAGCTTGCGGTCCAGCAGCATGGTCTTGAGGCCGGCTTCGTAGGACGTGGCCTTTTCCTGATCGTAAGCCACGGCCTGTTCCACGTAATAGGGCCGCGGGTTCACGCCACCGCCCTTGAAGCCGGTCGCGACCTGGCCGTAGAGGCGGATGTCGGGCGCCACCTCGAAGTCGAGCGCGACGCGCCAGTCGACCCGATCGCCCTTGAACGAGCGTTCGAGCCCGTCGAGCGCCGCCACGCGATAATCCACCGCCTCGCCCGGATAAGGGCTGGAGCGGTGGAAGGTGTAGGTCTTGTCCTCCTTGGTGTAGCGCACGCCGGCCGTGAGGTTCAGCGCCTCGGTGATGTGCATCACACCGTGGAGGAAGGCGGATTTCGAGGTCTGCTTGAACGGATCGTCCGGCACGAAGTCCAGCGCCGCGACGCCCACATTCACGCGGCCGCCCAGATGGCTGTCACCGTGATAGTAGTATCCACCCACCGTGAAGTCGAACATCTCGCCCACCGTGGCGGACAGGCGCAGTTCCTGGGTGAACTGGTTGTGGGTGAAGGTGCTGTAGTTGTTCGAAAGGTTCACCGGCGAATTGTCGCCGTCCCACGCGCTTTCCCCGTCCGCATGGCGATAGGCGGTGATCGAGGTCAGCGTCAGCGCGTCGTTCAGCTCGATCTGCAGGTTGTTCGAGACGCCCCAGCTGTCGATGTAGCTGATCGCCGGGAAAGTGTATTGCTCCGCCTCGCCCGGATAGCCGGTATAGGTGGCGTAGTTGGTGTAGTCGTGCGCGCCGGTGAGGTAGTTGTTGCCGTCTATGTCGGGCAGGGTGATCGCCTTGCCCGGCGAGGCTTCCGAACGATCGCGCGTGACGTCTGCGATGAGGTTGTTCTCGATCCGGTCGTTGACGATCCAGCGCAGCGCGGCGCGCCCGGCGAGGACCTTCTGGCCGCCTTCGGTGCCGATCACGCAATCCTCGGTCGAAGTGGCGAAGATGCCGCCCGGCGCGGGATCGCCCGTGGCGCACTGGTAGTCGAGCCGCTTCAGATAGCCGTCGACCGAGCGGCCGATACCGGTGAGGCGCAGATAGAGGTGATCGGGAACGAGGGTGACGTTGGTCGCTGCCTTGAGGCTGACGCGGCCGTAAGAGCCCACGGTCGCCTCGACATAGGCGTCGGGATTGTCGTCCGGCTTGCGCGAGAACAGCTTGATCGAGCCGCCGATGCTGTTCTTGCCCGACAGCGTGCCCTGCGGGCCGCGCAGGATCTCGACCCGGTCGAGGTCGACCAGATCGAAGGCGGTGCCGAAGGAGATGCCGTAATAGACGTCGTCGATATAGACGCCGACGCCCGGCTCGTTGGGGAACTGGAAGTCGGACTGGCCGATGCCGCGGATATTGACCGCAGCGGTCTGCGCGCCGCCGCCCTGGCCGCCTGCGCTGAAGCTCACGCTGGGAGCGCGCTGGGCGAGCTGTTCCACATTGGTCTGGCTGCGCGCTTCCATCGCGGCTGCATCGACCGCGGTGATCGCGAGAGGGGCTTCCTGGATGTTCTGGTTGCGGAACTGCGCGGTGACCACGATCTCGCGAATGCCACCCGTGTCCTGCGCTTCGCTTTCGTCCTGGGCGAAAGCGGCACCGCTGCACAGCAGCGAACCGACGATGGCGATGTTGGCCGCACCCAAACGCAGGGTGCGCGGCGTGAGCCGATAAGGCATCTCAACTCTCCCTGTATCGTAACGATCCGACGGTAACGGTCGTTAGAGTGCGCCGGGTTACAATAACAGGCGTTAGGGTGGCAATCACTTTGCGACATATCAGGGGTCACTGCGCATCGGAGTGATGCGCAATTGCAACAGGTTGGGAAGGTCGAAAGCCCTCAGATCCCACCGCGGGTGAAACCGCGGCCCGCCTGGGCCAACCGGTCGCACAGCTCCTCCGCACAGCGGGCGAGGTCTTCGGCCTCGGTCGAGCGGATCACGAAATTCGCCCCGACCCGCCCTTCGCGGAAGAAGGGATAGCTGCCGATCTGGCAATTGCCATGCGCCTGCTCGACCTTGCGCAGCAAGTCCGCCACTTCGCTTTCGGGCACCCAGCAGCCGATCGTCTCGCTCAACAGCGGGGCCCCGCCTTCCAGCTGGCCGGTGAGCGCATCGAGCATCTGCGCCGCGATATGCGGCACGCCCGCCATCAGATAGATGTTGCCGATGCGGATTCCCGGCGCGCCCGACATGCTGTTGGGGATCAGGTCCGCCCCTTCCGGCACGCGCGCCATCCTGAGCCGCGCATCGTTGAGCCCGCCGCGATTCGCGTAATAGCCTTCCAGCATGGCCCGCGCCTCGGGATGGATCACCACCGGAACATCCAGCGCGGCCGCCACCGCGTCCACCGTGATATCGTCATGCGTGGGGCCGATCCCGCCGGTGGTGAACAGATAGTCGTTGCGCACCCGCAGCGCGTTCACCGCCTCGACGATGGCGCCGAGCACATCGGGCACCACGCGCACTTCGGCCAGGCGGATGCCCTGCACCTGCAGCCAGGCGGCCACCTGGGCGATGTTCTTGTCATGGGTGCGGCCCGACAGGATCTCGTCGCCGATGACGACGAGCGCGGCAGTCCAGATCTTCTCGCTCGAAGGCATGGGGGATGGTTAGGGCAATTCGGCCCGCACCGCTACTCCGCTCCTCGCCATCCGGCGGATTGCCAGCGCGAACGCGCTCTGCCAGACCTTCGCGCCATGACAATCGTGGCAGCACGGCGCTACGCGGACGGCCGGGTGATCGATCCCGAGCTGGATTTCACGCGGAAGGACCCGCCCACGGCGGAAGGGGAGTTCGACTGGATCGGCGTGGCCGAGCCGACGCCGGAGGAACTCGCCCTTCTCCAGCGGTGCTACGGCCTGCATCCGCTGGCGGTGGAGGATGCCCAGGCGCTGAGCCAGCCGGCCAAGGCGGAGGCATTCGGCGCGCAGCTCTTCGTCCTCGCGCGCACGGCCGCGATCGATGGCGGGGAGAACATCGTCTACGGGCAGACCTCGATCTTCCTCGGCGCCCATTTCATCATCACCGTCCGCCAGGGCAGCACCCGGCCGCACACCTTGCTGCGCCAGCAGCTCGAAGCCAATCCGGAACGCCTGGCCGAAGGGCCGGACGTGGTGCTGCACGGCCTGCTGGACTTCGTGGCGGACGGCTATGTCCCCCTGCTCGACCGGCTGGACCACGCGGTGGAGGAGATGGAGGAAGGCGCGGTGGTCGGCTTTCCCGACCAGGCGCGCATCCGGCGCATCTTCCGCCTGCGCCGGCGGCTGCGGCAGTTCGAAGGCATCGTCGGCTCGATGGAGGAGGTCGCGGCCAAGCTCGCCACCACCGAACAGCGCGCGATCGACGCCAGGGCGCGGCCCTATTTCAACGATGTCCACGACCACGTGAAGCGCAGCGTCTCCCGTGCGCAGGCGCTGAACGAGACGCTGGGCAGCATCGTGGAAGTGGCGAGCCTGCTGGAGCAGAACCGCCAGGGCGCGATCACCCGCCAACTGGCCGCCTGGGCCGCGATCCTCGCCGTCCCCACCGCGATCGCCGGCATCTATGGCATGAATTTCCGCTTCATGCCCGAACTGCACTGGCGGTTCGGCTATTTCCTGGTGCTGGGCGGCATGGCCACGATCTGCTCGCTGCTGTTCTGGCGCTTCCGCCGGATCGGCTGGCTCTGAGCCCGGCCCTGCCGCGCGGCTTCAGGCTTCGGCGGGGCCGCCATTCTCGCCGAAGATCAGCGAGCGGTCGGGAAGCTCTTCCCATTCGCTGAGCGCCGCGGAGGAATCCCTGCCTTCCAGCAGGCCGCGCGCCGCCTGCACCGTGTTGGCGAGCAGGCAGGCGATCGTCATCGGCCCCACGCCGCCGGGAACGGGAGTGACCGCGCGGGCATGCTGCACTTCCTCGAAGGCGACGTCGCCCACCAGCTTGTCCTTGCCGTCATCCCCCTTCAAGCGGGTGATGCCGACATCGATGATCACCGCGCCTTCCTTGACCCAGTAGCCCTTCACCAGCCGCGGCGCGCCGGCCGCGGCGATGATGATGTCCGCCTTGCGGCAGATGTCGGGCAGGCCCTTGGTCTCGATATGGGTGACGGTGACGGTCGCCTCCCGCTCCAGCAGCAGCATGGCGATCGGCTTGCCGACGATGTTGGACTTGCCGATCACCACCGCATCGAGCCCGGTCAGGTCGTCGAGCACGCTGTCGAGCAGCTTCGTCACGCCCAGCGGGGTGCAGGGGATGATCCCGCCGGTGCCGGTGGACAGCCGGCCGACATTGACCGGGTGGAACCCGTCCACATCCTTGCGCGGATCGATCGCGCCCAGGATCGCGCCCTGGTCGATATGCTTGGGCAGCGGCACCTGGACCAGGATGCCGTGGACTTCCGGATCGGCATTGAGCCGGGTGATGAGGGTCAGCAGCGCGTCCTGCGTGGTCGCTTCGGGCAGGCGATGCTCGAAGCTGCGGATGCCGGTGCGTTCGCACCCCTTGATCTTGCGGCCGACATAGACCTCGCTGGCCGGATCGTTGCCCACCAGCACCACGGCGAGGCCGGGGCGGGGATGGCCGGCCTCGACCATGTCCCGTACCGCCGCGGCGGTTTCCGCATCCGTTTCACGCGCGACCGCGCGGCCGTCGATAATCTCTGCCATGTGACCCCAACCGTTGAAGACGGCCGACACGCCCCGATGGGGGGCGTCCGGCCCTCGAACACGCCTTCGCCGCGCCCACACTCACGGGCGGCTGCGGCATCCCCTGCGCGATCCCCGGCCGTTCGTCCAGCCGGTTCTGCCCACGGGCCGGCGATGGAGCGATGCCGGGCCGCCTCCGCTGCCGGAGGCGGCGGCGGCGCTCAATGCTTGGCGTCGTAGGCGTTGATCCATTCGGCCGACGCCTTCAGCGCGCCGAACGGATAGAGATGCAGGCGCACGCGGCCTGCTTCCTCGGTCAGCCCCTTGTCGAGCGAGGCGACCAGCTTGTCCGGCCCCGCGCTGCCGATGAGGTTGGTGAGCGAGATACCGTATTTCTTCATCACATTGGCCGAAGCGCCCACGCCGCAGCGCTTGGCGAAGCCCAGCAGCCGCTTGATGCCGGCCGGGCCGGGGACGCCGAGGCGCACCGGTACGTCGATCCCGCGGCCGCGCATCTCCTTCACCCAGCCGACGATCGCGTCGTCGTCGAAGGCGAACTGCGTCACCACCAGCGGGACCATGCCGCGCTCGCGGATCGCGGCGATCTTGTTCTCCATCCACACCCACAGGTCGGGCTTGGAGACGTTGGGATGGCCTTCGGGATGGCCGCCGATGCCCACGATCTCGATGCCGTGCTTCTCCAGCAGGCCGGTCTCGATGATCTGGAGCGAATCAGAGAACGGGCCCTCGGGCTCGGGCGGGTCGCCCGCGATGATGAACACGCGCTTCACCCCCGCCTGGGTGGTGATGTCGCCCAGATATTTGTCCAGTTCCTCGAGCGAGGTGAAGCGGCGGGCGGAAAGGTGGACGATCGGCTCGAAGCCCAGCTCGCGCACCAGCTTCGCGGCCTCGACGCGCTGCTCCATCTCCTCGCCGGGGAGGAAGGTCACGGCGATCTGCGTGCCCGGGCGGATCAGCGGGGCGGCCTCGCGCAGGCCCTCGGTCTCCTTCGCCGTCATTTCGAGCGAGTAACCGTCCACCATGTTGGTGCGCGGCTTTTCCCAATCGGGGTGGATTGCGGCGTAGGACATCTCTCTGCTCCATGCTTCGGAACGCCCGCCCCGAACATCGGCAGGGCGCCCGGTTAGGTCTGTTGGCCGAATGCGCGATAGGCGCGATGGCCAGCGACGAAAAGCCCCTAGCAAAGAGGTTTTTCTTCGTATAGATGAAATCTTCACGTGCACGAAGAAAGCCGACTGTCAGCCAATGTTGATCCTCCTGCCAGGCCTGATCTGCGACGCGAGCATCTATGCCCCGCAGCTGGCCGCGTTCCCGCAGTCGAAGGCGGTGGACGGCTACGGGCGGGCGGACACGCTGGAGCGGATGGCGCGAATCGTGCTGGACCAGGCGCCCGAACGCTTCGACCTGTTCGGCCATTCGATGGGTGGACGCGTCGCGCTCGAAGTGGTCCGGATGGCTCCCGAACGGGTCCGGCGACTCGCGCTGGTGAGCACCGGAGTGCATCCGCTGAAGCCGGGGGAGCGCGACAAGCGCCATGCCCTGCGCCAGATCGGCCGCGACCAGGGCATGGAAGCGCTGACCGACGCCTGGCTCCCGCCGATGGTCGCGCCAGGCCGCGTGGGCGACGAGGAATTGATGGCTCCCATGCGCGCCATGTGCATCCGCGCCGGGCTGGACGTGTTCGAAGCGCAGATCGAGGCCCTGCTCGCCCGGCCGGAAGTCGATAGCCTGTTGCCCGCGATCGCCTGCCCCACGCTGGTGATGACCGGCGCGGAGGACAGCTGGAGCCCGCCTGCGCAGCACGAGGCCATCGCCGCCGCAATTCCCGATTCCGAACTCGTCATCGTTCCCGGGGCCGGTCACATGATCCTGCTCGAAGCCCCGGATGCGGTGAACGCCGCCATCGCTAGCTGGCTCTCGCGGCCGGCGGGTGATTGATCCGACCTGTCTTCAACCAAGCCCTTGTTCTTAGGAGAGGCATCCATGAGTGAACAAACCCTTCAGCAGAAGCTGGATGAAGTCGGCAATGTCGTCGATTTCCTCCGCAACCAGCAGACCGGCCCCAACGTCTATCCGGGCGTGCCGGCGGAATATTCCAACTGGCGCAACGAACAGCGCGCCTGGGCCGAAAGCGCCGTGCTGTTCAACCAGTCCTACCACATGGTCGAGCTCTATGTGCGCGGCCCTGATGCGTTCGCGCTGCTCGAATATCTCGCGATCAACAGCTTCAAGGGCTTCGCCGTCAACAAGGCCAAGCAGTTCGTCCCCGTGACGCCGGACGGCTATGTGATCGGCGACGTGATCCTGTTCTACCTGGCCGAGAACGAGTTCAGCCTGGTCGGCCGCGCCCCGGCGATCGAATGGGTCGAGTTCCACGCCCAGTACGGCCGCGACGGCAAGAAGTGGGACGTGACCGTGGAGCGTGACGAGCGCACCGCGCTGCGCAGCGACGGCAAGCGCAAGAACTATCGCTTCCAGCTCCAGGGCCCGAACGCGATGAAGATCCTCGGCATCGCCATGGGCGAGACCCCGCCGGACCTGAAGTTCTTCAACATGGCCCACATCAATATCGGCGGCAAGGACGTGATCGCGCTGCGCCACGGCATGGCCGGCCAGCCGGGCTACGAGCTGTTCGGCCCGTGGGAAGACTATGCCGCCGTGCACGGCGCGCTGGTCGAAGCCGGCAAGAATGACGGCCTCACCCTGGTGGGCGGCCGCGCCTATTCGTCGAACACGCTGGAATCGGGCTGGCTGCCTTCGCCGCTGCCCGCGACCTTCACCGGCGACAGCCAGATGATGAAGGACTTCCGCGCCTGGGCCGGTGCCGATTCCTATGCCGGCAAGTGCTCGATCGGCGGCAGCTATGTGCCGGGCAGCATCGAGGGCTACTACCTCACGCCGTGGGACATCGGCTATGGCCACATCGTGAAGTTCGACCACGACTTCGTGGGCCGCGAGGCGCTGGAGCGGATGGCCGGCGAGAAGCACAAGCAGAAGGTCACCCTGGCGCTCGACCCGGAAGACGTGCTGCGCGTGACCAGCTCGCTCTATGCCAAGGGCGACCGCGCGAAATATTTCGAGTTCCCCAGCGCGGTCTACTCGATGCACCCGTTCGACGAGGTCAAGGTCGACGGCAAGGTGATCGGCGTCTCGACCTGGATCGGCTACAGCTCGAACGAGGGCGCGATGCTCTCGCTCGCGATGATCGATCCCGATTATGTCGAATTCGGCAAGGAAGTGACCCTGGTGTGGGGCGAACCGAACGGCGGCACCAGCAAGCCCACCGTCGAGCCGCACGTCCAGACGGAGATCAAGGCGATCGTCTCGCCGGTCCCCTACTCGTCGGTGGCCCGCAACGCCTATGCCGACAGCTGGCGCCAGTCCGGCAAGGGCGCCAACGCCTGATCCGGCCGCAAGGCTGAACCAGAAAGGCGGTCATCTCCGGGTGGCCGCCTTTTTTGTGCCCTGGAAGGCCTCCGCACCTCCCCCTTGGGGGAGGATCGGAGGTGGAGAGGTTGGTCGTTGTTTCACGCGGAGACGTTTGCAAACGCGCCGTGGATCGAGGCTTTTCCTCGTCACCCCGGCGAAAGCTGGGGTCTCAAGCGGTTGCGTGCCTTTCGTCATTGCGAGGAGG
>Ga0164243_10006935_pt1 | contig 17039 bp, 14 predicted proteins | sample OricompcompostOP_FD_108781 | JGI IMG/M metagenome (GOLD analysis project Ga0164243, IMG submission 108781) | Organic Plus compost microbial communities from Emeryville, California, USA - Original compost - Organic plus compost (OP) | ecosystem: Engineered > Solid waste > Mixed feedstock >... | reverse complement strand
TTCGAAGCGCTCCTTGTCCGTCATCAGATGCTCGAAACCGTGCGGTAGCGGAGGCCTTTTGCTCGTGATCGCTTCGATTGCATCCGGAAATTTGGCGGGATGGGCGGTCGCGAGAACAACCGTGTCGCCTTCCGCGACACGTCCGGCGGCAACCACCGCGCACGCCGTGTGCGGGTCGAGCAAATAGCCGTAGCGGGTTTCGGTATCCCGAATACAGTCGGCGACGCCTTTTTCCGATGCGGAGACAGCCGCGAAATCCGATTTCAGAATCGGCGCAAGACGGCCGAGTTCGAAAGATCCCTTGGCCGCCAACGACGCCATCAGGCTCCGAACGAGATCCGCATCGCGGCCCGAGGCCTCAAACAGATAGCGTTCAAAATTCGAAGAGACTTGGATATCCATCGACGGGGAGGATGTCGGGACCACGTCCCGCATCGCATAGGTGCCTGTCGCAACGGCACGCGGCAGGATGTCATTTTCGTTCGAAGCAATGATCAGCTTGTTGATCGGCAGACCCATGCACTTCGCAACGTAACCCGCAAAGATATCTCCGAAGTTGCCGGTCGGGACAGAAAATGAGAGGGCAGCAGCGTTCTTGCCGCCGTTCAGTCTCGAAGCGGCATAGAAGTAATAAGTGACCTGGGCGACGATGCGCGCCCAGTTGATCGAATTGACGCCCGATAGTTCAACACGATCGCGAAAGGCATGATCGTTGAACATGGCCTTCACCAGCGCCTGGCAGTCGTCAAATGTGCCGCGAATGGCCAGCGCATGAACATTCTCTTCGGCCGGGGTCGTCATCATCCGGCGCTGAACGTCAGAGACGCGGCCCTCGGGAAAGAGAATGACAACATCGACGCGCTGCGATGTCCGGAAGGCCTCGATAGCGGCGCCGCCGGTGTCGCCAGAGGTCGCGCCGACGATCGTCGCACGGCGACCGCGCTTGGCGAGCACATGGTCCATCAGCCGCGCAAGAAGCTGCATCGCGACGTCTTTGAAGGCGAGCGTCGGCCCGTGGAAGAGCTCGAGAACGGTGAGACCCGGTCTCAGCGTGTGCAGCGGCGTCACCTCCGACGTATCGAATGTCGCGTACGCATCCTTGGCCATGCGAAAAAGATCGTCGCGCGAGATTTCATCGCCGGTGAAGGGATGGATCACTTCAACCGCGATCTCGGCGAAGGATTTGTCGGCGAACGATGCGATGGTGTCGTTCGAGAGGACCGGCCAAGCTTGGGGCACATAAAGCCCGCCGTCACGCGCGAGGCCCGCAAGAACAACGTCCTCGAAACCGAGCTTTTCGACTTCCCCGCGCGTTGAGATGTAGTTCAATTTTCCTCTCTTTCCGATGGGCAGAACTCAACAAACGAACCTAATTCGGCACGCGCGGGCAAACAACTGAAGCAGGTACCGAGTGGTTCAGAATCACTCTTCCTTAGATTGCAATTTTCCGTCTTTCACAGCCGCCAGGCGTTGTCGAGCGAAGACCGCGAAAATGACCACAAGGGTCAATGCGAGCCCATACCACGTTACGACATATTGAAGATGGTTATTGGGCAGGTTGATTTCAGTGGTGCCACCCTTCGGCCAGCCGCCGGGGTTCTCAGGTTGCGCGTCGGCATCCAGGGAAAACGGCGCAAAAGCCTGGCTTTTCTCAGCGTTGAACTGAAGGGGCGATGGAGGACCCGAGGGGCCCCACTGCATGCCGGCGAGATCGGGCCAGTACCAGCGGTTGCCCGCATAATCGTTGTCGGGCGCGAACCAGGGCTTCGCCTGCGCCAAGCGGACAAGGCCGGTAACCGTCACCGGCCCTGACACCTGCCCTTCGGCCCGCTTGGAAGGATCTTTCAGAGTGTCCGGCACCCAACCGCGGTTCACGAAAATCGGCGGCAGTCCGCCTTCCGGAATGAGGAGAGTGTAGATGTCCCAGCCTTGCGATGATGTCTTTGGGTCGTAGAGATGGCGCTCGCGGCTGTAGTCGAATGTGCCGGTAACACGCATGTGCATGTATTCGACATCGCCGGTTTTGACGTATTCCGCGAGGACAGCCGGGTAAGAGATCGGCTCCGCTGTCCGCCGCGTCTCGATCCTAGAGATCAGCGCTTCTTTCCAGGCCTTCCGGTGCCATTGCCAGTTGCCAAGGCCGATGAGGATCGGCAGCATGGCAAGCGTCAAAAGGCCCGGAACGATGAGGCCAGCGGCGCGCCAGCGCGCGAACATGCTCACTCCTTGGAGAGACGGCCTTCCTCGGCCTTGTTCTTGTATTGCAAGGCGATCAGCGTCGCCTTCAGAAAGCGCAAGAGGAAGACGGCAATCAACGGGGTCAAGATACCCCAAAGCAGAACGTGCATCCACCACGGAACGCCGAACTCGAATTCCGCGACGAGCGCTCCGCCGACGCAGAGGAAGCCGAGAATGAAGATGGCAAATACCGCGGGACCATCTCCGGTATCGACGAACTTGTAATCCAGCCCGCAGACATCACACTTTTCGCGCATGTTCAGCACATTCACGAAAAGCTTTCCCTTGCCGCATCGCGGACACCGGCATGTCAATCCGGCGACTAACGGCGAAACGGCATGACTTGAGCTTTCCAAGGCCATTTCTGCTTTCTATCTGATCGCGTCGCCGGCCACTACTGCGCATCCAGCGCGGACATTCAACTCTGTACAGTGCCACGCTGCAAACGACGAGAGGCGGCTTCGGGCCGCCTCTCGCCAGGACTGCATTGAAGCCAGGCGCTTCAAGCGCTGATTATCTATTCGGCGCCCGGAACAATCGGACCCGCGCCCCACACATAAATGCAGGCAAACAGGAACAGCCAGACGACGTCGACGAAATGCCAGTACCAAGCTGCCGCCTCGAAGCCGAAGTGCTGCTGGGGCGTGAAGGCACCCCGCATCGCACGAACGAGGCAGACCAACAGGAAGATCGTTCCGATGATGACGTGGGCGCCGTGGAAGCCAGTCGCCATGAAGAACGTCGAACCGTAGCTATGGCCCGCGTAGCTGAACCCGGCGTGGCTATATTCGATGGCTTGGCAGGTGGTGAATGTCAGGCCGAGAAGGACCGTCAAGATAAGGCCGATGACGAGACCGCGACGGTCATTCTTCAAAAGCGCGTGGTGCGCCCACGTCACCGTGCAGCCCGAGGTCAGCAGAATGAGCGTGTTGACCAACGGGAGGCCCCAGGGATTGAACGTGTGCTTGAAGAATCCCGGAATTGTCGCGTCCGTCGCTTCGACCGGAACGGGCGGCCATTTGCCTCCAAAGACCTGATCGCGCGTCGTCGTGCCGACGACGGTCGTTGCGTTGTTCATCAGGTCGTGTACGCCGGCTGGGAACAGGGCGAAGTCGAAATAGGCCCAGAACCAGGCGACGAAGAACATCACCTCCGAGGCGATGAAGAGGATCATGCCGTAACGAAGGTGAAGCTGAACAACCGGCGTTTGAAAGCCCTGGTTGGCTTCGCGAATGACGTCGATCCACCAGGCCCAAGCACAGGCAATGACTGCCGTTGCACCGATTGCAAAAAGCCAGGGACCTTGAATGCCGAGGACACCTTCACCGTCGACATGAGTGCGCATCCACACGATGCCGCCGACCGCCATGACTAGCGCCGACATTGATGTCAGAAGCGGCCACGGACTCGGATTTACAAGATGATAATCATGGTGCTTCGCGTGGGTATCCGCCATTTCCGTCTCCGTCCCCTTTAGGCCTTTAGCCTGTTCTTGCTTAAATCCTCGCCCTGCGTCGCGGTGACAGCACCATTTTCGCCCGAGCCGTTCAGCTACTTCTTTCGGTTTTCGTCATCCCCCATTCTTCCGCGGGTTCGAAGCATCGGCGGTCGCTGCCGGACGATCGACCGGGTAGAAGACGTAGGAAAGCGTCACTTCAGACTGGGGCGCGGTGTCCCGGTCATCGAGCATCTTTGGATCGATGAAGAACGTCACAGGCATTTCCACTGTCTGATGGGGTTTCAGCGTCTGCTCATTGAAGCAGAAGCATTGAATCTTGTTGAAGTACAAGCCGAAAGCTTCCGGCGTCACGTTGTAAGAGGCTTGGCCCGTCACCGGCTTGTCGGAATTGTTCGTTGCCCGAAAGAAGGCAAGACCGGTCTCGCCTATCTTGAGGTCCATCTTGGTGATCTCGGGCTCGAACGTCCACGGCAGGCCCTGCGCAACATTCGAGTCAAAGCGGACCGTGATCGTGCGGTCGACAACCTTGTTGGTATTCGCGCGGACGCGCTGCGTCGTGCCGTTATAGCCGGTCGCCTTGCAGAACATCGTGTAGAGGGTCGGGGATGCCGCGGTGATCGAGCCCATGATCGCAAGGGCGCCAAGGCAGACGAAGACCGCCCGCCGGTTATTGCGAGACGGCCTTGGGGCCTTGTCCTCGTCTCTTTCGCCGGGCGCCTGCTTGTCCATCAGCCAATTCCATTTACGACATTGCCGCCGAGACGGACGAAAGTTGCGATGTAGAAGACCAAGACCATGAAGCCGAGCGCCAGCCCAATCGCGATCGATCGCCGCCTGCGGATTTTTTCGGCCGCAGGATCGAGGCGCTCGGGGCTTTTGGGATCGTCCTTCAAATCAGCCTCACGCTAGAATCCGACCGACGATTGCTTCGCCGAACAGCACGGCGAACAGGACGTAAAGGTACAGGATGGAAAACCAGAAGAGCTGGCGTGCCGCCGTATCGGCCTCGCGTCCTTCGGTCGTCATGTAAACGCGCACTGCGAGCGCAAGGAAGACCGCGCCGAGCGCCACAGAGCAAGCGAGATACGTGACGCCGCCGAGACCGACGAAGTACGGAACGACGGCCAGCGGCACGAGCAGAATGGAATAGAGCAGGATCTGGCGCCGCGTCTCTTTCAGGCCTGCGACGACCGGCAACATCGGGACTCCGACGCGCTCATAATCCCGGCAGCGATAGAGCGAGAGCGCCCAGAAGTGCGGCGGCGTCCACATGAAGATGATCATGAACAGAAGCAAGCTGTCGAAGCTGACGGAGCCCGTCACTGCAGCCCAGCCGATCATGGGAGGAAAGGCGCCGGCGGCACCGCCGATGACGATATTGTATGGCGTGCTTCGCTTCAGCCACATCGTGTAGACGAAGAGATAGAAGGCGATCGTGATGGCAAGGAGAGCGCCTGCCATCCAATTGACGAGGACGCCCAAGGTCAAAACAGAACAGACCGCGAGCACGCCTCCGAAGCTCAGCGCTTCATCGGCGGTCACCCGCCCGCGCGGAAGAGGCCGCGCCGCCGTGCGCGCCATGCGAGCGTCGATGTCGGCATCATACCACATATTGAGCGCGCCCGAGGCACCGGCTCCAATGGCGATCGAGATGATCGCAATGGCGCCAAGGACGGGATTGATCGGTCCCGGCGCGGCGAGCATCGCTGCCAGCGCCGTGAACACCACAAGCGCCATCACGCGCGGCTTCATGAGCTGAACGAAATCGCCGACACTTGGCTCAAGCACCAGATCGCTTTCGTGGATTTCACTTTGAATGCTCATTTGCCGGCGCGCCGTTCTCGGTACTCAGCTTCGTTTTATTGGGCACAACTGCGGGCCGATGCTCTCGGCCCGCAGCAGTATCGATCAATTCCAAATCAGTGGTGGTCCGTCGCGGCGATCCGCGGCAGCGTTTCGTACGAGTGGAATGCTGGCGGTGACGGTAGCGTCCACTCAAGCGTCGTTGCACCAATGCCCCACGGGTTCGAAGCCGCTTTCTCTTTCTTGATGAAGTACGCGTAGAACATCGAGAAAAGGAAGACGATCAGACCAGCGGTCGTAATGTAGGACCCAATGGACGAGATCCGGTTCCAATACGTGAACGCCTCCGGATAGTCGGCGTAGTGACGCGGCATGCCCGCGAGGCCCAGGAAGTGCTGCGGGAAGAACAGGATGTTGGCGCCGATAAACGTCAGCCAGAAGTGCAGCTTGCCAAGGAACTCGCTGTACATGTAGCCCGACATCTTCGGGAACCAGTAATACCAGCCCGCGAAGATCGAGAACACGGCCCCGAGCGACAGCACGTAATGGAAGTGCGCCACGACATAGTACGTGTTGTGCAGCGAACGGTCGACGCCGGCGTTCGAGCACATCACGCCCGTCACGCCGCCGATCGTGAAGAGGAAGATGAAGCCCAGCGCCCACACCATCGGCGTGCGGAACTGGATCGATCCACCCCACATCGTCGCAATCCAGGAGAAGATCTTCACGCCGGTCGGGACGGCGATGACCATCGTCGCGAACATGAAGTATGCCTGCGTATCGACGCTGAGGCCCGCGGTGTACATGTGGTGCGCCCAGACGATGAAGCCGACGAGACCGATGGCGACCATTGCATAGGCCATGCCGAGGTAGCCGAAGATCGGCTTGCGAGAGAACGTCGACACGATGTGGCTGATCATGCCGAAGCCTGGCAGGATGAGGATGTAAACCTCAGGATGGCCGAAGAACCAGAAAAGGTGGGCATAGAGAAGGGGATCGCCGCCGCCTGCCGGATCATAGAACGTCGTGCCGAAGTTGCGGTCCGTCAGCAGCATCGTGATGGCGCCGGCCAGAACGGGAAGCGACAAGAGCAACAGGAAGGCCGTTACGAGCACAGACCAGGCGAAGAGCGGCATCTTGTGCAGCGTCATGCCGGGGGCGCGCATGTTGAAGATCGTGGTGATGAAGTTGATGGCGCCAAGGATCGAGGATGCGCCAGCAAGGTGAAGCGAAAGGATCGCGAAATCGACTGCCGGACCCGGATGGCCGATCTTGCTCGAGAGCGGGGCCACGATGATCCAGCCGGTACCGACGCCATTCGCATCCGCAGTTCCCGGAACGAAGAGCGAGATCAACAACAGCGTGAAGGCTGCCGGCAAAAGCCAGAAGGAAATGTTGTTCATGCGTGGGAATGCCATGTCAGGCGCGCCGATCATCAGAGGCACGAACCAGTTGCCGAAGCCGCCGATCATGGCGGGCATGACCATGAAGAACACCATGATCAAGCCGTGGGCGGTCACGAAGACGTTGTAGACGCCTTCGTTTGCAAAATACTGGAGGCCCGGCTCCTGAAGCTCCAACCGCATCATGACCGAGAGGAAGGCGCCTATGCAGCCCGCGAAGATCGCGAACAGCAGGTAAAGCGTGCCGATGTCTTTGTGGTTGGTCGAAAAGAACCAGCGCTTGAAGAAGGGCGGGGCGTGATCGTGATCCTCACCCGCTGCGTATGCCGTGCTTCCCATTTCGTAGAGCCCTTGTCCCGGTAGTTTGCTTTGATCTTCTTATTGTCGAATACGTGCCGGGCGGACCCACGTCCGCAACCGGCGGTGAACGGCTGTTACTGCGCCTGTGCCACTGACTGCTGAATGACGACCCTACTTGCCGTATCCGCGTCGAGGATCTGCTGAGCCTTCTTTCGATCTTTGGCTTTCAACGCAGCCATCCAGGCATCATAGACCGGCTGCTCGACAACGCGAACAGCGATCGGCATGCCCGAGTGAAGCTTACCGCAGAGCACCGAGCACTGACCGAAGTAAGATCCGATTTTGGTGGCCTTGAACCAGACTGCCGCCGTCCGTCCAGGAACCGCCTGCTGCTTCACGCCGAATGACGGAATTGTCCACGAGTGGATGACGTCATTCGATGTGACGAGAACAACCACGACCTTGTTTACGGGAACTGCGATTTCCTGGTCGACGGCAAGTCGGCGAAGCTTCTTGTCCTCAGCCCAGACAGGAAGGGAGTCTTGATACAAGGCGTTATGAAGCGCCGCCCCGTCGAGGGAACCATATTTCTTGTCGAACGCGTCGTCTCCCAGTTTTGCCCTGAGAATGTCCTCGTCGTTGACCATGTTCGACGTGACGGTCACTTTATCGTCGACGTACTCGTGCTCCCAGAACCAGGCGTTGCCGGTGGCTTTGATCGTCACGTCAGCCTTCGGGAACGTGTACTGATTGAAGAGGAGGTGAAAAGACGGGATCGAAATGCCGACGAGAATCAGGATCGGCACGATCGTCCAGGCGACTTCAAGGAAGGTATTGTGGGTGGTGCGGGAGGGAACTGGATTGCTCTTCTCGTTGAAGCGGAACATCACCCAAACCATCAACGCGAGAACGAAAAGGACGATGATGGTGATGACAATGTTGACCACGTTAAAGAGAGTCGTGATCTCGTCCATGATCGGCGAGGCCGAGAGCTGGAGCCCAAGCTCACCGTCCGTCGGCTGACCGAGCCCCGCCAACGCGGGCGTCGCGCCGCTGAGGACGATCGCCAAGCACGCGGCTGCCAATGCGGCAACCGCGCCAAACATCCTTTTAGACATTCCTTCGCTCCCAGTTTGTCGCCCCAGTTCCCGCTGGTTCGACAGCCTCCCTACCTGACTTGGCGCGCCGTTTTCGCGACCAAGTTCCTATTTGCTTATTGCCCGGCTCCCAGCCGAGGACGGTCCGGCGACCCTTGGACCGAATGCCTCATCGATTTGTTAAGACGGGTTGATAAAGAGCACAATCCAATCGCGTGTCTCAAGTCAAGTTTTCTGCGTCATTTATTCGCGAAACCATGCGCGAGGTCAGCGAATCTCAGCGAATCAATGACTCTTCCCGATCGATGGCCACTCCCTTGCCGCGACAGAATTCGGCCGAATTCATGGTCGACGAAGCGCGGTCTTCCGCCGTTGTATTCCGTTCCACGGGCCTCGCCCGCGAAATCAAGGACAGCCGATTGTCACTCGAAAAGCCGGGCTCCTCAAACGAAGGCTCCATTACGCCGCAGCGGCCAGTCCGACGGAACAGGCGTAGCAATCGGCCCCTGATCTGGAGCCGAACCGCCACTCTTTTGTTCGCGGTTGCGCAGGCCATCCTGATGCTCGGCATGGACAATGCGGCGTTTGCCGTCGACGCGCCGGAAGGAACCGTCAAGGCGCAGTACGGCGATTGGCAGGTCGTATGCAAAGATCCGCCGCCAGGGGCAAAGAACCCGGTCTGCGCCCTCGTTCAGAGCGTCACCGCCGAGGACAAGAACAACATCGGCCTGACGGTCTATTTCCAAAAGTTCTCGAACGGCACCCGCGTTCTCCGGGTTTTCGCACCATTGGGAGTTTTGCTGCCGCCGGGACTAGGTCTCAAGATCGACAACAAGGATGTCGGGCACGCACCATTTCTCCGTTGCCACAGCTTCGCGTGCTACGCGCAGGTCGTTGTCGAAGACCCATTGATCGAGCAGCTCAAGACCGGGAAAACCGCGATCTTCATCATTTTCCAAACCGAGGAGGCTGGGATCGGCATCCCGATCTCACTCAAGGGGTTCGCAGACGCCCTGAAAGAACTGAACTGAAGGGGCGCTCGCAGTGTTGTGCGCACACTGCTCGCTTTGCGATCCGAGATCTCCGCAGTGAACGCGATTGTCAGGCGACCTTGCGTTCCGGCTCAGGCGTGCCGCCGCGATCCAAAAGGATAAGCGTGTCGCGCGCAGGCATGGCTTGCGGGAGCTTGTGAACAGTTGGTGGCGCAACCGCTTCGGCGGCCGTCTCGACAGCCGCCGCGACTCGTGGAGCGGCGTCGACATATTGCTCGACGGTCGTTTCCCAGAGTTGGGCATTTGCTGCGAGATATTCGGCAGGAGTCGTCGCCCGTGCGACGCGATGTGACCAATGCACCAGCGCCCGCGTCTGTCGAGCTTGCAGACCTGCAAATTCAAGTTGCGTTCGACCGATAGATTTCAGAAGCGGCTGCCACCAATAGGATGTTATATCGGCCGCTTCGAAGATATACTGAAAGAACGGAAGGTATAGAGAAGTATTCCTTGCGGGGGCTTCCGCGTCCTCTGACATATGATGCGTCCTCCCAGACACAAATTACTTGTACAGCTCTGCCGCCCGGAAACTGGTTTCTCAGAACGCGCTCTGAAGGGCTTGCGCTCGTTTTTTAATCATTAGCATGGCGCCAACGCTGCTGCAGTTCACAGATTTGTGCGGCCGGTAACATGAAGGGACGAGAAGCTGTTTGAGCAAAATCAAACGCTCCTGCGCAGTTGCTACTGCGATGCACAAACAGCACGGAAAAGTACTGGTCTCTCTTTTCTGAGATCGAAAATTGTTAACCGAGTTCATCTTTGTTCTTCTTGACGATGACTGGTTTGTGCGAGCTTATGATCAACAGGAATAATAGTCATGTTGCGCTAACAGCGTTGCGTTTAAATGTTGCGTGGGGGGCGTCAGAAATCCGGGTGGATTGGCGCTGCGATCTATCTTGTGATCGCAGTTGCGTCGTGGGCCGGATCGTCCCGATGGGCGCACGCGCAGAGTGACACGTGGGGCGCAAATCCCCAGCAACCGCAATATGGATGGCGCGAGGTTTATGGTGGGGTCGACGCCGCGCAGGATCAGTGGCTTTTCTATTCGGGAATGACGATCGTACCGCTCGGTCGAGATATCTACAGCGACGGCTGGCGCCTGCGTTTCGGAGGCGGCTATGGCCGCTACGGCTACGATGACATAGGTCCACATACGAACTGCGGTGTCGCCGTTCTCAACGACATTTGCACGGAAAACGATCGCAAGAAGCAACACTTTGAGGTCGAGCATTCCTATGCCGAAGCTCTTCTCGGATACTATCTGCAGCTCGGTCGGCTGACGGCGAAAGCTTTTGCCGGCGCTTCGATGTCCTCCGAACATCATCTCAATGCTGTCGATCCGGCGCACGAGAACGACGGCACCGAATTCGGCGTCAAGGGCGCACTTGAGCTGTGGCTGACGCTGAACGACACGGCATGGACGTCGCTGGATCTCAGCTATTCGACCGCGCGGAACGAGACGTCATCGCGATGGCGTGCCGGCTGGCGCCTCACGCCGAAGCTTTCGATCGGGCCGGAGCTCCGCTACGACAAAAACATCGAAACGGGCAATGGTGCATGGAACGGCCGGACAGGCCTTTTTGCGCGTTATGAATGGAGCGGCGGGGAAGTCTCGCTTGCGGGCGGGGCCGCCTGGTGGATCGACGAGTGGGCGCCCAAAGATCCCTCTGCTTACGGGACATTCAACGTCCTTTTTCAATATTGAACTCGTGATGCTATGGATCTTGCCAGCGCGCCCCAAACCGTCCTTCTATCGCGCGCTCCGATTGACCTGAGGACGGTGCTACGGGACATGATTTCAAAGAGGATAGCGACCGGTTCGCTCTTTCTATTAGCGGTCCTTTTGTTTTCCGGATTACCGACACGGGTCTTTGCCGATACATGCGCTCCCTCTCCTGTCACGGCGCGGGGCGAAGAATCGCGCTTCGTCTGGCTCGCCAAGACCAAGACACGCGCCAATTGGCGCGCGAAAGTCCGGGCTATCTCTGATCTCGGACCCGACTACGCGAACTGGGCACGGGCTGAGAATACCGAAGAGCGCTGTCTTACGGGGCCCAAGGGCACCGTCTGCATCTTCACCGGAACGCCCTGTCGCCCTTAGCGAATTCTCGCGTCCAATCGATACCGACGAGGCGGCGCATTAGGTCATGCGCCGAGCCTTGAATTCAGAAGTAGGTTTTATCAAATTGCAGTATAAGTGCAGCTAATGGCAGGCCGGCTGGGTTGATTTGGCTCTGGCTGCAGCCACGCCATATGCAGCGAATATTTTTTCGATGGCGTCATAGCACTCGCGGTTTGCGCCCCAGCAATCGCGTCCGGCAACGCAACTCAGTGCCTGCTCGCGAGAAGCTGCAGAAACCCGCCCGGCCCCAGGCTCGGGCGGAAAGAGAGAGGAGCGGTGGGTTGCGGGACCTACTGCTCCTCTTTTTGTCAAAGATCATTTTCCTCCAATTGGTTGCTCGGCGCCGGGCAGTATTTCGTTCGTCGCCGGAACATCCGCTCCCGCATATCGAGAATAAAAATTTACAAAACGAACATTCATTCGCCTTGACGCCACCGCAATCCCTTCCCAAACAGAATGTCCGTTCGTTTTTGCGATATCTACCGAGGGGATTGCCCGTCATCATGCCGAGGTTGAAGCCGGACACCCAGCGCGCGAGGCGCGAACATATTCTCGATGCGGCGCTCCGATGCTTCGCGCGCGGAGGCTTTCACGCGACGACGATGCAAACGATCTGCCGGGAGGCTGGCGTCTCGCCTGGCGCGCTGTATGTGTATTTCGACAGCAAGGAAGCGCTGATCGCCGGGCTATGCGAGCGCGACCGCGCGGAATTCGCCGAGCGCTTCGCCCAGCTTGCATCGGCTCCGGATTTCATCGAAGCCCTTGCCGCCATTGGTGAGCACTACTTCATCAACGAGTCGGGGGAGAAGCAGCGCTTCGCCATCGAAATGGGCATCGAGTCGACGCGCAACCCGCGGATCGCTGAAATTTTCATGAGCGTCGACAAGTTCTGCAACGACAGCTTCGACGCCCTGTTTCGCCGCCTCCAGGACGAGGGCCGCATCGCGCCGCGTATCGACATTCCAACGCTCGTCAAAGTGTTCAACATTTTCGGAGACGGGATGTTTTGGCGTCGTGCTATCGATCCGACAGCCGACATGAGCACCGTCCTTCCCGTCATCATCGAGGTGATCGGTGGTTTGCTCAACCCGACGAACGCCGGCAGGGCGCGAGCGAAAACGAACGTTCGCGAGGCTCGGCAATGAATTTGACGAAATTTTCCTTGGGTCTTCTGTCGGCCATAGCCTTGGCTGGCGCTGGCTATGTCTACGTCGAGAAACGGCACACGGGCGAAATCCAGGCCGAGCGTCTGGAAGCAGCGAAACCCGTCGCGGCGCCGACGATTACGGTCGCGAAAGTTGCGACCGAGAATTTCGTCGAGACGGCTGCCGTCTCAGGTTCACTCGTGCCGCGCGAGGAAATCCTGGTCTCGCCGGAAGTCGAAGGGCTGCGCGTTCTCGAACTTCTCGCTGACGAGGGGGACAAGGTCAAAAAGGGTCAGGTCCTCGCGCGCCTCGTCGCCGAACAATTGGACGCGCAGTTGGCGCAGAACAACGCGAACCTCGCACGTTCAAATGCTGCGATTGCGCAGGCACAGAGTCAAATCGTGCAGGCGGAAGCCCAAGCAAAAGAAGCTGCCGCTCAGCTCGAGCGGGCTGTCCCGCTGAAACAGTCCGGCTATCTCTCCGGCTCGACCTACGACCAGCGCGAAAGCGCAGCCCATACGACGGAAGCGCAGCTCATCGCAGCTCGTGACGGGCTGAAAGCTGCGCAGGCGGAAAAAGAGCAGGTCGAGGCGCAGCGGCGCGAACTGCTCTGGCGGCGAAGCAACACCGACGTAACCTCACCGGAAGATGGCGTCATCAGCCGTAGGACCGCCCGGATCGGCGCGATGGCCTCTGCGAACGGCGAACCCATGTTCCGCATCATCGAGAACGGCGAGATCGAACTCGACGCGGAGATCGTCGAAACGGAATTGAAGAACGTCAAGGTCGGCCAGAAAGCCATCGTCACCGTTCCGCAAATCGGCAACTTCGAGGGGAATGTACGATTAGTGTCACCGGAGGTCGACAAAGCAACACGGCTAGGGCGCGTGAGAATATTCCTCGGCGTCAATCCGGTTCTCAGGATTGGATCCTATGCGCGCGGGCGGATCGAGACGGCGACAAGCCATGGCCTCGCTGTGCCGTCGTCGGCGGTAACGTTCGACCATGACCTCGCATCCGTGCAGGTCGTCCAGGACAACATCGTCAGGAAGCACGTCGTCACAGTGGGTCTCGTCGCAAATGATCTCGTAGAGATCAAAGACGGCATCAAGAAAGGCGATTTCGTTGTGACGCGCGCAGGGACGTTCCTACGCGACGGCGACGTCGTCCGACCGATAGTTCCCGAACCGCGGCTGAGCGAGGCGAAGTAATGCGGATCAATATTTCGGCTTGGTCGATCCGCCGTCCGGTTCCCGCAATTGTTCTCTTCGCGGTGCTGATGCTGCTTGGCACGCTGAGCTTCAAGTCGCTGCCTGTCACGCGGTTTCCGAATATCGACATTCCACTCGTGTCGATCAAGGTGACGCAATCGGGTGCGGCGCCAGCCGAGCTCGAAACGCAAGTGACGAAGGTCGTCGAGGATGCCGTCGCCAACCTCGTGGGCATCAAGCACATGACGTCGACGCTGACGGACGGCACATCGTCGACCGTTCTCGAATTCCGGCTCGGTATCGATACCGACCGTGCCTTGAACGACGTCAGAGACGCGGTTGCGGAAGTGCGCGCCGATCTTCCGCGCACGATCGACGAGCCCATCATTGAACGGATCGACGTTGAAGGCCAGGCGATCCAATCATTTGCGGCGACATCTCCGGGCATGACGCTCGAACAGCTTTCCTGGTTCGTCGACGATGTGATCAAGCGCCGCCTGCAGGCGACCAAAGGCGTCGGCCGCGTCGAACGCTACGGCGGGGTCGACCGCGAAATCCGTGTTAGTCTCGATCCCGACAAGCTGCTCGCCTACGGCATCACGGCCGCGCAAGTGAACAGCCAGGTTCGCGCGACCAACGTCGATCTCGGCTCCGGACGTGGAGAGGTCGGCGGCCAGGAGCAGGCGATACGGACGCTCGCCGGTGCGCGAGAGGTTAAAGCCCTTGGAGACGCCAGAATTATTCTCGCAGGGGGCCGCGAAGTTCGTCTCAAGGACCTTGGGCATGTGATCGACGACGCGAGCGAGCAGCGATCGTTCGCGCGGCTCGACGGACGTCCGGTCGTCTCGTTCTCGGTCTTCCGGACGAAGGGCTCGAGCGAGCTTTCAGTTGCGGAGGCGGTTGATGAGTCGCTGAAGGAGTTGCGCGCCGAATATCCGGACGTTCACATCACGAACATCGACGATGCCGTCGCCTACACGCGCGGCAATTATCTGGCGGCCATGGAGACACTGATTGAAGGCGCCGCATTGGCTGTTCTCGTCGTCATGGTTTTCCTTCGCAACTGGCGCGCGACGCTGATCTCTGCCATTGCCCTGCCGCTTGCTGCCATTCCAACGTTCTGGGCGATGAGTGCCCTCGGGTTTTCGCTGAACCTTGTCAGCCTGCTCGGCATCACGCTCGCGACCGGCATTCTCGTCGACGATGCGATCGTCGAGATCGAGAATATCGTGCGTCACATGCACATGGGCAAATCGCCTTATCGGGCCGCGCTCGAAGCCGCCGACGAGATCGGGCTTGCGGTGATCGCCATCACCCTGACGATCGTTGCGATCTTTGCGCCGGTTTCCTTCATGGGCGGCATCGCAGGACAATATTTCCGGCAATTCGGCATGACGGTTGCCGTTGCGGTTCTCGTTTCGCTTCTCGTCGCACGCCTCATCACGCCGATGATGGCGGCTTATTTTCTGCGGCCGGTTCCCGAGAAGCCCCACGAGGATGGCGCGATCATGCGCGCCTATTCGCGCTTCCTGTCAATGACGCTGCGCTGGCGTTATTTCACGCTCGTGACAGGCGTTGCGCTTTTTTCGGCATCGATCTACGCGACGACGCTGCTGCCGACCGGCTTCATGCCCGATGAAGATACGTCTCGCGTCGTCGTTGCAGTTGAATTGCCGCCCGGAACGCAACTCGAAGAGACGCAGGAGAAGACGGATCAGGTCGTCAAATCGCTTCGGGGCATTCCCGAGGTCGCGCAGGTTTTCGTGCTTGGTGGTACGAGCCCGACCGGGCAGCTGGAAGTCCGACGCGCTGCGCTCTACGTCAAGCTCGTTCCAAAGGAAGACCGCAAGCTCACGCAGAAGCAGCTCAAGTCGATCATCGCGGCGAAAATTGCGGACATACCTGATACACGCGCCTGGTACGTCAATGAACGCGGCGAGCGAGAGCTTTCCTTTTCCATGCTGTCGCGTGACGGAGAAGATCTCAACGCCGCCATCGGCAAAGTGGAAGGCGCGCTGCGGAACGTGCGGGGCTTCCGCAACGTCGCTGCGTCAGGATCGACGGACCGTCCTGAAATCCGCATCGTACCCAGGCTGGACGTCGCCGCGCGTCTCGGCGTAGCGCCCGATCAGATCGCAGAAGCGATCCGCGTCGCGACGATCGGAGACGCCGGATTCAATCTCGCCAAATTCACGATCGGTGACCGGCAAATTCCGATCCGTGTGCAGCTTGACGAGAAAACGCGAACCGATCTGAAGCAGATCGAGCAGTTGCGGCTGACGAACGCGCAAGGCAAGGCGATCCCGTTGACAGCGGTCGCATCCGTTTCCCTCGGTCGCGGGCCGGCGTCCATCGAGCGGTTCGATCGCTTACGGCGCGCGGTCGTCGGCGTCGATCTCGATCGCGGGATGGCGATGAGCACGGCGCGCGAAAAGTTCCTGAAAGTCATCCACGACGAGAACTTGCCGAAGACGGTGACACTGCAGCCCTCGGGCGACGCCGAAATTCAGGATGAGGTGGCCGACGGGTTCATCACGGCGATGGGCACCGGCATCCTGATCGTGTTCGGCCTCCTCGTGCTTCTTTTCGGCAGCGTATTTCAGCCCGTGACGATCTTGCTGTCATTGCCGCTTTCGTTCGGGGGCGTCGCTCTCAGTCTGCTCGTCACAAACAACTCCATCAGCATGCCAGTTTATATCGGGCTTCTGATGCTGATGGGCATCGTGACGAAGAATGCGATCATGCTGGTCGATTTTGCTATCGAGGAAATCGCGGCCGGGGTCGAAAGGCAGCAGGCAATCATCGATGCCGGTCGCAAACGCGCGCGGCCGATCATCATGACGACGCTTGCAATGGCGGCCGGCATGCTTCCGAGCGCATTCGCGCTTGGTGACGGAGGCGAATTCCGCGCGCCCATGGCAATAGCCGTGATCGGGGGACTTCTGGTTTCCACGTTGCTGTCGCTCGTCTTCGTGCCTTCGTTCTTTACCGTGATGGACGATGTCGGCGCATTGATGCAGCGCATCTTCGGGCGCTTCATCGGTCCGAAGGATGAACCGGGTGATGAACCCCGCAACCCGCGGGCGCCGCACGCACATTCACCAAATCATCTGCCCATCGCCGCGGAATGAACGCGAAAGATTGTTCCGGGTCCGATTGTGCGGGACGGCTCCTATGCCTACGTTGCAAGCGGATGGCTGCAACAGAAGGAC
>Ga0164243_10006933_pt1 | contig 17041 bp, 16 predicted proteins | sample OricompcompostOP_FD_108781 | JGI IMG/M metagenome (GOLD analysis project Ga0164243, IMG submission 108781) | Organic Plus compost microbial communities from Emeryville, California, USA - Original compost - Organic plus compost (OP) | ecosystem: Engineered > Solid waste > Mixed feedstock >... | reverse complement strand
TTCTTCGAGGGCGATCTCCAGCACGTTCTTCGTCAACTGCCCAAGCGCACCCTCCGGGCCCAGCAAGCCCACCCCGTTCGTCTTGGCGTTCGCGACCACCCGCTCAGCGAGCAGCTGGTCATTGTCGAGGATCTCTCCAGTCACAGGATCGATCATCTCGACCTCGTTCGGTTGTTCTGTCACAGCCTGACTTCCTTTCATCAGGCCGACTCAGATCCACCGTTTTTCTGACAGTCCCGAGGGAACTCATCCGGCCCGTCCGAGGGGTACTCGAAAAGGCCGTGCTTGAAATCACCCCATGAGCGGCCGGTGGGTGATCGCGCCATGGTCTAAGGTGCGTCAGTAGATATCATCTGCAGAATTGGAGAGTGGGAGCCTATGGTGGCCGGTGGGCGACCTCAGAAAGTGGCAATCATTGTCGCGCAGCGGATCATGCGTGACGTCGGTCGTAAGGGCTATGTCCCTGGTGACCTTCTGCCGCCTGAGCGGGTCATGCTCGAGGAATACGAGATCGGGAGAGGTACTCTGCGTGAAGCGCTCCGTCTCCTGGAGTTCCAAGGTGTCATTGCGTTGAAGCCGGGCCCCAAAGGCGGTCCGGTCCTTCTCAACCCAGATGCGTCCCATCTGGCCAGCAACCTTCTACTGCTGATGCAGTTGCAAGGAGCACCGTTTCGCACAGTCGTCGAGGTCCGGTCGACACTTGAGCCGATGACGAGCCGACTGGCCGCGGCACGGATGGATGACGACTCGCTGCTGCGGTTGGGCAAGACGATCGACGACATGCGCGACAACCTCGAGGATGAGGTGGTCTTTCTAGACGCCAACAAGGACTTCCACGACATCATCGCCTGGTCGTCGGGCAATCCGCTCCTCGCGTACTTCGTCGAGTCGTTGCTGGGCATCATGGACGGTACGGTCATCGGTATTGACTACCCGACCTTCCGTCGTGAGGCGATCTTGAAGGCCCATGAGGAGATCTACGCCGCCATGAGCTCGCACGACGCCGACGAGGCGCAGGCCAGGATGCAGGACCACATCGACGCCTACGTCCGTTACGCCGAACGCAAATACCCTGACGTGCTCAACCGAGCCATTCAATGGGACCACGCCAACCACTGAGACCTGCGCTTGGGATGGAAGCTCAGATGCCCTTCCAGACCGGTTGGCGCTTCTCTTTGAAGGCCGTGGCGCCCTCGCGGGCGTCCGCTGAAGCCCGAACCGGTTCGCTGATCTCCCGCTGACGGTCGAACGCTTCGTCATCGGCCCACTGGCGCGATCGAGTCAAGATGGTTTTGGATGCCTGTACGGCCAGGGGACCGTTCGCGCTGATCTGTTCGGCGAGCTCGCGCGCAGCCTCGAGTGCCTTGCCGTCTGCGGTCACGCGGGCGACGAGCCCGGCGGCATGGGCCTCGTGCGCGCTGACGTTCCTGCCGGTGAGTGTCCACTCCATGGCGACGTGGTAGGGAATCCGGTGGGGCAGCCTCAGCAGACCGCCGCCGGCCGCGACCAGGCCGCGCTTGACCTCGGGCAGGCCGAAGGTAGCCCCTTCGCCGGCGACGATGAGGTCGCAGGCGAGGACGATCTCGAAGCCTCCGGCGATGGCGTGCCCCTCGACCGCCGCGATGACTGGTTTGGCCGGTGGACGTTCGACGATTCCGGCGAACCCGCGTCCCCGCGCGGTCGGCCGTTCCCCGGCCAGGAAGGCCTTCAGGTCCATACCGGTGCAGAAGCTCGGACCCTCGCCAGTGATGATCCCGATCGACAGCTCAGGCCGGCTGTCCAGTTCGTCGAAGGCGACAGCCAAGGCCTCAGCCGTCCCCTTGTCGATCGCGTTACGCACCTGGGGGCGGTTAATGGTAATAACCAGTATGGGGCCCTCCTCGCGCACGAGCACGGACGGGCTCGCGGTGTCGCTCATCGCGGAGCCATCCGCAGCGCGCCGTCGAGCCGGATCGTCTCGCCGTTGATCATCGGGTTCTGGATGATGTGGGTGGCCAGTCCGGCGAACTCCTCGGCGTCCCCCAGACGTGATGGATGAGGAATGCCGGCCGCGAGCGTGCCGCGCATCTCATCGGTGAGCCGCGACAGGATCGGTGTGTCAAAGACGCCTGGGGCGATGGTGGCGACGCGGACCTGCCGGGAGGCGAGATCTCGCGCGGCCGCCAAGGTCATGCCCACGATTCCGGCTTTCGACGACGCGTATGGCATCTGGCCGATCTGGCCTTCCCAGGCCGCGATCGAGGCGGTCAGCACACAGATCCCTCGCTCCTCGCCAACAGGATCTTGCGCTACCATGCGCGCTGCCGACAGACGCAGTGCGTTGAACGTGCCGTTGAGGTTGATGTCAGCGACCTCGCGGAAGAGATCGAAGTCGCCCGGGGTGCCGTCGCGGTTGACGACGCGGACCGTCCCGCCGCGCCCCGCGCAATGCACGAGGGCCCGTAGTGGTGCTCTGTCAGTGGCGCGGTCAAGAGCGGCGTCGACGGCCACCGCATCTCGCACATCGCCGGCGCTGAAGGTCGCCCCGAGTTTCTTCGCGATCAGTTGACCGTCAGAGATCGGCAGATCGAGGATCGTGACGTGCGCTCCGCTATCGATCAGTTGTCGCGACGTGGCGAGTCCCAGACCCGACGCGCCTCCGGTCACGAGTACTGCGGCCCCGTTGACATCCATGGTTCCCCCTTCTCTCAGCGAACAATCTCGATGATGGTCGCGTTGGCCATGCCGCCCGCTTCGCACATGGTTTGTAGTCCGTATCGCCCGCCGGTCTGCTCAAGGTGGCTGAGCATCGTGGTCATGAGGCGGCATCCAGACGCGCCGAGCGGATGCCCGAGCGCGATCGCGCCGCCGCGCGGATTGAGCTTGCCGTCGGGGATCGGGAACTCGGACTGCCAGGCGAGCGGTACCGAGGCGAAAGCCTCGTTGACCTCCGCGACGTCGATCTGATCGAGGCTCAGACGGGCACGAGTCAGTACCTGTCGTGTGGCGGGTATGGGGGCGGTGAGCATGAAGACTGGGTCGTCGGCGCACACCGCTGACGCCACAATGCGAGCGCGAGCGCGCAGCCCCAGTTCGCGGGCGCGTTCTTCCGACATCAGGAGCAGACCGCTGGCGCCGTCGGTGATCTGGGACGAGTTTCCGGCGGTGATCTTCCACTCGATGTGGGGGAGCCGCTCGCGCATCGCGTCTGTGCCGAACACCGGTGACAACTGAGCCAGGGCTTCGGTCGTCGTTGAGGGCCGGATGGTCTCGTCCGCTTCGACTGTGAGCCGATCGGAGTGGACCGGGGTGATCTCGCCCGCGAATCCCCCTGCGGTCGCGATCACCGCTGCGCGTCGGTGGGAACGGGCTGCATAGTCGTCGAGTTGACTCCGGCTCAGCCCCCATTTATCGGCCACCAACTCGGCCGCGACGCCCTGGGACACCAGATCGGGATAGCGGCGGGTCATCTCCGGTCCGTAGGGATCCTTGCCGACACGCGCCGACCCCATCGGCACGCGGCTCATCGATTCCAAGCCGGCTGCTATCGCGACGTCGTAGGCTCCGGAGATGATGCCTTGCGCGGCGAAGTCGACGGCCTGCTGGCCGGAGCCGCACTTGCGCTCGATGGTCACTGAGGGCACGCTCTCGGGTAACCCGGCTCCGAGCCAGGCCTGGCGCCCGGGGGTTGATGATTGCTCGCCGCTCTGGCTGACGCATCCCACGAGCACGTCGTTCACGAGCGATGGATCGAGGCCTGTGCGGTCGATGAGGGAGGCGAAGACTGTCGAGAGCAGGCTGATGGGGTGCACGTCGGCGAATGCGCCGGTGGCCTTGCCGCGGCCCATGGGGGTGCGGACGGCGTCGACGATGACGGCATTGCGCATGCGCGGTGCTCCTAATCCGTTCGGGCGATTCCTAGGACCTGATCTTGACCTACATCCTAATCATATGCAACATTACTAGAAACTTCGCGTACCCGCGTGGAATTGTGTTCTGAGGAGAATCTGTGGCAGTTGACGAGTTCGCGGCGGACGAGGACATTCAGCAACTGAGGTCACTCGTTCGGGGATGGGGCCTAGAGCACGTGCGGCCCCGCTTCAAGGAACTTGAGGACAAGGAGGAGTTCCCGCACGAGATCTATCGTGAGCTCGGGCAGATGGGTGTGTACGGCTGTTGCTTCCCCGAATCGATGGGTGGGACGAACACTGGCTTCCGTGCGCTTGCCGCAGTGGCGGAGGAGTTGGCATACGTCTATCCCCCCCTATCGGCCGGGATGAACCTGCAGGCCGCGACGGTGCCGCTCACAATCGCGAACTGGGGCACCGACGAACTCATCGAGCGCTATGTGTCGGGTTTGATCTCGGCACAGATCCTCGGCTGTAACGCGATGACCGAGCCCAACGGCGGATCAGACTTCCTCGGCGCCATGCGAACCCGGGCCGTCCGTGAGGGCGACGACTACGTCCTCAACGGCGAGAAGATGTGGATCACCAATGCCAATGTCGCCGACATCGCGATCGTCTACGCCAAGACCGACCCCGCTGCTGGACATCGCGGTGTCTCCGCGTTCGTCGTGCCCACCGACACGCCGGGCTTCCAGGCCTCGCGGGTACCGTGCCGGGTCCTCGGCAAGCTCATGCCGACGAACGCCATCTCACTGCAGGATGTGCGGGTTCCCGCCTCGAACATGCTCGGCGATGAGGGGCAGGGCTTCATCGTCGCAATGAACGCGATGGACTTCGGCCGGCTGTCGGTCGCCGCACGCGCTGTCGGTCTCGCCGCCGCCTGCCTCGATGCCTCCCTGGAGTACGCCAACCAGCGGGAGGCCTTCGGTGAGAAGATCGGCAGTTTCCAACTCATCAAGAAGCAACTCGCCGACATGACCGTCGAGGTGGCCGCGGCCCGCATGCTCGTGTCGGCGGCTGCCGAGAAGTACGACCAGGGCGACATCGCCACCCGCGAGAGCTCGATCGCGAAGTACTTCGCCGGCGAGGTGTGCAACCGTGCTGCGCAGGCGACTGCTGAGATCTTCGGCGGCTTCGCGTTCAGCGACGAGCTGCCCATCAGTACCTACCTCAACTACGCGAAACTGTGGCAGACCGGCGAGGGATCGGCGAACATCCAAGCGGTGCTGATCGCCGACGATGCCCTCGGATGGAAGCCCATGGACCGACACAAGACCGTGATCCGCCAAGGTGGTGAGGCATGAGCCTGCACTTCGGCATCCTGCCGACTCCGATCTACGGTGCCGAGACGTCCTACCGGCAGCAGCTGGACGAGCACTCGGAGCTCGTGCGGACTGCCGAGGAGCTCGGCTTCGATCACATGGTGTGCGGCCAGCACTTCCTCGGCTCGGAGCTGCGGTACTTCCAGCCCGTTCCGTATCTGACTTACCTGTCGCAGTCGGCCCCCAGTATGAGGGTTGTGACTGGCATCATGCTGCTGTCGATGGCCAATCCCGTGCACATGGCCGAGGAGGTGGCCACGCTCGACGTACTGACTGACGGTAAGGCCACATTCGGCGTCGGCCTGGGCTACTCCGACCGTGAGTTCAAGGCGTTCGGGGTCAACCCGAAGCAGAAGATCTCGCGCTTCGAGGAAGGCCTCGCGCTGATCAAGGCCCTCTGGTCGGGCGAGCGCGTCGACGTCGAAGGCCGATATTGGACGGTGCAGGATGTGCAGCCCGCGGTGCTGCCCGCGCAGCGCCCGGGTCCGCCGGTCTGGATCGGCGGACAGGCCGAGGTCGCGATCCGCCGTGCCGCTCGTCTCGGTGACGCCTGGTACGCACCCCCTTTCCCCAGCCATGAGGGCTTGGCCGCCCTGCGCGCGATCTTCCTGGAAGAACGTGAGAAACACGGTCTATCGACCGTGGGCGACTTCCCGCTGCGACGCGAGTTGATCGTGGCGGACACGCGCGCCGAGGCGGCCCGGCTCGCGGCCGAGCGCAGCGCACTGCGCTACAGCACATACAAGAATTGGGGTCTGTCCGGCCAGAACACGCCGGTCAAGGCCGCTTCGGATGGCATTGACATCGAGAGCCAGTTCATCCTGGGATCGCCCGACGAGATCGTCGATCGACTGGGCGAGCTGCGCGATGACCTCGGGATGACCCACTTTATGTTCAAGTCGCACTGGCAGGGCCTGTCGCACGCTGACGCCATGAGGCAACTCGAGCGTTTCGGCACGGAGGTTCTTCCCAAGTTGCGGGACTGAGCCGATGTGGATACGAGGGGAGTGACGGGAACGAGGCATGAGGGCCGCAGGGCCCATACGCCTGAGATCAACCGGACACCCATTCCGATTTTCTGTCACAACTAGCCCACCAGACGAGAAGGAAGAGACCAATATGACCACTGAGCGACAGCCCGGCATGATGATTGCAATGTTCGACATCCCCGACGAGCTCGAGGACGACTTCAACGAGTGGTACAACGAGGAGCACGTCCCGGAGAAGGTCGGCAGTGTTCCGGGCTTCCTTCGCGCCCGCCGCTACAAGTCACTCGACGGACGTCCCAACCACGTGTGCGTCTACGAACTCGAGGACATCAGCGTCGTGACGGACCCCACGTACCTGGCCAACTATAAGAGCGGCACCGAGCGGACGGTCTTCTTCAAGTCGAAGGCACGCACGTTCTACCGCAGCGTCTACACCCAGATCGCCGACTTTGAAGGTATTCCGCTGCCGGAGGAGGAGTGAGCATGACGACGCAGACATCGGCGGATCTCGAATCGCGGATCCGGCGGATCGAGGACCGGCTCGAGATCCAAGAACTCGTCGTCCGCTACGGCTTTCACGTCGACGACCACGAACTGGACAGCCTCAAGGGCTTGTTCGCCGCTCATGGGCGGCTGCGCACGAATGCGGGTGTGATGAAAGGTGATGGTGTCGAGGCGGTCGGCGGGTACTTCGAGACTCACTTCGGGAGGCTCGGGCCGACCAATCACTTCGTCCACGGGCACGTCATCGAGTTCGACGAGAACGACCCGGATCATGCGACAGGCCTGGTGTCCTCGCATGCCGAGGTCGTGCGTGACGGCGCCCCGATGGTGACGGCCATGCGTTACATCGACGCATATGTCAGGGTCGATGGACGCTGGCTGTTCGAGGACCGCGTCCAGTCCTACATGTACTTCGTGGATGTTCGCGAATACCCGGAGGCGCTCGGGTCGAAGTTGCGTGTGCGTACGCCCCCCGCTGATCCCGCTCCCGCGGACTGGCCGGTGTGGTTCAACCAGTGAGCGTCACCCCGCTGCAATCGTGACCGGTGTGGCGCGCGGACATCACGATCACCAACCGGGTCGCGTTCCTCCTTGGCGAGGAGTCGCGCCACCTGAACGGCCTCGCGATCCCGCTCGATGGCGGCCTGCTCGCATATTGATCCATCTGTAACAACGAACGGAGAGACCATGACCGACCAGACGCCTGGGCGGGTCGCCCTGGCGAAGCTCGACGAACTGCCCCCAGGGACTGTACTGCGCTGCGAGGCAGCCGCTCGTGCCTATTGCGTGGTTCGCACCGAGGGTGGTTCGGTGTTCGCTGTCGACGACATCTGCAGCCACGAGGAGGAGTCGCTCAGCAACGGTTGGCTCGACGGTGACACGATCGAGTGCCCCGCCCACAACTCGATCTTCGATCTGGCATCCGGTGAGCCGCTGTCATTACCCGCGGAGGATCCCATCGGCACGTATGTGACGTCGGTGGATGATGGTGTGGTCTACCTCGTGCCGGACTGATCGCTGAGCAGCATCCAGGCTTGGCGTGGTGACATCGGGGCGCAGCCGCGGGAGACGGCTCGGGCGATGACGTGGGGGTCGTCGAGCATCAGGCGCCAGCCACGGCGGACCAGGACCCACGGCGACTTGCGGCCCTCGCGCAGGTCGCGCACCAGGCGCAGCGCGAACGTGATCAGGCGATTTCGACGCAGCACGATCGCGTGGTCGAGCACACCCGCGGCACGGCAGACGGCGACGATCTCGGGGGCGAACAGTCCTTCGGCGATCAGCGGCTTGCCGTCGGTGCGAACCGTGTGCGTACCGATCGCCCGGCTCTGGCTGAGGTCGTAGACCGGCACCTCGGCCTCGCCGGTGCGGCACAGCTGCACGATCGCGTCGACCGCCGCGGCGGCGTCCCACGAGCGCGGATCGTCCCAGTCGACGATGCCCAGACTGGACCGCGGCATGTCCGGAGCGTCCAGATCGCGGTAGAAGTCGTCCAGGTGAAGCACCGGCCACCCGAGTCGAGCGGCCAGATGCGACTTGCCGGATCCCGATGGTCCGGCCAGGATCACGACGCCCATCCGAGCAGGTTAGTCGGTCATACTCCGATCGGGTGCCAGACGGTCTTCGTCTCGGTCCACTGTGCGAGCCGGGACAGATCGGGCTCGGCCGTCCAGTCCTCGTCGGCGGGCCGTCGGACGCGCTTGAGGTTCTCGGCGGCGGCGACTTCCAGCGCGGCCGGCTCGGACGCGCCGGCCAGGTCGATGCCGTTGACGTCCAGATGGGACGCCAGCCACGGACCGATCTCGTCGGCGCTGCCGGTCAGCAGATTGACGACACCGCCGGGGACATCGGAGGTGGCCAGGATCTCGGCGAGCGTGACGGCCGGAATCGGTGCGGACTCATCGGCCACCGCGACGACGGTGTTGCCGGTGACGATCGCAGGCAGCACGCTGGACACCAGCCCCAGCAGGGGATCACGGGGGGCCAGCACCGCGACGACACCGGTCGGCTCGGGCGATGACAGGTTGAAGTACGGCGACGACACCGGATTGGCATTGCCCAGGACCTGCACGTACTTGTCGGCCCACCCCGCGTACCAGACGATGCGATCGACGGTCAGATCGACCGTGGCAGCCGCCTGCTTGGGCGTCGAACCGACGGCGCGCAGTTGATCGACCAGCTGATCGCGCCGGTCCTCCATGACCTCGGCGATCCGGTACACGACCTGGCCCCGGTTGTACGGAGTGCGCTTGGCCCAGCCGGACTGTGCGGATCGTGCGGCACGCACGGCGTCGCGAGCATCCTTGCGCGATCCCTTGGCCATATTGGCCAGGAAACGACCCTTCGCATCAGTGGCTTGGAATGTGCGCCCCGACTCGGAGCGGGGGAACGCGCCGCCGATGAACAGCTTGTGCGTCTTGCGGACATCGACCCTCATGCCGTCACCCCTTGAAAAAGCGAAAGGATAGGGGCAACGGCATGAGGTGCTTGAACACTCACTCGCTGACGCTCGTTGATGGTCATACTGGGCTCCCCTCGAGGTAGGCGGCCAGTCCGTGCTTGCCGCCCTCGCGGCCGTAACCGGACTCCTTGTAGCCGCCGAACGGCGAGGCCGGGTCGAACTGGTTGAACGTGTTGGCCCAGACGACGCCGGCACGCAGCCGGTCGGCCATCGCCAGGATGCGTGAACCCTTCTCGGTCCACACACCCGCCGACAGACCGTACGGCGTGTTGTTGGCCTTCTCGACGGCCTCGCTGGGCGTGCGGAACGTCAGGACCGACAGGACGGGTCCGAAGATCTCCTCGCGGGCGATGCGGTGCGCCTGCGACACACCCGTGAAGATCGTGGGCGCGAACCAGAAACCGTTGGCCGGCAGCTCGCACGGAGGCGACCACCGTTCGGCGCCTTCGGCGTCGCCGATGTCGGTCAGCGCCTTGATGCGGGACAGCTGCTCGGCCGAGTTGATGGCGCCGATGTCGGTGTTCTTGTCCAGGGGATCACCGAGCCGCAGCGTCGCCATGCGTCGCTTGAGCTTCTCCAGCACCTCGTCGTACGCGCTCTCCTGGACCAGCAGCCGTGAGCCGGCACAGCACACGTGACCCTGGTTGAAGAAGATGCCGTTCACGATGCCTTCGACGGCCTGGTCGATCGGGGCGTCGTCGAACACGATGTTCGCGGCCTTGCCGCCCAGTTCCAGCGTCGCCTTCTTATCGGTGCCGGCGATCGCGCGGGCGATGGCCTTGCCGACAGCGGTGGAACCCGTGAAGGCGACCTTGTCGACGCCCGGATGCTCCACGACGGCCTGGCCGGTCTCACCGGCGCCCGTGACGATGTTGACGACACCGGGCGGCAGATCGGCCTGCTGGCACACCTCGGCGAACAGCAGCGCGGTCAGGGGAGTGGTCTCGGCGGGTTTGAGCACCACCGTGTTGCCCGCCGCCAGTGCAGGAGCGACCTTCCAGGCCAGCATCATGAGTGGGAAGTTCCACGGGATCACCTGGCCGGCGACACCCAGCGGCTTCGGGTTCGGCCCGAGGTCGGCGTAGGCCAACTTGTCGGCCCACCCGGCGTAGTAGAAGAACCACTGGGAGACGAGCGGCAGGTCGACGTCGCGGGTCTCCTTGATGGGCTTACCGTTGTCCAGCGTCTCCAGCACGGCGAACTCGCGACTGCGTTCGGCGATGATCCGCGCGATGCGGTACAGGTACTTGGCGCGTTCGCGGCCCGGCAGCGCCGACCACTTCGTGAACGCCTTGCGCGCCGCCTTCACAGCGCGGTCGACATCGGCGGCCGATCCCTCGGTGACCTCGGCGAGGACCTCCTCGCTGGCTGGGCTGATGGACTTGAACGTGCCGCCTGTGCCCTCGACGAACTCACCGTCGATGAACAAGCCGTACGAGCTCTTCAGATCGACGATGGCCCGCGATTCGGGAGCGGGGGCGTACTCGAAACTCGTCATGATTCCCTCAGTCCAGCGTCACGTAGTCGGGACCGGAATAGGCGCCGGTCGTCATCTTCTGTCGTTGCAGCAGCAGGTCGTTGAGCAGGCTGGAGGCACCGAACCGGAACCAGTGCGGGTCGAGCCAGTCCTCCCCGGCGATCTCGTTGACCACGACGAGGTACTTGATGGCGTCCTTGCTGGTGCGGATGCCACCGGCGGGCTTGACGCCTACCTGGCGTCCGGTGGCGATGCGGTAGTCGCGCACGGCCTCGAGCATCAGCAGCGTCACCGGCAGCGTCGCGGCGGGCTGCACCTTGCCGGTGCTGGTCTTGATGAAGTCGGCCCCGGCATCCATGGCCAACCACGACGCGCGGCGCACGTTGTCGTAGGTCTGCAGCTCTCCGGTCTCCAGGATCACCTTCAGATGCGCGGCTCCACAGGCTTCCTTGACCGCGACGATCTGGTCGTGGACCAGCTCCAGGTCTCCGGACAGGAATGCACCGCGGTCGATGACCATGTCGATCTCGTCGGCGCCGGCCTCGACGGCCATCCGGGTATCGGCCAGTTTCACCTCGAGTGACGATCGCCCGGACGGGAAGGCTGTGGCGACGGCGGCGACGTTGATAGGGTGCCCAGACGATCCACCATGGCTGATGGTCTCCTTGGCGATCTGGACCATATCGGGGTAGACGCACACGGCGGCGACCTGGGGACACGTCGGGTCAGCGGGCTCGGGGACCTTGGCCTTGCTGGCCAGCGACTTGACCTTGCCGGGCGTGTCGGCGCCTTCCAGCGTCGTCAGGTCGACCATCGAGATGGCCAGGTCGATGGCCCACTTCTTGGAGTCGGTCTTGATCGACCGTGTGCCCAGGCTCGCGGCGCGTGCCTCGAGACCGACCTGGTCGACGCCCGGAAGCCCCTCGAGGGTGCGTCGTAGCGTGGTCGTCATACGGTGACTCGTCCTTCCCCTGCCCCGTGGCCGACCGTCGCGATCGTGCGGCGGACCGCGGTCACGACGGCGTCGACGGTGATGCCCTTCTCGGCGAGGACCAGGTCGCCCGCGCCGCTGGAGCCGAAGCTCTCGACTCCCACTATCTCCCCGTCGAGACCGGTGTAGCAATGCCATCCGGTGGACGTGCCGGCCTCGACCGCGACGCGCGCGCGAACCTGGCGGGGGAGGACCGACTCCCGGTACTCGGCGCTCTGCTCGGCGAACCACTCCAGACACGGCGCGGACACGACACGTACGCCGATGCCATCGGCCGCGAGCAGGTCGCGGGCAGCCAGCGCCAGCTGCACCTCCGAACCCGTGGCGATCACGATCGCGTCCGGCTCGTCAATCGTGTCGGCCAGCACGTAGGCGCCTCGGCGAGCGCCCGCATCGGGATCGGTTCCCTCGGTGATCACCGGGACGGTCTGACGGCTCAGCACGACGGCGGTGGGACCGGCCTCGGACTCCAGCACGCGCGACCAGACGTCGACCGTCTCGATCCAATCGGCGGGTCGGGCGACGGCCAGACCGGGGATCGCGCGGTGGCTCCACAGGTGCTCGACCGGCTGGTGGGTGGGGCCGTCCTCGCCGACGGCGACCGAGTCGTGGCTCCACACGTAGATCGTCGGCAGCTGCATCAGCGCCGCCAGCCGGACCGATGGACGCATGTAGTCGGAGAACACGAAGAACGTGGCACCGAACGGACGGGACAGTCCGCCGAGGGCGATGCCGTTGAGGATCGCGCCCATGGCGTGCTCGCGGATGCCGAAGTGGATCAGGGTGCCGTCCGGACCGCCGGGCCACTGGCTGCCGTCGTATCCCGTCGGCACGAAGCTGCGCGCTCCGGCGATCGCGACGCCATTGGACTCGGCCAGATCGGCCGATCCGCCCCACAGCCACGGCAGGTGGGGGGACACCGCATCGAGCACGGCCGACCCGGCGATGCGAGTCGCTTTGGCCTGGGGTGCGCTGCGTACCTCGGCGAGCGCCGAGCGGGCCGCATCGTCCAGGGAGCGGTCGGCCAGCTGGTCGAGCAGCGCCGCGCTCTCGGCGTGGTCGTCGCGCCACTGAGCGAGGCGCTCGTCCCACTCGCGGTGCGCCGCGGCACCGCGTTCACGCACCAGGCGGGCGTGCGCAAGGGCGTCCTCGGGCATGACCAGCGACTGGGCCGGATCGAGGCCGAGGATCTCCTTGGTGGCCGCCAGCTCGGCCTCGCCGGGTGCGCCGGCGTGGGCGGCCGCCGTCCCGCCGACCTGCGGCATCGGGTGGCCGATGCGGGTGCGCAGCCGGACGAACACCGGACCGCTCTGGACCGCGACAGCGGCATCGAACCCGGCCCGGATGGCCTCAGGGTCCTCGGAGTCGTCGATCTCGACGATGCTCCAGCCGTAGGAGCGGTAGCGGGCCACGACGTCCTCGGCGAAGGCGATGTCGGTGTCGCCTTCGATGGTGATGCGGTTGTCGTCCCATATTACGATCAGATCGTCGAGGCCGAGCGCGCCGGCCAGCGAGGAGGCCTCATGGCTGATGCCTTCCTGAAGGCAGCCGTCGCCGGCGACGCACCAGACGCGATGCGCGAACAGATCGGAATCGAGTTGCGCCGCTGAGCGACGGGTTGCCATGGCCAGCCCCACCGCGTTGGCGATGCCCTGCCCGAGCGGGCCGGTGGTGGTCTCCACGCCGGCGGTGTGACCGAACTCAGGGTGGCCAGGGGTCCGCGAGCCGTAGGTGCGGGCGGTGCGCAGGTCGTCGATCTCCAAGCCGTATCCGCTCAGGTACAGCTGAAGGTACAGCGCGAGGCTCGCATGGCCGGCCGACAGGACGAACCGGTCGCGGCCGAGCCACTGTGGATCGGCTGGATCGTGCCGCAGATACTCCTGGAACAGCAGGTACATCGCGGGCGTCAGGCTCACCGCGGTGCCTGCGTGGCCGGCCCCTTTGGCCTGCACGACATCGAGGGGGAGGACCCGGGCATGGCGTACGGCGACGTCGTCGAGGGGATGCTTCCAACCGGTCATGCCGCCACCCTACCCTTTTGACTAATACTAGTCAAAAGGGTAGGAATCATCGCCCAGCAGGGCATCGATGCGCGTCGGGGACAGCGCCGCGTCCGCCGCGAGTTCGGCCGCGCCGCGCAGACCGGCGTCCGCGCCCAGGGGCGACTCGATGATGCGCAGATCCCGTGCCGCGAGGGGATGGGAGCGCTTGGTCACGCGCTCGCGGATACGGCCGACCAGCACGTCACCGGCTTCGGCGAGGTTGCCTCCGACGACGACGACCGCCGGGTTGAGCACTCCGACCGCTTCGACAACCGCGTCCCCGATGCGCTGTCCGGCCGCGTCGAGCAGTGCGAGCACCTCGGCGTCGCCCGCGTGCGCCAGCGCCACCAGGTCGGCCGATGACCTGACCTCGCTGCGGCCGGTCTCGCGGAGGCGGCGGACCAGAGCCCAGCCTCCTGCAGATGCCTCGGCGCATCCGGTCTGACCACAGCGGCAGATCGGGCCGGTCTCGCGTGGGATGTGGCCGAGGTCGCCGGCTGCGCCACGAGCCCCGCGCAGGATCTCGCCTCGGCTGATGATGCCGGCGCCAACGCCCATGCCGACCTTGACAACCAGCATGTCGTCGGCCTCGTCGTCACCGCGGCCACGTAGTTCGCGATGGACGCCCAACGCAATGATGTTTGCGTCCTTGTCGACCGCGACCGGCGCGGTGAAGTGCTCGCCGAGTCGTGCCGCCACGTCGATCCCGTCCCAGCCGTCCATCGTCGGCGGGCTGACCAGGCGACCCGTCGACTGCTCCACAGGACCTGGCACGCCGACACCGATGCCCAAGAGCTCGGGAGAGCCGTCCGCGAGCAGTTCCTGAAGCAGTTGTTCGATGCGGGACAGGACCACGTCCGGGCCTGCGTCGACGTCGATGTCCTCGTCGTGCGTCGACAACACGATGCCGTCCAGATCGGCCAGACCGACGCGGACATGGCTACTGCCCAGGTCTACCGCCAGCAGACAGCCGCGGGACGGATCGAGCCGCAGTCGCTCGGCGGGCCGCCCCCCGGTGACGAGGACGTCCGACGCGGCGGTGACGAATCCGGCACGCGTCAGCTGATCGAGCCGGTGGGCCACGGTGGCACGAGCCAGGTGCGACTGCTCGACGATCTGCGCGCGCGTCAGCGCCCGCCCGTGCCGCAGCAGGGCCAGCAGATCACCGGGTCCGGACACCATGCCTCCTCGGCGCTCACGCTAGCGTGCGACGTCCTCCGGAAGCAGGCGGCTGATCTGTTCCGGGGCGAGGATCTCGTCGCCGACCAGGTGTGCGAGACCGATGAGCCCGGAGCGCGGGTACAGGGTGCTGCGTTCGATGCGCAGCTCGGCGGTCGCCAGCGGCAGCGAGCGCCGGTAGACCATCTCGCGGATTCCGGCGACCAACTGGTCGCCGCCGGCCGAGGCGATACGGCCGCCGAGGATCACGACCCGTGGATTGACCAGATTGACCGCTGACGCGACCGCGCTGCCGACGAGCCGCCCGGCGCGGCGGATCAGACGGAGCGCCTCAGGGTCGCCGGAACCGATCAGCTCGACCAGGTCCTGCTGCGTCTGCACGTCGCGACCGGCTTCCTGCAGGTCGCGCACCAGCGCCCACCCACCGGCGTAGGCCTCGAGGCAGCCATGATTGCCGCACTTGCACAACGGGCCCTGGTCATCGGACATCACCGTGACCGGCGTGTGCCCGAGGTCGCCGGCGGCGCCGTCGGCACCGCGATAGAGCCGGCCCTGGTGGATCATGCCGCTACCGATACCGGTGCCGAGCTTGACCAGCATCAGGTCCTCGACGTCCGGACCGGCCTCTCGTGCCTCGCCGACGGCCATCGCATTGGCGTCCTTCTCCAGGAAGACCGGGCAGTTGAAGCGTTCGGTGAACCAACCGGCCACGTCGAACCGGTTCCAGCGGGGAATGATCGGAGGGCTGACGGACATGCCGGCACCGTGTTTGATGGGTGCGGGCAGGCTCATGCCGAGGCCGAGGATGTCGGCGCGAGAGGTATCGCTGCCCTCGAGCAACGAGTCGAAGGCCCGCTCGACCGCCTCCAGCAACACCTCAGGAGCGTCGGTGACATCGGAGTCGAGGTTGACCTCGGCCTCGATGTCCCCACCCAGGTCGCACAGTCCAGCGCGGAACTTGGTGACGCCGATGTCGACCGCCAGCAGCTTGCCGCGTCCGGGGTTGAACTCGAAGCGATCGGCAGGGCGACCCTTCGTGGCGACCTCGCCGGTGCCGTTGGTCACCAGGTGTGCCGCCTGCAGCGCGTCGAGGCGGAGCGTCACAGCAGAGCGCGACAGACCGGTCTCGGCCACGATCTCGGCTCGTGTGAGGGGGCCTCTGCGCCGCAGCAGCGCGAGGGTCTCGCTGATGCCTTCGGAGAATGTCGCCATCGCCAGCCTTCCGTGGATGCGGCCGGGGCGATCACTTGTCACTGCCCGACCTGTGAAGTACATTACACCTCATTAGTTGTTAAATGTCGGGGTTGTAGCGTGCATTTGGTAACACTCTTTAGCCAGAATGTGTTGAAAGGGAACATCATGGGTATGGCCCACTCCACGTGGAGGCTCGGAAGGTCGCGGCGTTTGGCCGCCGTCGTCCTGGCATCGAGCACCGCTCTCGCACTGACCGCCTGCGGGTCCGACGACTCGTCCGGCGGTGACAAGGACCAAGCTGGGTCCGACGCCAAGATCGGCATCGTCATCAAGGGCCTGGACAACCCGTTCTTCCAGCACATGGAGGACGGCATCAACGACCAGGCCAAGGCATCCGGCGCCGATGTCACGATCCAGGCCGCGGCTTCGATCACGGACACGTCCGGCCAGGCCGACAAGCTGTCCAATCTGGCGAACCAGGACTTCGGTTGCTATCTGGTGAACCCGATCAGCGGCACCAACCTGATCCAGGGCATCGCCCAGATCGCGGCCAAGGGCACGCCGATCGTCAACATCGACAACCCCGTCGAGGCCAAGGCCGCTGAGGCCGCCAGCGCCGACATCGCGACCTATATCGGCACCGACAACGTCGCGGCCGGCAAGCAGGTCGCCGATCAGCTCGCGAAGATCGCTCCCGACGGTGGCGACGTCGCGACGGTCGGCGGTATCGCCGGTGACGTCACCAGCGCCCAGCGCATCGACGGCTTCAAGGACGGCCTGTCCTCGGACTTCAAGGTCGTCCAGGAGGTTGCTGCGAACTGGGACCGCCAGGAGGCGCAGACCCAGGCCGAGACGATCCTGCAGGCCAAGCCCGACCTCGCGGCGTTCTTCGTCGCGAACGACGACATGGCGATGGGCGTTGCCCGTGCCGTGGCCGCCGCCGGCAAGAAGGGCGACGTCAAGGTCGTCAGCGTCGACGGCATCGACGGTGTGGC
>Ga0164243_10006932_pt1 | contig 17050 bp, 14 predicted proteins | sample OricompcompostOP_FD_108781 | JGI IMG/M metagenome (GOLD analysis project Ga0164243, IMG submission 108781) | Organic Plus compost microbial communities from Emeryville, California, USA - Original compost - Organic plus compost (OP) | ecosystem: Engineered > Solid waste > Mixed feedstock >... | reverse complement strand
ATATCGTCCGGCAACGACAACGCTTCATCGCGCTGAAACGCAGCTAAATCAGCCGTTTGACGGTCGAGATAAACTGCATAACGAGCGCTTGTTTCCACTTGTTGAGTGATCGCCGGGCCGAAGCCGGCGATCGCCGGCCAGATACGCGTGACCTCGCCGAGCCCGATATTCGGGTACGACAACAATTCAAAGGCCGACCGGCGCTGACCGTCGCGGTTGAGGGAAAGGCCAAACTTCTCGGCCTCGTTCGGGGTGATCGAGACCGATTTGGCGAAATTCAGGGCCGCCTCAAGCTGCGCCATCTTCCTGCGATGTGCGCCTGCTCGCGCGGGCCCTACGCAGCCGATCGCAATACCGATATCGGTCAGCCGTTGATCGGCATTATCGGCCCGCAATGTCAGTCGATATTCGGCCCTTGAGGTGAACATGCGATAGGGTTCGGTGACGCCGCGGGTGATGAGGTCATCCACCATCACACCGAGATAAGCCTGCGAACGGTCGAACCTGATCGCTTCGCCTCCCCCGGCCCGGCTTGCTGCGTTGAGTCCGGCCAAAAGTCCCTGGGCGGCAGCCTCTTCATATCCGGTGGTGCCGTTGATCTGGCCGGCGAGATAAAGTCCCGTTATGCGGCGGGTTTCCAACGTCGGCCGCAGCTCGCGCGGGTCGATATGGTCGTATTCAATGGCGTATCCCGGCCGCAGGATCGTCGCCTTCTCCAACCCCGGAATGCTTGCCACTACGGCGCGCTGGACCTCTTCCGGCAGCGACGTGGAAATCCCGTTCGGATAGACCGTATCGTCATCGAGTCCTTCGGGCTCAAGGAAGATCTGATGACCGTCGCGCTCACCGAAACGGACGATCTTGTCCTCGATCGAGGGGCAATAGCGCGGCCCGCGGCTTTGGATCTGCCCGGAATACATCGGCGAGCGATGCACGTTGTCCCGGATCACTTTATGGGTGACTTCCGTGGTCCGGGTGATGGCGCAAGAAATCTGCAGCGTCTCGATCTTTTCGGTCAGCACCGAAAACGGCTCCGGCGGATCATCACCGGGCTGCATCTCCAGACTTTTCCAATCGATGGTTTTTCCGTCGAGACGCGGCGGCGTACCGGTCTTGAGACGCCTCAGCGTAAAGCCCGCGCGCTCGAGGGTCAGTGACAACCCGAGCGCTGGCGCCTCGCCGACTCGACCCGCCGGAATTTTGATCTCGCCGATGTGGATCAGCCCACGCAAGAACGTGCCGGTCGTCAGTACAGCGGCCCCGCATGGAAACTCCTGGCCGTCCGCCAACCGGACGCCGGTCACCCGGTTTTCGGCGACGACCAGGTCGTCCACCTCACCTTCAATTACGGTCAGGTTGGGAATCTCGCAGATGGCCTGCTGCATAGCCGCCGCATAAAGCTTCCGGTCCGCTTGGGCGCGTGGACCGCGGACGGCCGGACCCTTGCGGCGATTCAAAACACGAAACTGGATGCCGCCCCTATCCGCTGCCCGCCCCATTAATCCGTCGAGCGCGTCGATTTCCCGGACCAAATGCCCTTTACCTAAGCCTCCGATTGCCGGATTGCAGGACATGGCGCCGACGGTCGCGAAAGAATGCGTGATCAGCGCCGTGGACGCGCCCATGCGCGCCGCTGCGGCTGCCGCCTCACAGCCGGCGTGGCCGCCGCCGATGACAATCACATCGAAGCGCGTAACCATGATGAAATTCCCGAATGGGACGGTGTCTAGCCGAGTTAAAAATATTGGTCAAAAACAAATGAGAATGGGGTCGGATGAAACATCCAGAAGCGGCAGAAAGTCTTACATCGCGCCGTTCTGTAACGTTATCACGTGAGTAACAAAATGCGGGCGCACAATGCAAGCACGAGTTAATAGTTCGAACAATCAGCGCTGCGGGAAAGAATGCGTTGCCCGCTGGATCAAAATGTTTCACGTGAAACATTTGCTGGACGCCCACGGGGAATGTTTCACGTGAAACATTCCGTGCCAAAGATATTCACTTCCCAATACAGAAATCGCGAAAAATCACGTCCAGAATATCTTCCACGTCGATTCGTCCCGTCAGCCGTCCCAGTGCACGGGCAGCAAGCCGAAGATCCTCCGCCAGCAGTTCGGGAGCGCTTGCATCCGCGGCAGCCGATTCCAAATGAACAGCGGTTTCCTCAAGGGCCTTTCGTTGCCGCGCCCGTCCGATCAAGCTGAAACCCGACTGGCCGAAGTGTTCCTTGGCATAGTCGCGCAAAGCGGCGACAATTTCCCTTAGCCCTTGGCCAGAGAGGGCCGAACTCGGTAGAATAAGCTCTATACCCGATAATCTAGATTTTAGAATATCTATTACCTCATCGCCGATCAGGTCGACTTTGGCAGGGACGAGCCATATCGGTCGACCGCCAATACCAAATTTAACGGCTTCCTGCTTATTCCAAAACCGCGAATCTCGATTCTTACTCGAAACGTCCTCAAGCCACAGAACGAGGTCGGCTTCTTTGGCTCGCGCGACCGCCCGCCGCACGCCCTCCTGTTCGACCGGATCATTACTGTCCCTGATTCCGGCCGTATCGAGCAGCGTGACCGGGTAGCCATCAAGATCGAGATGAACTTCGATGACGTCACGCGTGGTACCCGCGATCGGCGACACGATGGCTGCATCGCGACGCGCCAGCGCGTTCAGGAGGCTCGATTTGCCGGCATTCGGCGGCCCGGCAATCGCCACGACCAAGCCCTCTCGAAGACGCTCGCTGTGCCGGCTGACATCCAGAACTTCCCTAATTTCATCAATTAGTTGCCGCGCAACATAGACGGCTTTTGAGGACAGGTCTGCCGGAACATCCTCGTCGGAAAAATCAATCTCGGCTTCAACCAAAGCCAGTGCTTCAATCAGCCGGCCCCGCCACTGCTCGGCCTGGTCACCCAACAAACCGCGAAGCTGACGCAATGCCTGGCGCCGCTGGGCCTCCGTTTCCGCGCCGATCAGATCGGCCAGGCCTTCAACCCGGGTCAGGTCGAGCTTGCCGTTATCGAAAGCCCGCCGGGTGAATTCACCTGCTTCTGCCGGCCGCAGTCCTTCCACCTGCGCGAGCGCATCCAGCGTCGCCGCGATGACAGCCCGGCCCCCGTGGATTTGAAGTTCGGCGACGTCCTCGCCGGTCTCACTTGCAGGCGCCGGAAACCACAAGACAAGCGCCTCGTCGATCATCTCGCCTGAAGCCGGATCACGCAGGCGCGCGAAGGCGGCGCGACGCGGTTCCGGCAGCTTTCCGGTCAGCGCCTCCAGCCCCGCGCCGGCGCGGGACCCCGAAATGCGAATGACAGCAATTGCCGCCGGCGGCGGACCAGACGACACCGCAAAGATAGTGTCACGCGACGACATCGGCTTTAAGGGCACAGGCTAGAGACATGAGCTGTTGAACCGCATGCAACAGCATTCGTAAAGGTTGCTCTTCAGCCGAGCCGAGCCGCCTCCGCTTTGCTGCGCTGCATATAATTAATTAGACGTAGCCTCCTCGCCGCAGCGAGGAAGGGTGATTCTGAAATCATGGGTCCCGTGATACGTTGGGCTGTGGAGTTCCCACGATTTTTCATAGCTCACTGACGGTAGCCATGCTCGAAGGCGAACTCAAAACATGGAAGCCCGACATCATCGCCGGCACGATCGCGATCGTGGCCGTGATGGTGACGCTCATCAGCGGACAGTTCGCGACTTATCCGGCATTGCCGTGGTACGAGGAGCTTGCGAAAGCGAGCTTCAATCCTCCGAGCTGGGTCTTCGCCGAGGTTTGGGCAACGCTGTACGCGCTGACTGCGTACGCGTTGTTCCGCATTCTCCGCTTGCGAGAGCGCAAGCGTGCGCTGCTTCTTTTTCTGATAATGCTTGTGCTCAATGCAGCATGGTCGTGGATGTTTTTTGGCGCACGCAGCCCACTCCTCGGTCTGGTCAATATCGTGCCGCAGCTCGCGGTCACCCTCATCACGGCTGCGGCTTGTTGGAAGCTCGACAAAATCGCGGCACTCTGTCTCGTGCCCCTCGTCGCATGGGTTGCATTTGCAGCAGTGCTGAACTTCACAATCTGGTGGCTAAACGGGTAGCGCTCCGCCTCACTTAATGCTATCGGTCCGCCCGCAATTCCTGCCCATCTTTTTTGCCCACAACTTGGCCACCGGTGCATGGCAGATTTGCATTGCACAAAAAGTATTGTTGCAGTGCATCAACAAACCGGGTATTGAATTAATAAATCGCACCTAGAGCATTATCGAGGCCCCAATGACGACCCCTTCGCCCTCCACCAACCCGGTTTGGCAGACCAAATATGGTCCCCGCCGCGTTAAGCTGGCGTTGCCGACCTTGGCGGAGGCTGTCGCGGCCGCCAAGGACATGGCCTCTGACGTCAAAACCCAGGTAGAGATTGCCGCAGCACTCATGGGGATGTCCGAGGACGAAGTTCGTCCGGAAGTCCTTAAGTCTCGCGCGATCACTCTCAAGCCCGTCAAGATCGTCTCGTCTTCGACCGGAACCGCGCGCCAGGTTGTCGTCGAGCGCGTGGTGTCGCGCCGCCCGCTTGGCGCTGTCCGCAAGTTTGGTTCGTAACGGCACTTTCGCGTTTTTCAGTTATCCTCCCAAACTAAGCGCTGATCTTCGGATCGGCGCTTTTTTTGTGCGGCATTCGATCTGGCTTTCCCCATTTTACCGCAACGTCCTTCGTTCCCCGCGACAAATGCCACGGGGGATTTACCGGCATGCGCGGCACAATATCTGTAAGGTCTGACCGCACGCCTATTTTGCGGAGCCGCAATGTCAGAGACCGAACAAACGTCCCACACCAATCGCCTCGCGCGCGAAGTCTCGCCGTACCTGCTGCAGCATCAGCATAACCCAGTGAATTGGTGGGCGTGGGGACCGGACGCGCTCGCGGAAGCGAAACAAAGCGACAAACCGATCCTGCTCTCGGTGGGCTACGCGGCCTGCCACTGGTGTCATGTCATGGCGCACGAAAGTTTCGAGGATGAAGCCACCGCACGGGTGATGAACGAGCTGTTCGTCAACATCAAGGTCGATCGTGAAGAACGACCCGACATCGATCAGATCTACATGAACGCGCTGCATCTGCTCGGCCAGCAGGGCGGATGGCCGCTGACGATGTTTCTCAATTCCGCCGGCGAACCGGTCTGGGGCGGCACATACTTTCCAAAGGACGCGCGCTATGGCCGGCCGGCCTTTGTCGATGTGCTGAAGGAATTCGCGCGCATCTATCGCGACGAACCCGACAAGCTCGCGGCCAACCGCAACATCCTGATGTCAAAACTTTCCGCCGTGGCACGGCCGGAGAACAAGGTCGTCATCGGACTGCCTGAACTCGATCAGGCGGCTGCGTCGCTCGGCCGACGCATGGACCACACCCACGGTGGGTTGCAGGGCGCGCCAAAATTTCCGCAGTGCCAGTTGCTGGAATTCATGTGGCGCGCCGGCCTGCGACGCAACGATCCGCGCTTCTTCGAGCTGGTCGAGGTGACACTGACGCATATTTGCGAAGGCGGCATCTACGACCACCTCGGCGGCGGCTTCGCACGTTATTCGGTCGATGCCGAGTGGCTGGTGCCGCATTTCGAGAAGATGCTCTACGACAACGCCCAGCTGCTGGAGTTGCTGGCTCTCGCCTACCGCTATAGCGGCAAGGAATTATATCGCACGCGGGCCTTCGAAACGGTCGGGTGGCTGGACCGCGAAATGACGACCCCCGAGGGCGCGTTTTCCGCGTCGCTCGATGCGGATTCCGAAGGCGAAGAGGGAAAATTCTACGTCTGGAAGCTCAAGGAGGTCGAAAAGATCCTCGGACCGGACGACGCGGCCTTTTTTGCAGCGCACTATGACGTCACCAGCGACGGCAATTTCGAGGGTCATAATCCCTTCGACCGAAACAACATCCTTAACCGGCTCAAAGACTTACCGCGCAACATGGAGGATGAGGCAAGGCTCGCGGGGTTGCGTGTGAAACTCCTCGCGGTCCGGGACACGCGAATCCGCCCCGGGCTCGACGACAAGGTGCTGGCGGACTGGAACGGGCTGATGATCGCGGCCCTGGCCAACGCCGGAATCCTGTTCGATGCGCCAGCCTGGATCACGGCTGCCAGGCGGGCCTTCGCGGCGATCGTTCGGCTGATGGGGGAGGGCGCGGGCCTGGGCAGCCGGCTCGGTCATTCATGGCGGGCCGGAAAGCTGACGGTTCCGGGTCTCGCGTCCGACTACGCCAGCATGGGCCGCGCCGCGCTCGCGCTTTACGAAGCGACCGGGGAGGGCCGCTATCTCGATCATGCGCTGACGTGGCAATCCGCGCTGGATGCGCATTACCTCAACCCGGAGACGGCGCGCTACTACCTGACGGCGGACGACGCGCCGGGCCTGGTGGTGCGCCCGCAATCAACCTTCGATGAAGCGATCCCCAATCCGAACGGATTGATCGCGCAGAACCTTATTCGTCTCGCCGCACTCACTGGTGACGACATGTGGCGGGCGAAAGCCGACGCCATGCTCGACGGGCTGCTGCCGCTCGCGGCGGAGAATGTGTTCAGTCACATCAGCCCGCTCAGCGCCCTCGATATGCGTCTGCGGTTTGCAGACATTGTCGTCACGGGCGAAGAGGCTGCGGCTGATACTCTGGTAGAGGCGGCGCTGAAAATTCCGTTCCTGATCCGCACCGTTCTGCGCGCGCCGAACGCCAACCGGCTTCCCGTCAACCATCCGGCGCGCGACAAGGTCGCGGCCAGCGCGGGCGCCGCGGCGTTCGTGTGCGTCGGGGAGACATGTTCGCTGCCGGTGACATCGCCGGAAACAATCGCACAGGTCGTCGCAAACGCGACGACCGTGACGCCAACGCCCTGAGCACCGATCCCAGCGACGGGATCAGATGCACAGCATCAGGTGTTCATGGACTCGAAGAATTCCGCATTGCTCTTGGTATTGCGGAGCTTGTCGAGCAGGAAGTCGATGGCGTCCATCGTGCCCATCGGATTGAGGATGCGGCGCAGGACGTACATCTTCTTGAGCTGCTGCGGATCGGTGAGCAGCTCTTCCTTGCGGGTGCCGGAGCGCGTGATGTCGATCGCGGGGAAGGTGCGCTTGTCGGCGACCTTGCGATCGAGAATGAGTTCGGAATTGCCGGTGCCCTTGAACTCTTCGAAAATCACTTCGTCCATGCGGCTGCCGGTATCGATCAACGCGGTCGCAATGATCGTGAGCGAGCCGCCTTCCTCGATATTGCGCGCGGCGCCGAAGAAGCGCTTCGGCCGCTGCAACGCGTTGGCGTCGACACCGCCGGTGAGCACCTTGCCGGATGACGGCACGACGGTGTTGTAGGCGCGGCCCAGGCGCGTGATCGAATCGAGCAGGATCACCACGTCGCGGCCGTGTTCGACCAGGCGCTTCGCTTTCTCGATCACCATCTCCGCGACGGCGACGTGACGCGAGGCCGGCTCATCGAAGGTCGAGGAAACGACCTCGCCCTTCACCGAGCGCTGCATGTCCGTCACTTCTTCCGGGCGCTCGTCGATCAGCAGCACGATGAGGAAGCACTCGGGGTGATTCGCGGCGATCGCGTGCGCGATGTTCTGCAACAGCACGGTCTTGCCGGTCCGCGGCGGCGCGACGACAAGCGCGCGCTGGCCCTTGCCGATCGGCGCGACGATGTCGATGACGCGCGGCGACAGATCCTTCTTGGTCGGATCGTCGTGTTCCATCTTCAGCCGCTCATCGGGATAGAGCGGCGTCAGGTTGTCGAAGTTGACCTTGTGGCGGGCCTTTTCGGGGTCTTCGAAATTGATGCTGTTGACCTTGAGCAGCGCGAAATAACGCTCGCCCTCTTTCGGGCTTCTGATCTGGCCTTCGATCGTGTCGCCGGTGCGCAGGCCGAAGCGGCGAATCTGCGAGGGCGATACGTAAATGTCGTCGGGGCCGGGCAGGTAATTCGCCTCCGGCGAACGCAGGAAGCCGAAGCCATCCTGCAATACCTCGACGACGCCCTCACCGATGATTTCGATTTCTTCCTGGGCGAGCTGCTTGAGGATGGCAAACATCAGTTCTTGCTTGCGCATGGTCGAGGCGTTCTCGACCTGATGCTCCTCGGCGAAGGCAAGCAGTTCGACCGGAGTTTTGGATTTAAGATCCTGAAGTTTCATTTCCCGCATGCGGGTTGGTCCTATTGGGGTATGCTGCCGGCGCGACGGGCCGGTAATATTGGAAGGGTCGCTACGGCACTTCGTGAAAACGGAACGGTCGGGGAGACTGTGGCGTAAGCACTGCCGGGGCGAGGAGAAACACCCTCGGGCCCGATGCGGCTGGTCCCGTTGGCCCGGGGCCATTTGGATGCATCAACTGCCTGCGTCGGGGGAGGTTTCTAGAATAATAGGGAAATAGCCTGTCCTGCGCAAGGGCACCGACGTAAATCAATGCCTGTTACCGGAACGGCTTCAACACCACCAGCAGCACGATAATGACGATGAGGACTGCCGGCACCTCATTGATAATCCGATAGAATCTTGCGGAGTGCGTATTCCGGTCGGCGGCGAAGTCCTTCATCCAGCGGGCTAAAAATCCATGCAGTGCCGACATCAGGATCACGCAGAGGACTTTGAGCTGCAGCCAGAGTTCATCATACCACGGCGCTTCCCACGCCATCCAAAGGCCCAATACCCAAACGACCACCATCGCCGGATTGATGATGCCGCGGAGGAGCCGCCGTTCCATCACCTTGAACGTCTCGGATTGTTTCGATCCGACTTCCGCCTCCGCGTGATAGACGAACAGCCGCGGCAAATAGAGCATGCCCGCCATCCAAGCGATCACCGCCATGATGTGAAAAGCTTTGACCCACTCGTACATGCGCGAAAGTTCCCGGTTCCCTCTCCTGCCCTATCCGATTTAACCATGACACCACACTGTCACGCGAATGATCCATGCACGTACTTGTGTTTTCCCCAGCGGCGATCATCTGCTATGGAGAGGCCGCGGCGCTTAACAACTGACCAATTCCGGCCCGATTTCTCTGATTTTTGGCCGATCTAACCAGTTTGGAGTGATTCTATTGCGCGTCGCATATCTTTTCGCCGTTTCCTCGGCCGCTCTCCTCACCGTTTCGACAGCCTACGCCGGCCCGACCACCCCGTCGGACCTGATGAATTCATATAACCTGATCGTATTCGGCAACCTCACCAACAACTCGCAACACGTTGACGGCAAAACTTACGTTGGCGGCAACGTGAGCGGTAGCGGTGACTACAACCAGAAGCCCGTCGGCGTAAATCTTCCCGCCCTGACGGTCGGTGGAAATTTCTCAGGCAGCGCGAATATCAACGGCACCGGAGGAATTGCGGTTACCGGCAATTTCGCTTCGCAAAACTATTACAACCAAAATGGTCTGGGCACGTCTTATATCGGCGGTAACCTCACCGGCAATGCCAACTTCAAAGGCGATCTTTACGTCGGCGGCAACATATCCGGCAACGTCAACGTCAACGACGGCACGAAACACCAGAACTTCGGTCTTGGGTCGATCGCTTCTCACCTGACGTCGCCGGCGACGACGACCGCGATGCAGAACACCCTCGGCGGTTATTCGAGCTGGCTGGATACGCTGACGGCCACCAGCACCATTACGCAAAACGGAATGCTGGCAACATTCAACGCGACCCCAAATGCAAACGGCGTTGCAGTGTTCGATATCAACAACGCCATCGATTTTTTCAACTCGATCAATGAAATCCGGTTCAACGTCGGCAGCGCGACGGAAATCGTCGTCAATGTCTCCGGCGCTTCTTCCGGTCTTTTGACTATCGCCGAAAATTTCCTGGACGGCATCGCGCCCTCGCTCGGACTGAACACGATCTGGAATTTCACCGACGCTACCGACATCCATATCGATCGTCAGTTCGGCGGCAGCATCCTTGCCCTGTTGGCCGATGTACGCTTGGCAACAGTGCCAATGAGGAAGGGACGCTCGTTGCCAAGAACGCCACGCTCAATGCCGAGGTTCACTACGACGGCGTGAACAACAACATCCCCACGCCTCCGGAGGATGCCCCACCGCCCGTGAGCGAAACGCCGCTGCCGGGAGCGCTTCCGCTGTTTGCCACGGGCCTTGGAGCGCTCGCACTCGTTGTGCGGCGTCGGAAGAAAGCCAAGGCCTAAGGATTTGGGGTTTCGAACGGCCGGGCGAGGCAGATTGCATCGCCCGGTTTTTGATTCCGTTTGGATGACTTAATCGGCTAAGCGCCACGTCCGCTCCGCACTTGTGCGTCGACCGGGGCTGACCACCAAGCGGCAGCAACTATCAAAACTTGCGGTAAAACAATCTGAAATCGGCATCTTCCGAGCCGGCTTCCCAGACCTTGGCAGCGAGCCGGCCGTGCTCGACCTTTTTCTCAACCACCTTGGTCCCACAAACTTTCTCCGCCGCCTCGTCTGGCGTCGCTGCGAAGACTTCTTGTGGGTCGAGAGGGGACGATACGCCGAACTCGTTCTCGCGATAGATTTGCACTCGAAATGACATAGCGAACTCCCAACCGGAGCCACCCCTCCCGTGGAGAAATTGGAGTATCCGAAAAAGGTTGCAAGGGAGATCACGCGGTATTTATTCACGGCGCAAGGTTAAGGCCGACTTATCCACAGGGCCGCCAAAACAGCCTAAAATTGGAAAAAAGAAAAACTTTTACGGAGCGCGAGCACCGACGCCCTTTCACACCTCTGCCGGTGGCAGGACGCGGTCCTTGATGATGTCCGCCGCTTTCTCGGCAATCATAATGGTTGGAATATTGGTGTTGCCGCTCGGTTCGTCCGGCATCACAGACGCATCGACAACGCGAAGTCCTTCAATGCCGCGTACTTTAAGTTGCGCGTCGACGACAGCCGAAGATCCGACACCCATCGTACAAGTGCCAACCGGATGATGGCGGTGGCTGACCGTGCGGCGCAGGAAGTTGCCCAGCTCGGCGTCGGACTGCAGCTTTGGGCCAGGTGACAATTCGCCGGTCACCATATCCGCAAGCGGCTTGTGCGTGAACAATTCGCGCGAATAGCGGATGGCGCGGATCATTGTATCGAGATCCTCCTTTTCGCCGAACATGTTAAAGAATATGCGCGGCTTGTCGCGCGGATTATCCGAACGCAGCTTGACCCAGCCGCGTGAAACCGGATGCAACAGGCCGCCGCGTGCGGTGTACCGATAGACGGGCGGTTTGGTCACGCCGGGAAACCACAGCGAACTGTCCATGTTCAGTGTGGTAAAGATGACTTGAATGTCGGGCCGCGCCAAACCCGGCAGCGAGCGCAGGTAGATGTTACCCGCCGTATTGTTGTTGGCAAATATGCCTGTGCCTGCAACGGCCCATTGAAGCACGTGACGCACCGCGCGATCGAAGCGCAAATCGCGTGTCGATGTTTCCGTGCCTTTTGCCTTGAACATCACGCCGAAATTCGGGTGTTCGGACAGATTCTGGCCAACGCCCGGTAAATCGTGCTGTACCTTGATGCCGAGATCGAGAAGGTGGTCTGCCGGTCCGATACCCGACAGCATCAGAAGCTGCGGCGAGTTGTACGAGCCGCCGGAGAGGATGACTTCGCGGCGCGCATAGACCCATATGGTGTCGTTACCGTGCTGGTATTCAATCCCGATTGCGCGATCTTTATCGAGCAGGATGCGATTAACGAGGGCGCGTGTTTGAATCGTCAGATTTGACCGGCCCTGGGCTTGCGCGAGATAGGTCGCCGCCGTGCTTTGGCGGCGGCCGTGGCCGATGCTTGATTCGCTGTCGCTGAAGCCCTCCTGCATGGCACCGTTGTAGTCCTCGCAATAAGGAACACCGGCCGCGGCCGCAGTTTTCGCAAAGACCTCGGTCATCAGACCCCGGCCTTCCATTTTGGTCACGGCGATTGGGCCATCCACGCCATGATAAGGCCCTGCGCCGCGCCAGTGGTTTTCCAGCTTCTTGAAGTAAGGCAGCACGTCCGCAAACGACCAGCCTTCCAGGCCGCTCTGCCGCCACAGATCGTAGTCGGCGCGGTTACCGCGCACATGGATCATGCCGTTGATCGAAGACGACCCTCCGAGCACCCGGCCGCGATTGATGACCAGACTGCGGTTGTAAAGCGCCGGCTCCGGTTCAGACGCGAATTGCCAGATCAACGGCGGGTGCAGCCAGACCTTGCCGAACGCCAGCGGCATTTTGATAAGAGGATTGAGGTCGCGGCCTCCTGCCTCAAGCAGCAGCACTGTGACGTCTTTGTCTTCGGAAAGTCTTGCTGCGAGGACCGCTCCGGCCGAACCAGCGCCAACAATGACGTAGTCATAGGACTGGAAATTAAGAGGCACCCGTTTCCTCACAGTGCTTGTCGTTTTGTTGGCTTGTTTGGACGAAACCGCCTGGACAAACCAGTTATCCTTTTACACGCCGGATCATATGTTCAACATGGGCGATCGGCGTATCGGGCAGAATGCCGTGACCGAGATTGAAAATCAGCGGCCCGCCGGACAATGCAGCCATGATGGCATCGATGCTTCGGTCCAGCGCCGCGCCGCCCGCGCGCAAGGCCAGCGGATCGAGATTCCCCTGCACCGGGCGCTTGCATTGCACATTGCTCGCAACACGCAGGTCTACCATCCAGTCGAGCCCGATCGCGTCGACGGCAACGTCGTCGACATAGCGCATCAGATTCGTACCTGCGCCACGCGGAAATCCAATGATTCTCGCATCCGGCACGCGGGCGCGCAGACCGTTCACGATCCTCGCCGCGGGGATGATACACCAGCGATAAAATTCTTCCGGTGGCAATACACCCGCCCAGGTATCGAAGAGCTGCACGGCGTCAGCACCGGCTTCAATCTGGCCGGCCAGATAGTCGATTGACGCTGCCACCAGAATATCAATCAACCGCGTAAATACGTCCGGCTCGCGATAAGCAAATAGCCGTGCCGGCGCCTGGTCCGGCGTGCCTTTGCCGGCAATCATGTAGGTCGCCACTGTCCACGGCGCGCCGCAAAAGCCGAGCAGGGTGGTTTTCTCCGGCAAGGCTCGACGGGTAAGCCGCACGGTTTCATACACCCGCGAGACGATCCTTTCATCGAGGTTCTCGCGCAGCAAACCGAGATTTTCCACGGTCAGCGGCGGATCGAGTTTCGGACCCTCACCCTCGACGAAGGTCAGTGTCTGACCGAGCGCAAAAGGAACAATCAGGATATCGGAAAACAGAATCGCTGCGTCGAAAGAAAATCTTTTAACCGGTTGCAGGGTAACTTCCGCAGCGAGTTCCGGGGTGAGACAGAGCTTCAGGAAACTGCCAGCCTCTTCTCGCTTTTTCCGATACTCGGGCAGGTACCGTCCAGCCTGGCGCATCATCCAGATCGGCGGAAATGATTGGCGGTGACCGGTCAGCACTTCAAGCAGTGAGGTTTTGCGCAGGCCTGTCATTGATCGACTCTTAAAAACATAATTTTAGATTCTTAGTTGTAGTTGTAGTTGTGATGTGAAATTGACTCATGAATAGCCTTCCACATGCTGTCCACATGCTGTCCTTGGACAGCCGTTTGAAAACGTGAGCCCTATTTTTGAGCTGCCGTCAATTCTTCAATGATAACGGGAGGTTGGAGAGCTGATTTTCAAACCAGGCGCGGGGGATTTATTATCCTCGCTGCCGAGCCCGAAGCTGCCCTGCCATAGTCCCGCTGTGACTATGTGGGGATCGCAACAGCGAGAAAGATCGGGAGCCCTTGAAACGCCGAACCGGGCGCTCTTGTCCACACCCATACACAATCATACAACTCATTTATGCCGCACAAGGTTGCTAGTTTCTTTCATCTTCATCTGATTTCGGACTCGACCGGCGAAACATTGACGACGGTGGCGCGCGCCGCCGCGGCGCAGTACGCCAACGTGCATGCGGTGGAGCATCTCTATCCGGCGGTACGCACCACCAAGCAACTCGATCGCGTGCTATCCGAAATCGAGGGTGAACCGGGAATCGTGCTCTATACGCTGCTGGATGAAGAACTCGTCGAGCGGCTGGAGACGAGCTGCAGCGAAATCGGCGTGCCATGCCGCTCGATCCTTGGACCGGTGCTGCGGGTATTCCATTCCTATCTTGGCGCGGAATCGACCCACAAGGTCGGCGCGCAGCACATCCTTAATGCGGAGTATTTCAAACGTATCGATGCGCTCAACTATACGATGATGCACGATGACGGTCAGATGATCGATGAGCTTGAAAGTGCCGATGTCGTATTGGTCGGTGTGTCGCGCACGTCGAAAACGCCGACGTCGATCTATCTCGCCAACCGCGGGGTGAAAACCGCAAATTATCCGCTGGTGCCAAACATGCCGATTCCACCGGCGCTCGAGAATCTCACCAAGCCTCTGGTGGTTGGGCTTTATGCCACGCCCGAGCGGATCGTTCAGATTCGCCAGAACCGTTTGCTCGGCCTCAACGCGCATCGCGATGACGATCAGTATATCGATCGCCACGCGGTGGCCGAGGAAATCGCCGCTTCGCGCCGGCTGTGCACCAAGCACAACTGGCCGCTGATTGATGTATCGCGCCGCTCGATCGAAGAGACCGCCGCAGCGATCATGGCGCTGCTGGCGGAGCGCCGGCGGCAGCCGGTTGAATGACGACTGCTGCCATGTCCTTGTGGCTTGCTCCGCAACCGCTGGTGCTTGGCTCGCGCAGCAGCGCGCGCCGCGACATGCTGATGGCGGCGGGCATCCCAGTCGAGCTCAAACCTGCGGATATCGACGAGCGTGCGGTTGAAGCGCGTGCCGGCGGGGTCGGACCGGCGCAGGCAGCGTTGTTGCTGGCGCAACAGAAAGCGCTGGCGGCAAGTGTGCTGGCGCCGGGCCGTGTTGTTGTCGGCGCAGATCAAACGCTCGCGTTCGGTTCGCGGCGTTTTACCAAGCCGAAGGACCGCCATGGCGCGTTTGATCAGTTGTACACGCTGGCCGGGCAAACGCATGAATTGCATTCGGGCGTTGCTGTCGTGAAGGATGGCGCGACCATGTTCAGTCATGTCGATACGGCGCGGCTGTCCATGCGCGCGCTGTCAGAAAATTTTCTGAACGCCTATCTCGATGCGGCTGGCGCCGACGCGTTTGCCAGCGTCGGCGGTTATCAGCTCGAAAAGCTCGGCATTCACCTGTTCGATCGCATCGAGGGCGACCACTTCACCATTCTCGGCATGCCGCTCATGCCGCTGCTCGCCTATCTGCGCGAAGCGGGATTGGTGGCGAAGTAATTACATCGCGATCGTCCAGCCGTCGTCGACGGGCAATGTGACGCCGGTGACAAGCGACGCTGCATCCGAGCATAGCCACACCACCACGTTGGCGACTTCCTGCGGTGTGCCGGCGCGGTTGGATGCATGCACGTTTGCAGCGCGGCCAGCGACATCGCCGATCGCGACCTGGGTCATTGGCGTATCGATGATGCCGGGTGCCACCGCATTGACGCGGATATTGTCCACGGCGCTGTCGAGCGCGGCGCTTTTGGTCAAACCGGAAATGCCGTGTTTCGCGGCGGCATAGCCACACGTCGCGGGCGATGCAAGCAGGCCTGCGACCGAGGACGTGTTGACGATAGCGCCGCCGCCGGTTCGTCGCATGGCGATCAATTCGTGCTTGAGACAATAGAACACGCCGAACAGATGAATGCGCAGCACGCGCTCGAAATCCTCATCCGAATATTCGAACACACGGGCGCGCGGCCCGAAAATGCCCGCGTTGTTAAAGGCGCAGTCGAGCCGCCCGAATGCGGTCACCGCGCCTTCCACCGCCGCCTGCGCCTGTTTGGGGTCGGAGACGTCGCAGCGAAAGAATTTTGCGGTTCCGCCAATGGCCTCGATCGCGGCCACGGTCTCGCGGCCGCCTTCCTCCGACAGGTCGGCCACAGCGACGCGGGCGCCGCCCTGCGCAAATTTCAATGCCGTCTCTCGGCCGATACCCGACGCCGCCCCGGTGATGAACGCCACTTTTCCCTCAAACTGCGGGTGTATGTTCTGTTCGGCCATGTTTCCTCCTGTGTGGAATTTGTATCTGCGTAGAATTTGCAGATGGGGAGATGATAGATGGTTCGGCGTGCAAAAGCAGAGCACGTCCGCCGTGCGGAGATCGTAGCAGCAATGATCGTGCTCGGATTGACGGGCTCTATCGGAATGGGCAAGTCCACCGCGGCGGGCTTCTTCGCGGAGCAGGGCGTGCCCGTGCTCGACGCCGATGCGGTGGTTCACAACCTCTATGCGGGCGAGGCGGTGGCGCTGATCGAAGCGGCGTTTCCGGGCACGACGGTGGATGGCCGCGTCGATCGCGCCAGGCTGGGCGAGCGGGTGATTGGTCATCCGAAAGAGATGAAGAAGCTTGAAGCGTTGATCCATCCGCTCTATCGCGCGGCAGAAGAAAAGTTTCTGGCGGAGGCCGAAAAGGCCGGCGCAAAAGTCGCGGTGCTTGACGTTCCGCTACTGCTGGAAACCGGCGGTGCCGAGCGGGTCGATGCGGTCGTGGTCGTATCGGCGCCGGAGGAGATCCAGCATGCGCGGCTGATGCAGCGCGCCGGGATGACGCAAGAAAAGCTGCTCGCGCTGCTTGCGAAACAGATGCCCGATGCGGAAAAGCGGGCGCGGGCCGATTTTATCGTGGATACCTCACAAAGCCTCGATTTTGCACGGCAGCAAGTTCATGCGATTCTAAAGCAAGCCGAATCGCTGCCGCGACGGCGGAATACCTAGAGTTCAATGCGCGAAATCGTCTTTGACACGGAAACAACGGGCCTCGAGCCCTTGAACGGTGACCGGCTGGTCGAGATCGGCTGCATCGAACTCGTCAATCGTTTTCCGACCGGCAAGACGTTTCATCGCTACGTCAATCCTGAACGCGATATGCCGGAAGCCGCCTTTGCGGTGCATGGCCTGTCGATAGAATTTCTTAGCAGGCATTCCCGCTTTGCCGAAATCGTCGAGGATTTTCTGGAATTTATCGGCGATGCGCCGCTTGTCGCGCATAACGCGAGCTTCGATCTCGGCTTT
>Ga0164243_10006931_pt1 | contig 17053 bp, 13 predicted proteins | sample OricompcompostOP_FD_108781 | JGI IMG/M metagenome (GOLD analysis project Ga0164243, IMG submission 108781) | Organic Plus compost microbial communities from Emeryville, California, USA - Original compost - Organic plus compost (OP) | ecosystem: Engineered > Solid waste > Mixed feedstock >... | reverse complement strand
GGACTCGAACCGCTTTCAGACCGCCGGTACCGACGACAGCGCGCAGGCTCAGCGCGCGGCACAAGCGGAGTTCGATGCACTCGTCCGTGCGCTCGAGGACGCGGGCGTCGAGGTTCATGTCTTCGAGGACACGCCGACGCCCGTCAAGCCGGACGCGGTGTTCCCGAACAACTGGTTCAGCACGCATGCGGACGGCAGCGTCGTGCTGTATCCGATGCTCGCGCCGAATCGGCGTCTCGAGCGCCGCCTCGACATCATCGAGGCCCTGCATCGGCGCGACGGTTTCCACGTCCATGCGACGATCGACCTCACGCATCGCGAGCTCGACGGCAAATGTCTCGAAGGCACCGGGAGCCTCGTGCTCGATCGCATCCATCGCATCGCGTATGCGTGCCTGTCGCCGCGGACGGATCTGGACGTGCTTGGTGAATTCGGACAACGGCTGGATTACGACGTGGCCGCATTCGATGCGAGCGATGCGAACGGCGCGCCGATCTATCACACGAACGTGCTGATGTCGGTCGGTACGCGCTTCGCGGCCGTCTGTACCGCGGCGATCGAGCCCGGCCGGCGCGCGGCGATCGTGGCCTTGCTGGAAACGACGGGCCGCCAGATCGTCGATTTGACGCTCGAGCAAATGCATTCCTTCGCCGGCAACATGCTCGAGCTGCGCACGCGCGAGGGCGCCTGCGTGATCGCGATGTCGGCGAGCGCCTTGCAGTCGCTCGCGCCCGGACAGCGCGCCGCGCTCGAGGCATGCGGCTCGATCGTGAGCGCGCCGATCCCGACGATCGAGCGGCTCGGCGGCGGCAGCGTGAGATGCATGATCGCGGAGGTGTTTCTGCCCAGGGAAGGCGGGTCGGGTACTCGCGGCTAGTGACCCTCGTCATCCCGTCGAAAGACGGGATCGCCGTTGGCAGCGGCGTGCCGAGGGCGGTCCCGACTTGCGTCGGGACGACGGAGGGGGCGCCGGCTCGATTCCGACAGCCGAATCCGGGACAATCCCGGCCCCATGCTCGAACTCGGCTTCAAATCACTGCTCGCGTACCTGCTCGGCTCGCTGCTCGGCAGTCTGATCGTCGGCAAGCTCCGCGGCGGCGTCGACATTCGCACGCTCGGCAGCGGCAACGCGGGCGGCACGAATGCGCTTCGCACCCAAGGGATCGGCTTTGCCGTGTGGGTCATGGCCATCGACATCGGCAAGGGATGGATCGCCACGGCGGTGCTCCCTGCGCTCGCGCTTCCCGGCATCGGCATCGATTCGACGATCGCGCGTGACTGGCTGACGGTGGCCTGCGCCGTCGGCGCCGTGCTCGGCCACGTCTATCCCGTGTGGTACGGCTTCCGCGGCGGCAAAGGCGCCGCGACGCTGATCGGCGTCTTGCTCGGAATCAGCCCCGTCGCGCTCGCGCCCTTGCTCGGCGTGTGGATCCTGGTCGTCGTGCTGACGGGTTTCGTCGGGCTCGCGACGATGCTCGCCGTCGCCGGATTTCCGATCTACCTCATGGTCGCGAGCGACACGCCTTCGACCGCGTATCTCGCATTCGGCATCGCGATGGTGCTGTTCGTCTGTTACACGCATCGCTCGAACATCGAGCGCATGCTCGCCGGCACCGAGAATCGCGCGCAGCGTTTGTGGCTGCTGCGCCCGCGCTGATCATGCCTAGCGATCCCGCCGCCCAGGCCAGCGCGCGTCGCCACCGCCTCTTGGCATTGTTGAGCGACGGCGGCTTCCATTCGGGCGAGAAGCTCGCGAAGCGCCTGCGCATCTCGCGCGGCGGCATCTGGAAGATCGTGAGCTCGCTGCGCGAGCTCGGCATCGAGATTCAATCGGTGCCGCGGCAAGGCTATCGCCTGCCGCGTCCGGTCGATCTGTACGATCAAGCCGCGATCACTGCTGCGGCATCCTCACGCGCGCGAGCCGCGCTGACACGCACGGACGTGCTGCTCACGGTCGACTCGACGAATCGCTTCGTGGCGGAGAGCGAGCTGGACCTGAGCGCCGGCCGCGCGCAGCTGTGCGTCGCCGAGCTGCAAAATGCAGGTCGCGGACGCCGCGGGCGCAGCTGGACCGCGCCGTTCGGCTCGGGTATCTGCATGTCCGTCGGCTGGCAGTTCGCCGAGCCGCCGCCGACGTTTTCGGCGCTGAGCCTTGCGGTCGGCATCGCCGTCGTGACGGCATTGCGATCGCTCGGTGCAGCCGACGTCGGCCTCAAGTGGCCGAACGATCTCATGTGGAAAGGACGCAAGCTCGGCGGAATCCTCATCGAGATGCGCGGTGAAGCCGAAGGCCCGGCGCACGTGGTGATCGGCATCGGCATCAATGTCCGCATGCCCTCGACCGTTCGCCTGCAGCTCGCCGAGCAGCAGGCAGCGCTGATCTCGGACGTCCATGAAATCATGCAAGAGCGCACGCCGAACCGGAACGCGATCGTCGGTACGGTGCTGAGCGAGCTCGTCACCGTGCTCACTGCGTTCGCGGCGGAGGGCTTCGCGGCCTTTCACGCGCAATGGCGCGACCTCGATACGCTCGCGAACACACCGGTGAAAGTGATGAACGGTGCGCAAACGACGCTCGGCATCGCGCGCGGCGTCGATCTCGACGGTACGCTGCTCGTCGACGTGAACGGCGAGATCAAGAAGTTTGCGTCGGGCGAGGTCAGTGTCAGAAGAGTCGCATGATCCTCCTCATCGACATCGGCAACACACGTCTCAAGTGGGCGCTGCTCGACGGCACAGAGCTCACTGATCAGCACGCCGCGGTTCATGCGGCGTGGAGCGATGCGGACTGCGATGCTGCATTCGCGCTCGCGCAGCGTCCGGACCGCGTGCTCGTGAGCAACGTCGGCGGCGACAGAATCGGCGCGATCGTTCGCGGAATTGCGATGGCGCGCTGGGGCATTGCGCCGACGTTCGTGCAATCGAGCGCCGCCGCCGCGGGCGTGCGCAATGCGTATCCGGAAGTGTGGAAGCTCGGTGTCGATCGCTGGGTTGGAATGATCGGCGCGTATGCGATGCACCGGCGCGCGGTCTGCGTCGTGAACATCGGCACGGCGGCGACGATCGACGGCGTCGATCGCACGGGGCGGCATCTCGGCGGCGTCATCGTTCCGGGGCCCGATCTGATGGTCGACAGCTTGCTGAAGAATACGAACGGCATCGCACCGCGTGCGGAAACGGGCAGCATCGGCAGTGGTGTGTTCGCAAACAACACGCTCGGTGCCATTCATCAGGGCGCGCTCCACGCCGTCGCCGCGCTGGCGGAGCGTACGGTTGAATCCATGGAGGCGCTCGGGGAGCAGCCGCAGCTCGTGTTGACGGGCGGCGCGAGCGCGGATGTCGGGCGATTGATACGGGTGCCGCACGTTGCCACGCCGGATCTCGTGTTGAGAGGGTTGGCGGTGTTGGCTCGGAGTGATGCGGTGTAGGTCAGGCTGTGTGCCGGCGGTGAGTGAAGGGCTGCTGGGCGCTGGGCTGCTGGCAAGAATGCCACTCTTCCTCTGGCCCTCTGGCCAGCAGCCCAGCTGCCCAACAGCCCTTCCACCAAATCCCGCGCCCTTCGTCTCACACCCCCTCATGTAGAATGCTGCGGTTGCTCGGCATCCGAAAGGAGGTGCGCATGTTCCAACCATCGAGGCATCTGCCGCTCGCGGCAGGCCTGTTGAGCTGCGTGTTCGCGGCCTCCGCCGCCGATGTCGCCGCGGGCCGCGCGGTCGCGCAGGCGAAATGCGTTCAATGCCATGAAGCCGACGATTGGGAGGGCGAGAGCGCAGCCTCGCTCGAGAGCATCATTCGGGACATCGTCGCCGGCAAAGTGAAGCACAAGACCAAGATCGAGCTCACGCCCGCGGAGATCGCGAACATCGCGGCGTACTGGGAAGCGGGAAAGAAATAGGTGCGTACGCTGTGTCTGTTGCTGATCCTCTGCAACGCACTGTTCCTGGTGTGGTCGCAGCTCATCGACGTACACATCAATCCGCTGGAGACGGTCACTACGGCGCGCGCCAATCCGCCGCCGCGCATCGTGTTGGCGCAAGAAGTGCGCAAGGAGCCGGAGCCGCCCGCGCCGGCGCCGGAGGAAGCGCCGGAGCCCGCCGCGGCGCTCGGCACTGACGCAAGCCCATTCGGCTGCACGAGCGTCGGTCCGTTCGCGAATCTCTCCGATGCATCGCAAGCGCAGGCGGCATTGAGCGCCGCCGGATTCGCGCCGCGCCAGCGCCTGGAAGAAGGCGAGCTGTGGATCGGCTATTGGGTGAGCGTCCAGAACTTCCCCAATCGCGATGCTGCCGAAGAAGCGCTGCAGCGGCTCGCCGATGCCGGCATCACCGATGTCTATCTGATGCCGGGAAGCGATCCCGCGAACGTGCTTTCGCTCGGCGTGTTCTCCGACTTCCAGCGCGCGCAGCGCCGCGTGCACGAGGCGCAGGCGCTCGGGCTCACGCCGCAGATCGACGATCGCAAGCGCACTGGCTCGGTGTATTGGATCGATGCGGATCTGAAAGCGCCCGGCCAGGCGATCGACACGAGCATGTTCCAGACCGACCCGCGCAAGATCATGCGGCTCGAACTGCGCGCCTGTCCCGCCGCTTGAGCGGCGCTGAGCAAGCGACACCTACGGCACTTCACCGATGCCATCGCGCGCTTCGGGCGCGTACGCTCGCCGCCCTTGAAGCAAGACGTGCAGACATTGGACCAAGGGCTAATTGAGAAGCGCGGGTGAACGGCCGACGCTGCCAGCGCTGTCAGATGAAGCTTCATCCGATCCAACCAGGCTTACCTCGCTCGCGACTGAGGCACAGTCACGTCGGCCGTTCGATGTCGTCACATCAGCCGGGAAAGTCGTATGGATAGATCAGCGACGGTATTCGTCGTCGACGACGACATCGATGTCAGGCGAGCGCTGGCGCGCCTGCTGCAGTCGGCGGGATATGAGACGCGCAGCTTTGCGTCCTCGGCCGAATTTCTTGCTGCACACGATCCCGACGTTGCGGGCTGCGTCATCCTCGATCTCGCGATGCCCGGCATCGGCGGCCTCGAAGTGCAAGCGGCGCTCGCAGCATGCGGACGCTGCCGGCCCGTGATCTTCCTTAGCGGCAACGGCAGCATCGCGACGACCGTTGCGGCGATGCGCGCAGGCGCGGTCACGTTCCTCACGAAGCCGGCGCGCAAGCACGATCTGTTCGCGGCGGTGGACGAAGGACTGCGCCTCGATGCCGAGTCGCGTGCGCGCAGCTCGTTGCATCGCGATATCGAGGAGCGCCTCGCGACGCTCACACCGCGCGAACGCGAAGTGTTGCGGCACGTCGTTGCGGGACGATTGAACAAGCAGACGGCCGCGGATCTGGGCACGGTCGTGAAGACGATCAAGGTTCATCGCGCGCGCATCATGAAGAAGATGGGCGCTCGGTCGCTCGCGCAGCTCGTGCGGCTTGCGACGTCGGTGGGCATCGTCGCGCCTTCATATGAGGGCGACGAGAGCGAGCTGGCCGGAGCTCAGCCTCAGAACGATCGCACCAGCGACCGCGCCAGAGTGATGGACACGCCGCGGCCGGTCTTCTCGAGATCGGCGGGCGGCTCGCCCTTGTAGACATTGGCTCAAGGTCCAGTTGTAACTCCGGCGCATGCACGCGAGCTTGCAGCGCATGGGCAAGAAAGGCGTGCGATTCGCCGCTGCGCTCTTCGCGGCGATCATCTGGACTGCGCGGACCGCTTCCGCCGCAGAGTGCAATGTCAGCGATCTGGAACGCGCGCTCGAGGCGAATCCGGATTCTGTTTCCGCACGCCTTGCGCTTGCGCGCACGTATCAGGCGTGCGGGCGCTTCGCTGAGGCGAACATCCTGTTCGACACGGTGCTGCGGCTCGAGAACCTGCCGCCTGACATGGCAATGCAGTCGGAGATTTACGCCGAGGCGGCTGAGCGCTATCTCGAGCACGACGAAGGCAGGGAAGGCGTGCTCGTCGGCTTCGACTACATCGAGGCCGGCATCGGCGGCTATTCCGTCACGAGCTTGCCCGACTCGGGTGTCTCGAAGCCCAGCGAGCTCATGTACATCGGCAATCTCGCCGGCGCTTTGAGCTATCTGTTCCCGAGCGGCTATGCGCTGAGCGGCAGCCTGCTTTACGAAGGCGCCATATACGACAGCTCGACGACGCGCAATGATTCCGATCTCCGCGCGCGCCTGGGCGTGAGCCGTGCCATCGGCGAAGGCAACATCGAGCTCGCGCTGCGCGGCCGAATGACCTACATCGGCGAGGGCGACTATCGCCACGACTACGGCGTCTCGCTCGACTGGAATCGCGCGCTCGATGCCGAGAACGAGATCGCGCTCGGCGTCTTCGTGCGACGCCGCGACTATCCGAGCGGCCCGTTGGAGGAGCGCACCCGCACGATCGCAGACGCGAGCGCCACCTGGACCCGCGCGCTCGCCGACGGCGCGGCGAGCTTCTCGCTCGGCATCCATGGCGGATATCACTACGCGACGCGCCGGCCCGACGGCAATTCCGGATTCTACGGCGCCTCGATGCGGCTCGACTGGCAGCTCATCGAGCACCTGGGCGCGGACTTCTCCGCGTTCTGGGAAGACAACCGGTTCAACACCGATCACATTCACTTTCATCCGGACACGCTCGATGAAGCCTACATCCTGCGCCGGCAGGACCGGTTGTACGAGCTCGAAGCCGGGCTCACCTGGGAGCTGGCGCCGACCTGGGCCATTCGGCCGCGCGTCTACTACGTTCATGACAACAGCAACCTCGACGACTTTCATTACGGCTCGGTCGAATACTGGGTGAGCGTGCGCAAGTCGTTCGCGCTCGATTGAAACCCGGAGCGTGCGCAGCTTCGCGCGGCATTGGACCTCGGGCTAATTGTCCGTCGCCGGCCGCGAGCCGACCCTGAGCGCCAGATCCTGCGCGAAGCGTGCGCTTCCCATCAGCGAGCGGAGACATCATGAGCGTCGAGGCAGTCACACCGGATCGGCGCGCGCAAGCGCAGCCGCGCGTGCACATTCTGGCAACGGGCGGCACGATCGCGGGACGCGGGAATGCGGAAAGCGAATACCGCTATCGCCCGAGCGAAGTCGACGTGAGTGCGCTCATCGATTCCGTGCCTGCGCTGCGCGGCCTTGCGGCGGTGACCGCCGAGCAGTTCGTGCAGATCGCGAGCCAGGACATGGGGCGCGCGGCGTGGGTGGATCTCGCGAAGCGCATCAATTCGCTGTTTGCTTCCGGGGCGACGGACGGCATCGTGCTGACGCACGGGACCGATACCGCGGAAGAGACGGGCTACTTCCTGCACCTAGTCGTGAACAGCAATCTGCCCGTCATCATCACCGGCGCGATGCGTCCGGCGTCGTCATTGAGCGCGGACGGACCTCTGAATCTGTTCAACGCCGTCGCCGTCGCGGCCGATCGCAAGGCGCGCGGCCGCGGTGTGATGATGGTCATCAATGACGACATTCACAGTGCCCGCGACGTCACGAAGTCGCACACGACGGACGTGCACACCTTTACCTCGCCCGGCCCGGGCCTGATCGGCGCCGTGAGCTTCGGGAAGGCGCGCTATTTTCGGCATCCGGTCCGCCGTCACACGTTCGAGTCCGAGTTCTCGATCGAACGGCATTCGAGCCTGCCGCGTGTCGACATCCTCTATGCACACACGGACATGTCCGTCGATCTCGTGCAGGCGAGCACCGCCGCTGGTGCGCGCGGCATCGTTCTCGCGGGCGTCGGCAACGGCAACGCACCTGCGAACGTCGTGAATGCACTCGCGGATGCGGCACGCAAGGGCGTGGTCGTCGTGCGCAGCACGCACGTCGGCAGCGGCGATGTCGTGCGTAACGCGGAAGTGGACGACGACGCGCTCGGCTTCGTCGCCGCCGATCAGCTGAACCCGCAAAAGAGCCGTGTGCTGTTGCAGCTGTGCCTGGCGCAGAACATGGACAGCGAGGCCGTGCAGGAAGCATTCCTTCGCTACTGAAGCGGCGCACGCGGCGGAAGGATCAGACGATGTCGGACCTGCGCGCTGATCGGGAATTTCGCAAGAGCACCTCGACGCTCGCGCAGGCGCCGAACGGCGCCCGCACCGAAACCGACAGCCTCGGACGCCGGCGAATTCCCTCCGATGCGCTCTGGGGCATCAACGTGCGCCGCGCGCTCGACAACTTCTCGATCAGCGGCCGGCCGATCGCGATTCATCCGGACCTGATCTTCGGCTATGCCTGCGTGAAACAGGCGGCCGCGCGCGCGAACTGGGAGATCGGCGCGCTCGATTCGATCAAGGCGGAGCTGATCGACCAGGTGTGCGAGGAGATCAAGGAGGGGAAGCTGCGCGAGCAGTTCATCGTCGACGTGATGCAGGGCGGGGCGGGAACCTCGACGAACATGAATTTCAACGAGGTCATCGCGAACCGCGGCCTCGAGCTCGCGGGCTTGCCGAAGGCGAGCTACGAGCATCTCGATCCGAACGACGATGTGAATTGCAGCCAGAGCACGAACGACTCCTATCCGACGGCGCTCAGGATCGGCCTGTCGCTGGCGCTCGAGCGGCTGATCGCCGAGCTCGGGCTGCTCGGGCATGCCTTCAGCGAAAAGGCGCGCGAGCTCGCGGGCATCGTGAAGGTCGGCCGCACGCAGCTGCAGGACGCCGTGCCGATGACGCTCGAGCAGGAGTTCCAGGCGTTTGCGGCCATGCTCGTCGAGGAATGCGGCTGTCTCGAGCGCGTGCGCAAGCGCTTGTGGGAAATCAATCTGGGCGCGACCGCGATCGGCACCGGCATCGCGGCGCCTCCCGGGTATGCCGAAGCGGTGTGCCGGCATCTGGCGGCGATCACGGGCTATCCGCTCGTGACGGCGCCGAATCTCATCAAGGCGACGGCCGACGTCGGCGTGTTTCTCGAGGTGTCGGGCGCGCTCAAGAGCTGCGCGATGAAGCTCTCGAAGATCTGCAACGACCTCAGGCTATTGAGCTCGGGGCCGCAGGCGGGCCTCGGTGAAATCAGCCTGCCGGCGAAGCAGGCCGGCTCGAGCATCATGCCGGGCAAGGTGAATCCCGTCATTCCGGAGCTCGTCAATCAAGTCGCCTTCGCCGTTGCGGGCGGCGATGTCACGGTGACGATGGCGGCGGAGGCGGGGCAGCTGCAGATCAATGCCTTCCTGCCCGTCGTGACCCACGTGCTGTTCGAGAACCTCAAATGGATGACGGCTGCGATGACGACGCTGCGCGAGAACTGCGTCGTCGAGATCCGCGCGAATCGCGAGCGCCTCGCGAAGCAGGTCGAATCGTTCGCAGGCGTGATCACGGCGCTCATTCCGCTGATCGGCTACGCCTCTGCCGCGCAGCTTGCGCGCCAGGCGCTGATGACGAACGCGAACGTCGCGGATCTCGTCGTGGCGGCGGGGCTCGCGACGCGCGAGAAGATCGACGAGCTGCTGACACCGGAGCGGCTGACGGGGAACGTCGAATCGGTGTAGCGGCGCTACGCCGTGCGCTCGCGGTGGACCACCTTGCACAGCTCGCCGCCAAAGAACAGCACCTTGCTCATCGTGTGGATCCAGAGCATGAAGATCAGCAGGCCGCCGATGGCGCCGTACGCGCTGAATTTGCCGCCGAAGTTCGCGACATAGAACACCAGGATTTCGGTGCCGACGAGCCACGCGGCGCTCGACAGCAGCGTCGCGAGCCAGAGATCGCGCGCGTGCAGCCGCACCGGCGGCAGCACCGCGAACAAGGCGGCGAACGTGATCGGCGTGATCACGAGCGGCGTCAAGAGCGGCAGCAGCCAGTTCATCGCACCAGCGACGAGCGGCAGGGCGTCGAGCCGTGTGATCAGCCAATTCAGCACGCCGATCAGCATGAATGCGGCGATCAGCAGCATGCCGCCGCCGATGACGATGACGAACGCGATCGCGCGCTCGAGGAAGGTCGCATGTACGGCGCCGCGCACCGAGCCGGTGAGAATCGGTGCGCGTTTCCAGATCGCTCGGAACGTCATGCGCAGATGTCGAAACAGCACCGACGCCGCGAACAGCATGCCCACCAAGCTCACGAGGCCTGCGATGCCCGAGCCCTGCGCGAGGTGCTGCAGCAGATCCTCGATCGTCACGCGCAGCGGTGCGCCGAAATTCATCTCAACTGTGCCGAGCAGCCGCTGCTCCGTCGCCGCAGCAAGATCGGAGAAGCGCAGCAACAGGCCGAGCGCCGAGAGCGAGAGCAGCAGCAGCGGTATGAGCGAAACGAGCGCGTAATAGACCATCGCGCCGGCGAAGTAGTGCGCGTGATCGTGCTGATACTCGTTCCACGCCCCGCGCATGAGGTCGACGAACACGGGCCAGGTCCGCCGTCGGCTGTCGCGAAGCGCGCTCATGCGCGGCCGGCGTCGGTCGCCCGATCGTTGCCGACACTCGAGCGGGCGGGGATTCGCACGTTCGGAATGAAGGCGATGAGCGCGAGCCCGGCGAGCGCGAAGAACGACGCTTTGAGCGCGCGCAGCCGGGCTTGCGTGTTGATGCGGATTGCTTCGCTCACCTGCTCGGGCGTCGCGAGCGCGTCTTCGAGGCGTTGGCGGAGGAGATCATTGCTGACGAACGCAACGCGATCGAGGTTCAGGTGCGCGCGCAGGCTCGCCGCGACTTCCGGGTTGACCTTGAGGTCACGCTGCACGGTGGCGCCGAGCAGCGCGATCACCAAGGCGCCGGCGAGCGCCGTCCCCACGGCCGCCGCCAGATGGCTCGCCGCGGTGCTCATCGGATCGGCTTCACTGCGGCATTCCTGCGGCGCGTCGGTGACGAGCAGGCGCAGCAGCAGCGTCGCGAGCGCGCCTTCGCCGAGCCCTGCGATCGACATGCTGAGGATGACGGCGAAGTCGCTCCAATCGTTGTGAATGGCCGAGCCCAGGAACGCAAGTCCGGCGGCGACGATCAGGAAGCCGTAGCGCGCGATCGCACGCAAATACTTCTCGGCGCGCACGCGTCCGATCAGCACCGCGGCGGCGACGCTCGACAGCGTGAACGGAATCATCGCTAGCGCGGTGTGGAGGCTGTTGCGGCCCTGCACGATCTCGATGTAGAGCGGAATCAGAAACGTCACCGCGGCGCTGACGGTGCCGATCGTGAAAATCGAGAACAGGGCGACGCGCTCGCGGGGCTCGCCGAAGAATTCGGGCGGGATCAACACCGAGCGGCCCGTCGCGCGGCAGCGGCGCGACCACAGGTGAATCGCCTTCAGCAGCAATGCGCCGAGCACGATCGCGATCGGCGCCGGTGAAATGCCGAACACGGTGAACGGCGCTTCGGGCCGTGGATAGCGCACGCCCCACTGCGTCAAATTGTCGACGCCGATCCCGATCAGCGCCACCGAGACGAGGGTCAGGAACAAGCCGATCACGTCGACGTGCAGGTCCACCCGCGCCGTCGTCGTGTTCAGCCTGTCGCCGAGAACGTAGGCGATGCCCGCGAGCACCAGCATGATGACGAAGGCGGCGCGCCAGCTGCTCCAGGTGGCGAGCATGCCGGCCAGCAGGAACGCGGGGGGCAGGCTCAGGCTGCGCGTAATGCTCAGCCGGCCGAGCGCCCGCGTGCGCTGCTCATCCGCATAGTTGTCTGCGATCAGGACGACCGACGCCGGCACCAGCACGGCGGCCGCGATGCCCGCGAGCAGCTGCGCGATGACGAGCATCGGCGCCTTCGTGCTCAACACGACTGCAAACATTGCGCAGGCGAACAGGGCGATCGTGACCCGAAAGACGCGGCGGGAGCCGAAGCGCGGCACGAGCTTCGCTCCGGCCATGATGCAGCTCGCGACCGCGAGCGAATACGCGATGATCGCGGTCTTCACGATGGAGGCGGGCGCGTTGTAGCTCGTGACGATCGCGTCGATCGAGATCTTCAGCGCGATGATGTTGAACGCGAGCAGCGCCTGGGTGATCGCCACGACGACGAGCGGCACCCAGGAGACGCGCGGTGTGGTGATTGCGTTCATCGCGGCTCACGTGGCGAGCGGCGCGGCAGCGTCTCCTGGCTGTCTTGGCTGTCTGCCTGCACCAGCCGCATCCGGCGCAGCCACGCGCACGCGGCCGGGCAGCGCTCCGGCCGGGAAATACGCGAGCAGCGCGAAGCCCGCGAGGGCGAACAGACTCAGCTTGAGCGCGAGCAGGCGCGCTTCGGTGTTGATGCGTACGGCTTCGTCGATCTGCTCGCGCGTCGCCGTCGTGAGCGCGAGCGACTGCCGCAGCCGATCGTTGCTGACGAACGCGACCTGGTCGAGGTCGGCCTGCACCTTGAGCTCGGTCGGAATGACCGGGTTGTGCACGAGCTCCTGATGCACGAGCGAGCTCAGCAACCCCACGAGCAGCGCGCCGCCGATCGCGGTGCCGACCGCCGTCGCAAGATTGTTCGTCGCGCCGCGCGCCGAGCCGACGTCGCCCGCCAGGCGTCTGGGCGATGCCGAGACGACGACATTGAACAACAAGGTGACGAGCGCGCCTTCGCCGAGCCCGACGATGCTCATGCCGAGCATGACGAAGCCATTGCTCCAGTCGTTGCGGACGACGATGCCGAGCAGCACGATTCCGCAGGCGACGAGGAGAAACGCGCATTGCGCGATGCGGCGCGGGCTCGCGCGATCGTAGAGGCGCACGATCAGCACCGCGGCAACGAAGCTTGCGATCGAGAAAGGAATGACGGCGAGCGCCGTCGCGATGCTGGTGCCGCCCTGCACCACTTGAACATAGAGCGGAATCAGAAAGGTGACGGCGGACGCGAGCGCGCTGATGATGAAGATCGAGAACAAGGCCGCGCGCTCGTCCGGCGTGTCGATGACATCGAGCGACACGAGCGGCATGCGCCCCTTCGCGATCGTGCGCCGCGACCATGCGATGAATGCCTGCAGCAAAAACACGCCGACGACGATCATCAAGGGCGCGGGTGACATGCCCTGAAAGCTCAGCGGCGCATCGGGACGCGCCAGCAGCACGCCCCACGCCGTGAGATTGCTCGCGCCGATGCTGATGAGGAGAATCGCGAGCGCCGCGAGAACCGCGCCCGTCTTGTCGATCGTGATGTCGGCGCGGCCGCGGCGCGGCGCGAGCTTCGTGCCCTGGCTGTAGATCAGCGCCGCGAACGCGACGAGCACGCCGAACATGAAGCGCCAGCCGACCCAGGTGGCGAGCGAGCCCGCGACCAGGAATGCGAGCACGATGCCCATCGCGGGCGCCGCGCCGAGCCAGGCGAGCGCCTGCTCGCGCTGCGTGCTTCGATAATTGTCCGTGATCAGCACCACGAGCGTAGGCACGAGCGCCGCGGCGGCGATTCCCGCAACGACCTGAGCGATGATCATCGTCCCCGCGCCCGGGCTCACCGCCATGAGCGCCATGCCGAGGCCGAAGAGGCACACGCTCGTCCGAAATACGCGCCGTGAGCCGAGAATCTGCGCGACGCGCGCGCCGAGCATGATCAAGCCGGCGACGGTGAGCGCATATGTCACGATCGCGGTGCCGATCGACGTCGCGGAGGCGCCGAAGCTCGACGCGATCGCCTCGATCGACACCTGCAGCGTCGACACATTGAAGATCATCATGATCTGCGCCATCGCGATCACGATCAGCGGCGTCCAGGACGCGCGCGATTCGCTGTCCGCCTCGGCGCCGGCCGTCGCTGTCGTGCTCATGGTGATGATTCGTGACTCGATGCACTCGCGCAGAACGCGTTTCGCGATCAGGATGAACGATCGCGCGCTGCAGCGTCGTTAGCCCTTGGCCCAATAGACCCTTCGGATCATGCGGTCGATGCTGATCTTCGCTGCAGCGTGTGCAGCGCATCGAATTCATGACAGCGCGAGAGGCCGTGTTTGCGACGGCGATGCTCGCGCCCGTCCGAATCGATCGCTGGAGTCGGTCATGGCAAAACAATCCTCCGGATCTCCTTCGCTGCATTCCGACGCGGTCGATCGCGCGCACGACGTCGACGACGCGCATGCGAAGTCCGGGCTCGAGCGCATGCTCGACGTCATCGAGCGGGTCGGCAACAAGGTGCCGCATCCGGTCATCATCTTCGTGATGCTGATCGCGCTCGTGATTCTTCTCTCCCACCTCTTCTACATGCTGGGTGCGAGCGCGACGTATCAGGCCGTGAATCCGGACACGGGCGAGATCGAGGAGGTGACGACGCAGGCGCAGAGCCTGCTCACGGGCGAGGGCCTGCGCTTCATGTTCGAAGGCGTCGTGCCCAATTTCATGAGCTTCACCGCGGTCGGAGTGATCATCGTCGCGATGCTCGGCGTCGGCGTCGCCGAGGAATCCGGCCTCATCAAGGCGCTGATCCACAAGCTCGTCAACGTCGCCCCGCGTGCGGCGATGACGTACATCCTCGTGTTCATCGGCATCATCTCGAGCATCGCGGCGGATGCCGGCTATCTCGTGCTGATTCCGCTCGCGGCGGCGGCGTTTCTCAGCCTCGGCAGGCATCCGCTCGCGGGGCTCGCGGCCTCGTTCGCGGGCGTCGCCTCGGTATTCAGCGTGAACATCCTGATCAAGCCGCTCGACGGCATTCTCACGGGCATCACGAACGACGCCATTCACCTGCTCGATCCGACCGCGTCGATCGATCTGACGGCGAACTTCTGGTTTTCGGTGGCGTCCGTCGTGCTCTTGACCGTTGCCGTCGCTCTGATCACGGAGAAATTCGTCGAGCCTCGTCTGGGGGCATATGTCAGCGACGAAGCACCGGTCACGAGGCAGGCAATGTCCGCCGAGGAGTCGCGCGGGCTCAAGTTCGCAGGCTATGCATTGCTCGCGGCCATCGTGCTGTTCGCGCTGCTTGCGCTGCCGTCCGGCGCGCCGCTGCGCAATCCCGAGACGGGTGCGTTGATCGGCGACTCGCCGTTCATGAACGGGCTGATCGTCTTCATCACGATTCTATTTCTCGCCGCGGGCTGGGCCTACGGCGTCGGCGCCGGAACGCTGCGTTCGACGGTCGAGGTCGTGAATGCGATGGAAAAGGCGGTGCGCAGCCTCGCCAGCCTGCTCTTCCTGCTGTTCGTCATCAGTCAATTCATCGCGTTCTTCACCTACAGCAACATGGCGACGCTCGCCGCGGTCAAGCTCGGGGATTTTCTGCAAGGCGCGGGCTTGGGCGCGCTCGCGCTCCTCATCGGATTCATTCTGGTCATCGTGCTGCTCGATCTGATCATGACGGGCGCGATTCCGAAGTGGGCGATCTTCGCGCCGGTGTTCGTGCCGCTGCTGATGCGTTTGAACGTCGATCCTGAGGCGGTGCTCGCCGCGTATCGAGTGGCCGACAGCCCGATGAACGCGGTGACGCCGCTCAATGCGTATTTCGCGCTGATCGTGACGTTCGCGCAGAAATACGACCCCAAAGCCGGCGTCGGCACCGTCATCGCGCTGATGCTGCCTTACGTCGTCGTCATCCTCGTGCTGTGGATGATTCTGTTCGCGCTTTGGCAGGTGCTCGGACTTCCATGGGGCCTGTGAGCGGTTCGCTCACGGCCTTCGCATGAACATTCTCGAGGAGAGTTGGCCATGACCACTGACACTACCGCCACCGATCAGGCGGCCACCCCACGCATCGGTTCAGCGCTGCCTGCCGATGTCGTGCGCGGGCACGACACCGCGGAGCTGAGCGTGCAGACGCTGCCCGCGACGAAGAAGCGCAGCGACGCCGTCGTCGTCGGGGCATTCGCGGACGGCACGTTGACGCCCGCGGCGCAAGCGATCGACAGCGCATCGAAGGGCAGGCTCGCCGCCGTCGTGAAGGCAGGTGATCTCGGCACGAAGGCGGGCGCAGCGCTCGTGATCTATGACGTGCCCTCCGCCGCGGCGACGCGCGTCGTGCTGGTAAGCCTCGGGCCGCGCGCGGACTTCAATGAGAAGGCCTACATCGCGGCGCTGATGGGCGCGCTCGAGGTACTGAAGCAAAGCGCCTCGAAAGAGATCGCGGTCACGCTGACGGAAGTCGACGTGCCAGGCCGCTCGCTCGAATGGCGATTGCAGATTGCAAGCCGCGTGATCGCCGACGGCTATTATCGATTCGCCGCGCCGAAGCAGACGAACGGCAACACGCGCAAGTCGCGCGGCGCGCCGCACGTCGAGCTGTTCGTGAGCGAGGCGGTGACGCCGCAGCTCGAGCAGGCGGTCCGCCGCGGCTGCGCGATTGCCGAAGGCATGGCGCTCGCGAAGGATCTGGGCAATCTGCCGGGAAACATCTGTACTCCGGCCTACCTCGCCGACACGGCGCGCGCGCTGGCGGAAGAGTTCGGGATGGAAGTCGAGGTGCTCGAGCGCGCCGACATGGAGCGCTTGGGAATGGGCTCCGCGCTGTCCGTCGGCCGCGGCTCCGAGCAGCCCTGCAAGTTCATCGTGCTCAAGTACGGCGGCGGCAAACAACAGAAGCCGATCGTGTTCATCGGCAAGGGCGTGACATTCGATACCGGCGGCGTGTCGCTGAAGCCTGGCGATGACCTCGACATGATGAAGTACGACATGGCCGGCGCCGCGAGCGTGTTCGGCCTGATGAAGACGGCTGCGCGGTTGTCCCTGGGCTTGAATCTGATCGGCATCGTCGGCGCGGTGGAGAACATGCCGAGCGGCAGCGCGAGCCGGCCGGGCGATGTCGTCGTCTCGATGTCCGGACAGACGATCGAGATTCTGAACACCGATGCGGAAGGGCGTCTCGTGCTCTGTGATGCGCTGACCTACGCCGAGCGCTTCGATCCCGAATGCGTCATCGACATCGCGACGCTGACCGGCGCGTGTGTGATCGCGCTCGGCGCGCAGACGAGCGGATTGTTCGCGAACGACGATGAGCTCGCGAAAGAGCTGTACCGCAGCGGCACGGATGCGGCGGATCGCGCGTGGCGCATGCCGCTGTGGGAGGAATATCAGGAACAGCTGAAGAGCAACTTCGCTGACATGAGCAATCTCGGCGGCCGGCCAGCCGGCGCCGTCACTGCGGCGTGTTTCCTCGCGCGGTTCGCGAAGGCCTACAAATGGGCGCATCTCGACATCGCGGGCACGGCGTCCATCGGCGGTGAGCGCAAGGG
>Ga0164243_10006930_pt1 | contig 17054 bp, 15 predicted proteins | sample OricompcompostOP_FD_108781 | JGI IMG/M metagenome (GOLD analysis project Ga0164243, IMG submission 108781) | Organic Plus compost microbial communities from Emeryville, California, USA - Original compost - Organic plus compost (OP) | ecosystem: Engineered > Solid waste > Mixed feedstock >... | reverse complement strand
GGTCGCCACGACCTGCGCGTTCGGGAACGCGTCCAGCGCGGCCAGGGCTCCGGTGTGGTCGAGGTGCAGGTGGCTCTGGACGATCCAGCGGATGCTCGCCGGGTCGATGCCGGCCTTCTCCAGCGCCGGGACGACGGCCTGGTCGGCGTCGAAGACCGGCCAGTAGACGTCGGAGACCGGCCCCCAGTAGCCCTTCGGGTCCTCGCGCGACTCGGCGGCGTTGCCGCCGTCGATCAGGACGTTGCCGCGCGGGTGGGTGATGACGTACCACGGCACGGGGATCTCGTAGGGATCGCCCAGGCCCTGGTTCATCTTGATGTTCTCGACGTGGCACCTGAGGATGCCCCCGTCGAACATGTAGAGCCGGATCTCGTCGCTCACGGCGTCCTCTCTCTCCTGTGGGTGGTGGCGGTCAGACGGCCTGCAGGGAGTCGCGCAGGATCTGCGCCAGGTCGTCGGCGTCGGGGGTCCTCGGGGCGACCACGAGCAGCCGCTGCTGCTTCAGCGCGCCCTCGACGAGGGCCGGGACGTCCTCCTCGCCGTAGCCGAGCTCGGCGATCCCGGTCGGCGCGTCGACGTCGCGCATCAGCCGGCGCAGGACCTCGGGCAGGACGTCGGGGCCGCGCTCCTCGATCGGCCCGCCGTGCAGCAGCTCGGCGACGTGGTGGTGGCGCTCCGGGGCGGCGTCGTAGGTGAAGCGGAAGGCGGCCGGTGCGGTGACGATCACCGAGTGGCCGTGGGGCACGAACGGGTGGTCGTCGGGGTAGCCGGGCGGCCGGTAGACGTGCTTGAGGCCGGCGATCGGATAGGCGCAGGCGTGCGGGATGTGCACGCCGGCGGACCCGAACCCGACCCCGGCCATCGTCGCGCCGAGCATCATGAAGCCGCGAGCCTCGGTGTCCTCGGGATCGGCCACGGCGCGGCGCAGGTAGGTGCCGCCGTACTCCAGCGCCTTGGCCGACCAGACGTCGGCGACCGGGTTGGCGCCCTGGTACGGCGGCCGGTCGTCGGGGCTCGCCGGCCGCTCGCGGTCGCTGAACGGCCGCGAGATGTAGCTCTCGGCGGCGTGGCAGACGACGTCGAGCCCGGTCGAGGAGGTCACCTGCGCCGGCAGCGTGCGGGTCAGCTCCGGGTCGACGATGCCCTGGCTGGGCCGCATGTAGCGGTGCGAGATCCCGGTCTTGACCTTCAGCTCGGGGATGTCGAGGACGGCGACGGTGGTCGCCTCCGACCCGGTGCCGGAGGTCGTCGGGATCGCCAGGTGCGGCAGCAGCGGGCTCGCCGGCTTCCGGCCGCCGCCGATCGGCGGGTTGACGTAGTCGATGATCGGCGCCGGGTGCGTGGTGACCAGCGCGGCGACCTTCGCGGTGTCGATCGACGAGCCGCCGCCGACCGAGACGAACCCGTCGACACCGGCCTCGCGGGCGACGTCGGCCGCCTCCTGGAAGGACTCGATCGTCGGCTCCACCCTCGACCGGTCGTGGACGACGACCTCGATGCCCTCGGCCTCGATCGCGGCGCGGACGCGCTCGGGGAGGCCGAGCGCCGCGACCCCGGGGTCGGTGACCAGCAGGGCGCGGGTGACCCCGAGCCGCTTGAGCTCCCAGCCCGCGTCCGCGACGGCGCCGGCACCGAACTTGATCGGCGTCGCCTCGAGGGTGAAGATCGTCTCGCGCTGGGCGCTCACGCGCACCACCTCCGGCTCGGGGGCCGTCGCCGGCCCGCTCCTCTGATCGGTGCGGCGCCGCTCGCCGCTCCTCCTGCCGCGAGAGTAACATGCGACATGTTTCAATGTGCAGCACGATGATCCGCCATCACGATCCCCGCTCCCGCCCGGGCCGCGCCGACCACGTCGACGCCCGGTCGGCGAAGCTGTCGGGATGAGCGGCGCCCCGCCCGATCCCCGGACCCCCGCGACGGCGCCCGACGCCCTCCGCCGCGACCTCGCGCGGATCGTCGGCGACGCGCACGTCCAGGCGCCGGTCGCGCGCGCCGAGCTGCTGCAGGACGCCACCGAGACCCGCGGCGTCCACGGCAGCGCGCTGGCGGCGGTCCTGCCCGGGAGCGCGGAGGAGGTCGCCGCGGTCGTCCGCTGGGCCGCGGGCGCCGGGGTTCCGATCGTCCCCCGCGGGGGCGGGACCGGCTTCTCGGCCGGCGCGGTCCCGGGGATCGCCGCCGACGACGAGCCGGCGGTGCTGCTGGCGACCGAGCGACTGACGGGCCCGCCGGAGATCCGGCCGGAGGCGTGGTCGGCGACGTTCCCGGCCGGGACGGTGACCGCCGACCTGCAGCGGCGCTGCCTGGAGGCCGGCCTGTTCTTCGCCCCGAACCCCGGCTCGGCCGAGTCCTGCCTGATCGGCGGCAACGTCGCCACCAACGCCGGCGGACCACGCTCCTTCAAGCACGGACCGGTCCGGGCCTGGCTGTCGGGGATCGAGGCGGTGCTCGGCGACGGCGAGCGGGTGCGGCTGGGCGGGGCGGTCCGCAAGAACGTCGAGACGCTCGACCTGCTGGGCCTGCTCTGCGGCTCGGAGGGCACCCTCGGCGTCGTCACCGAGGTGACGCTGAAGCTGCAGCCCGCGCCGGAGGTCGCGCTGCCGACGGTCGCCGTCTACGCCGACCGCGAGGCGGGGCTGGAGGCGATCGCCGCGGTGCTCGCCTGCGGCGTCGTGCCGACCGCGCTGGAGTACCTCGACGGCCCGGCGCTGACCTCGTCGACCGCCGGCTTCCCGGGCGGCCTGCCCGACGGCGCGACCTTCGCGGTGCTGGTGGAGGCGCTCGGCCCGGAGGCGGTCGCGCCGATCGAGGCGCGGGAGCTGGCCGGGGCGCTGACCGGCGACGCGCTCGCCGTCCGCGCCCCCACCGACCGGGCCGAGGTCGACGCCCTCTGGCGCTGGCGCGACGGCGTCTCGCTGGCCGTGACGGCCGCCCGCGGCGGCAAGCTCTCCGAGGACCTCGTCGTCCCCGCCGACCGGCTCGGCGAGGCGCTCGCCGCGATCGACGCGATCGGCGAGCGGCTCGGCGTCCCCGTCACGTCGTGGGGCCACGCCGGCGACGGCAACCTCCACGCCACCGTCCTCGTCGACCGCGACGACGCCGCGGAGCTGCGCCGGGCCGAGGAGGCGGCGCACGCGATGCTCGAGGTCCCCCACCGCCTCGGCGGGGCGCTGACCGGCGAGCACGGGATCGGCCTGGTCAAGCGCGACGCCGCCGCCGCGCTGGATCCGGCGCTGCTGCGCGCGCAGCGCGCCGTCAAGGACGCGCTCGACCCGGCCGGGATCATGAACCCGGCCCGCAAGCTGCCGCCGCGCTGAGCGGATCCGGCAGCAGCCCGCGGCGTCGCGCCTCGGCGACCGCCCCGGGGCGGTCGTGCACGCCGAGCCGGCGGTAGATGCTGCGCACGTGCGTCTTGACCGTGTCGCGCGAGAGGTAGAGCCGTTCCGCGATCTCGCGCAGCGATCCGTCCTCCTGGAGCGCCTCCAGCACCCGCATCTCGGCCGGGCTGGGAGGACTCGCGGCGTCCCCGACGTCGCGTCGCGCGGTGCGCTCGCGCTCGGCGATGGCCAACCCGAGGAACCCGGTGTCGGGGCAGTCGTCGGTCACCGCCCGAGCTTCGGCCAACGCCGTTCGCGCCTGCTCCGGCTCCTGCTCGACCAGGTCGTTGGCCGCCATCGCCGCCAGTGCCATCGCTCGGTAGACGGTGCCCGGCAGCCGCCGCGTGTACGCGGCGATCCGCAGCTGCACCTCCCGCGCCTGGTCGATCTGCCCGAGCTCGCGCAGCGCCCACATCAGCCCGCAGCTGGCCGGCACCCGCAGCTGACCGCCGGCGCGGGCCCCGACGCGATCGGCGATCGCCAGTGCCTCGCGGCCGGCGACGAGGGCGTCCGCGTGAAAGCCCTCTTGGGCCGCGAACACCGAGCGGGCCGCCAGCCACCACCCGCGCAGCGCGGGGAACGGCCGCAGCTGCTCCTCGTCGGGCAGCGCGTCGAGCGCGGCACGTCCGTCCCCGGCCGCCGAGAGCGCCTGCGCGTGGTGCACCCCGACGAGGATCGCGAGCGCGGGGTCGTGGTGGCTGCGCGCCACGGCGTGACTGGCGTTGCTCAGCGCGCGCCCGACGTCCCCCGCGATCGGCGCCAGCAGCACCCACTCGCGGATCTCCTCGACCGCCGGCGGCCCGCCGTGGAGCTCGGCGAGGCGCCGGGCGGCGTCCAGGTCGCCCCAGAGCAGGAGGTCCGTCCCGGCGCGCAGCGCGGCCACGACCGGGGCGTCGACGTCCCGGAGCCGCTCGAGGATCGGCAGCAGCCCCCAAGCGCCGCCCTGCGCGACGATCCGCGGCCAGTCGCGCTCCAAGAGCTCCAGCGCCGTGGTGACGTCACCGGCGGCGACCGCGTGGGAGACGGCTTCGAGCGGCATCTCCCGGACGGCGAACCACGAGGAGGCGCGGCCCAGCGCCCGGCGTGCCTCGGCCGGATCGATCGCGTCGAGCTCGGCCGTGAGGAGGTCGGCCAGCAACGCCGGGACCCGCAGCCCGACACCCGGCTCGGCGACGGGGACCAGCAGGCCGGCGGCGCGCGCGGAGTCCAGCCGGGCCGGGGTCGCCACGCCCTCGGTGACCGCCGCTGCGAGCGGCGGCGTGACGGGCCCCACGACCGCCAGCGCGCGCAACGCCCGCCGGGTCTCGGGCGCGACGCCGACCAGCAGCTCCTGCTCGAGGTACTCCACCATCAACGGATGCGTCCCGTCGAGCCGCCGAGCCGCCTGCGCCGACGGCCGCGGATGGGCGCGCAGCGCCTGCCCGGCGAGGGCGACCGCCGCCGGCCAGCCCTCGGTCCGCTGGTGGACCGCGGCGGCCACCTGCGCGGCGCGCGTGCGGCCGAGGAAGCCCGCGAGCAGCCGCTCCGCCTCGCGCTGGTCGAAGCGGAGATCCTCACGGCCCAGCTCGGCCACCATCCCCCGAAGGCGGAGCCGCGCCGTCGGCAACGGGCTGCCCGCACGGCCGGCGACGACGAGCCGCAGCGTCGGCGGGGCGAGCTCGGCCAGGCGCCCGACGACCGGCGCGACCGGGCTCCCCGGCTCCTCGCGATCGCCGTCGATCGCCAGGGTCACGGGCTCGAGCAACCGCTCGCCGAGCTCGCGCGCCAGCGTCGGCAGGACGTCGTCGACGAGGTCCGCGCCGGCGTGGAGCGCGCGGAAGGACTCGTCGAGCAGCACGCCGGTCGCCCACTCCAGCTCGGTCCGGATCCGCGCGACGAGCTGCTCCGCGCTGCCCCGCGCATCCCGCGTCGTGACCAGCACCCGGTGCCGTTCTCGACGGTGCTCCCATGCCTTGAGCAGCGTCGTCTTGCCGAATCCCGCGGGCGCGATCAGGAGGGTGAGGGGACGCTCGGTGGCGTCCTCGAGTCGCGCGACGAGCTCCGTGCGCGCGAGCACCGGCACGCGCGGGATCGCCGGCCGTGCCCGGCGTCGCGGATCGCGGCGGTGCGGTCGCTCCGGCGACCGTTCGCGATCCCCGGATCGATGCACGGCCATGCCGAATCAGCCTAGGCGCAGCGCGGCCGGTCGGCGACGGGTGCGGACGCTCGTTCGGCGGCGTCATCCCCCGATCGGCGTCCAGGGCGCCGGCTACTTGCGGCGCTTCTTGCTGCGGTTGCCCGACTTCGGGGTCGGCGCCGGCGCGTCGTCGTCGCTCGCCGGGGTCGTGGCGTTCTGCTTCGCCGCGCGGGCCCGCTCGGCCGCCTCGAGCTGCTCGGCGCGCGTCGGCCAGGGCCGCGGCAGGCCCGCCTCCCACGCCTCGGGGCGCCCGCCGCGCCACCGGCCCAGCAGCAGCACGCCGAGGAAGATCAGCCAGAAGGAGCGCAGGAAGCCCTGCTGGTCGACGATCGGGATCACGACCAGGACGGCGAGCAGGACGCCGATGATGCCCATCGCGCGGGTCAGGAGGCCGACGTTCATCGCGCTGAGGGCGGCGGCGCCGAGGCCGACGGCGAACAGCATCTGCGCCAGGCTCGACACGATCAGCAGCGGACCGAGGTCGTCGCCGGCCGACTGCAACGCGTCGGTGGCCGCCGCGTTCGTCTGCTGCGCCGCCGGCAGCGACGCGAAGTCGGACATGTTCACCGCGCCGTAGGTCAGCGCGACGGCGCTGCCGACGCCGAAGAGGACGCCGCCGACGAGCGGCAGCCAGAGGAACCAGCGCGGGAACGACGGCCGCCGGCGGTAGGCGGCGCGCAGCAGGCCGAGGAGGACCGGCGCGGCCAGCACCGCGCCGAGGCCGCTGAGGATCGCGGAGGTGATGACCAACCCGGCCTTGTCGCCGAGGGCGACGGTGCGCTGGGCCTGGAAGCCGTGCAGCCCGCTCTCGCCGGCGGCGTACCGCGTCACCGCGTCGGCCACGCTCTGGACCGACGCCGCGTCGGTCGGCAGGTCGCGCGTGGCGAGGATCTGCAGCACGCTCGCGACGATCGGCAGCAGGCCGCCGAGGATCGCCAGCACGCCGGCCCGCGGGAACCACGACCGCTCGAGCGCGATCGTCTCCTGCGGGTCGAGCGGGTCCGGGATCGGGCGGGCGGCGCGCGACTGCGGCTGCCGTTGGCTGCTCATGCGGGTCCTCCGGGACGGGACCGCCGCAGCCGCGTGGGAACCCGCGGCGCGACGTGGTGGACGACCGCCCGCTCCGCGCCGCCGCCCAGGCGGCCGACGCGCTCGGCGGTGCCGACGACGAGGTCGAGCGCCGGGCCGGCCAGGCGCAGCACCGCCTCCAGTCGGCCGCGCCAGGCGCGCTGTCGAGGGCTCAGTCGTGCCACGGCGGGGCATTCTACGGACCGGCGGTACCGTTGCCGCGTGCCCGTGACCGCCCCCGCGACCGACCCCTCCCCCGGCGGGGACGGCGCCGTGCCGCCGCCGGGCGCCTGCCCGGCCTGCGGCGGCCCCCTGGCGCGCTGGCGCTCGGTCGCCACCAGCGATCCGTCGCTGCCCGGCCGGTTCGACCTGCCGCGCTGCCCGCGCTGCGGGACGGCGGTCACCGCCGGCGCCCCGCCGTCGTTCGACGAGGCCCACGACGGGGGCAGCTACGCCACCCGCCGCCCGCGCGGCTCGGGCCTCGCCGCCCCGCTCCTGCGCGCCTTCGACCGCCAGCGGCTCGCGCTCGTCGCCCGCCACCTCGCGACCGCGCCGCGACCCGGGGCGACCGGCGGCGCGCCGGGACCGGAGGCACCGCGGCTGCTCGACGTCGGCGCCGGCCGCGGGCGGTTCGTCGCGACCGCACGCGCGGCGGGCTGGCGGGCCGAGGGGATCGAGCCGTCCGCCCGCAGGGTCGAGGCGGCCGCCGCGAGCTACGGCGTAGCCCTGACCCGAGCCGGGATCGACGACGCCGCGATCGAGCCGGGATCGTTCGACGCCGCGACGCTCTGGCACGTGCTCGAGCATCTCCACGACCCGCGGGCCGCGGTCGAGCGGCTCGGCGGCTGGCTGCGCCCCGGCGGGCTGCTGCTGATCGGCGTGCCGAACCTGCGCTCGCTCCAGGCCCGGGTCGGCGGACCGCGCTGGTTCCACCTCGACGTGCCGCGGCACCGCACGCACTTCACCCCCGACGGCCTGCGCCACCTGGTCCAGGACGCCGGGCTCGAGGTCGTCGCCGTCCACCAGGTGCTGCTCGAGCACAACCCGTTCGGGCTCTGGCAGTCGGCGGTCAACCGCCTCAGCGGCACGACCTCCTACCTGTACTACCTCCTCAAGCGGGCCGATCGACCGCGCGCGTGGCCGTTGGCGGCGACGCTGCTCGCCCTGCCCCTGCTGCCCCTCGCCGCCGCGGTGGAGGCGCTCGCCGGCGCCCTCGGCCGGGGCGGCACGATGGCGCTCGTCGCCCGCCGCCCCGCCGGCGACTGACCCGGCCCGCCCGGGACGCGGCGGCCGACCGTCGTCGACCGATCGCGAGGCTCGGCCGCCGTCGGGTCCGCCCCGCCTCCGGCCGCGACGGCCGCGCGACGACGCCGGCGGGTGCTGGCGTCAGCGGACCGGGATCCGGAGGATCCGGTCGTCGCCGTCGCGCGGGTCGCCGCGGCCGTCGCGGTTGGAGGTCGCGATCCAGAGCGCGCCGTCCGGCGCGGCGACCGCGACGCGGATCCGCCCGTAGCGGCCGCGCAGGCTCGCCCGCGGCGCGCCGAGGCGGCTGCCGCGCAGCGGGATCGACCAGAGCCGCTCGCCGCGCAGGGCGGCCACGTGCAGCCGCGAGCCGACGACGGCCGCGCCGCTCGGCGAGGCGTCGTCGGTGGCCCAGGTCACGAGCGGGTTCGCGTACCGGCCGCCGTCCGTCGGGCCGCGGCCCTCGCGCTGGGGCCAGCCGTAGTTGCGTCCGGGGCGGATCAGGTTGACCTCGTCGTAGGTGTCCTGGCCGAACTCGCTGGCCCACAGGCGGCCGGCGCGGTCGAACGCCAGGCCCTGCGGGTTGCGGTGCCCGAGCGACCAGACCAGCGATCCCGGGAAGGGGTTGCCGCGCGGGACGCGGCCGGCCGGGGTCATCCGCAGGATCTTGCCGTTGAGCGAGGAGCGGTCCTGGGCCCGGGACGGGTCGCCGGCGTCGCCGACGCCGGCGTACAGCAGCCCGTCGGGGCCGAACGCGATCCGGCCGCCGTCGTGGATCGGCGCCTTGGCGATCCCGCGCAGGACGACCCGCGGCCGGATCCTCCGCGTCCGCGGCGTCAGCCGGAAGCGGACGATCCGGTTGTCGGTGGCGGTCGTGAGGTAGGCGTGGACGAGCCGGTCCCGGGCGTACGTCGGCGAGACCGCCAGGCCCAGCAGCCCGCTCTCGGCCTGCTCCACGACGCCGGGCACGCGGGCCAGCGGCCGGGCCCGCCGCGCCCCCTTCGCGATCAGCAGGATCCGGCCGCCGCGCTCGGACACCAGCGCGTCGCCCGAGGGCAGGAAGGCGATCTCCCAGGGCGTGTCGAGGCCGGTGGCGATCGTGGTCGGGGAGCGGGACGCGTGCCCGCCGGCCCCGGGCGGGACCGCCGTCGTCGGCGCCGGGGCGGCGGGCGGCGCGTCGGTGGCGTCCTCGCGCGCCGACGACGAGCCGCAGGCGGCCAGGACCAGCAGCCCGGTGGTGGCGGCGACGATCGACGACGTCCGCATCGACCCATGCTCCCACCGCGAGCGCCGACGCGCCAGGCCGGCGCGGCGGGCGCCGGATCGAGCCCGCTCGCGCGGCCAGCTACGCTAGGTCCATGGAAGGCTTCGGAGGGCTCTTCGGCGATCCCGAGGATCTGCAGCGGCGGATGATGGAGTTCGCCGAGCAGATGCAGGGCCAGCAGAAGCTGGCCTGGGCGGACAACGCGATCGGGCTGGCGGTCCAGATGACCGTCGCGGCGATCGACCGCGTGAACCTGCAGGGCAACGCCGAGCAGCAGGCCCAGCAGATCCGCGCGGTGATGGCGACGGTCTTCCCGGAGGCCGTCACCCTGGTGCGCGAGGCGCGCCAGGGCCTCGGCTGAACCGCAGCCGCGCCGCTGGACGGCGCCCGCGGTCACGCCGCGCCACGCTACGCCCGGGACGGCCGCCGCGCGCGTCCAGCCCGCCGGCTCGGCCGCGTCGTGGACCGGTCGGTCGTGCGGACGGTCGGTCGTGCGGACCGGTCGCACGTCCGCGGCGCGCCGATCGGCGTAGCCTCGGGACGATCGTGCCCGCCGCCGACCCGCCGCCCGCCGCCGACCCGCCGCCCGCCGCCGACCTCGCCCTCGTGCTCGGCGCCGGCGGGGTCGCCGGGATCGCCTGGGAGACCGGGCTGCTCGCCGGCCTGCGCGAGGCCGGCAGCGACCTGACCGGCGCCGACCTGGTCGTCGGGACGTCCGCCGGGGCGACCGTCGCCGCCCAGGTCACCAGCGGCGTGCCGCTCGCGGAGCTGTACGCCGACCAGGCCGATCCGTCGCGTCACCGCGCGGAGCTGGCCCCGCGCCGCCCCGCGGCCGAGCGCCGCGCCGCGATCGCCCGGATCGCCGACGGCGCCACCACCCCCCAGGAGCGCCGCCGGCTGATCGCCCGCGCCGCGCTCGCGGCCGACACGGTGCCGGAGGCGACCCGCCGCGCGGTCGTCGCCGCGCGGCTGCCGGTCCACGACTGGCCCGCCGTGCGGCTGCTCGTCGTCGCCGTCGACGCCGAGGACGGCGCCGCGCGGGTCCTGACCGCCGAGGACGGGGTCCCCCTGGTAGACGCGATCGCGGCGTCCTGCGCGGTGCCGCTCACGTGGCCGCCGGTGACCATCGACGGACGGCGCTACGTCGATGGCGGACTCGCATCGGGCGAGAACGCCCACCTCGCCGCCGGTGCGCGCCGGGTCGTCGTGGTCGCCCCCTCGGTCGGCGCGAGCCTCGCCGCCGGGAGCGGCCTGGGCGAGCAGGTCGCCGCGCTGCGCGACGGCGGCGCCGACGTCGTCGTGCTGCGGCCGGACGACGACGCCCGTCGGGCGATCGGCGAGGACCCGCTCGACCCGGCCGCCCGGGCCCCGGCCGCCCGCGCGGGCCGCCGGCAGGGCCTCGCGCTCGCCGCGGCGCTCGCGCCCCCCGTCGCCGCCGACTGACCAGCATCGCCCGCGCGGCGGCGCCGGCGCGCCATCGGGGGCCGCCGGCGCCGCGGGGACGACCGCCCGATCAGGCGGAGGGCGCCTCGGCGCTCTCGGCGGCCCGGTGCTCCTTGCCCGCGGCGATGACCTCCTTGAAGGACCGGAAGCCGAAGATCCGCACGAGCGCGACGAAGCCGACGCCGAGGCAGAGGACCGCGATCGCGATCTGCTGGCCGACCGAGTACGCGGCGACCGTCGCCCCGGTCGCCGAGGCCGCGAAGACCTTGACCATGAACGCCTGCTGCACGCCGGCCCCGCCGGGGGTGAACGGCATCAGCGCCGCCACGGCGTTGATCCCGTGGACGAGCAGCACGTTGCGCACCGAGCCGCCGACGTGGAAGGCCTCCAGCAGCATCCAGAACGCCGTCAGCCGGAACAGGTAGCCGGCGAAGCAGACCAGCCAGACCTCGCGGAAGAACCGCCGGCGGTCGGCGAGGATCACGATGCCCTGCTTGACCCGCGACCAGAACCGCCGCGCGCGCTCCGACAGCGACGCGTAGAGCACCAGCAGCCCGACCGCCACGAAGGTCAGGGCGAAGAGCGTCAGGCGGGGGTTGGCGGCGACGAACGAGAGGTCGAACGCGCCGAGGTCGGCGAACTCCGGCGGCTTCGGGAAGACCCCCTGGGTGAAGGCGAAGATCAGGATCGGGATCGCGATCGACGCGTCGAAGACCGCCTCGACCATCATCGCCGCGGTCACCGCCGGGTAGGTCGAGCGCGGCACCGAGGTCTTGACCAGGAAGACCTTGATGACGTCGCCGCCGCGGGCCGGGATGACGTTGTTGAACCCGTAGGCGGCGATGTAGGCGCCCCAGATCCGCCGCCACTGGATCGCCTCCGTCGGGTACGCGGCGCGCAGGACGTTGAAGAACGCCCGGGAGCGCAGCGTCAGGTAGACGACGAAGCACGCCAGCCCGATCAGCAGCGGGACGAGCCGGACCTCGGCGATGCTCGAGAAGAAGCTGCCGATCGAGTCCAGCACCTCGCTGACGCCGGCGAGGGGCAACGAGGAGGCGGACGCGGGACCGACGGCCACCCGGCAAGCCTACGGCGCTCGGCGGCGCGGCGCGCGGCCGGACGCCGCGCCGCCCGACGATGGCGGGTTCGGCCATTCCTGGCGCGAACGCACCACACGGCCCGGCGAGGCCGCTACGCTGCGGGAAGCCCCGCAGTTCGACCCGAAGAGCCCCATGCCGGAGACCTCCTCCTTCACCTATCCCGTCGGCGCCCAGCGCCTGTCGTTCAGCGCGCTGCTCGCCCAGACGATGTTCCTCGTCGCCGTCGCGATCGGGTTCCTCGTCCTCGGCTCCTACATCGGGGGCGGCCCGGGCGACGCGGAGCCGCTCAGTCAGGGCGCCGCGATGGCCTGCACCATCGGCGCGATCGTCCTGCTGGTGGCGTCGAACTTCATCGGCGCCCTGCGCTCGGGCGGCGGGGGCATCGCCGTCCTCTTCGCCGCCGCGCTGCTGCTCGGCCTCGGACTCGGCCCCGTGCTGAACGCGTACCTCGAGGTCCAGCCCGCCGCGGTCACGAAGGCCGCCGGGACGACGGCGCTCGTCGTCGTCGCCGCCGGCGCCGGCGGTGCGCTGACGGCGAAGGACCTGCGCAGCTGGATGCGGCCGCTGTTCTTCGCGCTGCTGATCGCCGTCGCGATCAGCTGGGGGATGCTGATGTTCGGTGGCGGCGGCGGGATCGCCGGCGACCTGGTGAGCCTCGCCATCGGCGGCCTGTCGGCGGTCGCGATCGTCATCTACTTCAACATCCTGCGCCAGAACGCCACCGAGGACGACGTCGTCTGGCTGGCGACCGGCATCTTCATCGGCATCTACAACATCTTCGTCTCGCTGCTGAGCCTCTTCGGCAACGACTGATCGCGGCGCTCGCGCGCCGCGCAGCAGGACCCGGGGCGGCCTCTGGCCGCCCCGGCGTCGTCTCCGGGCCGGAACGTCCGGCGGGGCGCGGCGCCGGCTCCGACGAGCCGGGCCGGCGCCGCGGCCGTGCGTCAGGACCGCACGCCGAGGAGCCGCCAGACGGCCGGGTCCTCGAGCGACGGGTGCACGTGGTGGGCGTCGTGCAGCACGACCCCCGGGTGGGTCGCCACGCCGATCACCGTCATCCCGGCGGCGCGCGCGGCGGCGACGCCGGTCGGGCTGTCCTCGACGGCGAAGCAGGCGGTCGGGTCGACGCCGAGGTCGGCCGCCGCGGCGAGGTAGATGTCGGGCGCCGGCTTCGGGTCCGCGACGTCCTCGACGGTCTTCAGGACGGGGAAGATCCCGGGGTGGCCGGCGCGAGCCAGCGCCTTCTCGGCGAACGGGCGAGCGGCGTTGGTGGCCATCGCCACCGGGGTGCCGGCCGACCGCAGCGCCGTGACCAGCTCGACCGCTCCGGGCATCGCCGGGACGTCGCCGTCGAGCTCGGCGTACACGAGCTCGATCAGCTCCTCCATCAGCGCCGCGCCGGTCCCGGGGCGGTCGAGGAACTCCTCCAGCAGCCGGGACGCGAGGTCGAAGCTCGACCCGAGCAGGCGCCGCTTGTGCTCGGGCAGGAACGCGACGTTGCGGCGGGCGAAGAGCGTCTCCTCCGCTCGCGACCAGACGGCCTCGGTCGCGAGGAACGTCCCGTCGTTGTCGAAGATGACGGCCGCCGGGCCGGCGGACCGGCCGTCGGCGGCCGCCGCCGTCACTTGGCGCCGAGGACCGCCTCGGCCCCGCTGGCGATCCGCCAGGGGGTCTTCGGCTCGTAGAGGTTGCCGAGGCCCTCGTCGTGGCGCAGCTCGAAGGCGTAGGTCCGGTCGCCGGCCTTCACCTGGACGGTCGCCTCGTGGCCGTCGGCGCTCGTGTCGAAGCCGAGGTCGTTGACGTCGGAGGTGTTCTGGACGAGGTCGTCGCCGTCGACGAGCTCCGCCTTCTCCATCGACTCGCGGCAGGCCGCGCCCGGGCCGCCGGCGGTCGCGATCTTCTGCTGCGCGTCCTGCGTCAGGTAGTCGCAGGCGCGCTGGCCGTTCTGCTGGACCAGCGCCTCCGCCAGGAAGTCCCGGACGGCGGTCTGTGGCTCGTCCTTCTTGAAGTCGCCACAGCCGGTCGCACCCAGAGCGAGCACGGCCGCGACGAGCGGGATCACGCGGGTCGTACGCATCGCGCGGGATTCTGACGCGTGCGCCGCCCGCGCGCATCCCGCCACGCCGCGAGCCCCGCCGGCCGGCCGCGGAGGGCTGGCGCGGCTGCGACGATCCGGCGCATGAGCGCCCCCTCCGTGCCCGCCGCGCCGGCCGCGCCGCGGCTGCCGCCGTCGCCGCAGCCGGAGCCGTTGGAGCCCGCCGCGCTGGTCGACGACGAGACGTGGAGCGGCGCCCTGCTGACCGGGTCGGCGCCCGAGGCGGCCGCGCGCGGCGCGACGTTCCGCGAGAGTCGCCTGGAGGGCGTCGACCTGACCGGCGCCCGGCTGCCGCTGCTGACGCTGCTGGAGAGCGAGGTCGTCGGCGGCAGCCTCGCCAACGCGCAGCTGCCCGACGGCTCGGCGCGCCGGCTGGCGCTGCGCCGGGTGCGGCTGACCGGCCTGCGGTGGACGGACGGGACGCTCGAGGACGTCGCGGTCGACGGCTGCCGGATCGACCTGGCGACGTTCGCCGGCTGCCGGCTGCGCCGGGTCGCCTTCCACGACTGCCTGCTGCGCGGCACGGACCTGCAGGAGCTGCAGGCCGACGAGGTGACGTTCCGGGAGTGCGACCTGCGCGAGGTCGACCTCAGCGGCGCCCGGTTCCGGCGCACGGCGATGATCGGCTGCCGGCTGGAGGGCGCCCGCGCGCTGGAGCGGCTGTCCGGCGTGGCGATGCCGTGGGGCGACGTCGTCGCCTCCGCCGGCGTCTTCGCGGGCGCGCTCGGCATCCAGCTGCTCGAGGACTGACGACGGCCGCCGGCGCGTGCTGGGCGTCCTCGGGCGGCGGCGTGGTCAGGCGGCCTGCAAGCGGTCCAGCGCCTTGAGCACCTTCGGGTCGTGCTCCTTCGGCGAGATCTTGGGGAAGACCTCGGCGACCGTCCCGTCCGGGTCGACGATCACCGTCGAGCGGGACGCGCCCCAGTACTTGCGGCCGTACATCGACTTCTCGACCCAGGTGCCGTAGCGGTCGCAGACGGCGTGGTCCTCGTCGGCCAGGAGCGTGAAGTCCAGCCCCTCCTTCTCGACGAACCTCGCGACCTTCTCGACCGGGTCCGGCGAGATCCCCAGGACCCGTGCGCCGCGCTGCTCGTAGTCGGCCCGGTGGTCGCGGATCGAGCAGGCCTGCGTCGTGCACCCCGGCGTGCTCGCCTTGGGGTAGAAGTAGACGACCACCCACTGCCCGCGCAGGTCCGAGAGCCCGACGGTCGAGCCGTCGGCGGCGGGCAGGGTGAAGTCGGGGGCCGGCTGGCCGACCTCGGGCAGGGGCATGCGGGTCCTCGCGGGTCGCAGGGGTACGGGCGACCGCGATCCTCGCAGACGCGAGGGCCCGATCCGGCCCCGCGCCGCACGACGACCGGGCCGGCCACCGGCGCCGTGGCCGACCCCCGTGACCCGCCCCGCGTGGCGCGCGCCGACCACCCTCCCGCTGGCTGGACCGCGCCACGGCCGGCGCACGGGGCGCGTGGCGCACCTGGGCCACCGCGGATCGCGGCGCAGCCCACCGCAGGATCGGTCGAGCCACCCGGGCGCGCTGCCCGCTGCGCGCGCGGGCACCTGCGATGCTGGTCGACGTGGAGCCCGCGACCCTGGCGCTCGTCGCCGACCGACCCGGCGCGTCAGCGGCGCCGCGGCTGGAACGCCGCCCGTCGCGCGCGGCGGGCCCGGAGGAGGTCGCCGTCGCGACGACGGCCGTCGCGCTGACCCCGCGCGACCTCCGCGTGCTGGCCGGCCGCCGCCGTGCGACCGGCGACCCGGATCCGGCGTTCCCGTGGACGATCGGCCACTGGGCGGTCGGCGTGGCCGACGACGGACCGGTCGCGCTGCTCGCCGACGGCGCCGCGGCCTCCCGCCTCCCGCTCCCCCGCGACGCTTCGACGTCGGAGCCCTCCGCCACGCAGCCCGACGCCCCGGACGACGTCAGCGCGACCTCCCCGACGCCGCCCGCTCCGAGCGAGGACGGCCGGCCCGTCGACGGGCCGGCGCTCGTGCCGCTGCCCGCGGCGCCGCGCGACGACCTGGTGGCGGTCGCGGCGTCGATCGGCCCGCTGAGCGAGGCGCTGGCGGTGCTCGACGCGATCGGTCCGACGCCGAGCGGGAGGCGGACGCCGGAGCTGCTGGTCACCCACGGCGAGACGGCGCTCGGGCGGATGCTCGTCCGGCTGGCCGCCGACGCCGGCTACGCCGTCACCGCCACGACGCCGGGGACGGCGACGCACGCGGCGCTGCGGGTGCTCGGCGCGGCGCGGGCGGTCGACCGGGACGTCCTGCCCTACGGCGCGCTGCCCCAGTTCGACGTCGTGCTGACCGAGGTCGACGAGCCCGGGCCGCTGCACGAGCACCACCCGCTGCACCAGGCGCTCGCCGCGACCGCCGGCGGTGGCGTGCTCGCCGCGCTCGGCGCGCCCCCGCCGGAGGACGCCACCGGCAAGCGCGTCCGGATCGCCACGCCCGACGAGCCCGGCGCATCGCACCTCCGCCGGGCGGTGGCGCTGCTGGCCGAGCGGCCGCTCGCCGACCCGCTGCCGCCACGGCCGTTCCCGGCCACCGACGCGGCCGCGGCGCTCGCCGCCCTCGACGCCGACGGCGAGCAGCGCGGCGCCGTCGTCCTGACGTTCTCCGCCTGCTGACCCACGGCGGGCGGCGGCGCACCACGCGGGCGCGGTCCCCGGCGGCGCCGGGCCGCCGTGCCGCGGCCGGGCCGGTCATGATCGTCGGCGATGAGCGAGACGATGACCGCCGTCGTGGCGCCCCGGGCCGGCGACCCGGACGTCCTCGAGCTGCGCGAGGTGCCCCGCCCCCGCCCCGCGCCGGGCGAGGTCCTGATCCGGGTCACGGCGATCGGCGTCAACCCCGTCGACGCGAAGACCCGATCCGGCGGCGGCGTGGCCGGCCTGCTCGACGGCGCGGTCTCGCGCGAGGATCCCGACGCCGACCCGGCGCGCGCATTCCCGTGGATCCCGGGCTGGGACGTCGCCGGCGTGGTCGAGCGGGTCGGCGAGGGCGTGGTCCGCTTCGGCGTCGGCGACCGCGTCTTCGGGATGGTCCGCTTCCCACGACGCGGCGACGCCTACGCCGAGTACGCGGTCGGGCACCAGAGCCAGCTGAGCCGCTCGCCGCGGTCGCTCTCCGACGAGGAGACCGTCGCGCTGGCGCTGCCCGGGCTGACCGCCTGGCAGGCGCTGGTCGACGCGGGCGGGCTGGAGACCAACCAGCGCGTCCTGATCCTCGCGGCGTCCGGCGGCGTGGGGCACCTGGCCGTCCAGATCGCCACCGACCTCGGCGCCGAGGT
>Ga0164243_10006928_pt1 | contig 17059 bp, 15 predicted proteins | sample OricompcompostOP_FD_108781 | JGI IMG/M metagenome (GOLD analysis project Ga0164243, IMG submission 108781) | Organic Plus compost microbial communities from Emeryville, California, USA - Original compost - Organic plus compost (OP) | ecosystem: Engineered > Solid waste > Mixed feedstock >... | reverse complement strand
GTACACGTCGTGGTCCACAGGTCGCTCCCCGATGGTGCGGTGGCTCTTCGCCATGAGGCATGAGGTGATGCAGTGGTGCGTGTGCCGGACAACTGCTTTCGGATCATAGCCCCTGTTCATGTGCAACTGCATGAGCAGATGCACGTGCACGCGGGGTGTTCCCGCGGTTACTCCTGGAACGTACGCGGGTGGTCCATGCGTTCCAGCGCGTGCCCCAGGGAGCGCATCACATGAGTGCGCCAGCCCCCGCCCATGATCTTCCGCGCCATGAGCTGAGCGGGGTCGTCCGGATCGAACCCCTCGTGCACTAGAAGAAGACGTGTTCCTCGCCCTTCTTGTTCCAAACTCCAAGTAACCGTCCAGTCAGCGGAGTTGGCGGAAGATGCGTCACGCCAGCGGACGCTCAGCATCCGTTCGGGGGCGTAGGCGAGGACCTCCGCCTCGACCGTGCCGGAGAAGCCGGTGTTCGGCCGCGGCACGGAGGTCATCGTGTACCGGTGCCCGACCTCCAGCCGGAACGCCTCCGCCCCCTGCATCTGCCACTGCACGAGCAGTTCGGGCTCGGTCAGGGCGCGCCAGACCTTGGCGGGCGGGTGCGGGAAGTACTGGTCCACGCGGACGACGGTGAGGTCGTCCTCGGGGGGCTCGAAGGACGGATCGGGGCCGTGGCCCGGGTCTGTGCTCATGTCGGGTCATCGTCGGGCATGCGGTCGAGCAGATCGCCGAGGTCCTTCAGACGCTCGCGCCAGAACCGCTCGTACGGATGGAGCCAGTCCTGCACATCGGCGAGCGGGGCCGCCTCCAGCCGGTAGATGCGCTGCCGGCCGGACCGCTGCTCGGAGACCAGCCCGGCCTCGCGCAGCACCCGCAGATGCTCCGACAGGCTGGGCCGGCGCATGTCGAAGTGCGCGGCCAGGTCCTGGACGGCCTGGGGCCCGCCCTCGCGGAGCAGCCGCAGCACCTCGCGGCGGGTGCCGTTGGCCAGCGCGGCGAACACGCGGTCCTGCGGCGCCTCCTGGACCCCGGTCGTGGTCATGCCCGTCCCTCTCCGGTCAGTGAGCGGCCTCCGTCAGCAGCATCAGGCCGTTGCCGTCGGGGTCCTGGAAGCCTGCCATGCGACCCCAGGGCACGTCGTCCGGGCCCTGTACGGCGACCCCGGCCTCCGCGAGCCGTGCGCAGTCCGCGTCGACGTCGGTGGTGACCAGCATGATCCCCCGTGCCGTGCCCGGTTCGAAGCCGCCCATGCCGGGGCCGGAGAGCGTGAAGACCGTCTGCGCGCCCTCGGGTGCGACCTGGAGCCATCGGCCCTGCGGCGTGGCGAGATCGGCGGCGACCCGGAAGCCGAGGACGTCGGTGTAGAAGCGCAGGGCACGGTCCTGGTCGGCGACGGGGAGCGTGACGAAGGAGGCGTGGGTGATGGTCATGGCACGAGAATAGGTAGGGGATTCCCTACGCGTCAACCGTAGGAAATCTCCTACCTGTCAGCCGCGCTCCCCCGCTCCCCCGCTCCCCGGGCGCGGCACCCCGCACAGGAGTCACGTCGGGCAGTCCCGACGGGCAGTCATGTCGGGCAGCCACGTCAGGCAGTCACGTCAGGCAGTCACCGCGGGCGGCCCCGACGGGCAGTCCCGGCTTTCCCGGCGACCGTGAACCGACTGCCTGGTAACTTGCTGGGACGTTTCGGCCACGCACGGCCGATCCGGCCATGCCGACCGCTACAGCTTGGGGGCTCCCAGTGACCTCGGCGACATTCCCGCGTACGCGCACCACGTCGGGCCGGTGGACGAGGAGCGCGGCCGTGGCCGCCTCCCTCGTGGGCGTGCTCGCGCTCACCGCGTGCAGCGGGGGCGGCGACTCCGACGGCGACTCCGCTCCCAGCGGCGCCCCGACCAGCGCCGGCGCCGACAACGGCGGCGGCGACAACGGGGGCGGCACGGACGGGGGCTCGGGAGGGGGTTCGGGAGGCGGTTCGGGCTCGGAGGCCGGCGAGCTGGAGGGCAGCTGGCTGGCGACCACCGACGGCAAGGCCGTCGCCCTGGTGGTCACCGGCGACAAGGCGGGGCTCTTCGCGACCGGCGGCTCCGTGTGCAGCGGCACGGCCGGCGAGCAGGGCGGCAAGCGGACCATCCGCCTGGAGTGCACGGACGGCAACAAGGACCGGGCGGCCGGGACCGTCGACTCCGTCGGCAAGGGTGAACTGAAGGTGACCTGGGAAGGCGGCCTCGGCGTCGAGACGTACACCAAGGCGGAGGGTGGCAAACTGCCCACGGGCCTGCCCACGGCCGGTCTGGGATCGTGATGTCCGATCGGTGACCGGCTCACCGACGCGACTCCCGAGGACTCCATGCGCACCATCTCCGTCACCGCCACCGTCGCCGCTCTCGCCGCGGCGCTCCTGCTGACCTCCTGCGACAGCGCCGGGGACGACAAGAACACCGGGGACAAGGCGGCCGGTGCCGGCTGCGTCGCCGATCTCGCCGTGCGCTTCGGGCCCGCCAACGCCGCGCCCGCCGCCGGGGACACCGGCAACGTGCCGGTGACCGTCACCAACCGCGGGGACGCCCCGTGCACCGTGGAGGGCCTGCCCGGCGTGGAGCTGGTCGCCGGGGACACGTCCGCCTCGGTCCCGGCCGCGGACGCCGCCTCGGCGGGGAAGGCGACCTTCGCCAAGGGCGCCTCGCTGGCCTTCACGCTCACCTATGTCCGGGGCGAGGAGGGCGGCGACGCCACCCTCGCGGCGCGGTCGGCGACGGTACGGCTGCCCGGTGCCGCCGAGAGCGAGAGCTTCGAGTGGGCGTACGGAGCCGTGGCGCTGAAGGACGACGGGCGCACGCCGGACGCTTCGGTGACCGGCTTCCAGCAGTCGACGGACTGACGACGGACGACCGACTGACGACAGCCGACCGGCTGCCGACCGTAGACCAGCTGCCGGCCGTCGACCGGCTGCCGACCGTCGACCGGCTGCCGACCGTCGACCGGCTGCCGACCGTCGACCGGCCGACGGCGCTCAGGTCAGCGGCCGGCGCGGGTCCACCCGGGCCCGGTCGGCCGCCTCCGAGCCCTCCGTCCAGCCGGCGTCGTCGCTCACCCCGCGCAGCCGGGTCGTCGTGGTCCGCGGGAACATGCGGTCCAGCCGGCCGGTGACCGCCAGCTCGCGGGACGCCAGGACGGGCAGCAGGTCGTCGGTCACCTGTGTCCGCGCGGCGGCGGTGAGACGGGTGCTCACCCGATGGGCGTAGGCCGCCAGGAACGACTGCCGGAACGTCTTGGTGCGCTTGCGGCCGCCCGCCCGCTGGGCCGCCTCCGCCTTGGTCATCGCGGTCTGGGCCTGCACCAGCAGCGAGGTGTACAGCAGCTCCACGACCTCCAGGTCCGCCTCGAACCCGACGACGGTGGAGAAGCCGAACGGCTCGTTCCACACGGCCCGGCAGTGGTTGGCCCGCGCCACCGCGTCCAGCAGCACTGCCTTGGCCTGCTCGTACGGCGGCTCCACGCCGATCCGGCAGGCGCCCGGCGCGTCGGCGGCCCCGGCCGGCGCACGGGAGGCGACCAGCGCCTCGTCGATGCTGTGCCGGGCCATCAGCTCCTGCGCCTTGGCGGTCAGCGCCTCGGCCTCCTGCGGGAACCCGGTCGCCTCGGCCTTCGCGAGCAGCGCGCGGACCCGGGTGAGCATGCGGGACTCCGGGCGGGCGGCGGCGCCGGACGGGGCGGCCGTCTCCTCCAGGGGCTCCAGCGCGGGCAGGCCCAGCAGCAGGCGGTACAGCTCCAGGACGGCGGTGGCGTGCGAGAAGCGGTCGGTGCGGGCCGGGGCCTCGCCGGGCAGGGCGTCGAGCTGGGCCCGCCAGCGGGGGCCGCGCGCCCGGTCCCGGGGCGCCTGCGCCCGCACCAGCGCCGCCAGCAGGCGGACGTGCACGTCGTCCAGGTCGCGCCGCACCAGCCGTACGACGTCGGCGGGCTGCCAGCCGCGCCGCCAGGCCGCCGCCACGAACTCCTCGCCGCGCCGGGCCAGTTCGGCGTCGGACGCGGGATCGGCGGCGAGCAGGGAGGCGCCCGTGTCGAGCGTCGCGTGGCCGGTGTCGTAGAGGGCGGCCTCGAAGGCGCGGTCGACGGTACTGGGCGTGCTCACCGGGCGATCGTAAGTCTGTTCACGGCACCCCACTGTCAACTACGGGTTGACGCCCTCCTACTGTCAACCTACGGTTGACACATGTCGACGAACCCCAGCATCACGTCATCCGTCCGTCTCGACGAACTCATCGCGGCCATCAAGAAGGTCCACGAGGAGCCCCTGGACCAGCTCCAGGACGCCGTGATCGCCGCCGACCACCTCGGCGAGGTGGCGGACCACCTGATCGGCCACTTCGTGGACCAGGCGCGGCGCTCCGGCGCCTCCTGGACCGACATCGGGCGCAGCATGGGCGTCACCCGGCAGGCGGCGCAGAAGCGGTTCGTGCCCAAGGAGGGCAACGACCTCGACCCCCAGCAGGGCTTCGGCCGCTACACCCCGCGCGCCCGCAACGTGGTGATGGCCGCCCACAACGAGGCCATCGCCGCCCGCAACCCCGAGGGGCGCCCCGAGCACCTGGTCCTCGGCCTGCTGGCCGAGCCGGACGGCATCGCCGCCAAGGCCATCCTCGACCGGGGCGTCCTCCTGGACTCCGTGCGGCAGGCCGCCACCGCCGCCCTGCCGCCCGCCGCCGACGAGGTCCCCGAACTCATCCCGTACGGCTCCGACGCCAAGAAGGTCCTGGAGCTCACCTTCCGCGAGGCCCTGCGCCTCGGCCACAACTACATCGGCACCGAGCACATCCTGCTGGCCCTGCTGGAGTTCGAGAACGGCTCCGGCGTCCTGTCCGGCCTCGGCATCACCAAGCAGGACGCCGAGGCGTTCATCGCCGCGGCGCTCTCGCAGTACCTCGGCGCCGGTGAGCGGACCGCCCGGGAGGCGGCCGGCGAGGACGGCACGGCCCAGGGCTGAGGCCGATGTCAGACCCGGGTGCCACACTCGCGGCATGACCGACCGGTGGGCGCTCGCCCCGGCCGAGGACGGCGGCGCCGAGATCGCCCCCCTCGGCCGGGACGGGCTGCTCGCCGCACCGCCGCTGCGCGCACCCGACCTCGCGGAGGCGGTGCGCGCCCGGCCCGGGGTCGCCCGCTGGGTGTGGCGGTCCACCGCCGAGGTCTATCCGCGCCTGCTCGCGGCGGGCGTACGTGTCGAGCGGTGCTACGACATCGAGGACGCCGAGACCCTCCTCCTCGGCCACGAGGGACGGCACGGCGCGCCCCGGTCGGCCGCCGCCGCCCTCGCCCGGCTGCGCGGCGGCCCCGTACCGCCCGACCCTCCGCAGCGCGCCGCCGAGCCCGGCGCCCAGTCCTCCCTGTTCGACCCGCAGACGTCCCCCGTGCCGCTCGCCGACCTGGCCGAGGTGTACGCCGACCAGCAGCGGCGGCACGACCGCACCGCCCACCCCGACCGCATGCGGCTGCTGACCGCCGCCGAGTCCGCGGGCATGCTCGTCGCCGCCGAGATGAACCGGGCCGGGCTGCCCTGGAGCGCCGGCGTGCACCGGCAGGTGCTCACCGACCTGCTCGGCGAGCGGTACGCGGGCGGCGGGGAGCCGCGCCGGCTGGCCGAGCTGGCGGACGAGGTGTCGGCCGCGTTCGGGCGCCGGGTGCGGCCCGATCTGCCCGCCGACGTGATCAAGGCGTTCGCCCAGGCCGGCGTCAAGGTCCGGTCGACCCGGCGCTGGGAGATCCAGTCCGTCGACCATCCGGCGGTGAAGCCCCTCATCGAGTACAAGAAGCTGTACCGGATCTGGGTCGCGCACGGCTGGTCCTGGCTCCAGGACTGGGTGCGCGATGGGCGGTTCCGGCCCGAGTTCCTCGCGGGCGGCACCGTCACCGGACGCTGGGTCACCAACGGCGGGGGCGCCCTTCAGATCCCCAAGGTGATCCGGCGCGCGGTCGTCGCCGACCCGGGCTGGCGGCTCGTCGTCGCCGACGCCGACCAGATGGAGCCCCGCGTGCTCGCCGCGATCTCCCGGGACCCCGGGCTGATGGAGGTCGCCTCCCGGGAGACCGACCTCTACCAGGCCGTCTCCGACCGCGCCTTCTCCGGCGACCGCGCCCAGGCCAAGCTCGCCGTGCTGGGCGCCGTCTACGGCCAGACGTCCGGCGACGGACTGAAGAACCTCGCCGCGCTCCGCCGCCGCTTCCCCCGCGCGGTCGCGTACGTCGACGACGCGGCGCGGGCCGGCGAGGAGGGGCGGCTCGTGCGGACCTGGCTGGGACGGACCTCGCCCCCGGCCGCCGGGGCGTCGGACGAGGCCGCCGAGGAGGCCGGCATCCCCGTGCCGGACACCGTCCCGGGGCTGGACGGACCGACCGGCGCGTCCGCGCCCCAGGACTGGGTGCCCGGCTACGCCTCCACCGACGCCCGCGCCCGCGGCCGTTTCGCCCGTAACTTCGTCGTCCAGGGCAGCGCCGCCGACTGGGCCCTGCTGCTGCTCGCCGCGCTGCGGCGGTCCTGCGCGGACATGGCGGCCGAGCTGGTCTTCTTCCAGCACGACGAGGTGATCGTGCACTGTCCCGAGGAGGAGGCCGAGGCCGTCGTGGCCGCGATCCGCGAGGCGTCCGAGCTCGCCGGGCGGCTCACGTTCGGGGAGACACCGGTGCGGTTCCCGTCCACCACGGCGGTCGTGGAGTGCTACGCGGACGCGAAGTGAGGGACGGGCCGGTCTGTCTGCCGCGTCCTCAGAGGACGGGCGGCCGGCCCAGCCGGGTCAGCCGCACCACCGTGCGCCAGCGCATGGGCCGCCGCTCGCCCGCCGGTTCCCTGACGCCCTCCAGGAAGCCGCCGAACCAGGCCCGCAGACCGGCCGCCGACCGGGTGCGGGCCAGCGTGAGCAGCACCCAGATCCCCAGGTGGACCGGGATGAGCGGGAGCGGCAGCCGGCGCCGGGCCAGCCAGACCCGGTTGCGGGCGTTCACGCGGTAGTAGATGGCGTGCCGGGCCGGCGAGGTCTTCGGGTGCTGGAGGAGCAGTTCGGGCGCGTAGAGGATGCGCCAGCCGGCGTCCACCGCCCGCCACGCCAGATCGGTCTCCTCGTGCGCGAAGAAGAACTGCGCGGGCCAGTCACCGGTCTCGGCCAGCATCGCCATGCTCAGCGCGTGCCCGCCGCCGAGGAAGCCGGTGACGTGGCCTCCGCGCATCGGATCGGACTTGCCGACCCTCGGCACGTGCCGCTGCTGGGTCTCGCCGTTCTCGTCGGCGATACGGAACCCGACGATGCCGAGACGGTCATCGGCTGCGTACAGATCCCGCACCCGGCGCAGCACGTCAGCGTCGACGAGCAGCCCGTCGTCGTCCAGCTCGACCACGACGTCGACGTCCCCGAACGCGCGCAGCCGCTCCAGGGCGGCGTTGCGCCCGCCGGGGCAGCCCAGGTTCTCGTCGAGCTCGATCCCGGTGAACTGGCCCGGCAGGGACAGGCGTTCGGCGAACTCGGGGAGCGGGCAGCCGTTGCCGACGACCACGATCCGGTGGGGCGCGAGGTCCTGCTTGGCCACCGACTCCAAAAGCGCGTCGACCTCATCCGGCCGGTTGCCCATGGTCACCACGGCCACGGCGATCCTCGGTTCCGTCATGCCCGTCCCTCGTGCGTCTCGTCCGGCTGCCGCCACCGGCGGGATGCCGGCCGTCACCGGCGTGATGCTAGTGGTTCACCGGGACGGCGTCCCCCGTTCGCCCTCCCCCCGCCCGCGTCAGGCCCGCAGCGGGTTGAAGCGCCCGGCCGCCATCACGTACCAGGCCGTCGCCCCCAGATGCCGGTACGGGTAGTACCCGAACCCGAAGCCGGTGTCGATCGGGCTGCTCGCCGACACGACGCCGGCCCGCGCGGGCAGGGCGCGCCCGCCGGCCGTCTGGCCCCCGCCGAGCCGGTCCTGGGCCCGCTCGATCGAGTCGAGCAGGCGCCGCGCGCGGGCCTCGTCGCCCCGGCCGTGCCGGTCGCGCAGACAGAGCGCGAGGTGGGCGGTGCCCTCGAACCACACGCCGTTGCGGTCGGGCCTGGGCTGCCCGTCCGCGATCGGGGCGCTCTCGTCCGCGAGGAGACTGGCCGAGCTGAAGGTGACGCCCTCGTACGACTGCCCCGCCGGGACCGTGCTGTTGGGCCGGCCCGCGTGGTCGAGGACGGCGAGCCGGCGCGCGGCCCAGTCCAGGGAGCGGGCCCGGGAGCGCGCGTCGAGGGCGAGGTAGGTCCAGGTCTGGGTGTCCTCGGGGATCGGCGAGCGGTTGACGGTCACCCCGTCGTCGGTCCCGGTGTAGAAGAAACCGCCGTCCGGCTCCCACATCCGCTCCACGAAGGCCCGGGCGTGCGCCCGCCGCTCGCGCCAGACACGGTCCCCCGTGAGCCGGGCGAGCCGGCCGAAGAGACCGACAAGGTCGGTGTTGTGCTCGGTGGAGGAGAACGGGAGCTTCGCCCCGGCCCCGTCGACGCCGAACTTGTAGCCGCCGAGGGGCTCGTCGTCCGTACGCCCGTTGCGCTCGATCCACTCGCCGATCCGCACGGCACCGTCGCGGAAGCGGCGCTTCCCGGTCCGCCCGGCGAGCGCGGCCAGCGCGATCCCGGCCCAGGCCATGTCGCCGACCGCTGTCCCCGTGAACCCGAACTGCGTCCCCACGTTGGCCGTGCCGTCCGCCCGCACGAACCCGTCGGGCTGGGGCGAGCCGTCGTAGAAGGTGTACGGCCCCACGTTGTACGCCTGACGCAGCCGCCCGTCGTCGTGCTCCGGGTCGTGCGCCTGCGCGTACAGCAGCGCGTCCCCGAGCGCGACCGCGCGGGCGTGCGCGTCCGGCGTACGGGCGGCGAGCAGGGCGAGGATCGCGAGCCCGTTGTCGTAGGTGAAGGCGGTGCTGAACAGGCCGGCCTGGTCGGTGTAGCTCTGGGCGAGCCGGAGGCGCCCCTGCTCGGGGTAGGCGTCCATGGCGGCGGCGAGGAAGGCCACGGCCCGCCGCCCGGCCGACCCGGCGCCGCTACCGCCGGAGGGGCCACCCGCGTGCGCGGTGCCTGCACCGGCCGCGGTGAGCACGGCGGCACCGACGCCGGCCCCGAGGAGCAGGCGGCGGCTGAGCGCCGGGCCCTGTCTGTCGCTGAAGTCGGTCATGGGTCTCCCTCGGCCGGAGCGGGCTTTTTGAGAGCGCTCTCAAGAACGCGGGCTCATTCTGCTGGCGGCCGGAGACCGGGTCAACGCCCCTGCGCACACCGGAAGTCGGCACGCCGAGGAACCGCCTCGGCTACCGCACGACCTTGGCAAGCAGCGCGGCCAGGTCCGCGAGGAACTGGAGCCAGGGCCGGGCACGCCCCGCCCGCCGCCCCAGCCGCCTCCCCCAGCCCACCGGCCTGCCGAGAACCCGGCCCCGGCTACCGCACAACCTTGGCAAGCAGCGCGGCCAGATCCGCGAGGAACTGGAGCCAGGGCCGGGCACGCTCCGCCCGCCGCCCCAGCCGTCTCCCCCAGCCCACCGGCCGGCCGAGAACCCGGCCCCGGCTACCGCACGACCTTGGCAAGCAGCGCGGCCAGGTCCGCGAGGAACTGGAGCCAGGGCCGGGCACGCTCCGCCCGCCGCCCCAGCCGTCTCCCCCAGCCCACCGGCCGGCGGCTCTCCCGGCGGCTGAGCACCTTGTCCCGCACGCGCTGTAAGTCCCTGACACGCCGTGCCCCGACTCGTGTACGTCGCCTCATACGGGGACGCTAGCGACGGCCGGCGGCGGGCCGCAGGGCAGAGGACCGCCAAAGGGCGGGGCAGGTTATTGGCGGTAACCGTCAGGCCGTCACAGGACAACCGGCCGGCGCCGAACTCCCGTTCTCCTACCGCGAATTGCCATGGCCTCCAGGCGCACTGTCACGGATACTCTCTGTTGTCACCGCTCCACTCACGCCACACGACTTCCGCAGGACAGGACGGGCAGCCTTCCGATGACGGCCATCACCAGCATCCGACTCGACGACGGCTCACTGCTCCGGGTGGAGACCAGCACACCGGCGTCCGCGACCTCCGCACCCGAGGACGTCTACGAACCCATCCGGCGGCCACGCCCCGCGGACGGTATGGGAAGCGCGGCCGACACCCTGCGCGCCGCCGTCGACCGGGTGCGCCCGGCGGTCCAGGACATCGTCGGCTCCCTCAGCTCCATTCCCCGCCGCCCGGACCGCATCACGCTGGAGTTCGGGGTGAAGGTGACCGCCGAGGCGGGCGTGGTCGTCGCGAGGAGCGCGGCCGAGGCGCACTTCACCGTGGGCGTCGAGTGGGACACCACGGGCGGCAGCGGCGGCGGGGCCGACACCGGCGCCTCCGATGCCGACCGGTCCGGTGCGGGCCGGTCCGATGCGGACCGGTCCGATGCCGGCCGACCTGATGCCGGCCGATCCGATGCCGACTGATCCGATGTCGGCTGACCGTCTGCCGCCTGAGCCGCAGCCGTCTGACCCGCTACCGGACGCCCCACCACCGTCTGCCCCACTGCCGCCTGAGCCTCTGTCGGTCCACCCCCTGCCGTCTGACCCTCTGCCGTCTGACCCTCTGCCGCGCCGGGCGCGGTACGAACGTGGTGCGGCCCGGGTCTTCTCGCCGGACGGCGAACCGGTCGGCGCCGGGTTCCTCGTGGACGAGAACCTGCTGTGCACGTGCGCCCACGTCGTGGCCGAGCCGGACGGCGGCCGCCCTCCCGGCCCGGTCGAGGTCGACTTCCCGCTGCTCGCGGGCGCCGTACCGGGCCCGCGCGTCACCGCCGAGGTGGAGTCCTGGCGGCCCGAGGACGACATCGCGCTGCTGCGCCTGACGGCCGCGGTGGCCGGCGCCGAGCCGCTGCCCATGGCGGACGGCTCCGGCGACGAATGGGACCGGGAGATAAGGGCGTTCGGCTTCCCGCCACAGGTACCGCGCGGCGTGAACGCGACCGGGACGCTGCGCGGCCGGCAGCGCGCCGACCTCCTCCAGATCGACCTGGACGCACGGGGCGTGCCGATCGGCCCCGGGTTCAGCGGGGCCGCCGTGTGGGACCCGGCGCACGAGGTGGTCGTCGGCATGCTCACCCTGCGCGGGAGGGGCCCCATCGGCGACACCGCCTACCTGCTGGCCGCCGACCGGCTGGTCGGCCCCGGCGCGCTGGAGTGCCCGTTCCGCGGCCTGGACCGCTTCGAGACCGAGCACGCCCGGTACTTCCACGGCCGTGAGGACGAGGCGGCCGCCCTGGTGCGGGCACTGGGATCCCGGCCGGTGACCGTGCTCGTCGGTCCCTCCGGGAGCGGCAAGTCGTCGCTGCTGCGGGCCGGGCTTGTGACGGCCCTGCGCGGCCAGGGCACACCGTGGGCGCTGCGGGTGCCCGAGCCCGCGGACCCGGCGGGCGGTGAGGCGGAGGACGACCCCGTTGCCTGGGTCGCCGAGGCGGTCACGGCGGTGTGGCACACCGCCGTCCCCGACGCCGCCGCCCGGCGTGCGCGCCTCGACGCGGTGCGGGAGGCGTGCGACGGTTCCGAGGGCGACCGGCGCGCGCTGCGGGGCCGGCTCGGCGACGAACTCGGCGCGCGAGGCGCCGTGTTGCTGCTCGACCAGTTCGAGGAGTACGCGACCGCCTCGCCGCAGGGGGCGCTGCGGGCCTTCCGGACCCTGTCGGCGCTGGCCCAGGCGCCCGACCCGGCGCAGGGCGGAGGGCTGCGCGTCGTCCTGACCGCCCGCTCCGCCACGTTGGAGGCGCTGACCGCCGCCGACACCTCGTCCCGTCTGGGCGACGCCGTGCTGTTCCTCGCCCCGATGACCGCGCAGGCCCTCACCCGGGCCGTCGAGGAGCCCGTACGGGCGGTCCCCGGTCTGCGTCTCGAGGAGGGACTGGCCGGGCGTCTGGTGGACGACGCGGTGGACGAGCCTGGCTGTCTGCCTCTGCTCCAGTTCGCCCTGACCCAGCTCTGGCAGCGCCGCGAGGCCCACACCATGACCCATGCCGCGTACGAGCGGTCGGGCGGGGTGGTGAAGGCGCTGGCCGAGTACGCGGACGACGCACTCGACGCGTGCCTGCGGGCCACCGGGACGTCGGAGGACACCGCCCGGCGGCTGTTCCAGCAGCTGGCCCGCCCGGACGGCCAGGGCGGCTTCAGCCGGCGTGCCGTACCCACCCGCCAACTGGGGCCGCGGCAGGCGGCGTTGGCGCAGGCACTCGCCAGGAGCCGCCTCCTGGTGTGGGACGTGCTGGAGCCCCCCGACACACCCGCCGCCCAGCCGGCCCCCGGCCAGCCGGCCGCCGCCCGGTCGACCGCCACCCAGTCGACCCCCGCCCGGCCGACCCCCGCTCAGCCGACCGCCACCCAGTCGGCCCCCGCCCGGCCGGCCCCTGCCCGGTCGACCGCCACCCACCCGACCCCTGCCCAGCCGACCCCCGCCGAGCCGGCCGGCACCGTGCAGGTCGTGCACGAGGCTCTGCTGTGGAAGTGGGAGCGCCTGGCCGGGTGGCTGGCGGAGGGCGCCGAGTTCCGGGAGTGGCAGGACCGCACGGCGCGGGACGCGGCCGAATGGGACAGCGGGGGCCGGCCCGACGGGCTGCTGCCCCACGGGGTACGGCTGGGCCAGGGGCTGCGCTGGCTCGCCGAGCGGCCCGGTGACCTCACCGCCCTCGAACGCGCCTACCTGGAGGCGGGCCGGCGGCGGCAACGGCGCGGGCTGCGCCGCCTGTGGGGCGTCACCGCCCTGGTCACCGTCCTGGCGGTGCTGGCGACCACGCTCGCGGTGATCACCTACCGCGCCCGCCAGGACGACCTGCGCCAGCTGCGCACGGCGGCCGCCGCCGAACTCGGCACCCTCGCCACCGACCTGGCGGACCGCTCCCCGGACAGTGCCTTCCGCTACGCCGCCGGCGCCTGGACGGCGGACCACACCCCCCAGGCGCGGCAGGCGCTGTTCGAGCAGTACGTGCGCGCGCACGACGTCGTCTCCGCACACAGCGGGCTGTGGCCCGGCGCGGCCCAGTGGATGACGATGACCCCCGACGCCCGCACCCTGGTGGTGCTCTCCCGGCCGGACGGCTCGGCCGACCTGACGGCGACGGCCGTCACCGGCGCCCTCGACGGCCGGCCCCGGGCGACCCCGCTCACGGACGTGCCCGCCGGGCTGCGGATCCAGGGGTTCCGGGACGCGGTCAGCGACGACGGCCGGCGGTACGCCCTGGTCACCGTGGACGGACGGACCCTGCTGTGGGATCTGACCCGCCCCGGCTCCCGCCCCCGCCGGCTGTCCGGCCCGCTGCCGGACCGGGGCGACATCCACACCCCCCGCCTGGACTTCTCCGGGGACGGCACCCGGCTGCTGTACTTCTTCGCCTTCCAGAGGCCGCGCCCCGAGGACGACGGCCGCAAGGCACTCCTCCGCCTGTGGGACACGAAGGCGGCGCGCGAACTGCCCGTCTCCCAAAGGCCCATGGCCCGGCGGACTCCGGTCATGGCGTGGCTGCCCGCCGACGGCGACCGGATCGCGGTCGCCAGCACGCTGGAGAAAGGGGCGGAGTCCTACCTGGACCTCTACTCCCCCGCCTCCGGCGAGCCGGTGCGCCGCGTGTACGGCCCGGAGGCCGCCATCAACCAGTCCCCGGCCGACGGCGGCGTCTGGCTGATCCAGCAGGACGGCGTCCGCTGGTACCCGCTCGTCCCCGGCACGGAGGTCCCGGCCGGCACCTACCGGGGCACCGCCACGACGGGCGACCTCACGGGCACACACCTCTACGGCGAGACCGGGACGGTGTCCGCGGAGACGGGCGACTACCGCCGTGTCGTCCTGCGCGACCCGCGCGGCGGCGACCGCTACTGGTCGGTGACCCTGCCGGGCGGTTCCTCGGACGACGACCTCGGCGTCGCCGGCAGCGGTGCCGGGCCCCGCACCGTCCTGGCCGCCGTGGGGGACACGCTGCTGCGCGCCCGCGCACGCCCCCTGCCCGCGGCACCGACCGACCGTTCCTCGGTCACGTCCCCCGCCTTCGCCCCCGAACCGGACGGCTCACGCCTGGCCCGTCTGCGCGAGGACCGGCTGGAGATCCTCGCCCCCGGCGACCCCGTCCGCACCACACGCGTCCCACGGGAGATCCGCGAACTCGCGTCCCTGGACCACACGCACCTCACCTGGGTCGACCGCGCGGGCGGGGACGCCGTCCTGGTCTGGTCGGAGGACGCGACGGACGCCTGGCTCTACGACACCGCCACGCTCGGCCCTCCCACCCGGGTGACCTGGGACTGCGGCCGGCCCGGCGACACGGCCTGGAACACCCCGCAGGACATCGCGCAGACCGGCGACGGCGATCTGGTCGTGCTGTGCCTGAGCGACACCCTGGTCCGTCTCGACCCGCGCTCGGGGGTGCGCAGCGGCGGCCCCGTCCACCTCGAACGCTCCCTGCCGGAGCGGGCCTTCTCCGCCGAGACCGGCCAGCTGACCCCCAGGCCGGGCCACCCCCACCAGGTGGCGGTCGTCACCGACGCGTGGCGAGATGGCGGCCGCGTGGAGGTGTGGGACGTCCGGCGCGGCACACGGGTCGCCCGCCTGGAGGGCACGCCCCTGGACTACGACGCAGACCGCTGGGTGACGTTCACCCCCGACGGCGACCGGCTCGCCGTACTCGACGAGGACCGGCGCGTGGTGTGGTGGCGGGTGGACGCCGAACGCCGGGACGGCCTGACCCGGTCCATCGCCGACGCGACCGGTCTGCTGGGCGTGGCACCGGACGGCACACTCGTCGTCAACCTCGTGGGCGACGTCGGCCTGTTCTCCCCGGACGACGCCGAACCGCTGGGCCGCCTCCGCCAGACCTCGGGCGACAGCCTGCGCACCGCCCGGCTCCGGGGCGATCGCCTGCGTCTCCTGTCGGACAAGGACGACCGCACCCTCGCCCTCTCCCCCACGACCTGGCACACGAGGCTGTGCGCGGCCCTGCCGGGCCCCAACAGCCGCGCCCAACGCGAACGCCCCACCCTGGAGATGGCCCGCCGGACGAACCCGTGCCCGTCGGACTGAGACCCGTCAGCGCCTCACCAGGCCGTCACCATCTGATGCGCCACGGCGAACCCTCCGACCAGCAACAGCACGATCGCCCAGACCGCCTTGCCGACGTCGAGCCCGCGCAGCACGGCGCGCCCGCACACGCCGATGCCGACCAGCGCCGCCACCAGCCCGAACGCGCCGATCACCGCCCCGACGGCATACGCCCAGGCGTGGTCGCCGAGGGTACGCAGCAGCAGGGCGGCCAGACCGAGCGGCAGCACCGGCCAGGCGTCGCCGCTCACGGACACCGGAGCCTCGTCCGGCGCGGTGGTGGGGTTCTCGTGACCCATGGGTTCCTTCCCGGTCAGGCGGATGGGGCGGCGCGCAGCTCGTCCAGGCCGAGGCGGTCCGTCTCGTCGTAAGCGGTGCACAGCCGGTGCACCACCGTCCAGCGGCCGTCGGGCAGGGCACCGGCGAACATGGAGGCCGTGCCGGTCCCCCCGTTGTGCCAGATCAGGGGCATCGGTCCGGTCCGCTGCCAGCCAGGAGCGGGCTCCCCGAGGGCTCGATCGACCACGAGACCGGTCAGCACCCGGGCCATCGTGCGCGGGCTCGCCCACAGACCGCCGGCGGGCAGGATCGCCCCCGACATGGTCCACGGCTTCGCACTGCGCCCGAACAGCCCGGCCGGCAGCGAGCGGCTGTGCCGCGGCGGTACGACGACCATCGCGTCGTCCGGCAGCCCGAGGGGCGTCAGCACATGCTCGGTGACGAGCTCGATGTACGGCCGCCCGGCCGCGGCGGTCAGGGCGGCCCCGAGCACGGCGTAGCCGAGGTTGGAGTACTCCTCCCGCTCCCCGGCCGGGCCGGTGACGAGACGGTCGAGCCCGGAGAGCAGCGCGCGCAGCCGGTCCTCCGTGAACGTACGGTACGGATCGAACCGCGCGAGACCGGGCGGCACCCGGGGCAGCCCCGACGTGTGCCCCGCGAGGTGGCGCAGGGTGATCCCCGTCCCCGCCGGAACGCCGAGCCACCGCTCGACGGGATCGTCGAGCGCGACCACTTCTCGCTCGGACAGCCGCTGCAACACAGTGGCGGTGACGACCTTGCTGAACGACCCCATCTCCGCGTACCGGTCCGGATCATGCCCGCCGACGACGACCGGCACGGCACGGGAGCTGCCGAGAACACAGGTGGGAACGGGACGCGAGCGCACGTGCGGTGGATCCTCGAGGTCGGCGCGTGGAAGACACACCGACCCTCTCGCACAACGGCGTTGACCACATCGCCCTGCGAGCCGGCCCCCCTCCGCCCCTGGACGGACACCGCCCGAACCGAATGACCCGAAGGTCGCACAACCGACCCGGCCCCCACCCCGTCTCACTTCAAAGGCCTCTTACCGGGCTACCAACTCCGCGCCCCGGAACCCCCGCTAGCTCAGGACGGGCCGCTCAGCGGGCCCGGAGACCGCGGGCCGCGACGGCATGGGCTCCCCGCACGCCTCCCCCGTCGCGTCGAACAGGATTCCCGCTCCCTGAGGGGTCTTCCCCGCGCCCAGGAACATGCCCCAGCCGCTCTTCTCCAGGTGCCAGACCTGGCCGTCCTCGGAAGGCACCTGCTCCATGTGTCCCCAGCCGCGTGCTTTCAGCACGGCCGCCACCGAGTCCACAGCCGCACGCTTCGGCACGTCCTCAGTCCGCAAGAGCCCCATCACGCGGCACGGAGTCCGAAACGCGTTCCTGTCGGCAAAGGTCAGCCGCCGCCCCATCTCCGCAGCCGCGGCCGCCCGCCGGACGTCACTCCGCACGGCGTTGACGGTCACCTCGTCCGGGGCCGTCTTCTTATCGGCCGCACGAGGGGTCGCCGTCGCACGATCGCCGGCCGTGCCGACGCTGTCACCGCCGCCGCAACCTGTCAGCGCCGTCATCACCGCCACCGCGGCCACGGCCACTCCCACCCCACGCATGCGACCCGCCCTCGTATCGTTTCGTGTGCCGCGGACCCGTCATGAGACCGCCCACCCCCGTGCGGCCCGCTCCCCACGCC
>Ga0164243_10006927_pt1 | contig 17059 bp, 13 predicted proteins | sample OricompcompostOP_FD_108781 | JGI IMG/M metagenome (GOLD analysis project Ga0164243, IMG submission 108781) | Organic Plus compost microbial communities from Emeryville, California, USA - Original compost - Organic plus compost (OP) | ecosystem: Engineered > Solid waste > Mixed feedstock >... | reverse complement strand
CAGAGCCTGATTGGCGCGCTGACGCGAGACGCGGGCCAGATAGCCGACTTCCTCTTGAGTGATAGTCAACCGCATCCCCATCCCGGGATATAGCAAGGGGTTGAACAATTCCGCCAGGCAGCGCGCGACCCGGGCGTCGGGATCGAGCAAACGGTCATATTCCGCCTTGCCGATGAATTGCGCCACGCGTTCGTTCAACTGGTGCAGCAGATAGCGATTAAACGGGATGCTGGTATCCAGCAACCATTCAAACGTCGCGGCCGGCATGCGTGCCACCACTGAATCGCGTAATGCCACCACATCGTACTTGCGCACTTCGCGCTTGAGCAGCGAGCCCTCCCCAATCCAGCCGCCGGCAGGCACCCCGGTCAACGAGGCGACTTTGCCCTCGGCATTTCCCACCGAGACTTTGATCAATCCCGCCAATACCCCGATCCACGCCTGGGCAAGCTCTCCTTTGCGTTCTATGATCGTTCCTGCTTGCACAGGCTGCACCACGATATCCCGCTCGACGCGCGATTTTTGCTCGTCGGTCAAGACTCGGAACCAGGCTGCTGCGAGATGCAGAGAATCAGTTAATTGCATCGGGAATACCCTAAATATTCTTGGAATGTCGTGATCATGACAGTTGGCGACCAACCAAGCTTATACCTTACTGCTGCCGTACATCGAAAATGAACTGGTCAAGCGCCGCCCCGATGTTCATACCGCCAGTGTGAACATCGGACCAGCGGCCCCCAAACCGGAGGAGACAACGTGGTGCATGCACAGCCTGCCGTCGACGGCAACACGTCGGCCGCACCCAGCACCTTTCCTGGCCTGCTCCTGCAGCATGCCAGCGTACGCGGGTCGCGGCCCGCCATACGCGAAAAGGACCTGGGCATCTGGCAGACCCTGACCTGGAGCGACGTCGCGCGCGACGTGCGCCTGACTGCGCATGGCTTGGCGGCATTAGGGATAACACCCGGGATGCACGTCGCCGTCATTGGCGAGAACCGGCCACGCCTATACATCGCCATGATGGCCACGCAGGCTTTAGGCGCCATTCCGGTGCCGCTTTATCAGGACGCCGTCGCACAGGAAATGGTCTATGTCCTGCAAGATGCCAGCATCACCGTTGCAGTGGTCGAGGATCAAGAGCAAGTCGACAAGATGCTGGAGGTGCGCGATCAGTGTCCCGACCTGGCACATGTCGTCTATGACGATCCGCGAGGACTGCGCCATTACGCCGATCCTATGTTGCGTTCATATGACCAACTGATCGCGACCGGCCAAAAACACGCGGAACAGTATCCCGGATTTTTCGAAGCATCCGTCGCCACCGTGCGGCCGGATGATGCCGCAGCCATGTTTTACACCTCGGGCACGACAGGCAAGCCCAAAGGCGTTGTGTTGACTCATCATGCCTTGATCGATCGCGCCCGTGCCGTCGCCGAAATGGAAAAACTCACCGATCAAGAAGACGTGCTGGCTTATCTGCCTCCCGCCTGGATCGGGCAGAACATGTTCTCGTATACGCAGTTGCTCGTCAGCGGCTTTACGGTAAACCACCCCGAGTCTCCAGAAACCGTATCGATCGACATGCGCGATATCGGCCCGACCTATTATTTCGCGCCGCCTCGCGTGCTGGAGGGTTTGCTTACGCACGTGATGATCCGCATGGAAGACGCGGGCCGCATCAAGCGCAGCCTGTTTCAGGCTTGCATGAAACTGGCCCGGCGGGTCGGCGTACGTATTCTGGATGGCGAGCCGGTTGGCCTGTGGGATCGACTGCGCTATGCCTTGGGCAACGTCTTGATCTACGGTCCGTTGCGCAATGCGTTGGGAATGAGCCGCGTGCGTGTGGCGTATACCGCCGGCGAAGCCATCGGTCCCGATCTGTTTGTGTTCTATCGGTCCATCGGCATCAACCTCAAACAGCTTTACGGCTCGACCGAAACCTCGGTGTTTGTTTGCGTACAACCCGACGGCCAAGTCCGTGACGATACCGTTGGCCCGCCAGTCAGCGGTGTGGAGATCCGTGTTGCCGATAACGGCGAGATTCTCGTCAAGAGCCCAGGCCTGTTCAAAGAGTATTACCGCAACCCTCAAGCCACCGCCGAAGCGCGCGATGCCGACGGGTGGTTCCATACAGGGGACGCGGGCTATCTGGATACCGACGGTCAATTGAAAATCATCGACCGCGCCAAAGATGTCGGCAAACTTGCCGACGGCAGCCTGTTTGCGCCCAAGTACCTAGAAAACAAACTCAAGTTCTTTCCCCACATCAAAGAAGCCGTGGCCTTTGGCGCCGACCGGGATCACGTTTGCGCTTTTGTGAATATCGACCTGGAGGCCGTAGGCAACTGGGCCGAGCGCCGCGGTCTGCCTTATGCGGGTTACACCGACCTCGCGGGCAAAGACGAGGTGTACCGTCTGGTGGAGGAATGCATCGAACAAATCAATGCCGATCTCGCGCTGGACCCCAAGCTCGCCGCCTCGCAGATTTCGCGCTTTCTCATTCTGCATAAAGAACTCGATCCCGATGATGACGAGCTGACACGCACCCGCAAGGTTCGTCGCGCCTTTATTGCACAGAAATACGGTGTGCTGGTCGATGCCTTGTTCGCAGGGTCGGACACGCAATATATCGAGACCGAAGTCAAATTCGAAGACGGCCGTATCGGCAAGATTGCGGCGGATATCAAGATCCGTCCAGTCAAGACCTTTCCCGCCATTACTGCCCGGGCCGCCTAAATCATGAGCCATACAGACCGCGACCAGCGTATCGGCAAGGTCATGCTCGACCTGCAGAATATTTCCCTGTCATTCGGTGGGGTCAAAGCGCTGACCGATATTTCATTCAATGTGCGCGAGCACGAGATCCGCGCCATCATCGGCCCCAACGGCGCAGGCAAGAGCTCGATGCTCAATGTCATCAACGGCGTCTACACCCCTCAACAGGGCGGCATCGAATTCGAGGGCACGCGCTACACCCGTATGAACCCGCGCCGTGCCGCCGAAATGGGCATCGCGCGCACCTTCCAGAACCTGGCCTTGTTCAAAGGCATGAGTGTGCTGGACAACATCATGACAGGACGCAATCTGCGGATGACCTGCGGACTGCTGGCGCAGGCCTTTCGCTGGGGCCCCGCCGAACGCGAGGAAATCCGGCATCGCGAGTTTGTCGAAAACATCATCGATTTTCTGGAGATCCAGGCCTATCGCAAAACTCCCGTGGGCCGTCTGCCCTACGGTTTGCAAAAGCGCGTGGACCTGGGACGCGCATTGGCAATGGAGCCGCGCCTGCTGCTGCTGGACGAGCCCATGGCGGGCATGAATATCGAAGAAAAGCAGGACATGAGCCGCTTTATCCTGGACGTCAATGACGAGTTTGGCACCACCATCGTGCTGATTGAACACGATATGGGCGTGGTCATGGACATTTCCGATCGCGTTGTGGTTCTGGATTACGGCAAGAAAATCGGCGATGGCAAACCCGATGAGGTTCGCTCCAACGAGGCCGTCATTCAAGCCTATCTGGGCGTATCGCACTAGCACCAAGGCGGAAACAGAAACATGGGATTTTTTCTAGAAACCTTGTTCGGCGGCCTGATGAGCGGCATGTTGTATGCGCTGATCGGCTTGGGCTTTGTGCTGATATTCAAGGCATCGGGCGTATTCAACTTTGCACAGGGCGCGATGGTATTGGTCGCGGCGCTGTCGATGGCACGTTTCTCGGAATGGATTCCGCGATGGCTGGGATTCGAGAATCTGCTGCTGGCCAACGTCCTGGCGTTCATCATCAGTGCCTTGCTGATGTTCGTACTGGCAGTGGTTGTCGAACGCTATGTGCTGCGCCACCTCGTGAATCAGGAGGCCACCACGCTCCTCATGGCGACCCTGGGCATCAGCTATTTCCTCGATGGTCTGGGGCAGATCGCCTTTGGCAGTTCGGTCTACAGCATCGACGTGGGCATGCCTAAAGATCCTGCCTTTATTTTGGAATCGGTCTTTGAAGGCGGTGTCCTGATCAACCTGGAGGACCTGACCGCCGCGGTCGTCGCCGCCCTGCTCGTCGCCGCGCTGGCGATCTTCTTTCAATACACCAGCACGGGGCGCGCGTTGCGCGCTGTCGCGGATGACCACCAGGCCGCTCAATCCATCGGTATCCCGCTCAACCGAATTTGGGTCATTGTCTGGAGCGTGGCAGGTTTGGTCGCGCTCGTCGCCGGCATTATCTGGGGCTCGAAATTCGGTGTGCAGTTCACGTTATCCACGGCGGCATTGCGGGCCTTGCCTGTGGTGATTCTGGGAGGACTGACTTCGGTGCCCGGCGCCATTCTCGGTGGTCTCATCATCGGTGTAGGAGAAAAACTGTCAGAGGTGTATCTGGGCTCCCTAGTAGGCGGTGGCATCGAAATCTGGTTCGCCTACGTGTTGGCGCTTGTCTTCCTGCTGTTCCGTCCGCAAGGGCTGTTCGGCGAGAAAATCATCGATCGGGTCTGAGGGAAACATCATGTTCTATCGCGAAAACGGCCAATTCAAGACGGGCTATCGCGCCGACCAGCAGATCTTTCCGATCCGCCAGGACCGCATTTTCATGGTGCTGCTGCTGGCAGTGGCCTTTATTGCAGTCCCCATGTTGGCCAGCGATTATTTCCTGCGCGCCATTCTGATCCCGTTTTTGATCTTGTCGCTGGCGGCGGTAGGCCTGAACATTCTGGTGGGCTATTGCGGCCAGATTTCGCTGGGCACCGGCGCCTTTATGGCGGTAGGCGCGTATGCGGCATGGAATTTTGGCGTACGCTTTCCCGGCATGCCGCTGGTGATACAGATATTGCTGGGCGGCTGCTTTGCCACGCTCGTGGGCGTGTTGTTCGGCATTCCCAGCTTGCGTATTCGCGGGCTGTACCTGGCAGTCGCCACATTGGCAGCGCAGTTTTTTGTCGACTGGGCATTTTTACGCATCCCGTTTTTTACGAATTACTCGTCGTCAGGCAGCGTATCGGTGCCGCCCCTCACCGCGTTTGGCATGCCAGTGCAAACCGCATTGCAACGCTACCTGCTCGTTCTGTGTTTCGTCGTCGTGTTCGCGCTACTGGCCAAGAATCTGGTGCGCGGGGCCATCGGCCGCCAGTGGATGGCCATCCGTGACATGGACGTGGCCGCTGCGGTGATCGGCATCCGCCCCATGTACGCCAAGCTCACCGCATTTGCCGTCAGCTCGTTCATCGTCGGCGTCGCTGGCGCGTTGTGGGGCTATATCCATCTCGGGTCGTGGGAACCCTTGGCCTTTGACCTGGCGCGCTCGTTCCAATTGTTGTTCATGGTGATCATCGGCGGACTAGGCTCTATCGTCGGCAGTTTCTTTGGCGCGGCCTTTATCGTGTTGGTGCCTGTCGCCTTGACCAATGTGCCGCACATGCTGGGGCTCTCGCTGTCGGTGGACACGGCGGCGCACGTCGAACACATGGTTTTTGGTGCATTGATTGTGTTTTTCCTGATCGCCGAGCCGCATGGTCTGGCCCGGCTCTGGGGTATCGCGAAAGAGAAACTGCGAATCTGGCCTTTCCCGCATTGATATTGCGTACTGTTCCCGGCTGCCGCCCGCCGTCCGCGAAGCAGCAGCCTCTTTGACTACCCGGCTTCAGACCGGGCCAATCCTGGTGTCAACCACACCAAGCAGGAGGTAAATGGAGATGAAGCGTCTTAACTTGAAATGGGCAGCGGCCTGCCTGGCCGCCACAGGCGCCCTCAGCGCCGCCGCGCCTGTGTTGGCGGCTGAAGAGCAGTTCGTTCCGCTCTTGGTGTATCGCACCGGCTCGTTTGCACCGCTGGGCATCCCGTGGGCTGACGGAAAACTGGATTATCTGAAACTGGTCAACGCCCGCGATGGCGGTGTCAACGGCGTCAAGATCACCTACGAAGAGTGTGAAACGGCGTATGCCACCGATCGTGGCGTGGAATGCTACGAGCGTCTGAAGGGCAAAAGCGGCGGAGCATCAGGCTTTGATACCCAGTCCACAGGCATCACCTTTGCCGTGACGGATAAAGCCATTGTCGACAAGGTCCCCGTAGAAACGATGGGCTACGGCCTCTCGCAATCGGTGGACGGCAGTGTCTTTGAATGGAATTTCCCATTGCTCGGCACGTATTGGACGGCGGCCGATGTCATGATTCAGGACATCGCCAAGAAAGAAGGAGGCATGGACAAACTCAAGGGTAAAAAGATCGCCCTCGTCTACCATGACTCACCCTACGGCAAAGAACCCATTGCACTGCTGCAAAAGCGTGCGGCCAAGGAAGGTTTTGAACTGCTGCTTTATCCGGTCACCGCCCCGGGGGTAGAGCAAAAGTCCACCTGGCTGCAGATCCGCCAGTCGCGCCCCGCCTACGTGCTGTTGTGGAGCGCCGGCATCATGACGCCGACGGCGATACGCGAGGCCCAGGCCACCGGCTATCCGCGCGAAAAAATGTATGCCATCTGGTGGGCAGGCTCGGAAGGCGACGTCAAAGACCTGGGCGCGGTTGCCAAAGGCTATAACGCGATCACCATCCACAACAGCGCTGCGCAAGGCAAAGTCTACGAAGACTTGAAAAAGTTTGTCTACGACAAAGGCCAAGGCAGCGATGCATCGGGCAGCTCCACGCTGGGTACGATCGCGCACACCCGCGGCATGATGATCTCGATGCTGCAGGTCGAAGCCATCCGTGCTGCGCAGGAGAAATTCGGCAAAGGCAAGCACATGACGCCCGAACAAGTCCGTTGGGGTTTTGAAAACCTGAACCTGACTCAGGAACGCCTGAACGAACTAGGCTTTGGCGACATCATGCGTCCGGTGAAAACCTCTTGCAACAACCACATGGGCGACGACTGGGCGCGCATCGTGCAATGGGATGGCAAGGACTTCAAGGTCGTTTCCGACTGGTACCAAGCCGACAAGGCGATTACCGGCCCGCTGGTGAAAGAGGCTGCAGAGAAGTACGCCAAAGAGAAGAACATCACGCCTCGCAAGTGCGAAGGTTGATGTGAACCAGCCGCCGGCGCTTCGCGCGCTGGCGGCTACCACGCAGGAACTGCTATGACTGCTGCAAACACTGCCCAGCCTGCCTCCGCGGCCCACGCCCCGACGACAACGTCGGGCGCAGCCAAGGCAACGGCACCCGACATCGCTGCACCGTTGCTGGACGTCAACGGTATCGAGGTCATCTACAACCACGTGATCCTGGTGCTCAAAGGTGTCTCGCTGCAAGTCCCCGAAGGCCGCATCGTCGCCTTGCTGGGCGCCAATGGCGCGGGCAAGACCACCACGCTGCGCGCCGTGTCGAATCTCTTGAAGGGCGAACGCGGCGACGTCACAAAAGGCTCCATTCAATACCGAGGCCAACGCATCGACCAGCTCTCTCCTGCCGAGCTGGTAAAACGCGGCGTCGTACAGGTCATGGAGGGCCGCCATTGTTTCGCCCATCTGACCATTGAGGACAACCTGCTGACGGGTGCCTACACCCGAGACCTCAACCGTGGCGAAACGGCGGCAGCCTTGGACCGCGTCTATCAATATTTTCCGCGCCTGAAGCAGCGGCGTACGAGCCAGGCAGGCTATACCTCGGGCGGAGAACAGCAGATGACTGCAATCGGCCGCGCGCTGATGGCCAATCCCAACATGATTTTGCTCGACGAGCCCTCCATGGGGCTGGCGCCGCAAATCGTCGAAGAGATTTTCGAAATTGTGCGAGACCTGAACCAACGGGAACGGGTGAGTTTTCTGCTTGCCGAACAAAACACCAACATTGCGTTGCGCTATGCCGACTACGGCTACATCCTGGAAAACGGGCGCGTCATGATGGACGGCGATGCCGGTGAACTCAGCCGCAATGAAGACGTGAAAGAGTTCTACCTGGGAATCTCCAGCGGTGAACGAAAAAGCTTTCGTGATAACAAGTTCTACCGGCGCCGCAAACGCTGGCTGGCTTGACCCTTAGTGCCTTTGCATTAGTGCCTTTGTTTACGCCTTTTGGCCTTTCATAGAGTGCGATCACATGCCTGCGTTTTTTGATGCACTGGAAACCCGCGCCCCCGAGCAGCGCGAACGCGATCTGATGGCAGCGCTGCCGGGCGTTGTTGCACACGCCATGGCCCGCGCGCCTGCCATTGCCGAACAATTGCACGGCGTCGATCCACGCAGCGTGGCCTCGCGTCAGGCACTCGCAGCGCTTCCCGTTTTGCGCAAGCACGAGCTGCTGGAGAAACAGCAACATAGTCGTGCCAGCAACCATCCTGCCAGCGCTACCAAGGCATTTGGCGGGTTTTCAACCATAGGTTGGGGTCAAGCACTGCGCGTGTTTGCGTCGCCCGGCCCGATCTACGAACCGGAAAGCAGCCGCGCCGATTATTGGCGTTTTGCGCGCGCGCTCTATGCTGCTGGTTTCCGGTCAGGCGAGTTGGCGCACAACTGCTTTTCGTACCATTTCACCCCTGCGGGCTCGATGATGGAAACTGCGGCTCACGCGGTGGGCTGCACGGTCTTTCCCGGCGGCACAGGCCAGACCGAACAACAAGTCCGAGCCATTGCCGATCTGGCGCCCAGCGGCTATCTGGGCACGCCGAGTTTTCTGAAAATCATTCTGGAAAAAGCCGATGAGTTGGGAGTGACATTACCGTCGTTGCGCCGTGCGCTCGTATCGGGCGAGGCCTTTCCTCCGTCGCTGCGCGATTGGCTCACAGCGCGTGGCATTGACGGCTATCAAGCCTACGGCAGCGCCGACCTCGGCATGATTGCGTTTGAAACGCCGGCCCGCGAAGGGCTGGTCGTCGGCGAAGAAATCATTCTGGAGATCGTGCGTCCCGGCACCGGCATACCGGTGCCCGACGGCGAGGTCGGAGAAGTCGTCGTCACGACGCTGAATCCCGATTATCCCTTGGTGCGTTTCGGCACCGGCGACCTGTCTGCCGTACTGCCCGGCACATCGCCGTGCGGCCGCACGAATCTGCGCATCAAGGGCTGGATGGGCCGCGCCGATCAGACCACCAAAGTCCGAGGCCTGTTTGTACATCCCTCGCAGGTGGCTGAAATCCTGGCGCGCCACCCAGAAATCCACCGAGCGCGACTGGTCGTCAGCGGACAAATGGGCAGCGACCGCATGGTGCTTCAGGTCGAGGCCGACGAACACTCCGAAGCCCTGGCCGAACGTATCGCCACCTCGGCCCGCGACATCACCAAACTGCGTGCCGACGTGCAATGGGCTGACGCGGGCAGCCTGCCCAATGATGGCAAAGTCATCGACGATATACGGTCTTACGACTGACAGCGCCTAGACTCAGACTGGTGTGCAATCGGCCCATCGCCGCGGGCCTATTGCTCTTTGGCTCAGACTCGTTGGCTCAGATATAGGCAGCGAAGTTGCGGCGTGGCGTATGCGTCGTCATCGAAACAATCAGATCGTCTTTCGACAAAACCCCAGGACTCGCCGGGCGCGCCGCCATGGTGGTGGTGATATCGACCTCATCCGACGACAGAACGTCGACTGCGTTGCCGGCCTGCATTTCGCTGCTCGTCACAACAGCCGTGCGGGCTGCCAGAATCGCGGCCGCATCGGCCTGTCCACGGGGCTGCGCCTTGAAGGCAGCGACCATCGCAGGCGTGATGTGCTCGGGGTACAAATCGCTGTCGGCCTTGATGGCATTCCAGGTGTCCAGAATATCGCCGAAACCGTTACCGGTCAGCCCCAGGTCGCGCCCATTGGTTTTAAACGCCGAGTAGGCGATTTCCTCGGGGTTTTTCTTCTTGCTCAGCCCCTCGTAGGTGGCATTGTCAGAGCCGTACATCAGGAGGTTACGAATCCAGATGCCTGCCTGCCCCAGCCAGGAGGTTTCGGCCTGATGGGCCTTTTTGATCTCGTCCCGCGTGTTGAACGCTTTGCGCGCCAATTCGTCGCCAAAGCATTGCTGGTCGTCATGAAAGACCGCGGCTTCCTTGGCAAAGGCCTCATAGGCTTTGCTGACTGCCGCGTTATAGCTTTCACGCACGTCGCTATCGCGGCGCGGCTGGATCCGCGCCGTCTGGGCGTCGGCCTGCGGACTATAGGCGTTGCGCAGCAGGGCCGCGCCGACGGTCATTGAACTGTGGGCGTGCCGCAGCAGGGACGCACCGATGGTCACTGAACTCATCACGTTCATTTGGTTTACTCCTGTTAACTCATGGGAAAATCGCCACAAACAACACCAATATGGCCCCCATGAGTAACCCACCCCATGCTCTTGTTCCATGAAATCCATGGTTGCCGATTTTGGCTTTTCAGCATGACAGAACGCTAGTTCTCGGGCGGCCTCGCGCGCCATGATTTGCTTGTGCCCCATTCCGATATCCTGCACCATCGGACATCTCCTCATTCACACCGAGATGTCATCTATGTTTGCAGAAGCCCAGTCCGACCCCTCGCTGTCCGAAGACGAGTTTGAGGCGCAAGAGCCGCGGTTGCGAACTGCTTTGCTCAAGGCGCAATATCGACAGCTCGAACGAGCGGATCGCAGTCTGCTGATCGTCGTAGCCGGGATAGACGGGGCAGGCAAAGGCGCCGCCATCAATTTGCTCAACGAGTGGATGGATCCTCGCCATATTCAGACCCTGGCGTTCGGTGCGCCCACGTTCGATGAGCAGGAGCGCCCGCCGTTCTGGCGCTACTGGAATGAACTGCCGGCCAAGGGGAGAATCGGCATTGTTTTCGGCTCCTGGTACGCACCGCTGTTACTCGAAGCATCGCGCAAAAAACCACGGCCGCGTCGAATGACAGCCTACGCCGAAGCGATTGATCGCTTCGAGGCTGGGCTCGCCGCCGAGGGCGTACAGATCATCAAGCTCTGGTATCACCTGTCGGCCCAAGCTCAAGCCGACCGCACTAAAATGCTGCTCTCCAGCCCGGAAACTGCCTGGCAGGTCCGGCCTACCGACCGTAAAGTCCAGAAGAAGTACGACCGCATCTGCTATGCGGGCCGGCAAATCATTGAACGCCTGAATCCCCCACACGCTCCTTGGACCATCATTCCCAGCGCAGACGAACACATGCGCGCAGTTCGCACAGCACAAACCGTGCTGCATGCGCTGCAGCACCGTCCTCCTGCGCCCAAGGCACAGGTTTTCAGTGCATCCGGTCTTGCCAGACGACGCAGCCCTGATCGGCTGGCACAGCTCGATTACCACACCAAAATCGACAAGGACGATTACGAGTCGGAACTCGGTCTGCTGCAAGGTCAGCTCGCTCGCGCAGTCCGATCAGACGCGTTCAGAAACCGTTCTTTGATCCTGGTCTTCGAAGGCCAGGATGCGGCTGGCAAAGGCGGCGCCATTCGCCGCGTCACACGGGCACTCGACCTGCGGCAAGTCGATATCCATCCCATCAGCGCACCCACGCCCGACGAATTAAAGCGTCCCTACCTGTGGAGATTCTGGCGTCATATGCCGCGGCATGGCCGCATCGCGATTTTCGACCGTTCCTGGTACGGCCGCGTGCTGGTCGAGCGAGTCGAAGGCTTTGCCTCAAGCGTCGACTGGCGGCGCGCCTATGCAGAGATCAACGACTTTGAACGCCAGCAGACTGATCACGGGGCCATTGTGCTGAAGTTCTGGCTAGCCATTACCCCCGAAGAGCAATTGCAGCGTTTTCACGAACGCGAACGTTCGCCGTTCAAGAATTTCAAAATCACGCCCGACGATTGGCGCAATCGCGAGAAATGGAACCAATATGCCAGTGCCACCAACGATATGCTGGCACGTACCGATACGGACCATGCGCCGTGGCACGTCATCGGGACTAACGACAAACGCTATGCTCGCATACACGTGCTAAAAAACATTGTCGCAGCCCTGGAACAAACCCTGTAACTTCCCTGGTGACCGCCCTCATGGCTCAATCTCCCGATATTCGCCCCGTTTCCGATACCGATTTCGAAGCTTGGCTACCGTTATGGAAAGGCTATCAAGCGTTTTATCAAGTCGATATCCCCGAGACCGCCACGCGCACGGCCTGGACCCGAATGCTCGATCCCGCCGAGCCTGTCCATGCCGCGCTTTCCTATCACGATGGACGGGCCGTGGGGCTGGTGCATTGGATATTCCATCGGTCGACCTGGACGCCCGGCGATTATTGTTATTTGCAGGATTTGTTTGTCGCCCCGGACGTACGCGGCGGCGGCCATGGCCGTCATCTGATCGAGCATGTCTACGCACAGGCTCGTGCTGCCAAAGCCGCTCGCGTCTATTGGCTGACTCACGAAACCAATACCACCGCGCGGCAGCTCTACGACCACGTGGCCGATCAACCTGGCTTCATTCAATACCGGAAAACCCTGTGAGCGCACGCGATCCGAACTGCCCTCTCTGCCGCGACGATGGCGGCACTGTACTATGGCGCGGCACCCACCTGCGTGTCGTCGAGGTCGACGATGCCGATTATCCAGGGTTCACACGCGTCATCTGGCACGGTCACCTGCCGGAAATGACCAGCTTGTCCACACGCGGGCGCGACTTGATGATGCGCGCGGTCTATACCGTGGAACAAGTCCAGCGCGACATTCTTGAGCCGGACAAAATCAACCTGGCATCGCTAGGCAACATGGTGCCGCATCTGCATTGGCACGTCATACCGCGCTGGCATGGAGACCGGCACTACCCAGACGCGATCTGGGCCGCGCCCCGCGTGGCGCCGGGCACGGAATCTGCGGACTGGCACGCGAAACAGGCACAAACCCGGCAGTTGCTGTCGCGCTATCGAGATCGTCTGGTCGAGGCCATGAACGCCTTGCTCTGGCACTGAGCAGCAGAGGTGGCGCGCCCGTTTGGCATCACGCCACCTCGCCACCGCATAGAATCCTTATTCCATCCCGTTATTTGGCAAGCCGGGACAAGCTCGTTACGCTGTCGGGTTCGCACATACGGGCCGCTTTGATCGTCGGCTTGGGTAGAGGGAGAAGCCACCATGAAGATCACGAAAGGACTAATCGCTGCCGCGTTACTGCTCGGCACATTCGCTGGCGCACAAGCCGCCACACTGGACGTCGTCAAAAAACGCGGGGAAGTCCGCTGCGGCACCACCACGGGTTTTGCGGGCTTTTCAGCGCCCGACGCCAAAGGAGTCTGGCGCGGTCTGGACGTAGACCTGTGCCGCGCGGTCGCTGCGGCCGTCTTTGGCGACGCCACCAAGTTCAAAGTTGTCCCGCTGAATTCGCAGCAACGCTTCACCGCGCTGCAATCGGGCGAAATCGATGTGTTGACACGCAACACGACGGTCACGCAACAGCGTGACACGGCACTGGGCCTGATCCATGCGGGCATCAATTTCTATGACGGCCAAGGCTTTCTTGTGCCCAAATCGCTGGGCGTGAAAAGCGCGACCGAGCTCAACGGCGCAACGATCTGCCTGCAAACGGGCACATCCAACGAAAACACCTTGGCCGACTGGGCACGTGCTCACAAGGTGGAATACAAACCCGTCGTCATCGAAACCTTCGACGAAGTCGTCAATGCCTTTGCCTCGGGCCGCTGCGATGTCTTCAGTACAGATGCTTCGGGCTTGGCTTCGATCCGGATTTCCAAATTGCAAAAGCCGGATGATTATCTCGTCTTGCCCGAAATCATCTCGAAAGAGCCGCTCGGCCCCTTTGTGCGCCAAGGCGACGATCGCTGGCTGAATATCGTCCATTGGTCATTGTCGGCCATGATCGAGGCTGAGGAATACGGCATTACCTCGGCGAATGTGGACGAGCAAACCAAAAGCACGAATCCCAATGTCCGACGCATTCTCGGTGTAACGCCGGGGGCCGGCGCCAATATGGGCCTGGATGACAAGTGGGCGTATCACATCATCAAACAGGTCGGCAATTACGGCGAAAGCTTTGATCGCAATGTCGGCGCGGGCAGCCCACTCAAAATTGCACGCGGCTTGAACGCCCAATGGAATCAGGGCGGATTGATGTACGCGCTGCCTATACGCTGACACGTATAGGCCAATCGCAACGCGGCATCAGTTGATGCTGTATCCCTTGCCCTTGAAACACGCGCCCATGGCACGCGTGTAAGACTCAGCCGAGGCACTTGTGGTGTATTCGGTGATGTAGTCGGGATCCAGCCCGCTCTGGTTCATCGCCCAGTTTTCGCAATCCAGACGGTCCTGTTGTTGCTGGGCTTCGCTTTGCCCCTGGGCTGGATAGGCGACGACGTTGAGGCTGGATGACGCCACGGCCACGCGCGGCGTCGAATAGGTCGCCACAGGCGTTGGCGTCACGTAGGTGACAGGCGGGGCCACATACGGTCCAGGTGAGTAATACATAGGAGGCGAGGTATAGGTCACGCCGCTGTATGCGTAACGTGGGCCGCTGGTCAACGCCAATGCCACGCCGGCGCCCAAAAGCGCCCCGCCTATCCACCACCCCGAGCCGCCGTAATAACCGCCGTGATAGCGGTACCCGCCGTGGGCAGAAACCTGCCCGCTGCATGCCGCCAGTGCCACGGCCAACGCCGCCGCACGCCAAAATCGGGACTTCATGTTGTCTTTCCTGAAAAACAGCTCAGCCGCGACATGTAATCATGTCCCCAAGCGCCGAGCCGATACTGCGGTATAGCGTGTTTTACTTTACTCCCGCGCGAGAGGCCTGTCTCGCACGGGAGTGCGATGAAACGCGGAAATGACTACAAGCTGTTTCCGTTGCGGCGCATACGGCCATGCCGGAGCTGTCTCGGTCCTCATTTCGGCCTATAGCGCTGATGTTCCGCGGGGCATTCGCCTGCAAACCGCGGGCGATGGATTCAGGCATGTGCCAAAATTCCACGATGGCACATGACAATCGCTTGCACAAAAACACGCTGGCTGCGCAAGCCAGCCGTCTACCCGCAGCCTGGCAGGCCGCCCTTCAGGCTCCTGGCGTCGCACAGGCGCTTTCCGGGATCATCGACCACGTCGAAGCACGCCTGGCCGCCGGCGCGGTGGTGTACCCGGCTACTCCTTTTCGCGCTCTGGACCATCTGGCGCCCGCCGACGTGCGAGTCGTGATCCTGGGCCAGGATCCCTATCACGGCCCCGGACAAGCCCAAGGCCTGGCGTTTTCTGTGCCGGATGACTGCAAACGCCCTCCCAGCCTGCGCAATATTTTTAACGAGATCGCCAAAGATTTCCCGGGCACCTCCTTGCCCCGGGGCAATGATCTGTCCCCCTGGGTAGACCAAGGAGTCCTGCTGTTGAATACCTCCTTGACCGTCGAAGACGGGCAACCCGCATCGCACGCCAAGCGAGGATGGGAAACCGTGACCGATGCCCTGATCAGCCTGGTCGCCCGCGACCCCGCTCCCAAGGCCTTTCTGCTCTGGGGCGCCCATGCGCAGGCCAAGCAATCGTTGCTGCCAAGCAACAGCAATCACCTGGTATTGACGGCTAATCACCCTTCACCGCTTTCCGCGCGCCGCCCCCCTGTTCCCTTTCTGGGCTGCGGACATTTCGCCAAAGTGAACGCCTGGCTCGTTGACCAGGGAAAACCCCCTATTGACTGGGCAATCGAAAAAAACCAGGGGGCTGTACTCCAAGGGGAATTCAGGTTATAGTCGCGGCACTGCACAAAATTGTTCTGGCATTTCATACGCGTGTAATTGCGCGATTGGTTTTCGCAGTCATAGTTTGTCGGGGAATGTTGCCCGACCTTATGCCGAACACCATCGATTCCTGACCTCCTTTCCTTCCGCCTCGCGTTTCAGAAAACGCGCCGTGCGCACGGTTGATCCGGTCGGCCCGATGCTCCATCAACCGTCGCCCGGATCTCGCCGCTATTTATTTCGGCTATCCCGGCACATGCGCCGCTTTACGCGGCAAGGACAAGTAATGTCTTTTGAAACGCTGGGTCTCGCTCCTACTCTGTTGTCGGCCCTCCAAGAAGCCGGTTTCTCCGCCCCCACCCCTGTTCAAGCCGCCGCGATTCCGCAAGCGCTCGCCGGCCATGACCTGATGGTGTCCTCGCAAACAGGTAGCGGCAAGACCGCTGCCTTTATGCTGCCTGCGTTGAACCGCATCGCTGGCCAGCCCGGCAACAAGGGCGTAGGCGTGCAGGTGCTGGTCCTGACTCCCACCCGTGAACTGGCTCTGCAAGTCACCGAAGCCACCGGCTCCTATGGCCGCAATCTGCCCGGCCTGCGTACCGCCACTGTGGTGGGCGGCATGCCCTATGGCGCCCAATTGAAAGCCCTGTCGCGTCGCGTCGACGTGCTGGTTGCCACGCCAGGCCGTCTGCTCGATCACCTGAAGGCCGGTCGCGTCAAGCTGAACACGGTCCACACGCTGGTGCTGGACGAAGCCGACCGCATGTTGGACATGGGCTTTATCGAGGACATCGAAACCATCGTCGCCCGCTTGCCCCAGGAACGCCAAACCTTGTTGTTCTCGGCAACGCTGGATGGCACCGTGGCCAAGCTGGCCGCGGCCATGATGCGTGAACCTCAACGCATCGAAATCGCCGGCCACAAAGACAAGCACACCAACATTACGCAAAGCCTGCTGTACGCCGACGACGCCAGCCACAAGATGCAATTGCTGGATCACGTCCTGCGCGATGCCAAGCTGGATCAAGCCATCGTCTTTACCGCCACCAAACGCGGCGCCGACGATCTGGCAGACCGCCTGGCCGACCAGGGCTTTGCCGCTGCAGCGCTGCACGGTGACATGAACCAGCGCCAACGCACCCGCACGCTGACCCAGTTGCAACGCGGCCAATTGCGTATTCTGGTTGCGACCGACGTCGCAGCGCGCGGCATTGACGTGCAAGGCATCAGCCACGCCGTCAACTTCGATCTGCCGATGCAAGCCGAAGACTACGTGCACCGTATCGGCCGTACCGGCCGTGCCGGCCGGGATGGTCAAGCATTCACACTGGCCACGCACTCCGAACGCCACAAGGTCCGCCGCATCGAGCACTACATCGGCCAATCCATCACGCCGGAAACCATCGCCGGTCTGGAACCCAAGCGCACGCCGCGTCCCTTTACTGGCGGCGGCGCTGGCCGTGGCGGCAAACCGTTTGGCAAGCGCCCCGGCGGCTTCGGTG
>Ga0164243_10006925_pt1 | contig 17064 bp, 17 predicted proteins | sample OricompcompostOP_FD_108781 | JGI IMG/M metagenome (GOLD analysis project Ga0164243, IMG submission 108781) | Organic Plus compost microbial communities from Emeryville, California, USA - Original compost - Organic plus compost (OP) | ecosystem: Engineered > Solid waste > Mixed feedstock >... | reverse complement strand
GGAGGACGTCACCGCGCCGGCCACAACCGAAGATATCGAGATGACGGAGCCTGCCACAGAGACAGCTGAACAAACAAATAATGTCCCCCAAGCCGACAACGAATCGTCCACATCCTCCGAACCCCACTCCCCCACCTTCGACTCCTCCGACGCCCTCTCCCAACAAGCCACCCAAGCCGAAGCCGCCAGCACCACCACCTCCGTATCCTCCGCCGTCCCGCCCTCCGACAAACCCAAACACATAAAAATCCCCGAAGACACGACAGCCTTCCGTGAGCGGTTCGCCGCGCGCCTCGCCGCCCTCCGCGCCGCCCGCAAGGCCGACGGGCCCGACGGCAAGCCCATCCGCTCGCGGCAGGAACTCCTCGAGCAACGGCGGCAGAAGCAGGCCCAGCGCAAGGAGCATAAGAAGGAGATGCGCAAGGTGGCTAAGCTCGAAGAGGAGCGGAAGCGGGAGGAGGCGCTGAAGGCGAATTCGCCGTCGGTGATGAGTCCCGGGGATGAGTTCGACGAGGGGAACTTCTCGTTTGGTAGGGTCGCGTTCGGCGACGGGTCGCAGCTCTCGCATGACCTTAGTTACGTGCTCAACCGCGAGCATAAGAAGGGCCCCTCGGATCCCAAGACGGCGCTGCTTAAGCTCCAAAACCAGAAGAAACGCCTCGCCGAGCTGGACGAGGAGAAGCGCAAGGAGATCGAGGAGAAGGAAACGTGGTTAACCGCGCGGCGTCGCGCCGAAGGCGAGAAGATCCGCGACGACGAAGGCTTACTCAAAAAGGCCGTCAAGCGAAAGGAGCGCACGAAGCGCAAGAGCGAAAAGGAGTGGAAGGATAGGAAGCAGGCCGTCGAGTCCGGGATCAAGCAGCGGCAGAAGAAGAGGGAGGAGAATATTCGGAAGAGGAAGGAGGAGAAGAAGTTGGGGAAGCTGGGGAAGAAGAGGGGCGGTGTGGGTGCTAAGAAGAAGAATCGGCCGGGTTTTGAGGGGAGGTTTGGCGGTGCTGGGAAGAAATGAACGGAGGGGGATGAGGGGATCATGTTTTGATGAATCGGTTTGATGGGGTTGTAAGATTTCTCTCATTTTTTTCTTTTCTTTTTGTGATGCATGGAAAGGAGTTTTTGATTTCCTTCTTTTTTTTTCTCTCTTCCTCCCTTTCTCGCAGCATTTACGGATTCGCAAAAAATGGGTATTTCTATATTGGCTCAATAGCTGTTCATTTTCCTACTCTCATTTGTGCTGAAGCGGTTGACGTCGCCAATCTCTGTCTGACCTGAGCAAGATCCCTCAACGGCATCGCTATCAGTGGGCTGAAAACAACATCCTTCCATACAAACAAAAGCGGCATACATATCACAAAACAGTTCCCCATCAGTGAAAAGGGATAAACAAGAGAAGAAAGAAAGAAAGAAAGAAAGAAAGCTGTCAAACACCAGAGAAGAACTACCAGAAAACCTATCAACATTTGTAAATAACCCTTGAAAACCCAGTGTACGAACCAAGTCCCCGGTTTCTTAATACCCCCTTTCCAAGAGAGACCATGATCCCCCTCAAGCCCTCATCACGTCGGAAATTCTCTCCCTTTTCATCTCGCATATTCTCTTATCTTTTCGTTCACCAATCCAAGCCGGTGAAGCTTCATCCTCGAGCAGAAGTTTTTGGTTTTGGCAAAGAAAAACAAAACGGACCATAGACTCCAGGAATATCTTTTTCCACCAGCTCATTTTTAATAAAAGAAAAAAAAGAAACCCAGCCAGCTCCTAGCTTTCCATTCCCTGTTATACCCGGGAGAAGAAGAATCAGATGTAGGTAGGGGTGTCATCTCAATTCGAGTAGGCTTTCTTCTTTTTTGAATTATTTTTTTGCAAAGTTATTAGCGAGGAAAGAAAGGTGTACGGAAAAGAAAAGCGAATATAAAGGTTGTCTGATCCAGGAAGTTTACAGGAGAGAGTCGAGAGTAGTGAATACGTTCAAGCATGCGGCTACAACTTCGAGCTGAAGTTCCCTATCCTTGGCATTGTTCACCTCCTATAAAAATTCATTGTCAGTCTCAAATCCGAAAGTTGGATAACGTAAAAACGTAGAGAAGGGATGAATGTGTGTTCATGTCCATCACCCACCTCAGCTATAACACCCGGCAAATTCGCCCCAACCCCATTCCCCACCGCCTTCCGCCCAAAAGGCCACTGGCTATAATCCGCCAACAAATCGTCCGTTTGCGCGAACGCCCGCTCCCTCGCCTCGTGGCCCAGCGACGAGAGCGCGTTCTCGAGCACGTTGGCAGCGTAGGCGGCGCAGACCATGGCGATGGTGCGGAGGTAGCGGAACTCGAGATTCTCGGGCAGGAACTGGTTGCCCGCGAGGACGACGGTGCGCTGGGTGAGGACGTTACGGACGCGGCGGCGGAGCTCCTCCTTGGCGCCGCCGTCGGCTACGGGGTGGGTGGCCATGTCGAAGAGGAGGAAGTTGCGCTTTTCGGTGCGGAGGATGCCTTTGTCTACGAGGCCTTTTGCGAGGCGTTCGCGGACTTGTTTGAGCTGGTAGCCTATTTTCATGAGATTCCAGGTTTCGCCTAGGGGTAGAGGCTTTGTGTTAGTAAAAGGCAGAAAGGAAAAGAGGGTTAGAAAATATGGTGTGTATATTCAGTGTTGTGTGCGCTTGCGTGTCTTTCAGGTGGAGGTTGTCTCGAGAGAATTAGAGGCGGGGTGCAGTCTGTCGTGCGTACCACTCAGTAGATCGATCCAGGAGCTAACGCTCATCTTCTCGCTCGACTTCATCAACTTCAAGGCCTCGTCAAGAAGAACCTCGCCGGTAAGGGTATCATCAATAACTTCAATTATACGATCGGGAAGGGGGAACCGCCGCCTCGAAGGGTCCTTCTGCATGCTAACCCGTCCACGGAAAGCAAGTTCGATGACTATGCATCCTCTGAGAGCGTACGAGATGTTGTCGTTCCAGAAAGAGAGATATCCCTGCAAAAAGAAGGTAACGTCAGTTATAGCTGTCGCGATAGCCCTTCATGTTCCTTGTGTATTACTTCGCACGCGACCCCTTTCTCAAGATGTGTGCGTACCTGCTTATCTTTCAATCCAAGTAGTAACACCTCCTCCATCAGCGTCAACTTGGGCTGCTTGCTCCGCTCAGCGCTCTCGCTGATATCGCGCGGGTCAAAGGCAATCTTGTGTCCGTTCTCGCCGCTCTCGTAGCTCGTTTCGGGGGCGCTGTCCTTAAAGTTACTCGACGAGCCGGCTCGAGGGGCGCCAGGCGAACTGCTGCCGGCCTCGCCATCTCCACCGCCGGCGCCGGCACCACGGCGCCGCGTTAGGCCCGATGAAGACATTGTGGGTTGTGGAGGGGGATGAGGAGATGGGATGTTGCGGTCTGGGTTTTCGAGGTCGTTCGTCTGTTGTGCGAATTTGGAAGCGGAGCGTGGGTGGCGTAGCCGTCGGACGCAGGAGTAGAAGGGGGGAAGGAGAAAAACGGAGACGGCAGGAGAAAAGCTGATTGGAGGGCTTGTGGCTATTGACGGTAGCGATTTGGGAGGTGACGAGGAGAGTTGGCTTGTAGGATCGAGGTTTCTCGGGGATGAGGGAGTTGGTATTAGGAGGTCAGACGCTCTCGTTCCCAGCTGGCGAAAGCAGAAGCCACCGGGTTTTTTTCGGTCGAGGGAGACAAATGTTCAATGTCTATTGCTACGAGGTCAACCGAGGTCAGCTTTATCGAAAGGCAGACCTGTCGTGCAGGGTCGTGAATAGCGGATTTTTGCTTCGAAAGGACAATCGGCCTTGGTGAAAAGGGGAATGTGGATTCAAATTGAGCAAACAGAAGGAAAAAAAAACGCGCCGAAACGGGCCAACAGCCTTGTGTGAGTACGGATGCGCCCGAGGCCAATAGGGGTCCAAAAAAGGCCTACTTGAAACGAAAATATTCCCAAACATAGGATCAACGGCCCAAAGAAAAGAGAAAAACACGATGAAGGATCGAGGGGAGGTGGCTTAGAGAACGAACCTTTTTGTTTTTGTTTCTCAGCAATTCGAGAACTGGAAGCAGGGGCCAGGAAGGCAGTGCAATGTGAAGTCGCGGCGTGTGGAGGTTTTTCGTCTGGGGGGATTTTGGGGGGAGAGGAACGAAATGTGGCAGTAAATTTCGCCAGGCACCAGAGTCCCGAACAACTTCGATGGTGTGGACAGACGCGAGAATCGTGCAGTGAGCCAGAACAAGTTGAGGCGTCTCCAGCAGCGATAAAGGGGCGGTGTCCTCGTCTTTGGTGGGCAATCGTCACTGTAAGCGGTGAGACGAGCCCGCAGTTGCCAGTTGCCAGCTGTCAGTTTCTGAGAGTCAGCTCAGGGCTCTGGTGTCTCATGAATTCACTCTCCCCTGTCTCAGACGCAATTAGCCGGCCAAGTCGGGGTGCACATATTGGCATCGATGTCTTTGAGCTCTAATTTTGTTTTTCGTGTCATTATTCTTCGCTATTTCTAAGAGACAGGTTGTTCAACTTCAACATGATTGATGCCTTCATCAATAGAGGCAGATCGCCAGGTCGATAATACTTACGATGTATCTATTTTTGGTGATGATTGGTGGAAACGGTCGCTTGAAGAAAGTATCCGGTACAAGACACGACTCCAGGTCAATGAGCGGGGGGATTGTCGTGTGCCCCCATGCTCCCAATCTGATTGAAAGGGTTCGATATCGTGGACGTACAGAAAAGTGACATGTAAGACGAACAGCCTAATACTATGTAACTCCATAGTTCCTCGCCCAAACCACGTTTAACTTCAACAAGGGTATGACAATGGCCAGCGATCCTCGACACATTCGACGGGAATCACCGTACGTACTTGGTACACGATAAGGTTCCATGATCCACAGGGTCAGGACGATCGATCTGCAACATCATTGTACTAAACGCACGTGGACATCAACTGAAGAGATTAAACCATGTTGAATGTACGTCAAAATATCATAAGTCGAGATCTATCAGGATAACATCAAACCAGTCTATTTATTATCAAACACACCCAGCCCTTTATGCCTTGTTCTCGTTCCAGATCTCCTTCCCAACTTCCTCAACCGCCTTCACCAACCCCTCCACAGTCCCGCTCAATGTCTGACAGTTCACAACCACCCTAAAGAAACTTCCCTTGTCGCCCGGCGCATAATCGATCATGAACCCCCTCGAAACCAACCTCCTCGCCACCTCGCTCGTCGTCCTCGTGTTGAGCGCCACGTCGTCCGAGACCTTCCCGCCCGGCGCGTAGTAGAAGCACACCTGCAGGCACGGCGGCGGGTTCGTCGACACGAGCACGACATCGGCGCTCCCGTCGATGAGCGTCGCCAGATACGCCGCCATGTTAAAGGCGTGGTCGATTTGCTGCTCGAAGCCCTGCGCTCCGTAGTACGTCCACGCCAGCGCGAGCTTGACAGCATCGCCGCGACGACCGCATTGTAGCGTGAGGTCTGCGAGGTCCCACACCTCGCCTTCGTCTACGGAGTGGAAGAGGTAACCAGCTGGGAGGCTGTTGGCCCTATGGAAGACCTTGATGTCGGGGGTGAGGAGGAAGGAGCAGGTTACCGGGGCGTTGAGCATCTTGTGCGGGTTGACCGTCAAAGAGTCTGCGAGGTGCGATCCCTTCATCTTAAGGCTGTGCTTGCGTGACAGGATCGCCGGGCCACCCCAGCTACCGTCTACGTGCATCCAGAGGTTGAATTCCTTGCAGATGGCCGAGATTTCCTCCAGTGGGTCGTACGATCCCAATACCGTTGTGCCAGCGGTAGCGTTGACGTAGAACGGCGTCTTTCCTTCCGACTTGGCCTGGACGACAGCGTCTCGGAGCGCTGAGGGTATCATGGAGCCGAACTCATCAACGGGGATGGTTCGGACGCTCGACTTGCCCAAACCGCATGATATCGCACCCTTCTCGACAGAGTAGTGGCCGTGGACACTGGTGAAGATGGCAAAGTCGTAACCCGCGTTGCCAGTCAACTTAGTCTCCGGGTAGAGAGTGTTCTTGGCGATGACAAGAGAAGTGAAATTGGATGAGCTTCCACCCTGGCAGACGACTCCGCCTGCCCTAGGGCCGGTAAATCCAAATAGTCTTGCGAATTGCCGAGCCGTGAGCTTCTCTATTAGAGTCAAGGCTGGTGATACCTGGTACACATGAAGCTATGAACACCACGAAGTTAGCACAGTCGCTATCCCTTCCGAGTTGGTATCGACGACTCACATTTGTGTTTAGGACAGAGAGTAACAAGTCTGCAACAACACCGACCTATCCGTGATTCAGTACTTGGTGTCTTCCAGCATGATCCGAGACAAGGAACTACTCACGGCAGTGTTGCTTGCATAGAGCTTGTCCATGAACCCTTGGTCCCACGTGTTGACGCTGTACTTTAGCACCTGTTGGACCAATCCCAGGACCCCATCCTTGCCTTGCGCCTTGTCCGGAAGCTCAAGCTTGAACTTCTGTAGTAGGGCCTCGGGCTCATGCTCGTCGACGAGAGCATTCCACTTCTCACCAGTAGAAGCAGTGACCGTCGAGTTACCCGATGCCTTCAGAGGGGCCGCCTCATCCGCACTGCGGATAAAGGGTATAATAAGAGCCTTGACTGCATCCAGGAGCTATGATACGAGCACAACATGTTAGCTCTGGGAATCTGTACAAAGATACAAACGCATTACGACATGGATATTGTGGGGAACGGAAGAATAGTTAGAGGGAAGGGAGCCACTTGCATCCTCGACTTCGTCGGCCCTATTCAGAGACTGATGCTCATCGACAGCAGGGTTGCTTGCCCCGCCCATCTTATTTGATTGTAGTCCCCGTGGTGAATTTTTGTCTTGGTTCCTTTTCTCTTATGCCCTTCGTTGCTCGAGGACTATTGTTTCCCAGTGATGTGTAGAGTGCGGTAGAGAAAACAAAACGGAGAAAGAAAAAGAATAGAATAAAAAAGAAAAAAATTTGAGAAAACCACGCGAGTAGAGAACTTTAGACTTGTGTGCAGACGAGAGGAGGAGGAATGTGTTTCCTTGTTCTATTTTTTCTCACTCCTTGCAGCTTCTTATATAGATGTCGTTCTAAATCATGACTCCAGATACGCGGTACACTCCAGAATGGCCCTTCGACATTTTTTTCGTTCCACTTTGTACGGAAGAGAAGGAAAGAGTGAGAGAATTAAAAAAAAAAAATAAAGGTGTCCCAGTGAACTAACCTATGGGAATGAGTAACCAAATGGGGCCCGGTGCCTGGCATCTCCGGCGCCGGCGTGCGGATTTTTTTTCTCACCCACAGCAGTCAAAAGCGATTCTGGGGTTAGTGTGGTTCTTGCGAGATGGTGATGTAATTGGCCAATGGGCGGCGAAGGTTCGAAGATTATTCGATTTAGATCTGGGGTGACGTGATGGAGAGGGGTGCCGAGAGTTTCTGGCTCCGATGATGAACGTGGGATGCGAACAGAGTTTCCCATTTCATCTTTGGGAACATAATTGCTAACTGGTGTCTGTACTTCTCGCTCTGTAGCGGTTCGTTGTCTCCTGCTATTCTCAACGGCTTAGTATTTCAGGGCAAGGAAGGAAGCCCAGAAAACCCTGAAGCGTCACCTAACCTTCCGGGCCTCAACCTCGGCTCCGAGTTCAAAGTCGGATTCTCGAACACGCCATGACTAATCCTCATTGCCCGGTCTGAAGGTCAAAGTTCCTGTCGAACAATAGGTCGGAGCAGGCCCAAGCAGTCTTCGCCGACTGATCAGCCATGACCTTGGAAAGTGGTTCCCGATGCTTCTGGGGTACACAAGAAGGGCCAAGAAGGGCTCGGCTCAGAAAGTGAGGCCAACGCATCTTCTCTAAAGAGGTGGGGTCCCCATGTGGTACGAAGTACTTCCCCACGCGACCACTCAAGAGGCTGCCTGCCAACGACATGCACCATGGCGCTTTCGCTCGCTCTGCTTAGACAGTTCGACTTGCATGCTGCGAGGGTAAAGTTGGATTGATAGGTAGAGTCGAGATTGGCACAGGGATATCGAAGCGCTTGCCGCGACCATCTTAGGAGCTTGAGCTCAGATCGCATGGTTTCGGAGAATAGTGTGCGAGGTAGGGACTGATGTCAAATCGCACTCTTGTTGCGGAGAGTATAAAGCTTCTCTCGGTAGAAACGGTAGCATTGCATCACATCTTGTTATGCGTTTAAATGGGTGGGGGCAAACCGTCCTGCTCGTTGGGGAAGAGAGGTCTTGAGACGCATTGATGGAATGGATGGTGTTTCGAACAGATGACTTTCGAGGGTCAGGGCTGAAGACAAACAACAAGTGCCGGATCAGGGGGAACCACGATGCCACGGTGTATTACAAGAAGAGAGCTCGAATAAAACAGGTCAGCGGGGCGGAGCTGTTTCTCATCTTCTTGGCTGCGAATGTCAGAGACGGTAGAGGCCTTTGACAGATAACGTTCGCATTGATCAATTGATGTCTTGGGATACCGGGCTTATTGATCCGTACTGTTTTCTGCCACTCCAGCAGAAGAGAGGGGAAATGGTTAGGGCTGCCCTCGGGGTTTGTTGTCATATGGTCAATTCTGCATGCGAGTTAGGTAATTATGCTGATCTTCTCAATCCAAAGTTGTTGGCGTGAAGACAAGTCTCTCTGTGCGCAACAGGATGTGCTGCTGGAAACGCCTGAATCATGGTGCGGGGTGAAACACGGATCTCTGGGTCGACGCCATATTCCTTGAAGACAATCCCGGTCCCTGCAGAAGGGATCAACGAGATCAATGGGCACCCAAAATTGATGAAAGCGTTCAACTAACACTTCGGTATTCACTCACAATTGTCTTCTCGGACGGATATTGATCTTACTGCCTGCTCCTTAGCGCCGCAGAGGAGCGGGACCCTGGGCGTCTGCTAGGCCTTCCCCGCCCTGGACGAGGTATTGATGAAGTACAAATAGTATCACCAGCACCCTCGTGTCCAGGACCAGGAAGGAAGCCTCGCCGATGAGTGGCTGGCGGAGGCAATGGACCCCTGGATTGCCATTCCAGACTAGGGTCAATTTGGAGCAGGGGCAGGAGGGACTCAGGCAAGCCTTCCCAGCACCCACCACATTGCGCCCTGTTCTTATCTTGTCTTGTACCATGGGCTCACTTTTTGGAGTGGTTCCTTCTCTCCCATCTGCATGTGATAAGGCGAGGGTGGGGTTTTGATTTGAGCACAGTTGCAAGATCAATCAAATCAATGGGTGCAATTTCTTATTTCACATATCGTACTCAGTTTGTACTCCGTTTCCAAGAATTAAATGGAAGGCACCAGCCAAGGGGTCCTCAGACATTACATCACCGCACGAACATGTAGATATGTAGATGTTCCGTAGAGCCTATCACAGGTCGCCGGCGTGCAAGGCACAACAACTTCCCGACCTCAGTCCTTTCCATGATACGAAGCCCTTTTTCAGGGGTCAGGCACCACCAGCCCTGTCAACAGGAATTATCGAGCCTCGGACTGGCGTCAATTCCTGAGCTATCCTGAGGTACGTACTGCTCCACTTCGTAGGGGGCAATGTACATACACCATGAAGTTGCGTATCTTCCAAAGAAAACTCCTTCCCCACTGTGAAGGCCGAAATACCCCAGACAGAAGCGGAATTATCAACACTTATCCTGCAGATATTCCCTGCAAGCCGTGACATGATGGGTCAGATTGGCGATTGTCAAGCGAGCGGGCTCGTGTTGGCCCGGTCTGGCCTGTGTGATACTGGCCTGCAAGGTCCTCCGCAGCTTGATGCAGATGTCAATCGATGCCACGGGGAAACGTAGGAAAGAGGTGGGTTGGTCACCACGCAGAGAAACACTCTCGCACCGACACTACGAAGTAGAGTAGGAGAAGGCACGTTGATTCCGAACTGTTACATGTGAAGTAAATTTGATATGAGATGTGACTTGTACTGAGGATAATCCCACGCTATTTCCATCAACTTCTTCACTACAACCCTGGTGATGAGACTCTACCATTCGCTGGCGTGCTCATGGTCTCCTTGGAGAGAAAAACAAAAAGATATCCTGCGAAGTTACTCAGCTCTTCGGACTATCTGTGCCTCCCCTTTTTTCCATCTCGATGCCCCCGCTACTTGCGCACTGACACTCGACGGGAATTTTCGTGGTGTGAAGGTGCCGAATCCAGACGCGTCTGGTGGCTGCTCTCCAAGTACGAAGTAACCGATCAATCCGTTGAAGACACCCATTTTCCCGCTTAGACCTCCAAGTTACAACCGTCGAACCGCCACTGGAAGGTCCCGAACCAGGAAAAAAGCAAGGGCAAAAAGTAGGGGCCCCCCGTGCCTTTGGCAACTCGAAAAAGCACAGCCATCGGGAAACGAAAAACTTCGACATCCCCAAATCCTCGAGACCGATATTTCTTCCAGCTGATTCCTGCATCAGAAGGGTGTCCCTTGATAGGATCGAACCTCGACCTTTCGAACTTGGTCCCACCTTCGTATTCGCCCTCATTCACCTCTGTCGTTCCCCTTAACGATACTTGCAAGTCTAATACGACCTTGCTGTTTCTCACGGCGGTGTCTCGCTTCATCCTCTTCGAAACGAATCAAACTCATTTTGGTGGCAGCCGTTGGCCATTAGCACGACAATACGGACCGAAACAGATAGCCTTTGACGAACTTGATCGCTCTACCTCTTGGCTCTCCTGTCGTCGCAATCAAAAGGCCCACCGGAACATTTTCCCGTCCATCGGCAGAGATCCTGAACCAATCTTTCCCGACTTGTTTATACGGCTATTATTCTTCCTATTATTTGTTCCTTCTTTCCCTCTGGCCATTTTATTTTCGTTTTGTTTCCCTTCCTCCAACCCAGGAGCTCTAGGTGCACGAAGTATCTGTAACTCAATCGCAAGGCCTAACTGTCAGCCAAGCTCACCCCAGACAATCGCGCCTTAGCCCTAAGACAGCGCCTGAGACAGGTGAACTACTAGATAATAAAAGTCGCCAATCGCCACGCTAAATTCATTCTGACGGCCCCTCTTTACACACCGACAACCGTTTTTCAGCCTCCCGCTTACGATCGATTGTGAGGTCGAGCCGAATCGCCCTTGACTACCCATTTCCCGCAGGCCGACATCACGATATGACGTCCGATTCCACAACGCAGCAAACGCCGATACCCATATCCATCACCATTTGCGGCGATGGCGGTTGCGGAAAGTCCTCCATCACTCTCCGACTCGTCCGGTCCCAGTGGACGTCAGAGTACGACCCCACAATCGAAGATTCCTACTCGATAACCCGCCGCATCGATGGTCAGATTTACCACCTCTCTCTCACAGACACGGCCGGCCAGGAGGAGTACCGCGGCATGTGGGCATCGTCGAACCTAGGCGCCGATGCCTTCCTCCTAGTCTACGATATTACCTCGCAAGCCTCGCTCGAAGCGCTACAGTACTTCAACGACCTAATCGACATGGAAGCCGAGACGCGACTCGATAACGCCGAGCGGGCGCGGCGCGCGGGCCTCACACCGACTTTCCCCTCGGGTAGCTACAACGGCGGTAACATGTACGGGTCCTCGAACAACGGTTCCAAAACGGTACCGCCCGTCAAGATTATCGCGGGGAACAAGTGCGATCTGCAGGAAAGCAGGCAGGTGCCCGCCGCCGTGGGGCTCGAGTGGGCGCGGCGTCGCGGCTGTGGGTTCATGGAGACCAGTGCCAGGCTGGAGGTCAACATCGAAGAGACATTCGCGCTCATCGTCCGACGCGTCGTCGAGGGTAGGAAGCTCGCCGAGATGGGTGTCCACGAGAGTACCCAGATGGACAGCAGGGGGATGACGAAGCCGCTAACGCCGCTGCCGTCTGAGGAGGCCGAGAAACGCGCGCCGGGTGTGCGAGGTCCGAACTTGAACGGGGGAAAGGTTGGTCGGGGCGGCGCAGGCTTCTGGAAGAAGCTACGCTGCTGGTAGTGGCGCCTGTCGATCGGAAACACATTTTGCGGACTCGGCGATGAGGGAAAATATTTGATGATAAAAAGGTCCTCTCAGCGACCGGGGAGAGCGAGGGAGGGGAGGGGTTTTTTTGCGCCTTTGTCACCGACCTATGGCATGTGTGTTTGTCTTACACGCTGGCCTGCGATTGTCGATCATGCTCCTGTAGTGGGGGATCATCCTACTGGGCCAGTTTTCATTTTCTCTTTCCTTGCACTTTTATATGGTTGGTTATTCGGACAGGTTTCCCCCATGGGATGGCGAAGGGGCACACAAAAATATTGGGTCATTGTTGTTTTTCTCTCTGTTTTGGTTTCTCTCTCTTGCTTTTGTACCCGCCGCGTGAGCGTCCTCTTGGGTTTTGTTTCTCTTTACATCCATCGCGTATCAGTCGAACGTACCTGTCTCTTGGTTTCTTTTCTTTTCCTTTTTTGTACTCCTTCAACTCTCATATCGTTCGTCATTGCTCCTTTCTTCCTCTTTTGGGTTCAAGCGGTGGGGTTTAGGGAAGGGTCAACGGGCGCGCGGAAACCAGGATTCGCTTTCCTACCTTTTATCTTATGTGCGATTTTTTGTTTATATTGGAACTTGTGGGGTGTTAGCTGATGGTTAATGGGAGGGAGGAAGGGATTGTAACGGGGAACACGAGATGCTGATGATAAATGGAGAGCGATGTCGAAGATGTAAGGGTTGGCCTCCTTCACAAATGTGCCTGGGATGTTGCTTTATGAATGTAGGTGGTAGCTCGCCAGGAGATCGCAACTTAGGAGAGAAGCGGAGTCCGTCGGGACCGCGATTTTGTCAGGTCCAGATGCTCCCATCGATGAGATTTCGAGTCCACCGTAGCATGCCAGATATACCCTCGGCCTCGCCTTCATACTTGGGATTGATGTTCCTTTTTCACTAAGAGTTGAGCCTAGCCACTTATTTCAATTTATCATGGAACACCACGACGTATGGAAATACATTGATATACGGTATATCAGCGCCGGTAACCCGGTTGCCTTCATATTTGTAATATCTCAACGCATCGGAGCGGGTCAAGTGAATCCTTCGATATCAGACCTCCGCAGAAACGGCGGCAACAATATCGGGTTGGGTGAGCTGAGGCTCACTGTCGGAATACCCGGGTAGCTATCGATATATTTCATAATAGCATTGTCGATAGCAGCAGGTGTCCCCATAATGGCCCACATTGATCTATAATCAAGAGCCCCACGAGTCGATGGACTACGCGCCTGAGATTACAAAGTTCGGACAGACTCCTGCACCGCGCTGTCGAAGGATTCAGGGGAGCAACGCACCAACGTATCATGCATTAGTAAAGAGGGAGTTGGGGAAAGGAAGCCCTCAACTCGCTGGCTTCGGACGCCGCCAGCCATCAAACAGCGGTGGCGGACTCAAGCGGGAAGCCCAAGTCCAGCATCGCATTGGGAGAGAGCAATCAAATGCAGGGGGCGGGAAGAGCGGTTTGCCTGAATGATGGGTGCGGGGTACTGGTAAAAGTGTTTGGGGCCAGACTTCCGGAGCTGTCTGTGTTCCTTCCCGGTAGCGGACATTCGGACGGGATCGTGGTCCGCTTAGTCCGCTTTAGCTCGAGCCTCGACCACACGAGCAATATAAGAGGGATTGGGGGCCGGAAGCGGCAGGGGAGTTTGGAAATGGCTATATAGGGAGAGCACCATCCCTCACGCGACCCTCTTGATTCTCGATGGATAAAGGAGTAGATCCCGTAGACTTCTCACTCATTTTACCATTCTTGCCTGTAATCCACAATTACTGAAAAGATTCATCAGAAAATAAGAAAGTCGTCACCATGGGCGGACTCCGCTACGACCCCGAATTCGCCGGCGTCCTCGCCGTCGCCCAGGCGCAAGGCACCCCCAAACCCATCTTCACCAACGTCTTCGACCTCCGCAACTACAATGAACAGCTCCTCCACACCCTCTTCCGCCTCGCACCCACCCCGGAAACCGTCCAACAGGAGAAGTTTACCGTCCCTTCCTTCGACGGCGCCTCCATCGAGGTAGTACGCTTCACGGAGTCCGAGGTCCTCTCGCGTCCCGAACCGCAACCCGCCATCGTCTACTTCCACGGCGGGGGAATGGTTTCTTGCTCCGTGGAGATCTTCGGCCCCGCTCTTGCACGGCACGCGAAGGCGAGCGGTGTCACGTTCTTCGGTGTGGATTATAGACTTGCGCCTGAGAATCCGGCGCCGTGTGGTGTGGAGGATGGGTTTGCGGCGTTGAAGTATGTGAGCGAGCATGCGGCCGAGTTGAACGTCGATCCGAAGCGCATTGCTGTCATGGGGGATTCCGGGGGCGGTTGCATCGCGGCGGGGACGGCGCTTTTGGCGCGGGATAGAGGTCTGAGCCCCGCGTTGGCGAAGCAGATTCTCATCTACCCGATGCTCGACGACAGGACGCACCTCGACGAGGGCGAGGATCTGCATAAATTCTTGACGTGGCAACTTCACGAGAACGTGCTTTCGTGGAAGGCGTTACTCGGCGAGAAAGCTGGGAAGCCCGAGGCGGAGGTGTCGGCGTATGCGGCGCCGGCGAGGGCGGAGAGTTTACGGGGGCTGCCGCCGACCTATATCGATATCGGGACTTTGGATCTGTTTAGGGATGAGAATGTGGAGTATGTGGCGAGGATGGTAAAGGAGAATGTTGAGGTGGAGTTTCATTTGTGGCCCGGTTTGCCGCATGGGTTTGAGGGGGCGGCGGGTACGGCGATTGTGAAGAGGGTCTTGGCGAGTCGGGAGAAGGCTATGCAGAGCTTCTAGAAAGGGGACAATAAAAGAGCTCTAGGAGGAAAGGGGTTTGGGGGAGTTGACGGAGGCCTTTAGCTCATATCAAGAAGGTGGCTCGTGTAAGTGAGAGCGGAGAATAAAGAGACACATTACAATCAACGAGACGCGATGCATGGAGAGCATGTTCACTGTGCTTGAGATATCCTGGTATTAGGAGGCCTGGAGAGAGAGAAAAGAAAGATAAAGTCGCACACAGGAAAATACAACACTAGGTTGGCGGGTTAAACAGAGTCAAGTTGCTCCATGCCTGGCCATTGTTAATTGACTTGAAGCGAGCGGCGGTGGCTATAAGACGTCCGGTCTTCTCTCCGTATTTATTTTTTCTCTTTTCATTATTTTTATCCCGACTTCTAGTTCCTTTATTTCCTTTCTCAAATCAAATACTTCCTGTTTTAGCTGTCAGAGTGGCAGTGTCCTTCCAATCGAACACGAGGGCGGTTAGCTGTGCTATGAAGGAAGGTGATGATACTGTGGTGTTGTTCAATGACGGACATCAATTTGGAAACCCATAAATCAAGTTTGGCCAGCAATGAAGAATAGAAAACCACCCGAGAGACCATCTAGCCCAGGATCTAGCAGCTTTCCTCCATGGTCTCTTTAATGAAGGTCAATAGGTTCTTCGCCAGACTGCCTCTGAGAATTCAGGCTTGAGAGAAATCCGCAGATCCGAATGGATATCAGTAGCTCAACGGCGTGGGGATGCGTTCCCGCTGCTTTAGATGATAGAGAATGATGTAGGCCCGGCGAAAGCCAAGGATGATCACGTTGAAGAGTCTTAATACCGGTAGGAGTAGAGGTAAGAATATGGGCTAGACCATCAATGCCTATAATTTGTATCAGGTGGGTGGCCCCTCTCTGGTCGTCCCACTGAACTCGCCTGATGTTGAGGTTGGCTTTTTTCCTCCTTTGCAGCACGAGCCAGATTTTGGCCTGGAGCGGTCCGCAACTCACGATTCTTCCTTATCGAAAGGCCATGGTGGAGAACGGAACGCACAGGCTGCAAAACAGTCGGTTTCAACGCTTGATCACCTTTCCATCTCCTCGAGTTTCTCGTCTTGAAGCGAAGGAAATGCTTCATCTCCGTTGACATGCTAATACACCCATCGAAATTACGCTTAAGTTCTCGCAGGGACTTGAGGAATTTCTAAGTCGGGTAGAGACTGGAATTCTGCACCATCTTGCTTTATACAACCACTCAATCGGGATCTCGCTACTGTTTATCGAAGACGAGAGGGTGTCACCAGAAATGACGAGCCAAGAGCGGTCGGTTTCGTCCACACCTACCGGACGATCCGTTCGGAGGCTTTTTGTGGATTCCCACTTCCGGATCTTGGAGTTTCATCCATTGATCTTTTCGACGGGAGAAGTCTCCGTACTCTTTCAGCTAACAAAAACCAAGAATTAGCCAGGATTCGTTCTCATTTTTTTTTCTTCTTCTTTTTATCAATTGAGCAGTGTAGTAGTGAGGAAATATAGACGAAAAAATTCTCCGCACAAGAACAGAAACAGTGATGGCAAAGTAATACTGGCGCTCTGAAAATCCCGGAGATCTCAAGCATTTTCACCTCTAATTCAGCCAATGTCGTAGCATCATTCGCTACCGTTTCGTACCCGCAGGCTCCGCTGCGTTCGACCTATCTGAAGCCGGACATGTTCGCGTCTCACAACCATGGGTCACGGAGATCATTTCATGCGTCAGGTCAACGGTTGGCGCCAGGACCATCGTGATCCCCTGTGCCACAGGTCGGCGCTCTCGACTCTCCAGTGATCGCCGGCATGGATGAGTTTTGTTCAGATGAAACTAAAACGTTAATTGAATTCAGCCTCATCTCGTCTGGGGCGGGGAAATGTCAATTGGTGTTTGGAAGGCGAGGGCTGTAGTTGGCGTACGGTGGACGGATGAAGAGGATGCGGAAGGGGGGAGACGAGGGGGATGAGGCGGAGAAGATGTGAGGCGAAGGGAGGGAAGGGGCGGCAGACGAATGAAGAAATGAAGAAATGAAGAAATGAAGAAAAAGGCTGGGAAGGTGTAAGTGAGGGTGACCTCTACTCATAGTAAAGATATGGAAGGCAGCGCCCACTTGTTGTTTCTTCTCCGCTCTTCTGGTCTCTCCTTCTCTCCTTCTCTGCCTCTTTTCTTTTCTCCCCAACAATCTCTCCGTGATACATCATTTGATCTCTCTTATCTCTCCAGCTTTTGAAGATGTCATCCGAGTGAGAACTCTACATCCTTTTCTCTTCCGCCTGCTCATCACTGGTATGCATCAGTTGTGGTGATGTCTT
>Ga0164243_10006923_pt1 | contig 17065 bp, 18 predicted proteins | sample OricompcompostOP_FD_108781 | JGI IMG/M metagenome (GOLD analysis project Ga0164243, IMG submission 108781) | Organic Plus compost microbial communities from Emeryville, California, USA - Original compost - Organic plus compost (OP) | ecosystem: Engineered > Solid waste > Mixed feedstock >... | reverse complement strand
TGGTCCTGCCGGTGACGGTCGGCGCCGACCCGAAGACCCAGGCCCCGGTGTACGGAAACCTCTACAGCCAGCTCCTCGAATACCTCATCCCGGTCGACGTGACGTTCTACACGCTGATGGTCGGCGCGGTGGTCGTCCTCCGCCGGAAGGCCCCGGGCCTGGAGCGGCCCTATCGGACGGTCGGCTACCCGGTCCCGGTGGTCGCGTACGTCGGATTGGCGGTGCTGCTGGTCCTCGACTTCGTCGCGCTCGCGCCGGCGACGTCGGGGGTCGGGTTTTTGATCGTCCTGGCGGGCGTCCCCGTGTATCTTATCTGGTCCCGGGTCTCGGCGTCGCGGCCTCGGTCTTGACCGGGCGGAGTGGACGCCCGGTCGCACCTCCTCTCAACGTTCGAGCGGACACCATGACGAAGCTCTCCCGAATCGCGGCTACGGCCGTCGGCCTCGCCCTGCTCTCATCCGCGACCCGCCCCGCGCGGGCCGGGCTCGACGAGTACGTCAAGAAAGACGACCCCGGTTACAACTGGGCCGTGACGAAGACCGAGCCCTCGGACGTCGGCACGGTCTACCATATCAAGCTCACCTCGCAGGTCTGGCAGGGCATCCCCTGGGTCCACCAGCTCCGGGTCTACGAACCCGCCGAGGTCACCTACCGCGACGCCGTCCTGCTGTTCATCACCGGGGGGAGCCACACGAGCAAGCCCAAGCCCGAAGACGCCGCGATGGGGTTCGGCCTGGCCAAGCTCACCGGCGCGCGGGTCGCCGTCCTGCCCCAGGTCCCCAACCAGCCGCTCCTGGGCGATAAGACCGAAGACACGCTGATCGCCGAGACGTTCGTCCGCTACCTGGAGACGAAGGACGAGAACTGGCCCCTGCTCTTCCCGATGGTCAAGAGCGCCGTGAAGGCGATGGACACCGTCCAGGCGTGGGCCAAGGAGGCGGGCAAGCCGGCGGCGACCCGGTTCGTGGTCACCGGCGCCTCGAAGCGGGGCTGGACGACCTGGCTGACCGGGGCGTTCGACCCCCGCGTCGTCGCCATCGCGCCGATGGTCATCGACACCCTGAACATGAAGGCCCAGAAGGCCCACTCGCTGGAAGTCTGGGGCAAGTTCAGCGAACAGATCGACGACTACACCAGCCGCGGCCTCACCGACCGGTTCGACGAGCCCGACGGCAAGAAGCTCTGGATGATGGTCGACCCCTACACCTACCGGAACCGCCTGACCATCCCGAAGCTGCTGATCAACGGCCTCAACGACCGCTACTGGACGCTCGACGCGCTGAACATCTACTGGGACGACCTGAAGGGGCCGAAGTCGGTCGTCTACCTGCCCAACGCCGGCCACAACATGGCGGTGAACCGGCACTACGCCTTGAACGGGATCGGCGCGTTCTTCCGCCACAACGTGTCCGGGCGCCCCTGGCCCCAACTGAAGTGGGAGCACGGCGACGGCGAGGACGGCACGCTGCGGCTCTCCGTCACGTCCAACCCCACCCCCAAGTCGGCCAAGCTCTGGGTCGCCCGGTCCGACTCGCGCGACTTCCGCGACTCGACCTGGGAGGCGACCGCGATGACCGTCGCCGGCGACGTCGCCAAGGGGGAGGTCGCCCGGCCGGCCAAGGGCTATATCGCGCTGGTGGGCGATGTCGAGTATGATGTGGACGGCATTCCGTACCACCTTTCCACCCAGGTCCGGCAGACCGGGGCGAAGGGGGAGAAGTGAACGACGGGGCGTAGCCGGGACGGTGTGTCGGCGGTTGTTCGTTCAAGAGCATTCGCCGTGACCGTCCCGGCGGGGCGTCTGGGATCGAGGGCGGCCGTGGAGGGTTCCTCCCCCGGGGGCGGAGCGTTCCGCGGCCGTCGAGGCGTACCGGCGGCCGGCCGGTGAGGTTGCGACGGAGAAACGAGTCCCCCCGTGCGGGCCGCGCCCCGCACCCCCGGCGTCCCCCGGCGCCGCACCCGGGGGCGACGCCGACAGGGCCGAGAAGGGTCGAAAGGGTCCGATGATCGTCAGTTGGAACTGGCTCTCACAGTACGTCCGGCTGGAAATGCCGGTCGAGGTCCTCACCGAACGGCTCGCACTCACGGGCCTGAACCACGAGTCGACGGAGGAGGTCGGGGGCGACCTCGCGATCGACCTCGAAGTGACGAGCAACCGGCCCGACTGCCTCGGCCACGTCGGCGTCGCCCGCGAGATCAGCGTCCTTTTTGACCTGCCGCTGCGCGTCCCCGACCCGAGGCCGCCGGTCTCCGGCGAGCCGGTCGAGGCCCTCACGGCCGTCGCCGTCGAGGAGCCCGGGCTCTGCCCGCGGTTCACCGCCCGGGTGGTCTCGGGCGTGACCGTCAAGGAGAGCCCCTGGTGGCTCCGCAAGCGGCTGGAGACCCTGGGCGTCCGTCCGATCAGCAACGTCGTCGACGTGACGAACTACGTGATGTTCGAGTGCGGCCAGCCGCTCCACGCCTACGACCTCGACCGCCTCTCCGGCCGCCGCCTGGTCGTCCGCCGCGCCCGACCGAAAGAGACCCTGACGGCGATCAACAACAAGGCGTACGAACTCGCCCCCGAGATGCTCGTGATCGCCGACGCCGAGCGGCCCGTCGGCCTGGCCGGGGTGATGGGGGGGCTCGACACCGAGATCGGCCCGGCGACGAAGAACGTCCTCATCGAAGCGGCCCAGTTCGACCCGATGTCGGTGCGGAAGACGTCGCGGGCGCTCGGGCTGTTCAGCCCGTCCAGCTACCGGTTCGAACGCCCGCTCGACCCCGAAGGGACCGAGTGGGCCAGCCGCCGCTGCGCCGAGCTGATCCTGGAGACGGCCGGCGGCACGCTCCACCCGGGCGTGATCGACGTCGGCACCCCCCGCCCCGTCCGGCCCGCGATCACCCTCCGGCTCGACCAGATCCCGCGGGTCCTCGGGATCGACATCGACCGGCCGACGGTCGAACGCATTTTGACCGCGCTCGGGCTCGCCGTGGAGTCCGCGACCGCCGCCTCGATCACCGCCGCCGCGCCGACCTGGCGGAGCGACCTGGAGCGGGAGATCGACCTGATCGAAGAGGTCGCCCGGGTCCACGGCTACGAGCACATCCCCGAAGACCGGGCCGTCCCGCTGACGAGCGCCCCGCGGGGCCGGCGCGAACGGGTCGAGGGCTTAATCCGCGGAGCCTTGACGGGCTGCGGGTTCGACGAGGCTGTGACGTTCAGCCTGGTCTCCGACGCCCTGGCCGAGCCCTTCCGCCCCGGCGCGGCGGACGCCCCCGTGCGGGTCGAACACTCCAGCCGCAAGCGCGAGGGGGCGCTCCGGCAGTCGCTCGTGCCGAGCCTCCTTTCGGTGCGCCGCCACAACGAGGCCCACGGCGACCCGAACGCCGAACTGTTCGAGATCGCCGACGTCTACCTCCCCCGGCCCGGCCACGACCTCCCCGACCAACCGGCCCGCCTCGCGCTCGTCAGCGGGCGCGACTTCTTCGGGCTCAAGGGGGTGATCGAATCCCTCCTCACGCGGCTCCACGCGAACGGGGGGCTCGAAGCCCGGCCGGCGGACGTCCCCTGGCTCACGCCCGGACGTGCGGCCGAACTGCTCCTCGGAGGCGACCACCTCGGCTACCTCGGCGAAGTCGCCCGGCCGAGGCTCGACGCCCTCGAACTCCGCGGCGCGTGTACGGCCGCCGAACTCGACCTGGGCGTGCTCATCGCGCGGGCCGTCCTCGTCCCCCAGCACCACACGCTCCCCCCCTTCCCGGCCGTGGAGCGCGACCTGTCGCTGGTCGTCGACCGCGCGCTCCCCTGGGCCGAGTTGTCGACGGCTGTCGCCCAGGCCGCGGGGCCGAACCTCGAAGGGGTCGATTTCCTCGACACCTTCGCCGGCGGCAACCTCCCCGACGGCCGGCACAGCGTCCACTTCGGCCTGCGGTTCCGCCACCCCGAGCGGACGCTCACCGGCGAGGAGGTGGACCGCTCCCTCCGCGCCGTCGTCGACGCCTGCGCCGCCCGCTTCGAGGCCGCGCTCCGCTGAGGAAACCTCATGTCTGAATTCGACTATCGGTGGGAGAACTGGGCGGGCGACTTCGCGGAATCGTTCGCCGCGACGTCGCTCGACCCGTCGGTGCGCGACCACGTTCCCGAGGTCCTTGCCCATTTCGGCGCATCGGTCCGCCGGATCGACCGGGAATTCCCGGACGCGGTGAGCCCGGGCACGTTCGCGTCCGTGCTCACCGACGCGCTCCCGCGCCTGACCTTGCCCGAAGCCGCGCGCCCGCACGCCCCGGAGGTGGTCGCCCGGTTCTTCGAGTACCTCCGCGAGACCGGTCGGCTCGGCGAGGGGGACGACTGGGCCGCCCAGATCCGGGTGATCGCCCGTTCTTACGGCGAACGCCTGAAGACCGGCGGTGGCGTGAAGGGGGTGACGATCCGGAAACCGGCCGGCGTCTCCCCGGTCGGCCGGAACGACCCGTGCCCCTGCGGCTCGGGGAAGAAGTACAAGAAGTGCTGCATGGGCGCCGCCTGAGCCGCGGAGCCGGCGCGGCGTCATTGCCGGTAACGACAACGCGGCGGGGCCGCCCTTCCACTCGGGAGGGGCGGCCCCGCCGCGTTCAACGCTTAGCGCCGTTGAAGGGCCCCGCTATACGGTTGGTCCGCCGATCATGCTCCGGCCGACCACCAGGGCGACCACGAACATGACGAGGAAGACGAGCGCGAGGAACTTGGCGATGTCGGCCGAGGTGTCGGCGAGGCCGTAGAACCCCAGGGCCCCGGCGATCAAGGCGATGATTGCGAACGCGATTGCCCAACGAAGCATGGGAAAAAACCCCCTGTCAAGGAGAATAAAGGTTCGAGAGTTGTTCGATCCGTCGGCCCCCGGGGGGGCCGTTTCGGGCCGCCCCGGGGCGGGTTTCTTTCAAGGCCCGGCCGCGCGTATTAGCGCGAGCGGATCGCCAGCCCGAAGACGACCCCGACCACCAGGCCGACGCCGAACGCGGCGGCGACCGACTGGCCCGGGTTGTGGCGGACGATGTCTTGCGCCGAGTCGAGACGCTCGCGGGCCTGGTCGGCGAACTCGCCGTATTGGGCGCGGGCTTGCTCGGCGAAGTGGCCGTACTGGTCGCGGAGCCGGTCGCCGGCCTGCTGGGCGAAGTTGCCGACGGCCTCGGCCGCCGAACTGACCGCCGACCCGCCGCGCGAGGTCAACTCGCCCAGGAACTTCTCGATCGCCTCGCGGCCCTCGCCGGTCTTCTGCTGGATCCGGCCGACGAGCTGGTCGATGTTACCGCCGTGGATCTGAAGGTCGTCGTCGGTGAGTTGGCCCCACTTCTCCTTCACGCGGCCGCGGAGGTTGTTCCACTGGCCCTGGATCTCCTGAGCATTGATCGCCATCGGTGTCGCTCTCCATGTTTCCGCCGTCCCGCCGGCCCAGGCACCGTGCCGGACCGCCCGCTGTTGGATCCCGTTTAGAGCAACCGTAGTGCCAATCCGTTGGTCCGCCTCATGTCTTTATTTCATGTGCCAAAAAAGAGCCCCCCGGGGGCCGGGGGGCTTTCGCGGCTTTCGGTCATTTGGCGGGCGTAGTCGTATCCGGATGATCTTTGGATGCGTCGCCGGTCGTCTTGACTTTCTCGGTGACCGTCCGCGTATCTGTACAGAAGGGGGTCGATACGGTTTCTTTGTGCTCGACCTTCGATTCTTCGCCACATCCAACCAGCCCGAAACCCGACACGGCACCCAGGAGCAGGGCGGGAGCGAGGAAGCGCTTCATCGTCATGACCTTCCGCAAAGTGTGGCCGCGTCCGACCCGCCCGACGCCGGGCGGGAAACAGCCGCGAGGACGGGGGCTCAAGGACGCAAGCCCCGTGCCGTACCCCGCCAGTCCGCCCGACGAGCCCCTCCGGGGCCCCGACCGCGCAGCCGAGGTCACCGCGCCGCGTAGGAGGGTTCCCGCTTTCCAGGGCGGCACCGGCATGTCCCTTGCACCACTACCACCCCGTCAACCCCTTGTTTCGCCGGACGGGCCGGACCGGCCGCCGGCAGTCCGAACCTTCGACATATAAGGAGCCGCGACGATGGCGACGGGAAACCAAGGCCAAGGGCGTCGGAACGAGAAGGGGCAAGAGCGCCACAACGGGGGGGCCGAGCACCAGTCACAGGGCGCCATGCGGAACGTCCAGGAGGGGGCCGAACACGCGGCGAACCGCCTCCGTGAGGGCTTCGAAACGGGGCGCGACGAGTTCGCCCGCCGGTACCGGCGCGCCGAAGGCGTCGTCGCGCGGAACCCGACCTCCTCGGTACTGATGGGCTTCGGGCTCGGCTTCGGGCTCGGCTTCGCGCTCACCGTCCTCCTGACCCGCGAGGAGGAGTCGTGGGCCGACCGCTACATGCCCGACTCCCTCCGCAACCTCCCCGACTCGCTCCAGCGGATGAGGAAGCGCATGCCCAACAGCATGCAGGAGATGGGTATCGCCGACTCGTTTCAGCACCTGACCGAGTCGATCCGCGACCTCCCCTCGGCCATCGCCAAGATGGTCCCCGGCCGCTGAGGCCGTCCGCACCCTTACGGGAACGACCGACGCCCGGACCGCGCCCCCTCCCCGGCGCGTGGTCCGGGCGTTTCTCGTCGTCCTCGACACCCGCCCCCCTTTCCCTGATACTTGATCCCGGCGAACGAATCCCCAATGAGGGGGCGTTCGATCGGTCGGCGTGACGAGAGGCCAACGCGGTGATCCGGAACTGGCGGTCGTGGGTTCTCCTGGTTCTGTTCGTCGGCCCGATCCTGGCTTACATCGCCTTCGGCGCGGTCTGGCTCTACCAGAGGGGCTGGCTCCTGATCGCCGGCCTGGCCTGGTTCGCGGCGGGGATCGCCTTCGCCTACCTCGCGGCGCGCTGGACGCGGTCGCGCAAGGAGCTCCTGCCGCCGATCGACTGGGACGCGCCCCGGACGTTCGCCAAGGTCGACCGCGACGCCTGGGCGCTCGTCGAGGCCGAATCCGAGCGGGCCGACACGGTCGCCCTTGAGACCCTGAGCGAGTTCGACATCTACATCGAAACCGGCCGTCGACTCGCCAAGACGCTCGCCGACCATTACCACCCCCTCTCGACCGACCCGATCGAGAACGTCCCGATCGTCGACCTGCTGGCGGCCCTGGAACTGGCCTCCGAGGACCTCGCGCAGCTCTGCCGCCAGGTCCCCGGCGGCGACATGCTCACGCCGTCCCACTGGAAGAAGGCCGTGCAGGTGGCCGGCTACATCCAGCGGGCGAACGACATCTACTCGTACCTCCTGCCGATTTTCAGCCCGGTTTCCGGCCTGGTCCGGCTCGGGACCCAGCAGTGGATGGTCAAGCCGGCGTGGAAGACGATGCAGCAGAACCTGCTGCGTTGGTTTTTCCGCGCGTACGTGAACCGGCTCGGCTTCCACCTCATCGAGCTTTACAGCGGCCGGCTGACGATCGGCGCCGAACAGTACCGCCGGCTGACCCGCCGCGGCGGCCGGGCCGCGAAGGGGGTCGACGGCGAGGTCCCGCCGCTCCGGATCGCGGTGGTCGGGGCGCGCGGGTCGGGCAAGTCGCGCCTGATCGAGTTGGTGAACCAGGCGAGGGCGGGCGACACGAAACTCCTAGAGGCCCGGCTCGCCGGCGCGGGGATCGACGAGGCGGCGTTCGCGCATCTGAAGTCCGCGCAGTGGGTCGAAGTGCCCGGTTACACCGCCGACTCCGGGGGCGAGTCGGCCCGAGACCGGGCCACGCGGGCCGAAGCCGTCGAACAGGCGGTCGAGTCCGACATGCTGATCCTCGTCGTCGACGCCCGCCGCAACACGACCGTCGCCGACGCCGCGTTCGCCCAGGCGTGGGACCGCTGGTACCTGGAGCACCCCGCCGTCGAGTTCCCCCCCGCGCTGGCCGTCCTGACCGGGCTCGACTCCCCCGAACTCGGCGGCGACTGGAAACCCCCCTACAACTGGGAAACCGGCCAAGGCCCGCGCGAGACGGCCGCGCGGGCCCGGTTGAACGCCCTCCGCACCTGCCTGCCGGCCAGCTTTACCGAGGTCGTCCCGGTCGGCCTCCCCGAGAGCCTGCCGTTCGGCGTCGTCGAACGGCTGCTTCCGTCGCTGATCGCCCTTTTCCACCGCGCCGAGCGTTCCGCACTGATCCGCCATTTCCAAAGGGTCACGACGCGCTCGAAGGCCCGCCGGCTCATCTCCCAGGTCGGCGAACACGGCCGGTCCCTCTGGCAACACCTCCGCTCCGGCCGGAATCCGGCCGCAGGAAAGGGCTGACCCGGTCACGAGTCGGGATCGGCGGGCTGCCTCGCGCATTCGGCCGTCGTGAATGAGAAACGGTATGCTCGTTTCCGCGGTCGTACCCGTTCTTCGCCGGGTAAGTGCGGACTGAGGCCGGTTGGCATTGCGGTTGCGTCTTACCCTGGCGTCTCGGCGGGGTTACCGCCGGTTGGGGTCATTCCACGACGCGAAGTGGGGGGAGCCCGTGTCCACGGTCCCGAACGAAGTCGACGAGGTCCGGCGGCAGATGGCGCAGATCCGCCGGGAGCTGCACGAAGACGTCCGCGAGGTGGTCGCCACCGCGGAGGCGGCCGCCGACTGGCGCCGCTACCTGACGGCCTACCCCTGGCTCTCGGTCGGGACGGCGTTCGCCCTCGGCTACCTGATCGTCCCGAGGCGGCCCAAGCCGGTCGCGGGGACCGCCCTCCAGTCCGACCTGACGAAGGTCCGCGAGGCGGTCGAGACGACCCGGCAGGCGGTCGTCGAAGCCCCCAAGGAAAAGGGGGACGAGGCGAAGCGCAAGAAGAGCCTGGTCGGGGCCGCGCTCGGGATGGTCGCGCCCCTGGCGCTGCGGGCGGCGCAAGGGTACGCGCTGAAATACCTCGAACACTGGATCGCGCAGCAGCAGGCGGCCCACACCCACGTCGGTCCGGCCCCGGCTTCCCACGGTCCGGCCGCCGGCGGCCCCGGCCCCGGCCCGGGTCGCCCCGCCGGCCCGCGACCCGGGTTCGGACAAGGTTCCCACTGACCGGGGCGCACGTCTTGCCCGACTCAACCGTCTTTAGACACGTCCTTGAAAAGCCCACCCGTAACGGAGGTGACCCGCAATGATCGACCGATTTCAGCCCGCCGACATGGGCTACGCGGACCAAGCCGAGGAAATGAAGGCGCGGGCCCTTGAGTACGCCGAAATGGCCCGGGAGCGCTTCTCCGAAGGGAGTGAGTTCGTTAAGGATTACGTCACCAAACAACCCGCGCGGGCCCTCGGCATCGCGCTCGGACTGGGGGTCGCCCTCGGATGGCTGATCAAGCGTCGGTGAGGGGTGTCGGGTCTCCCGGGGCGGACCGGCTCGGCCCGGAGAGCCGCGCCGGCTCGAACGGCAGCGGGTCGAACGGGTCCGGCCCCGGCGTCGTCGGCAGCATCGCGGTGTTCGGCAACGACGTGGCGTCGTTGGTCGAACTCCAGGCGAAGCTCGCCGCGCTCGACGTGAAAGAGAGCACCGGGCGGGCGGTCGTGCCGGTCGCCCTGACCGCCACGGCCGGCGTCCTGGTTCTGGCCGGCGTGCCGGTCGCCCTGCTCGGCGTGGCCGACCTGCTCGCGCCGACCCTCGGGGTCTCGGCGGGGGTGGCCAAGCTGATCACCGCGGCGGTGACGTTCGTCGTCGCGGGCCTGATCGCCTCGGTTTCGGTCCGGTCGCTGGGCCGGAGCTTCGAGCCGCTCCGCCGGTCGCGGGAGGAACTTGTCCGCAACCTCGCGTGGCTCAAAACGGTCTTGCTGTACAGCGGCCGGCCTGCACCGAAGCGCGGGACCTGACCCCTCGGTCTGGCCGCACGCGGACGCCGTTTTGATATCGGGGCCGGGCGCCGATTCGACGCCCGGCCCCTGCCGTTTTCAGGTCGACTTGAACGGGTACTTGTCGATCTCGTACTGGCTGATCTTCCCCGAAACGCTCCGCCGGGAGAGCCCGCAGAGTTCGGCGCAGCGGCCGACGTTCCCCCGGCTCTTTTCCAGGGCCCGGAGGATGTACTGCTTCTCGATCTCCTCGGTCGCCTGCTTGAGGTAGTACGGCAGCGGGTGCTTCAGGTCGATCTCGAACCGGGGCCGCTCCTCGCTCGTCGAACCGGTGACGCGCGGGGGGAGCTTGTCGACGTTGATCGTCTCGCCGACGCTCGTCACCGCGGCCCGCTCGATGGCGTTCTCCAACTCGCGGACGTTCCCGGGCCACTTGTAGGCGAGGAGCCGCTCCATCGCCTCCGGCGAGAACTTCTTGGGCGCCTCGTTGGGCCGCGCGTACTTGTTGAGGAAGTGGGTGATCAGCAGCGGGATGTCTTCGGGGCGCTCGCGGAGCGGCGGGAGGTCGATCTTGATCACGTTGAGCCGGTAGAAGAGGTCTTCCCGGAACCGGCCCTCGCGGACCTCCTTCTCCAGGTTCTTGTTCGTCGCCGCGACGACCCGGACGTCGACCTCCAGGCTCTCGTGGCCGCCGACCCGCTCGAACCGCTTCTCCTGGAGCACCCGCAGCAGCTTGGCCTGCATGGCGGGCGAGACGTCGCCGATCTCGTCGAGGAAGATCGTCCCCTTGTCGGCCAACTCGAACCGCCCCTTGCGGCGCGACTCGGCGGAGGTGAACGCCCCGCGCTCGTGGCCGAACAACTCGCTCTCCAGGAGGTTCTCCGGCAGCGCCGCGCAGTTCACCGCCACGAGGTTGCCGTGGCGGTCCTCGCTCGAATAGTGGACGGCCTTGGCGATGAGCTCTTTACCCGTGCCGGTCTCCCCCTCGATGAGCACCGTGCTCTTCGTGCCCGCGATGTGGCGGACGAGTTCGAAGATGCTGTGCATCTTCGGGTTCCGGCTAATGATGTTGTTGAAGCTGTAGTTCTCTTTCAGTTGCTGACGGAGGTTTAAGACCTCGTCCTGCAGGGCGCGCTGGCGGAGGGCGCGGTCCATCACGAGCTTGAGGTTCGTCGGGTCGATCGGCTTGGTGAGGAAGTCGTACGCCCCCAACCGCATCGCCTCGACGACCCGGTCGATCGACCCGAAGGCGGTCGTCACGATGGTCGTGAGCAGGAGCCGCCGTACCGCGACCTCGCGGATCAGTTCCATACCCCCCATGCCGGGCATCCGAAGGTCGGTGATTAACACGCTGTAGTCGGCCGACCCGAGGGTCGTGAGCGCCTCCTGGGCGCTGGAAACCGTGTCGACGCTCAAGTCGTCGGTTTCGAGGAGCTTTCTCAGCTGTGTCGTCAGGTAAGGATCGTCGTCCACGACCAGAACCTTCCTGCGCATGCGATCAATCCCCCCAGGTTGTCGTGCCCCGGGCCACCCTTCGCCTACGACCGAAGAATCACGGGTGACCCCATTCTCGGCGTTGAGCAAATGCGGTTCCTTTGCGAACCTCTTTTCTCGGGTGCGACATTTCTATTGGAAGCAATGTCGGGCCGGCTATGCAATAAGGTGCCTTGGCGTTACGGCCTGTCGTCCGTTGGGCAACTGATAACCCGGGACGACGTCGGGCCATCGGATCGATCGCCCGTCCCGGGTATGCAAGTTGCTTGTGGTCTTTGGAGATTCTTCCGCAGGGTTCCGGATTCCGAGGAATCCACCCCCTTGGCGCCGGGGGCGTTCGTTCTATGGTTCTGGCGAGGTAACGACCATGATTGACGTTATGAGGTCCGACTTCCCTTCGGACATGGTTCGCGCAGCCGACTTCCCGCAGGCGGGAACGGTGGAACATATGGCCCAGGACGCGATGGACCGGCTCACGCATTACGCGAAAGAGAACCCGATGGCGTTCGGCCTCTGGGCGCTGGGGATCGGCTTTGTACTCGGGTGGAAGTTGAAGCCTTGGTAAACGTTGTGGTGAAATTGCGGGGCGACGATGACGACGGCGGTTCCGGGGCCCCGCCCCGGGGCCGCGGGGACGGATCGGGACGGGGATCGGTGGCCGTACGGGAAACCCTGGGTTGGAGTTCGCCAATGCCGTCGACGGTGGAGCCGGTCGTTCAAGGGGCTCGGATGGCCTTGACTCACGTGTTGCTTGTAGACGATGGGCCGGACGGCGAGGCCGCGTTCGCTTCGGTTCTTCCGACCGAGGGTTACCGGCTGACTCGGGTCGACACCGGCGCGGGGGCGGTCGAGGCGCTCGACCGGGTCCGCCCCCATGTCGTGATCGTGACCGACCGGCTCCTCGCGGCCCGTCCCGGGTCGGGGGGGCGGGGCGGCGACCTGCTCGCGAAGGCGTCGGCGTTGAAAGTTCCGGTCCTCGCGGTGGTTGACGACACGTCCGATCCGTCGGCCCTGGCCGAGCGGCTCGCCGGCGTCGACGACTGGGTGGCCCGGCGCGGCCTCGCGGCCGAGCTTCAGGTCCGCCTGACCCGGCTCCTCGCGGGCCGGGCCGGGGCCGGCTCCTCCGCGCCGCCGGCCGACGGCCAGTTCTTCGCGCTCGTCGTCCACGACCTGCGGACCCCACTGAACGTGATCGGCCTGTCCCTCCGGATGATCAGCCAGGCCGTCCCCAAGGGGGACGCCGACCTGGAGGAAGACCTCCGGTTCGTCGAGGAGAACTTCCGACAGATCGAGCGGATGCTCAGCCAGCTCAGCGACTATTACCGGCTGTTCGAAAATGACGGCGCCCCCGGCCCGATCGAGTTCAACCCGAAGCGCCTGATCGACGAGTTGTTGGAGTCGCGGGCGACGAAGTCGGGCGTGCGGTCGAGCCCTGTGCAGGTGGAGGCGGCCCCGGACTGCCCGGAGGAGGTCGCCCTCGACCCCGGCCGGGCGCGGACGGCGCTGACGTACGCCCTGGCGAACGCCAACGCGGCGGCGGCGGGCGCGCCGATCCGGCTCAGGCTCCGCGGCGGCCCCGACCGTTGGGTCACGGAGATCGTCCTCGACACCCCGCCACCGGCGTCGGTCCGTTCGTGCGAGCTCTCCCCGCTCGCGTTCGAGCGGCTTTGCGGGTCGGGGGCCGAGCGGAGGGGGATGGACCTGGCGATCGCCGCCAAGGTGACCGAAGGGTTCGGCGGCTCGGCCCGCCTGGTCGCCGAGCCGGGTAAGGGGACGACCGTCGTCCTCGACTGGCCCGCCCGGCTCTCCAACGGCTAACCCCCGCCCCGGAATCCGCCCCGCGGCATGCGGGTTGCCCTCAAGCCTTGACCGTCGGGACGTATTGACCCCAACGGTTTACGCGAAGAAGGCCAGGCACCCGATGGCGACCACAACCAACACCCTCCAGCGCGACTGGATCGCGACCGAGTTCTCCAAGGGCATCGACGCCGAACAGGCGTTGGTCGACGAGGCCCGGGCGCGGGCCCAGTCGCCCCCGGACCCGTCGCTTCAGGTCCTTTATAACGAAATCGCCGCGGCCGACGAGCGGCACCGGGCGGTCGTCGAAACGATCGCCACCCGCTACGGCCACACGCCCACGCGGAGCGTCGCCGGCGGCATCGGCGAGACGCTCGGGCGGCTCAAGGACAAGGTCGGCGAGATCGGCTCGACGCCCCTCCAGCGCGTCGGCGCCGACCTCGCCGCCAAGGCCAACGCGATCCACTGGTACACCGCCTGGACCCAGACCTTCCAGACGGTCGGCGACGCCGAGAGCGCCCGCGAGCTCGCCGCCGTCCTCGCCGAAGAGTCGTCCCACCGCGACGCCCTTCAGGAAGCCCTGAACCGGCTCGTGACCGCCGGCGCCACGGGCGAGGCCGCCCTCGCGTCGGGGTCGAACGCCTGAACGTGAGCCGGCGGGGCGGCCCTCCCCCGGCCGGGGGAGGGCCTCCCCACCGGGCGATTTAGTGATGCTCCCTGCCTAGCGGCGAATGGGCCGAGAGGCGTTCGCGCCCGCGGGCCGAGTCGTCGTGCCGCTCCTCGTCGTCCTGGTGCTCCATGACGGGCTTGACCGATTCGCCGTAGTCGGAGACGAGCACCCCGCCGAGCCAGGCGGTGTAAAGCATGAGGCCCCCCCCGGCGAGGCCGAACGCCCTCGCGAGGAAACCGGGGCGCCGTCCCCGCGCGTGGTCCCGCGCCCGCAAGATGTAGCTCGCGGCGAAGAGCGAGCCGACCAGCGCGTTGCCGAGCCCGTGCGAGGTGGCGACCTCGTGGCTGGGCTTGTCCTTATCAATGAACGAATAATCGCGCAGGCCGGTGACCACCGCGCCGGCCGCGCCGACGAGTCCGACGGCCATGCTCACCCGGGCGGCGGCGTCGAAACGGCGGTCGCCGGTCAATACGGCGAGGCCGTCGCTCACGTTGCTCACGGCCAAGGCGCCGATCGGTAACGAGACGATGGCCGTGTGGGGGCTGTGGCCGATCAGTTCCTCGGCCTTATCGATCAATCCGGTGACGGGGGCGATGGGGTCCATTGTGGGGTCTCCTGTCGCGCGTTCCGGCCGCGGGTGCGGGGGGAACGACCGTTGGTGTCATTTCGTCGCGGTCGAGGGGTTCGACTTGCCCGCGTCGGGCGCCGCCGCGCCGGCGCCCGAGGCCTCGCCCCCGGTGTTGGCGCTGGGGATTTGCAGGTCGGTGCGCTCGGCCGCCTTGTCGCTCTCGACGGCCGAGCCGGCGTTCGGGTTGGTGAAGCCGGCGCCCGGGGGCGACGACTCGCAACCGCCCGCCGCGAAGGCGAGGGCCAGGGTCAGGATGAGGCCGGGGGCCGAGATCGTCCGGGGTCGTTGGTCGTGGCGGCGCGTCTGCGGGTTCATGGGCGGGATCGCTCCCCTCGGCGGGCACCCCGCGGCCCGGCTCACGGCGAGCGGGGCGTTTCCCCAAGACCCGGGGTGCGCGTCCTCCGAAGGGTTACGACGCGAACGCCGTGCCGCCCTGCCGGCACGGGGGATGCATGGCCCCTTGCCCTATGACACCGAACGGGCCCCGGCCGCGCCGCGACGGCCGCGCCGGGGCCGTTCCGACCCCGAGAGGGAGGACACCGGCCCATGTTTCCCCCGCTCCGCCTCCGCGAGGCGTTGAGCCTGGGCGGGTTGAGCGTCCGCGAGCTGGCGGTCCGGACGTGGAAGAAGATCGAAGACAACGAGATCATGACCCGCGCCGCGGCCGTCGCCTTCTACGCCATGCTCGCACTGGTGCCGTTCCTGGCGCTGGTGCTCTTCTTGACCGCCCAGCTTTTGCCCGACATCACCGGCCTGACCGGGCGGACGACCGGCATCGGCAACCTCACGACCGAACAGTTCCGCGCGACCCTGCGCGCGTTCCTGCCGGCCGAAGGCTATACGGTGTTCGAGGACCAGCTCGCGCGGCTCCAGGTCCAAAGGCGGCCCCCCTTCGGGCTGCTCATCCTCAGCACGGGCGTGACCCTCTGGCTCGCCTCCAGCCTGTTCGTGGCCGTCATCGACGCCATGAACCGGATCTACGGCGTGGTGGAGACGCGATCCTTCCTGAAGATCCGGCTGACGGCGATCGTGATGACCTGCCTTGAGGCCCTGATCCTCGTCGGGGCGCTGCTGGCGATCGTCCTGGGCCCGATGATCATTCGGTGGGTCGGCTTGAGCGAGTCGGCGGCCGCGCTGGCCACCGTCACGCAATGGCTGATCGTCTCGGTCATGGTCCTGCTCAGCTTCGCGCTCAGCTTCTACGTCGGGCCCGACGCCGACCAGAAGTGGGAGTGGATCACCCCGGGAAGTCTCCTCGGTACGGCCCTCTTCCTCGTCGCCTGTATCGGGTTCCGGGTCTACGTGCAGAACTTCAGCAACTACGACAAGACGTACGGGTCGCTCGGCGGGGTGATGGTGCTCCTCTTCTGGTTCTGGCTCTCCAGCCTCGTGCTGCTCTCGTCGGCCCAGATGAACCTCGTGATCGAAGACGCCTCGCCCCTCGGCAAGAGCTACGGCCAGAAGGTCGACCGGAGCGAGGTCCCGGACCTGAAAGCGATCTCCCCGGAGTCGACGCGAAGCTCGTGAGCGCCCGCGCGCCGGGTCAACGGGAAAACACTTGCCCCGGATTTAACGCCGGTTTAACTTCGGGGCATGCTCGGCTTCACGGGACGACCTCAGCGGGCCTGTGACGGTTGGACCCGGCGCGAGGTGCTACGGGTCGGGGGGCTGTCGGCCCTCGGGCTCGGACTCCCGCCCCTGCTCGGGGCGTCTCCCGCCACGTCGGCGACCGCGGCCGGGTTCGGGCGGGCGCGGGCCTGCATCCTCGTCTATCTTTTCGGCGGCCCGAGCCAGATCGACACGTTCGACCCGAAGCCCGACGCCCCCGCCCAGTTCCGCGGCGAGTTCCGGCCGATCGCGACCGCCGTACCCGGTTTGTCGGTCTGCGAGCATTTGCCCCGCCTCGCCGCCTCGGCCGACAAATTCTGCCTGATCCGCGGCATGACGCACGAGCACCCCCGGCACGGCTGGGGGCTCTACTACATGCTCACCGGGCGGAAGCACAACCGGCCCGACCTCGACGCCCCGCCGACCCCCGACGATTTCCCCGGCCTCGGCGCGCTCGTCACCCGGCTCGCCCGCGGCACCCGGGGCGTCCCGACGGCCGTGACCCTTCCCCGCTGGAACCGGTTCAACGACCTCCCCAACGACTACGCCGGCGAGAAGGCCGGCGTCCTCGGCGGCGGCTTCAACCCCTGGCTCGTCACCTCCGGCGCGGGGGAGGACGCCACCGGCCCCCGGGTCCAACTGGAAGTCCCGCTCGACGCCCCTCCGGGTCGGCTCGCCGGCCGCGAACGGCTGCTCCGCGACCTCGACCGCCAGATCGCCGCATGGGGCGAGGCCGGACAGACGTTCGACACCCTGCACGCCCGCGCGTATTCGATGATCGCGTCGACCGCCGTCCGCCGGGCCTTCCGGCTCGACGAGGAGCCCGTCGTCGTCCGCGACCGCTACGGCACGCACCCGTTCGGCCGGGGGCTCCTGCTCGCCCGCCGGCTCGTCGAAGCCGGCACCCGGCTCGTCCAGGTGAACTGGCACGACGACAAGAGCGACGTGAAGTCCCCCTTCTGGGACACCCACAAGGATAACTTCGGCGCGCTCAAGAACCGCCTCCTGCCCCCCGTCGACCTCGGCCTCTCGGCCCTGTTGCACGACCTCTCGGCGCGCGGCCTGCTCGACGAAACGCTCGTCGT
>Ga0164243_10006922_pt1 | contig 17066 bp, 15 predicted proteins | sample OricompcompostOP_FD_108781 | JGI IMG/M metagenome (GOLD analysis project Ga0164243, IMG submission 108781) | Organic Plus compost microbial communities from Emeryville, California, USA - Original compost - Organic plus compost (OP) | ecosystem: Engineered > Solid waste > Mixed feedstock >... | reverse complement strand
TTCACCGCCAAGCACGACGGCGCCACCGCCGTCATCGAGTACGTGGGTCGGCGCGGCGCGCGGATCGTGCTCGTCGGCGAGGACGGTACGTGGGGCGACCAGCTCGCGCCCGCGACCGACGTCGCCCGGGCCGCGTGCCGGGAGGCCGGCGTCCCGGTCGAGAACGGCTGGGAGCGCGAACTGACCGAGAACATGCACGGCGACGCGGCGCTGTGGGAGTCGATGGGCCGTACCGCCCTCGCCCGCTGACGCGCCACCACCACCACCACCGGAAACGACTGAACGGCCGGCCGCCAAGCCCACATCGGGCGGCGGCCGGCCGTTCAGCGACGGGTCAGCGGCCGGGCCAGACGGGGCGCGGACGCTCGTCGTCGAGCGGGCGGGTGGACTCCCAGATGCGCCGCCAGCGGGCCGCGTCGGCCGGCTGGGCCACCGCGACGTCGGTACCGGGCCCGCTCGTCACCGGCTCCTCGCCGGCGGTGATCGCGGCCGGGGCGGCGATCGCGGCGGGGCCGGTCGGCGCGGACAGTTCCCCGGCGGCGGAGGCGCGCATCGCCTGGTACCAGCCGAGCTCCTCCTCGTTCCACAGCCGGGTGACCTCGGACATCATCCGGTAGCTGAAGTCGCGCACGCCCTCGCCGGCCTCGGCGCGCAGCGGCCGACCGTACCGGATGACGACCTTGGGGCGGCCGGGCCGGGGCCAGTTGCGACCCCGCGGCATCGCCCCGTACGTGCCGCGCAGCGCGATCGGCACGCACGGGATGCCCTTGGAGATGCACAGCGCCGCGGCACCCACCTTGAACGGGTTCATCCAGCCGTCCTGCGACCGGGTGCCCTCCGGGAACAGCAGCAGCGACCAGGCGTCGTCGACCAGCCGGCCGGCGAGGCCGCGGAGCCGGCGCGACCCGTACCGCTCCACCGGGAACGTGTTGAACACCAGCGCCGTGGTGAACGCCCGCCAGCGCGCGTCGAAGAAGTAGTCCGCCGCGGCGCCGACCGCCAGCCGGTCGGTGAACCGGCGGGGCAGCGAGCCCAGGATCATCGGGGTGTCCAGGTGGCTGGAGTGGTTGGCGATGAAGATCGCCGGCCCGCGCAGCCCGTCCAGGTACTCCCGGCCCTCGACGGTGACCCGGGTCTGGCTCCACGCCACCGGCTTCAGCACGCCGCGCTGGATGGCGGTACGCACGATGCCGGTGACCGGCGTGCGCGCCCACGCGGTGGGGAACTCCTTCGGCTCGTGGTCCTGCGCCCACTGCTCGGCCGAGCGCGGGGTACGGGACCGGCCGCGCCAGTCCCGCCCCCGAGACAGCAGCTTCGCCTCACTGATCAGACCCATGGCGCTACCTCACATCCGCGAGGGTGAGCGGCGGCATGTGCAGGTAGCTGATCTCCGGGCTGGAACCGACCGTGTGCTTCGCCATCTCCAGCGCGTCACCGAGCGTCGTGGCGGTACGGAACCCGAGCCGTGCGGCGGTCTTCCGGTCCGCGCCGACGAAGATCACGTCGCCCAGGTGGTCCATCGCGTGCGACGCCCAGTACCACATGTAGAACGGGTGCACGCCGTGGTACGCGTACGAGTTGCGGTACAGGTGGATGTACCACTCGTCGGTGGCGAACTGCTTCTCGTACTTGGCCTCCAGCTGCGCCGGATCCGTCGTCTCGGCCAGTACCTCTTCGAAGAAGTCGATGTAGCTGGGGTGGTGCACCGGGTGGAACTCGTTCGGCATCGGGTGGTAGAAGATCCCGACGCCGCCCTGCCGCACGATCGGCTTGTTCAGGTACATGTTGAACTGGTAGCCGAGGCCCATCGACGTCACCAGGATCGGGTTCATGATCGAGTTGACGTTGTACGGGCAGATGAACGGCACGCCGAAGATCCCGACGTCGGCCTGCCCGTTCACCTCGACGCGCTGCTGCTCGTGCACCTTGGCCATGGTCAGCGGGTGCACCTCGGTGGGCACGCCGGCGTTCACCCCGGTGACCTTGTAGGGCGCGTACTGGCCCTGCCAGATCTTGCGCCGCATCTTCGGCGGCAGCATGTCGTTGCCGCGCTTGACCGCCAGGTACGACGCCTGGTCGCGCAGGTTCCACTCCCACTCGCGCTTGTTCAGGAACCCCATCGCGGACGGGAACGACTCGCTGTTGACGGTCGTCTCGATGGTGAACACCTTGACGTGCCCGCCGAGCAGGTCGGCCATCCGGTTGTACGAGTGGTGCATCGCCGAGTTCGGCGGGTCGTTGAACGAGCGCGAATGCTTCAGCACGTGCGAGTTGTGGTGGTGACGCAGGCTGTTGTAGCTGGCCAGCCCCACCGACACCGACTTCGGACCGCCCGACATCGGGGTCAGGTTGATGTTGACGTAGATCAACAGGTCGGACTCCATCGCCCGCTTGTTGAGCTCCACGTCCTCGCCGTGGTCGGTCTTGCCGAGGTGGACCAGGTTCGCCCGGTCCTCGGCGTCGTGGTTGCGCAGGTGCTCGGGGAAGAACGCACGGAACACCCGCTCGCCGACGGCACGCTTCAGCTCGCTCGGCGTCATCCGGCGGTGCAGCGCGTTCGCCGCGACCAGCTCGACGTCGTCGACCCCCTTACGGGCGGCGAGCTCCAGCACGTGCTCCAGGATCCGCTGCCGGATGTCCGGCGTCTGCATCTGCGGCAGCGGCAGCGAGATGTCGTCGAACGCGATCGTCAGCTTCATGCCCGGCTTCAGCAGCTCCGGCAGCGGCTCCATGCCGTGCGGGTGCAGCAGCGCGTGCCGGATCGCGGCGTTCACGTCGCGGATCCCCGGCAGCGGGTCGGGGCCGTAGATCACCTTGCTGCCCAGCGGCAGATTCTCCAGCCGGAACCCCTCGCCCTGGTGGATCAGCAGCGGTGGGGTCCGCTCGTCGACCTCAAGTACGAACCCTGGCCTGCTCACGACGCCGCCTCCCGTTGCCTACCAACAAATGTCGTGTCCATCGCGTACCTCACTGCTGCGCCGGTGCGAAGGCGACCTTGACGGTGCCGAGCCGGCCGGCCGCGTACGCGTGCCCGATCGCGTCCCGCCAGCGGCTCAGCGAGTACACCGCGTCCACGTACCCGTCCAGCGGCGCGGCGCCGGCGAGCGCGATCGCCTCGGCGAAGTCACCGGCCCGGCCGTCGGCGCGGCCACGCTCCTCGGCGGCGTTCGGTACGTCGTCGGTCACCTCACCGGGGCCGCCGTGGTCGGAGGCGTACGCGCCGACCAGGTGCAGCTCCCGGTACCACAGCGGGGTCAGGTCGACGCCGCTCGCCGGCATGCCGGAGGCGACGACGGTACCGCCGGCGCGCACCATCCGCAGCGCGGAGGTCAGGCCGCCGGCGCCGCCGGTGCACTCGAACGCGATGTCCGCGCCGCCGAGCAGGAAGTCCTCACCCATCTCCGGGTGCTGCAGCGAGCCGCCGGTGGCGCGGCGCAGCGCGCGCGGCGCCCGCTTCGGCTCGAACACCTCGGTCGCGCCCAGCTGCATCGCCCGTTCCCGCTGGTGGCGGTGCTTGGCGACGACGTAGATCGGGCCCGCCTGGGTGAACTCGCGCAGCGCCAGCAGGGTGAACAGCCCGACCGTACCGGCACCGATCAGCAGCACCGAGGCGCCGGCCGGGACGTGCACCCGGCGTACCGAGTGGACCGCGCAGGCGATCGGCTCGACCAGCACGGCGCGCTCGTTGGACAGCTCGTCGGGTACCGGATGCAGCTGGCTCGCGTGCGCCACGAACTGCCGGCTCCAGCCGCCGCCGGTGTCGCCGCAGAACCCGGTCTGCAGGCCGGACGAGACGGCTCCGCCGGTGATCCGGTCGCACCGGGACTCGCGGCCGGTGGCACACCACACGCACGGCTCGACACCGCGCGGCCGGCAGGACAGTACCGGATCCATCACCACCCGGCTGCCCTTCGGCAGGCCGGGCAGCTCGTCCATGGTCTCCGCGACGACCTCGTGCCCGGGCACGAACGGCGTCGAGATCATCGGCGACAGGTACGGGGAGCTGGATCCGGACAGCAGCCCCAGATCCGAGCCGCAGATGCCGGACAGCAGCGGCTTGAGCCGGGTCCAGTCGTCGCCGGGCCGGCGCGGCTCGGACTTGTTGGTCAGCCGCAGCGGCGCCATGTTCCCGACGACCAGCCCCGCCATCCGGCCGCCGAGCCTCGTCCCGGTCGCGGTCCGGGTGGCCAGGTAGCGGGCGGGGGAGCGGTGGTACTCCAGGGCCAGGATCACCGGGTCACCTCCGTCCCGGATCCGGCCGGCAGCGCCGGCGTGACCTCCGCCCGGCCCCAGCTGCCCGCGAGCAGGCTGTCCCGGCTGCCGTCCATCAGCGCCTCCACCGGGCCACGGGTGTGCTTGCCCCACTCCCGGATCGTCCACTTCTTCCGCTTCGCATGCCGGTACAGCTTCGGGTCCGGGTTGACCGCGTTCGGGTTGCCGACCGCCTCCAGCAGCGGCCGGTCGGAGAAGCTGTCGCCGTACGCGTACGACTTGGCCAGGTCGAACCCGCCGAGCCGGGCGTACCGGCGCAGGAACGCCGCGCGCGCCTCACCCACCAGCGGCGGACCGTCCAGGTACCCGGTGAACCTGCCGTCCACCACGTGCAGCCGGCTCGCCACGATCTCGTCGAACAGCGTGTTCAGCGGCTCGACCAGGATGTCGATGGCGCCGGTGATCAGCAGGGTGCGGTGGCCGGCGGCCTTGTGCTTGCGTACCTGCCGGACCGCCTCCGGCAGCGTCCGCGCGAGCAGCGTGTCGCCGAGCCGGTCGGTCACCACCCGGCGCAGCGCGTCGGCGTCGGCGCCCTCGTACCGGCGGAGGAAGGTGCGCACGAAGTCGCCCCGGTCCCGCCGCTCGGCCCGCAGGTACTTCGGCATCGCGGTGGCGAGGTCGGCCAGCTCGGCGGCCCAGCCGGACTTCGGCTTGCCGGCCAGCCGCGCCCACAGGTACGCCTCGATCATGTTGGAGGCGATGACCGTGCCTTCCAGGTCGAACACGGCGACCGCATCGGTGCGCTCGGGCAGCGTCTCGCGCTTCGCGACGGTACGCGACCGGGGCCGGGACCCGACCGCGCGCATCGCCGCGGTCACCGCCGGGTAGTGCACGTCCATCAGGTAGTACGGCCAGTCGATGGCGCGCGGATCGAACCCGTCGGAGTCGCGCTCGTCGGCCGGCAGCGCCTCGTGCAGCGCGAGCAGCCGGTCGTCGGTGTAGATCACCTCGGCCTCGGTGTACACCCCGTACAGGTCCGAGTACCGGCGCAGGAACTCCAGCTCGCGCTGCTTGCGGTGGACCTTCGTCATCCAGTCCCGGGTACGCGGCGAGGCCGGCAGCCGCAGCAGCGCCTGCTCGGCGAACCCGGTGGCGCGCTCACCGGTACGCAGCAGCCGCTCCACCGCCTGCGAGCCGGGGAACGTCCACAGCGGCACCTTGATCTCACCGCGCCCGCCGTCGGGCATCGGGTGCGCCTCGAAGTACTCCCGGATCGTCCGGTACATCTCCCGGATCGGCAGCGGGTTGGAGTGGCCGGAGCCGACGTGGAAGTACTGCGGCTGACCCGGCTCGGTCGGCGCCGCCGCGGCCGCCAGCGTCGCGTTGACCACCAGGTCGACCGGGATCACGTCGAGCACCCCGTCCGGCAGGCCGGGGAACTCCTGCAGCACGCCCCGCCCGTACGCCAGGATGATCGGGTCGGCCATCTTGAAGCCGTCGATCCACCCTGGGTACGGGTGCTTCAGCGCGCTCTCCACGATCGCCGGCCGTACCACGGTGAGCCGGTGCCCGGCACCCGCCCACATCTGCTCGGCCGCGCGCTCGCCCAGCGCCTTGGTGAACGTGTACACGTCCGGCCAGCCGAGGCTCTGCGCGCGCAGCCGCCCGTAGTCGACGAGCCGCTTCGCCACCCACTCCTTGCGGGCGTCCTCGGCGGCGAGCGCGGCGGACTGCGGCCCCGCCTTGCCGTGCTCCTCGCGCGCCTCGGCGAGCGCCTTGCGCAGCGCCTCCGGCCGGCGCGAGTCGCGTTCCACCTCGTCCCGCGCGGCGAGCGCGGAGGCCAGCTCGGTCTGCCAGTCGACGGTGTGGTCCAGCGACGCCTCCGGCACGACACCCTTGCGGGCGCCCGCCACGTACGCGGTGGAGATGTGCACGACGTGCGGACTGGTGCCGGTGGCGGCGATCGCCTGGTACAGGTTGACCACGCCGGACACGTTGGTCCGGAACGCCTCGTCGATCGGCGGGTCGAACGACACCGTCGACGCGCAGTGGATCACCACGTCCAGGTCGTCCGGCAGCGTGGGCGGGTCGCCGCCCAGGTCACCCTCCACCACGTCGACGCGCTCGGCCGCGATCCGCGCCGCCTCGTCCTCGCCGACCCGGTCCCGCCAGGTACCGAAGACCGGCTTGCGCAGCATGCTGTCCAGCCGCTGCCGGGCCGAGGTCGACCCGCGCGGGCGGATCAGTACCGACACGCGGGTGTCCGGGTAGGCGGACAGCAGCTTTTCCAGGGTGGCCTGGCCGAGGAAGCCGGTCGCCCCGGTCAGCAGCACGTGCGCGCCGGCCAACCGGCGTGCTGTCCCGCCCGTACCGACGTGCTCGCCGCTGTGGTCGTCCACCACCTGCGTCCTCCCCGGCAGATCGATGCGCCTCGCCGCGTGTCCCCACCGTCGGGTACTCGCCGGCCACGACACGGTATACGCTGCCCCGCCCGGGTTCCATGCCGGGTGAGGGGGCCCCGATCCGTACCGCGACGGGCCGATGACCTGCGGTGTCTGTGTTGTGTTGGCTCAGGCCGGTACGGACCGGTCGGTGCGCACCGGTACCGCCTCCGGTACCGCCGGGGCCGGCACCGGGCCGCGGTCGCGGGTGGCGAACAGCAGCCCCAGCACCGCGAGCCACACCGCCGCCGCGCCGGCCATGTGCAGCCCGACGAGCAGCACCGGCAGATGGGTGAAGTACTGGACGAACCCGATGACGCCCTGCGCCAGCTCGACCGCCACCAGCGTCGCGGCGGCCCGGCGGACCCGGCGGGGCGCGCCGGTGGCCCGGAACGCGAACCAGGCGGCGACGCTCGCGCCCACCAGCAGCATGACCGCGTCGGCGTGCAGCTGCGCGATCATGCCCGGATCCAGGCCGGTACGGCGGGCGTGCTGGTCGCCGGCGTGCGGGCCGGAACCGGTGACGACAGTACCGATGGCGAGCACCAGCGCGGTCAGCACGGTGAGCAGGACGGTCAGTGCCCGCAGCGGTGGCCGGACCAGCCGCTGCGCCGGCTGGTCGCCCTCCCGGCAGCGCTGCCACAGCCAGTACGCGACCGCGATGATCAGCACGGTGAACAGGAAGTGCGCGGCGACCGCGTACGGGTTGAGTTCGGTCAGCACGGTCACGCCGCCGACCACGGCCTGGGCCGGGATGGTGGCGCCGGACAGCACCGACAGCCAGATCACCGAACGCCGCCGGGGCGCCGCGACCAGTGCCGCAAGGAACGTCAACACGACGGCCGCGACCAGCACGAACGTCAGCAGCCGGTTGCCGAACTCGATGTAGCCGTGTATCCCGTACGCCGAGGTGTTGTGGTACGACGCGTCGGTACATTTCGGCCAGGTGGGGCAACCGAGGCCGGAACCGGTCAGCCGGACCGCGCCGCCGGTGACCACCAGAACCACGTTGGCCACCAGGGTCGCGAGCGCCAGTCGCCGTACCGTCGCGGCCGAGACCCGCAGCCGTTCCCGTCTCACCCGGTCATCGTATGCGCGCGCGTTCTACACGATGTAGACGGGGGTCGTGCCGGATTGAGGTAAGGCTCGGCTTCGTGTCTTGTTTCACCGCCACCCCTGTTTGCGCCGGTCCACCGAAATACGTCACACTGATGTTGTGAAAAACGCGGCCAGCACGACCCCGCAGGTGGGGGCGTACGCGGGCGGTGCGGTTCAGGGCCGGCCCGCCGACGCCGGCACCCGGGACGGCCGTACCCGGGACGCGGTGACCCGGCTGCTGCTGGAGCGCGGTGCGCTCACCGCCGCCGAGCTCGGCGCGGAGCTGGGGGTCAGCCCGGCCGCCATCCGCCGGCACCTGGACGCGATGCTCGCCGACGGCCTGGTCGCCGACCGGGACCGGGTGATTCGCGGGCGGCGTCGCCGGGGCCGGCCGGCACGCGAGTTCGTGCTGACCGACTCGGGTCGGGGCAGCTGCGGCCCGCACACGTACGACGACCTGGCCGCCGCGGCGCTGCGCTGGATCTACCGGTCCGGCGGGGCGGACGCGGTCTCGGCGTTCGTGGCCGAGCAGGTCGCCGCGCTGGAGGAGAGCTGCCGGGCCGCGATGGAGGACGCCGGCGACGACCCGCTCGCCCGGGCGAACGCGCTCGCCGACGCGCTGTCCGGGGAGGGGTACGCGGCCAGTGCCTCGGCCCTGGCCGCCGGCGGCCAGCTGTGCCAGCACCACTGCCCGGTCGCGCACGTGGCGGCCGAGTTCCCGCAGCTGTGCGAGGCGGAGACGCAGGTGATCAGCCGCCTCGTCGGTACGCACGTGCAGCGGCTGGCCACGATCGCCAACGGCGACGGCGTCTGTACGACCTACATTCCCGATCCGCGGCGGGCACGAACGCTCGCGGACGGCGTACCACCGGACCGTCCCGACGGCCCGGCCGAGAAGACCAGTGATGATCCGAATCCGGTGAGGATGCGATGACGGCAGAGACGACCAACGAGCAGGTGCTGGACCCGATGGCGGCGCAGGCCGAGGAGCTGGAGCGGATCGGCCGCTACCAGTACGGGTGGGCCGACCCGGACGTGGCCGGCGCCGCGGCGAAGCGTGGCCTGTCCGAGGCCGTGGTCCGCGACATCTCGGCCAAGAAGGACGAGCCGGAGTGGATGCTCAAGCGCCGGCTCAAGGGGCTGAAGCTGTTCGACCGCAAGCCGATGCCCAACTGGGGCGCCGACCTGTCCGACATCGACTTCGACAACATCAAGTACTTCGTCCGGTCCACCGAGAAGCAGGCGACCACCTGGGACGAGCTGCCGTCGGACATCAAGAACACGTACGACAAGCTGGGCATCCCGGAGGCGGAGAAGCAGCGGCTGATCGCCGGCGTTGCCGCGCAGTACGAGTCGGAGGTCGTCTACCACAAGATCCGGGACGACCTGGAGCAGCAGGGCGTCATCTTCCTGGACACCGACACCGGCCTGCGGGAGCACCCGGAGATCTTCGAGGAGTACTTCGGCACGGTCATCCCGGCCGGTGACAACAAGTTCGCCGCGCTGAACACCGCGGTGTGGTCCGGCGGCTCGTTCATCTACGTGCCGAAGGGCGTGCACGTGGAGATCCCGCTGCAGGCGTACTTCCGGATCAACACCGAGAACATGGGGCAGTTCGAGCGGACGTTGATCATCGTCGACGAGGACGCCTACGTGCACTACGTCGAGGGCTGCACGGCGCCGATCTACCAGTCCGACTCGCTGCACTCGGCGGTCGTGGAGATCGTGGTGAAGAAGGGCGCCCGCTGCCGCTACACCACCATCCAGAACTGGTCGACCAACGTGTACAACCTGGTCACCAAGCGCGCCACCTGCGAAGAAGGCGGCACGATGGAGTGGATCGACGGCAACCTCGGCTCCAAGGTGACCATGAAGTACCCGTCGGTGTACCTGCTCGGCGAGCACGCCAAGGGTGAGGTGCTGTCGGTCGCGATGGCCGGCGAGGGCCAGCACCAGGACGCCGGCGCGAAGATGGTGCACCAGGCGCCGAACACGTCCTCGACGATCATCTCCAAGTCGATCGCGCGCGGCGGCGGCCGCACCTCGTACCGGGGGCTGGTGCAGGTGCTGGAGGGCTCCGAGTCCTCGCGCAGCACGGTCAAGTGCGACGCGCTGCTGGTGGACGCGATCTCCCGGTCCGACACGTACCCGTACGTGGACGTGCGGGAGGACGACGTGCAGATGGGCCACGAGGCGACCGTGTCCAAGGTCAGCGAGGACCAGCTGTTCTACCTGATGAGCCGGGGTATGACCGAGGACGAGGCGATGGCCATGATCGTCCGCGGCTTCATCGAGCCGATCGCCAAGGAGCTGCCGATGGAGTACGCGCTGGAGCTGAACCGGCTGATCGAGCTGCAGATGGAAGGCGCCGTCGGCTGACCCGGCACGCCGCCCCGGACCGGCGCCGCGCGCCGCGCCGGCCGGGTCGCCGTGTGCCTGGCGCGACCGTTGACCACACAGCCCGCAGGCGGGCTACGAAGAGCAGGAGAACACTCGCACGATGACGACTGACGTACCCGTCGTGTCGCGCCCGCACAGCCACGGGGGCGAGGCGGCGGCCGCCGCCAGCAAGCCGGCGGAGACCAAGGCCCAGGCGCTCCGCTCGTACGCGGTGGCCGACTTCCCGGTGCTCACCGGGCGCGAGGAGGAGTGGCGGTTCACCCCGCTGAAGCGGCTGCGCGGGCTGCACGACGGCAGCTTCGCCGAGGGCGGTACGCCGCCAGCCGTGGAGTTCGGCGCGCTCCCGGACGGCGTGACGGTGCGCCGGGTGGCCGACGAGCCGCGCAAGGGCTCGGTGCTGACCCCGTTCGACCGGATCAGCGCGTGTGCGTACGAGCGGTCCACCGAGACGCTGGTCGTCGACGTGGCCCGGGAGGCCGTCGTGGCCGAGCCGGTGACGGTGCGGCTGGTCGGCGCCGGTGCCGACGGCGCGTCGTTCGGGCACACGTACGTCGAGGTCGGCGAGCTGGCCGAGGCCACCCTGGTGTTCGACCAGACCGGTACCACCACGTACGCGGACAACGTCGAGGTCGTCGTCGGCGACGGGGCACGGCTGACCTTGGTGTCGGTGGCCGACTGGGACGGCGACGCGGTGCAGGCGCAGCACCAGAAGCTGCGGCTGGGCCGGGACGCGCGGGTCGTGCACATCGCGGTCAACCTCGGCGGTGACCTGGTCCGGCAGTACATCTCGGTGGAGTACGCCGGGCCGGGCGGCGACCTGGAGGCGTACGGGGTGTACTTCGCCGACGGCGGGCAGCACCTGGAGCACCGCCAGTTCGTCGAGCACCGGGCGCCGGACTGCCGCAGCCGGGTCACCTACCGGGGCGCGCTGCAGGGTTCCGACGCGCACACCGTCTGGGTCGGCGACGTGCTGATCGGCGCCGACGCCACCGGTACCGACACGTACGAGGTGAACCGCAACCTGGTGCTGACCGACGGCGCGCGCGCCGACTCGGTGCCGAACCTGGAGATCGAGACCGGCGAGATCGTCGGCGCCGGGCACGCCAGCGCGACCGGCCGGTTCGAGGACGAGCACCTGTTCTACCTGATGTCGCGCGGCATCCCGGAGCTGGAGGCGCGGCGGCTGGTGGTTCGCGGGTTCTTCGTCGAGCTGCTGGAGAAGATCCCGGCCGGGTCGCTGCGCGAGCGGCTGGAGACCGAGATCGATCAGCGGCTGGCCAAGGCGGGTGCCTGAGATGGCCGAGTACCTGCGGATCTGCGGCCTCGACGAGATCGAGAAGGGCACCGCCGTGCATGTCGACATCGACGACGTGCCGATCGCGGTGGTGCACGCCGACAACGGCGAGGTGTACGCGATCCACGACGTGTGCTCGCACGCCGAGGTGCCGTTGAGCGAGGGCGAGATCGAGGGCTGCACGCTGGAGTGCTGGCTGCACGGCTCCCGCTTCGACCTGCGGACCGGTGCGCCGACCGGGCTGCCCGCGACCGAGCCGGTGCCGGTCTACCCGGTCGAGATCCGCGACGACGACATCTACCTGTGCCCCGAACCGAAGAAGTGACGTCCGGCCGCGCGCCGGTGAGACGAAAGATCAAGGACTGACGTGAGCGTACTGGAGATCCGCGACCTGCACGCATCGGTGCAGGTGTCCGAGGACGAGTTGAAGCCGATCCTGCACGGCGTCGACCTGACCATCCGGTCCGGCGAGACGCACGCCATCATGGGCCCGAACGGCTCGGGCAAGTCGACGACCGCGTACGCGATCGCCGGCCACCCGAAGTACAAGATCACCAGCGGTACGGTGACGCTGGACGGCGAGGACGTGCTGTCCATGAGCGTGGACGAGCGCGCCCGCGCGGGCCTGTTCCTGGCCATGCAGTACCCGGTGGAGGTGCCGGGGGTGTCGGTGGCGAACTTCCTGCGTACCGCGAAGACCGCGATCGACGGCGAGGCGCCGAAGCTGCGTACCTGGGTGAAGGACCTGCGCGGCGCGATGGAGCACCTGGGCATGGACCCGGCGTTCGCCGAGCGCAACGTCAACGAGGGCTTCTCCGGCGGCGAGAAGAAGCGGCACGAGATCGTGCAGCTGGAGCTGCTGAAGCCGAAGATGGCGATCCTGGACGAGACCGACTCCGGGCTGGACATCGACGCGCTGCGCGAGGTCAGCCAGGGCATCAACCGGGTCAAGGACGGCGGCGAGACCGGCCTGGTGGTGATCACCCACTACACCCGGATCCTGCGGTACGTGCAGCCGGACTTCGTGCACGTGTTCGTTGCCGGGCGCATCGTGGAAGAGGGCGGCAAGGAGCTCGCCGAGGACCTGGAGTCCTCCGGGTACGAGCGGTTCGTCAGCAAGGTGGGTGCGTAGGTCATGATCGAGATGACCAGCGAGACGGGCACGCCGGACGTGCCCCGCTTCGACGTGGCGAAGGTACGGGCCGACTTCCCGATCCTGACCCGGGAGATCGACGGTCATCCGCTGGTCTACCTCGACTCGGCCAACACCTCGCAGAAGCCGCGGCAGGTCCTGGAGGTGCTCGCCGACCACTACGAGCACCACAACGCCAACGTGGCCCGGGCCGTGCACACGCTCGGTACCGAGGCCACCGAGGCGTACGAGGAGGCCCGCGCGAAGCTCGCCCGGTTCATCGGTGCGCGCAGCGCCGGCGAGGTCGTGTTCACGAAGAACTCGTCCGAGGCGATGAACCTGGTGGCCTACTCGTTCGGGCACGCCGGCGCGGACGTGGATCCGCGGTTCCGGCTGGGCCCCGGCGACGAGGTGGTGATCTCCGAGATGGAGCACCACTCGAACATCGTGCCGTGGCAGCTGCTGTGCCAGCGCACCGGCGCCACACTGCGCTGGTTCGGCATCACCGACACCGGCCGGCTGGACACGTCCACCCTGGACGAGCTGGTCAACGAGAAGACCAAGATCGTCTCGTACGTGTTGCAGTCGAACATCCTCGGCACCGTCAACCCGACCGAGGCGATCGTGCGGCGCGCGCACGAGGTCGGCGCGCTGGTGATGCTGGACGCCTCCCAGGCGGTACCGCACTCCCCGGTCGACGTGGTCGACCTGGACGTGGACTTCCTCGCGTTCACCGGGCACAAGATGTGCGGGCCCACCGGCATCGGGGTGCTGTGGGGCCGGGCGGAGCTGCTGGACGCGATGCCGCCGTTCCTGGGCGGCGGCGAGATGATCGAGACGGTACGGATGGAGGGGTCGACGTTCGCCCCGCCGCCGGCCCGGTTCGAGGCCGGTACCCCACCGATCGCCCAGGCGATCGGGCTCGGTGCCGCGGTGGACTACCTGACCTCGATCGGCATGGACGCGATCCGCTGGCACGAGAAGGAACTCACCGCGTACGCGCTGGACGCCCTCACCGAGATCCCCGGCCTGCGGATCTTCGGCCCCGAGGTACCGGTCGGGCGGGGCGGGACGATCTCGTTCGCACTGGACGGGATCCACCCGCACGACGTCGGTCAGGTGCTGGACGCGGAGGGTGTCGCGGTCCGCGTCGGGCACGGCTGCGCCCGCCCGACCTGCGCCCGGTTCGGCGTGCCCGCGGTCACCCGTGCGTCGTTCTACCTGTACACGACGACCGAGGAGATCGACGCGCTGGTCCGGGGAATCGGCAGCGTCCGGAAGCTGTTTTCATGAGCATGTCTCATGACGCACACACCGAGGGATCATGACCCGAGATGCAGCTTGACTCGCTCTACCAGGAGATCATCCTGGACCACTACAAGCATCCGCACGGTCGCGGGCTGCGCGAGGCGGCCGACGGCGCCCATACGGCCGAGGCGCACCACGTCAATCCGACCTGTGGCGACGAGATGACCGTACGGGTGCACCTGTCCGGCGACGGCGGGCAGGCCCGGGTGGCGGACGTGTCGTACGAGGGGATGGGCTGTTCGATCAGCCAGGCGTCCGCGAGCGTGCTGCACGACCTGGTCTCCGGCCGTACGTTGGATGAGGCGTTGCGGCTGCACGAGGCGTTCAACGAGCTGATGACCGGCCGCGGGCAGGTCGAGCCGGACGAGGAACTGCTGGAGGACGCGGTCGCGTTCGCCGGCGTCGCGCGCTATCCGGCCCGCGTCAAGTGCGCGCTACTGTCCTGGATGGCGTTCAAGGACGCCGCGGCACGGGCCACCGCGCAGACCGCAGGAGGCAACTGATGACGGAGTACACGCGGACCGCCGATCCGGCCGGCCTGGCCGGCGCCGCCGACCGCGAGCCACCGTCCGACGAGGCGGCCCAGCCGCTGCCGGCGGATCCGCCGGCCGAGCCGGCCGGCAAGGCCAAGGTGGAGGACGTCGAGGAGGCGCTCAAGGACGTCGTCGACCCGGAGCTGGGTATCAACGTCGTCGACCTGGGCCTCGTCTACGGGCTGTACGTGGACGACGACAACACCGCGATCGTGGACATGACGCTGACCTCGGCGGCGTGCCCGCTGACCGACGTGATCGAGGACCAGGCTCAGCAGGCGCTGTGTGCCGGGCCGAGCCCGCTGGTCACCGGCGTACGGATCAACTGGGTGTGGATCCCGCCGTGGGGCCCGGACAAGATCACCGACGACGGGCGGGAGCAGCTCCGTTCGCTCGGGTTCAACGTCTGATCCTGGTCAGGGCGTGAGGTTCTTCAGCGCCTCGCGGGCCGACAGCGCCGACATCCGGCCGCGGTGCGCCGCCACGTACCGGCGGACCGCGCCCGGGTCGGTCTTGGCGTACTCGCGCAGTACCCACCCGATCGCCTTGCGGACGAAGAAGTCCGGATGGCCGGACTGTTCCGTGCAGTACCGGAACAGCCGCTTCTCGTCCGTGTTCTCCCGGTAGTGCAGCTGGTACAGCAGCGCCGTCCGGATCAGCCACCGGTCGTCGGCGAGCGCCCAGTCGTCCATCAGCGCGGTGAGCCGCGGATGCCGCGCGACCAGGCCGCCGACCACGTTCGCGGCGAGCGGATCGACGGTGTCCCACCAGGACTTCTCGGTGATCAGCTCCTGCACCGTCGCGGCGAACTCGGCCGAACACAGCCGGACGTAGCGGCGCAGGTACCCGCAGGCGAAGTACTGGTACTCCCGCTCCGGCCGGGCCCAGCACGCGGCGGCCACGGCGGCCAGGTCGGCCTCGGTGGGGCGGGGGAGCGTACCGATGGCCTGCCGAGCAAGCAGCCGCTGCCGGGGCGCCGGAATGCCCAGGAACGGGAACGCGCCGCGCATGTACCGGGCCATCGCCGCCGCCCGCACCTCGTCCCGGGCCGGCTCGTACAGGCTGGTCAGGCGGGTGAGGACCCGGTCGGCGAGGTCGGTCGTACTGGTGGTGTCGGCCACGCGTCCAGCATCGCGTACCGTCGGCCGGCGGGGCGTGCGGATCGCCGGATCGGGAGGTCGTGGATGCCGAAACCGCGCCCGGCGGCCGGCGGTGGCCGATGGGTACCGGTCGATCCGGAGCGGCTGGGGCGCTGGCTGGCCGGCTTCGCCGACCGCAACGGTACGCCGCTGACCTGCACCGGCATCCCGGACGGCCTGGCCGTTTCGGCGCCCGACGGCACACGCGCCGAGTGCCACCTGCCGTTCGGATGGCCGGACCGCCCCGGTACCGACACACCCGCGCTGGTCGCGGCGGCCGCGGTGGCCCGTCGAGTCGGGCTGCTGCTGGTACGGCGGGGCGCGCACGCGGTCGGCCTGGCGCACGGCGACCGGCTGCTCGCGTCGAAGGTCGACACCCGGTACGTGCAGGGCCGGACGGCCGCCGGTGGCTGGTCGCAGCAGCGGTTCGCCCGGCGGCGGGACAAGCAGACCCGGGAGTCCGCCGGCGCCGCCGCCGACCACGCCGCCCGCCTGCTGCACCCCGAGGACCTGCACGGTCTCGTCGTCGGGGGCGACCGGGCGCTCGTCGCGGCGGTACTGGCCGATCCGCGGCTGGCCGCGCTCGCCGACCTGCCGCGGCTGGAGCTGACCGACGTACCCGAGCCGCGCCGGGCGACGCTCGTCGACGCGGCCCGGCGGTACCGGCAGGTACGGATCCGGCTGACCGACCCGACCTGACGGTCAGGAGAAGGTGCGGCAGGACGTCGGATCGCCGGTGTCGTACCCGGTGGCGAACCAGTGCTGGCGCTGTTCACCGGACCCGTGCGTCCACGACTCCTGGTGGATGCCGCCGCCGGCCCTCGACTGGATGGTGTCGTCGCCGACCGCCTGCGCCGCGGTCATCGCCTGGTCGATCTCGGCCCGCGACACCGACGTGAACAGCCGGTTGCCCTTCTCGTCGGTGGTCTGCGCCGCGTGCGTCGCCCACACCCCCGCGTAGCAGTCCGCCTGCAGCTCCAGCGCGATCGAGTACCGGTTGGCGTTGCGCGGATCCCGCTGCTGCGCGGCCCGTACCTTCGCCTCGGTGCCGAGCAGCGCCTGCACGTGGTGGCCGTACTCGTGGGCCAGCACGTACGCCTGGGCGAAGTCGCCGGGCGCCCCGAACTGCGGCCCGGCGAGCTGGTCGTAGAAGCTCAGGTCGATGTACACGGCATGGTCGGCCGGGCAGTAGAACGGCCCGACGCCGGAGTCGGCCTGGCCGCAGCCGGTGCGTACCACCTGGGAGAAGAACCGGGTCGGCGCGGCGTCGTAGCGGGTGTTGAAGCTCGCCGGCAGCGCGGTCCGCCAGTACGCCTGGACCGAGTTGACGTACAGCACGTTCCGGCAGTCGGTGCGCCGGAATCGGTCCGGATTGTCCGCCGAGCACGACTGCCGCAGGGAGCTGCCGGCGGATCGCTGGTCGGTGTCGTCGCCGAGCCCGAGATGGCCGGTACCGCCGAGGATCCCGAGCACCACCACGACGATGAGCCCGACGATGCCGCCGCCCGC
>Ga0164243_10006921_pt1 | contig 17067 bp, 10 predicted proteins | sample OricompcompostOP_FD_108781 | JGI IMG/M metagenome (GOLD analysis project Ga0164243, IMG submission 108781) | Organic Plus compost microbial communities from Emeryville, California, USA - Original compost - Organic plus compost (OP) | ecosystem: Engineered > Solid waste > Mixed feedstock >... | reverse complement strand
GGCCTGGTTTTCCGGCGACTATCGCGCGCTGAAGGGCGAACTCGCGCGCGAGGCCTTGGCGGATATCCTGCCGCACTTCATCGACCATGCGGTGCGGTCGGAAAACCCGGATGCGGCGCTGCTGGCGCTCGACCGTTTCCTGGCGGCCTTGCACGCCGGGTCCTCGCTGTTCCTGCAGCTGCGCCAAAACCGCGACCTCGTCACCCTGCTCGCAACGATTCTTTCAGTTGCTCCACGGCTCGCGGATATTCTTGCCGCCCAGCCCTCCGTAATGGATTCGCTGCTTGAGCCAGCGTTCTTCGGCGCGTTGCCCAATCGAGATCAACTTGAAAAGGCACTGGCGCGGACGTTTGGCCAGTCCGAGACGTTCGAGGATTTGCTTGACCGCGCCCGCCTGTTCGGGCGCGAGCATATGTTCCTCATCGGTGTGCGTATTATTTCCGGCACGGTTTCGGCGAAGCAGGCCGGCGAAGTCTATGCCGCGCTCGCCGATGTTCTGATCCGGGCCATGCGCAAGGCGGCGGAGGATCGGTTCGTCGCCGAGCACGGCAAGCTGAGGAAACAGGAAGCCGCCGTGTTGGCGCTCGGCAAGCTTGGCGGCTGCGAGATGACTGCGGGGTCCGATCTCGACCTGATGGTGATCTACGATTTCGATCGGGGAGCGCCGGAGTCCGATGGATTGCGACAACTGCCGGGCAGCCAGTATTTTGCGCGGCTGACCCAACGCATCATCAATGCGCTGACCGTGCGGACAAATTACGGGGCGCTTTACCATGTCGACATGCGGCTGCGGCCCTCCGGCAATTCGGGGCCGGTGGCGACTTCGCTGGAAGCGTTCGGCATCTATCAGCGCGAGGATGCCTGGACCTGGGAACATATGGCGCTGACGCGGGCGCGGGCCGTATCGGCCTCGGCCGCTTTCACAAAGCGCATCGACGAAATCATCCGCGAGGTGCTGTGCCGGCCGCGCAATGCGGAGGAGATGGCCGGCGATATCGTCGAGATGCGCCGGGCGGTGGCGAGCGAACGCGGCGACACCGAGCGCTGGAACATCAAGGATGTCGCCGGCGGCCTGCTCGACGTGGAGTTTCTGGCGCAATATCTCCAACTCGTCCACGCGAACGAACATCCGGAGATTCTACAATCCGGGACGATCAAGGCGCTGGAGAAGGCAGCCGCACTTGACCTGCTGGCGCCGGACGATGCGGAACTGCTGCTCGCCGCAGCGCGGCTCTATCACGATCTGACGCAGTTGCTGCGCCTGTGTGTCAGCGGCGACTTCGACCCGTCGAAAGCAAGCGCGGGGTTGCTGCGGCTTCTCGCGCGCGCGGCCGACCTGCCGGATTTTGCAACGCTGGAGCAATACCTGATCGATACGCAGAAGCGGGTGAGGGCGTGTTGCGAGCGTATCCTCGGCGGCTCGCTGTCGAATTAGTCGGGGAAATCCGTGCATTGAGACGCGTTGCGCAACGCCGCTCAGCTTGAGAGCGAGTTACGCCGCTTCGGCGTTGGCGGTGGCGGACCGAGGCCCATTGAGCGGCATGCGCACCGCGACAAGGGTGCCGACCCCGACGCTCGAGCGAATCCGCATCGAACCGCCGTGCAGCTTCACCAGCGATTTGGCGATGGCTAATCCGAGGCCAGAGCCGGGATAGGTTTTTGCGAGCTGTCCCTCTACCTGTTCGAACGGACGGCCAAGCGTCTTGAGTGCCGCTTCCGGGATGCCGATGCCGGTATCCCTGATCGAAATGAACACCGACGCGTGTGTTGAGCGGCCACGCACCGTGACCTTGCCGCCTTCCGGCGTGAATTTTACGGCATTGCTCAGAAGATTGAGCAAAATCTGTTTCACGGCGCGCCGGTCGCCCACGAACGTCACGTTCCCGGTCATGCTGGTTGCGAGCGCGATGCCCTTGTCCTGCGCGCGACCGGAGAGGACGCGCAGCGAATCGTGCAGGATGCGGTTGAGGTCGACGGTGTCCCAAAGAATACGCTGGCGGCCCGCCTCGATTCGCGACATGTCGAGGATGTCATTGATGACTTCAAGGAGATATTGTCCGCTGGCGCGGATGTCGCTGCAATACTCCTGATACTTTTCGGCGCCGAGCGGCCCGAACATGCCGGATTGCATGATTTCGGAGAAGCCAATGATGGCGTTGAGCGGCGTGCGCAGTTCGTGGCTCATATTGGCCAGGAATTTTGATTTGGCGAGATTGGCTTCCTCGGCGCGGTTCTTCTCCTGGCTGTATTTGTCGGCGAGGATTGCAAGCTCGAGCGTCTGTGCCTGCAGGGCGCGTTGGGACGCGCGCAGGTCTGCGATGGTCGCGACCTGGCGGTGCTCGCTCTCGATCAGCATTTCCTCATGCAGCTTGATCGCCGTGATATCCGTGCCGACCGATACGTAGCCGCCATCCTTGGTTCGCTTTTCGCTGATATGAAGCCAACGCCCGTCGTCGAGACGGACATCGAACGTGCGCGCGCCGAGCGCGTCCGCCGTCTCGTTTTCGATCTTCTGATGCACCACCGGCCGGCGGCCGGCGGCAAGAACGGCCTGGTAGTCGTTGCCGGACTTCACGGCCTCGTCGGGCAGGTCGTGCAACTGCTGGAACTTGTTGTTGCACAGCACGAGGCGGTTGTCGGCGTCCCATAGCACGAAGGCTTCTGGAATGGTTTCGATCGCATCGCGCAGGCGAATGTCGGCGGCGGCTGTTTTCTCCATCAGGCTTTTCTGTTCCGTCACGTCGACAGCGATGCCGATCAGGTGAGCGTTGCCGTTCTGATGGGCCGCCTCGCAGCGCACGCGCAGCCAGACCCAGTGCCCGCGCGCATGCCGCATGCGGAATTCGTGGTCGATCGCCGAGCTGTTCCCGCTCGCTACGTCCGAAGCGAGCCGGTAGAGATCGGCATCGTCGGGATGCACAACGGCGTGAAGCTCGCCGAAAGTGAGCAGCGTGTTGCGGTGGGGCAGGCCGAGAATGTCGAACATGGAATGCGACCAGAAGATGCGGCCGCGTGCAATGTCCCAGTCCCACAGGCCGCAGCGGCCGCGATTGAGGGCGGTATCGATGCGGCCCCGCACCATGTCGTAGATCGTATCGGCCTCCCGCGCCCGCGAGGCTTGCCAATGGAAAGCAAAGCCCAGGATCAGCACGACGAAGCCCGTCGTGCTGAACAGTGTGGTGGTCAGCGTCGCATCGCTGCGCGCCGGAGCAAGAGCCGCCGCACGCGGTTGTATGAGCGCGAACTGTCCGCCCGACGCGAGATTGCGGACTGTTGCGAACGCGGCCTCCTCGTCTGGAAGCGCGATTTCGAGAACGCCGGCTTCGGCGCCGAACGTGGTCAACGGCTGCGCCGCACCGAGGGTGGCGAGAAGCTTGCGGCCGATGACCGGCGATCTCGGGAAAGCTGCGATGATGTTGCCGTCGGCATCGCTGACGAGGAGGCGGTGCGTGGAGAGCGGCAGTTTGAGGGCGGTGGCTTCGAGGATTTCCTGAGCGTGGCGGGCAGCTTCCGGTTTCGGCAGTTTCGCATCGCGGTCGAGCCGGTCTGCGATGAGGTCGGCAACGATCCGGATTTCGCGCGTCACACTTGCAACCGCCTGGCGGCGGTGATCGCCGATCTGGACGAGAGCGCCAACCGCCATCGTGACCAGAAACGCGACAATCAAGATTGGCACGGCCCGCCGCAAGGCAGGTTCTGCAATGAGCAAGCGCCGATACGCCGGCCTGGCAACTGAAAGAGCAAGCCCCTTGATCGAATCCGTACCCGTCGACGCGCTCGCTGAATGCGCGGGCGCCATCCAAGGCCTCCGTTTCGAGTATTCCCCATCCCGTATCGGCCGCGGCGACCTGCACCAGCAACCGAATCACCGTATTTGAATCCAACAGCAGACTCTTGTCGAGAGTCGCAGACTCCAAATCTTAAAAATTTTTTAAGAGCGTGAAAGTCGCTGCGGCGCAGCGACTTTTGATGATATCCCCAGCGCCGAAGAATCCGCGTCGGGACGATTGACAGGTTTTGTCAGGTCGCCGCGAGCGAGCGTTCCGCGATGTCGGAGGTGTCGCGCGACAAACCCGGCGTTTGCGCAACGCGGCGCAGGGCCTTTTCCGCAAGTCCACGGCGTTTCGGCTCAAGCGCGCGCCAGGTGCGGAACGCCGTCATCAGCCGGGCAGCAACCTGCGGGTTCTTTGAATCGAGTTCCTGCACGATCTCGGCGAGAAATTCGTAGCCCGCACCGTCGGCGCGGTTGAACTGCGTCTGGTTCGACTGCGCGAAGGCGCCGATCAGCGAGCGTACCCGGTTCGGATTGGCCATGCTGAAGGCCGGATGCGACAGCAGGCTTTGCACGCGCGCGAGCGTGGCCGCTTCCGGGATCATCGCCTGGATGGTGAACCACTTGTCGATGACCAGCGCTTCCTTTTCGAAGCGTTTGTAAAAGTCCTCAAACGCTTCCTGGCGCTGCGGTACGTCATGCTGGGACAGGGTCGAGAGCGCGGCGAGTCGGTCGGTCATGTTGTCGGCGCGCCGGTATTGAGCGTCGACCAGGTCGATCGCGTTTGGCGCCAGGTTGACGGCGAGGTAGTCAAGGCAGGCATTGCGCAGGGTGCGTCCGCCTGCGCTGGCCGCGTCGGGGGAATAAGGCGCGTGTGACGCGAGGCCATGATAGACCTCGAGCAGGCGCGGCTTGAGGGCGGAACCGATCGCCTGCCGCAGCGTCTGGCGGGCGGTAAAGATAGCATCGTGGTCGATGTCCTTGCCGATATCGCGGGCAATGTCCGCGACGCTCGGCAGCGCAAGCGCAAGACCCGCAAAGGCCGGTTCGAGCGTTTTCGATTCGAGCGTTTCGCGCATGGCGGCGACGAGGGTGGCGGGGTCGCGCGCGGCACTTGGGCTCTTGCTGGCCGCAACGCTGGCGATCAGGTGTTCGGTTGCGATCGTCTGCAACGCCTGCCAGCGATTGAACGGATCGCTGTCGCGTGCCGCAAGCAGGGACAGATCGTCTTGCGTATAATTCACGGTCAGCTTGACCGGCGCGCTGAAGCCGCGGTTGAGCGACACGACCGGCTTCTGCGCAACGTCGGTGAAGGTGATGCGATCGGAAGCCTGCGTGAACACGATGACGTTGCCGTCAAGTTTGCGGCCGTCGGCGGGTTTCAGCGGCATGTCGGCGCCTGCCGGATCGACGAGGCCGATCCCGAGCGGGATCACCATCGGCTGCTTCGTCGGCTGGCCCGGTGTCGGCGCGAGCGTTTGGGCAAGATCGAGTGTCAGGGTGTGCGCGGCGGCGTCGTAACGGGCCTCGGCCTTCACTTCCGGCGTGCCGGACTGGTGATACCACAGCATGAATTGGTCGAGGTTTTCACCCGACACCTCGGCAAAGCAACGCACGAACTGCTCGACGGTGGCGGCCGTGCCATCATGACGCTGGAAATAAAGGTCCATGCCCTTGCGGAAATTTTCCGCGCCGATCACGGTTTTGAGCACGCGGATGACTTCGGCGCCTTTCTCGTAAACCGTCGGTGTGTAGAAGTTGTTGATCTCCCGATAGGTGTCCGGGCGCACCGGGTGGGCGAGCGGGCCGGCATCCTCCATGAACTGCACGGCGCGCAACTGGCGCACGTCCGAAATGCGTTTTACCGGGCGCGAGCGCTGGTCCGATGAAAACTCCTGGTCGCGAAAGACTGTCAGACCTTCCTTCAGGCAAAGCTGAAACCAGTCGCGGCAGGTAATGCGGTTGCCCGTCCAGTTATGGAAGTATTCATGCGCGATTACCGCTTCGATGCCGGCATAGTCGGAATCCGTCGCGGTTTCCGGCGATGCGAGCACATATTTGTCGTTGAAGACGTTGAGCCCCTTGTTCTCCATCGCACCCATGTTGAAGTCGGAGACGGCGACGATCATGAAAATATCGAGGTCGTACTCGCGCCCGAATGCCTGTTCGTCCCACCGCATCGACCGCTTGAGCGAATCCATGGCGTAGTCGGCGAAGCGTTCCTTGCCGTGCTCGACAAAAATCTGCAGCTTCACCGTACGGCCTGACATCGTGACGAAATGGTCCTCGATGCAGGCGAGATCGCCGCCAACCATGGCGAAGAGGTAGGACGGTTTTGGAAACGGATCGTGCCAGACGGCGAAATGGCGGTCCGTGCCGGCAATGGCGCCAGAATCCACCAGATTGCCGTTGGCCAGCAGCCGTGGCGCCTCGGACAGGTTCGCCTCGATGCGGGTGGTATAGACAGCCATCACGTCCGGCCGGTCGAGGAAATAGGTGATGCGGCGGAAACCTTCCGCTTCGCATTGGGTGCAGTAGGTTCCGCTGGAGCGGTAGAGCCCCATGAGCTGGGTATTGGCGGAAGGGTCGACCAGGGTTTCGACTTCGAGCACGAAGCGCTGCTGGGGCGGCTGGAGAATGGTGAGTGCGTCAGGGGTGACGGTATAGGACTCGGCCGAGACGGGCTTTCCGTCAACCGCCAGGCGCACAAAGTTCAGGCTGTCGCCGTCGAGCTTGAGCTGCGCGGGCGAGGCGTTGGGGGCGGGAGAGATGGTCAGCCGGGACTTGACCTTCGTTTTTGTCGGGTCGAGGGAGATGTCGAGTTCGACCTTCTCGATCTTCCAGTCCGGTGCGCGATAATCCTGAAGGCGGATGGGTTGAGCTTGTTCTGTGCGCATTCCGGTCCTCGCTGTGCCAAACGTAATTTCAACCACTATAGCGCCCTGGTGGTCGTCTTCATTTCAAAAAATTGCGGTGTAATGAGGCAGCGCGGCGGGACTTCACTTATTGCGCAGCCGCCGGAACGAGCAATTCTAGACGGTCCGCGGTTCGGCGTGGCCGATCACCCGCTTGATCGTCCGGAACCGCCGGCGCAGGCCGCGCTCGAGTTCGTCGACCCGGTCGTGGACAAGATGCACGCTCGCCCCCGGTTCGGTGTAGCAGTGGAAGTTGACGATCTCGCCATCCTCCGTGTCACGTACCCGGACCTCGTGGACGTCCTTCAGGAAGCCTTGCTTGTCGGCTATTTCCTGGAGCGCAGCCGTGATTTCCGTAACGCGCTCAAGGGTGGCGTCGGTCCCGGTCAGTTCGTCGACCTGCAGCGGTTCGATATGGGTATCGACCTCGACCTCGTGGCCAAGTTCATCCCGGATTGCCGCCTCGAGCCCGGATGCGATGTCATGCGCTGCCGAAAGCGACAGGCCGCCGTCGACCTCGAGGTCGAGTGACACCGACAGACCGCCGTCCAGCGCATGGACGGTGACGTGATGGACCGCTAACGCGCGATTACGCGCAATCACCATGATGCGCTCCGCCACGGTCTCGTTGTCGAGTGCGAGCGGGTTGACGGTGACGCTGACTTCCGCGCTGCCAATATCGTTTCGCAGGCGGCGCACGATGTCGTCCTTGAGTGCCGCGACCCGGTCGAGCGGGAGCGTGCGGCTCGCTCCGACCACGAGTTCGATGAAGGAGGTCGGTCCGACCCGGCGCACACGTACGCGCTCGAGCGTCACCACACCGGGGATTGCGTCGACGATCTCGCGGATCCGGTCTGCGACGCCGGAAGGCGCCGCGTCCGTGAGCGTGTCGATGGTGCGCTTGCCAAGGCGCCAGCCGGCGATCAGGATGAATACCGCGACAATAATTGCAGCGACCGAGTCCATCCACGGATAGCCAAGCGCCACGCCGCCGAGCCCGAGCAGCACCGCGACCGATGACCACATGTCCGACCTGAAATGCAGTGCGTCCGCTTCGAGCGCCTCGCTGTTCGTCTTGACGGCAACGCGGTAAAGCGCCCGGGCGCGCAGAAAATCGATCGCAACGGACGCGGCCATCACCAGAAACGCGGCGAGCGTTGCTTCAACGATGTGACCTTCCGCAGTCAGCAGCCGGTGAGCGGCCTCGTAAACCACGTAGACCGACAGTCCGAATAGCAACGCGGTTTCCGCGAGGGCGGAGATGCTTTCGATTTTGCCGTGGCCATAGTGATGTTCCTCGTCGGCGGGGCGATCGGCGATGCGGACGGCGAAATAAGTCATCAGCGTCGCGACGAAGTCGATCAATGAATGAGCGGCTTCGGACAGGATCGCGAGCGAGCCGGTCGCAAGGCCCACGAGCGCCTTGGCGATCGTCAGGCCGGCCGATGCGGCCATCGAGGTGATTGCGACCTTTTCCTTTTCACTCGCCATGCGCTTTCCCGTCGACACGGGGTTAGCGTTGGCGCAAGGAGGCGTCAATCAACCGGCAGGAACTGCGCGGTGGCGTCCCCAGGAACGCGAATATGCGCTTCGGGATAGGCTTGCGGCGGATAGCACGACACTCCTGTTTTGCGCTGCTACGCAGCCGCCGGCTTCGCCGAGACGGTTTGACGCACTTCAAACCCTTCGAATTTCGGATGTTCGAGATAAAGCGGGCCGGTATTGCTATTGCCTGCGCGCGCATGGGCCTGGCGGAACTCTTCCGACGTGGTCCACGCTTCGAAAGCGGCCTTATTCCGCCAAACGGTGTGCGACGAATAAAGCGTGTGGTCTTCCGCTTCGGGTCCCTTCAGCAGGTGGAACTCGACAAAGCCGGGTACGCGATCGAGATAGGTCTCGCGGGTCATCCAGACATTCTCAAAGGCTTGTTCGCTGCCTTTCTTCACCTTGAATCGGTTCATCGCGATGAACATGGGCTGTGGTCTCCTGTGTGGACGAATTATCGCTCATCTCGCTCGCCGCCGGTAGATGGTATCCGGGACATAAGGTACGTCGGCACAGCTTTAGATCGCGATTAACTTGCGACAGGTCAGTCGATCGATCGCTGCGCGGATCGATCTGTCGACGTGCAGATGCAATGTGCGCCCTCGAGTGTTCACAGATCATCGCCAAGTGCACCGCTTGCCGACAGCAATTGTTGCATTTCGTCAGGAAAGGTATTACCGAACTTCGGTAAAGAATAGAATAGCTTATAAGTGGTCTAAACTACAATGTTGCAGATTAAAAGCGTTCTAATCGCGTAGTAGACCTAAATTATTGTAGTAATAAAAGGGGCGGCTACAAGATGAGCAGTGAACGCGATGTGCCCGGGCCGGCGAACGCAAGCATCGAAACCTCGGGAAAAGCCGCGCGGAATGTCGCCATCAGGGACGACCGGATCGACAGCCGCGCCTTGTTCGGCCCGTCGCGCCAGATCGCAATTGAGCATGGCGCCGATACCTATATCCTGCGCATCACTGCCCAAAACAAACTTATCCTGACGAAATGATCGCGGCGCGGACACGACGAAGGAGCAATCATTTCGCGCAAATCCGGCGCGGCATCGCGACCGCTGCTTTCGTGCTCTCCGCCGCGTCGGCCAATGCGGAGCCATTCTCCGTCACCGACGCCGCCGGACATCAAGTTGTCATCAACGATGCCAGCCGTATCGTTTCCATCGGAGGGGCCGTGACAGAAATCCTCTATGCGATCGGCCGAGAGCGGCAGATCGTCGGGGTCGATGCCACGAGTCTCTATCCGACGCGTGCGCTGAGGGAAAAACCCGATATCGGATATATGCGGCAGCTTTCGCCGGAAGGCGTCCTCTCGCTGAAGCCCTCAGTGATCCTGGCTATCGAAGGTGCCGGACCGAAAGAAGCCATCGGCGTCATCAACACGGCGGGCATTCCGATGGTGACAGTGCCGGACCGCTTCGACAGCGCCGGCGTGCTCAGGAAAATCCGCGTCGTCGCAGGTGCGGTCGGTGCGATGGAGCAGGGAGAATGTCTCGCCGCATCCGTGGGATCCGAGCTTGCCGCTCTCGGTTCGCTACGCGCGCAAATCAAAAAGCCCGTGAAAGCGTTGTTCGTGTTGTCGATGACGGGCGATCGCCTGATGGTGGCGGGACAAGAAACCGCGGCCGACGGAATCATCAGGATGGCGGGCGCGGAAAATGCCATGACCGGCTACAGCGGCTACAAGGCCGTCAACGATGAAGCCGTGATCGCAGCGGCGCCGGATTTCATTTTAGCGATGCAACGCGGGCAACATGACCTGTCGGCGGACGAGGTGTTTTCGCATTCGGCTTTCAAGACGACGCCGGCCGCCGCCAAACGGGCGCTGGTAACGCTCGATGGCCTTTATATGCTGGGCTTCGGACCACGAACGGCACAGGCGGCGCGCGATCTGGCTGCTGCTTTTTATCCTCACCTGGCGGGCGCCAGGAAGCCAGCAGCCGGTGGGGCAACGGTTGGTACGGAATGCCACGGGTGAACAAGGTTGCCGATGCCGCAGGTGACGTGCCGGCCCCGCGAGTGTCTGCGATCGCTGTTTTTGGTGGGCTTGGTCTCGCGATAGTGCTCGGCGCGGCAATTGCGGCGACGGTGGGAGCCGCCGGAATTTCGCCGCATCGTCTCGCCGCAGCTTTGGGCCTCGTCGGTGGCGACGCCGTGGATCTGGAACGCGATCGGCTTATTCTGTGGACGATCCGCTTTCCGCGTATCGCCATGGCGCTGATCGTGGGCGCGCTGCTGGCGATGGCGGGAGCGACAATGCAGGGATTGTTCCGCAATCCGCTGGCCGATCCCGCCTTGCTCGGCATTTCCGGCGGCGCGGCGCTTGCTGTCGCGGTGGTGATCGTGTTCGGCGACAAGATGCTGGTACCGGCGCAAATCATGCCGCCGGCGGGCATCTTGCCGGTGGCGGCGTTTCTCGGCGCACTGGCGACGACAGCGGTTCTCTATCGCTTTGCCACCCGCGACGGACGGACGCCGATTGCGACGCTGTTGCTCAGCGGACTTGCGGTGGGGGCTCTCGCCAATGCCGCGATCGGTTTTTTGATTTTCGCGGCGGACGATCGGCAATTGCGCGATATAACGTTCTGGATGCTGGGTTCGTTGAGTGGCGCGACGTGGATCAAGGTGGCGACGTTGTTGCCATTTGCGGCCGTGGCGTTTGGCGGAGCGCAACTGATTGCACGCAGCCTCGATGTTTTTGTGATGGGAGAGGCCGAAGCGTTTCATTCGGGCATCGAGGTACAGCGCCTGAAGCTTTGGGCGACGGTCCTGGTGTCGGCGGCGGCCGGCGCAGCGGTTTCCGTCGCGGGCGTAATCGGCTTTGTCGGAATTGTCGTGCCGCACCTGCTGCGGCTGGCGATCGGCCCGGGACATCGCCTCTTGCTGCCGGCAAGCGGCCTGCTGGGCGGCATTCTGCTGCTGTTGGCGGATACCCTGTCACGCGTCGTCGTCACGCCGGCGGAACTGCCGATCGGCATCCTCACTGCGATCCTCGGCGCACCATTTTTCCTTGTTCTGTTGTTGCGGCAACGGGCGATTGTGGGTTTGTGATGCTCACGCTGAAAGCTGACGACGTCGTTTACCGCGTTGGCGGCAAATTGCTGGTCGACAACATCTCGCTGGCGGTACAGCCCGGCGAATGCGTCGCTTTAGTCGGTCCGAACGGTGCCGGCAAAACAACGCTGCTGCGGCTTCTCTCCGGCGACTTGCGTCCCCAGACCGGGCGCGTCACCCTGAAGCGCAGGGAAGTTGGTTCGTACTCAGCGCGCGAACTTGCGCTTCATCGCGCCGTGTTGTCCCAAAGCATCACCGTCGCGTTTCCCTTCACGGTCAGCGAAATTGTCGCCATGGGCGCGCCCGATATGCACGGTGCGCGCTTGCGCGATCTTGTTCAGTCCGCGCTTGTCGAAGTCGATCTTGCGCACTTTGCCGACCGGTTGATTACCACTCTGTCCGGCGGGGAACAGCAGCGTGCCCATTTCGCGCGCATCCTGGTTCAACTCGAGGTCGGCCAATCGCATCACGGTCCTGGCGTTCTTTTGCTCGACGAGCCGACCGCCAGTCTCGATCTGCGCCACCAGCTCGATCTTCTGAGGGCGACGTCGAAAAGCGCCGAAAGGGGCGTTGCTGTCGTCGCGATCCTGCACGATCTCAACCTGGCCGCACTGTTTGCGGATCGCGTCGTCGTGTTGCAGAATGGCAGGGTTGCCGCGCAAGGGCGTCCTTCCGACACAATCAACGACGATATACTGCGGGAAGTGTTTGGGATCGAGAACGCCGCCAATCGCATGCCCCCGGTCGGGATGCCGTTTGTGCTTCCCCAGGCGGCGGTGAGCCGCTCGCAAGATGCGCGGGCGTAGACAATATCTATTTTAAATTAAGGAATGTGCGTATGAATGTCGTGACGAAGTCGGAAGAACTGGTCCCGGTTCCCGGTGGGCGGGAAATTCCAGTCCCGGAGGGTGTCGACCCGGCGCTGTTTCTGCGCCGCCAGGGCCGGCTGTGGTGTGTCACGGTGAAAGAGGCCTTCGACATCGCCCCGCACATGCGTCGCGTCCGTGTCACGGGCGGCGATCTCATAGGCTTCAAACACAAGCCGGGGCAGGAGATCATCTTGCGGTTGCCGCAAGCGAGCGGCGACGTCGCGCGCCGTCATTATACGATCCGCCGTTTCGATGCCGCGGCCAATGTGCTCGATATCGACATGGTGCTGCACGGCGAAAGTCCCGCCACCACATGGGCACGCAACGTCAAGCCGGGCGACAGACTCGACTTCACCGGGCCGCGCGGACGCGTTGCGTTCGATCCCGACGCCGAGTGGCATCTCTTCGTCGGTGACGAGACGTGCATTCCCGGAATCTTTTCCATGATCGAAGCGGTCCCTCCGACGTCTCGCGCCTTCGCCTTCATTGAAGTCGGCGATGCCGGCGACAAGCAGAGCCTTGGCGCCGGCGCGAATGTTTCGATCGAATGGCTTTACCGCAACGGAGCACCGGCCGGGCCGAGCCGCATTCTCGCCGACAAGGTAGCGGCGTTTGAATGGCCGGAAGGACGTGGGCGCGCCTATATCATCGGCGAGACCAGCAACGCGCGGCTGATACGGCGCGAATTGATCGCGCGCGCCTTCCCCAAGCAGCAGATTTCCGCCGAGGGATACTGGCGGCCGGGCCGCGTCGGCGGTCACGATCATGTCGACGACGAGCATGCATGAAACTTTGGCGGACGGTTTGTCATGCGCGCGATGGTGCTGGAACGAACCGGAACGCCGCTGATACCCGTCGACCTGCCAGATCCGGAGCCCGGTGTCGGTGAAGTGCGCGTGCGGGTCGGCGCCTGTGGCGTCTGCCGCACGGACCTGCACGTTGTCGATGGCGAGTTACCGCATCCGAAACTGCCGATCATTCCCGGCCACGAGATTGTCGGTCGCATCGATGCGCTAGGTCCCCGCGTCGAGGGCTTTGCAGCCGGCATGCGTGTCGGCATTCCGTGGCTCGGCCGCACCTGTGGCCACTGCCGCTATTGCCGCGAGGGACGGGAAAATCTTTGCGATACTCCGTTGTTCACCGGTTATACCCGCGACGGCGGCTATGCCACGCACGTCATCGCCGATGCGCGTTTCACGTTTGCCTTGCCGGAGGGCGAGGATGACGTTGCCGTCGCGCCGCTGCTTTGTGCGGGCCTGATCGGATGGCGGTCGCTGCGCATGGCGGGCGACGGAAAGAAGATCGGGCTCTACGGCTTCGGCGCGGCTGCCCACATCATCGCGCAGGTCGCGCGCTGGCAGGGCCGCGATGTCTATGCCTTCACCCGGGGAGGCGACACCGCTGCCCAAGAATTTGCGCGAAGCCTCGGCGCCGTCTGGGCCGGAAGCTCCGAACAAAGGCCACCGGAGGAACTCGACTGCGCGATCATCTATGCGCCGGTCGGTCCGCTGGTGCCGGCGGCGCTCGCGGCGGTGCATAAGGGCGGGCGCGTCGTGTGCGCCGGCATCCACATGAGTGACATCCCGCGCTTTTCCTATGATTTGTTGTGGGGCGAGCGCGAGGTGATTTCGGTGGCGAACCTCACCCGTAATGACGGACTGGAATTTTTTGGCGTCGTTCCGAAAGCCGGCATCGTGACAAACACCGTCGCCTATCCCTTGGTGCGCGCCAATGACGCCTTGTCGGACCTCCGCAACGGGCGCTTGCAAGGCGCCGCTGTGCTGGTGCCGTGACGCTCGATAGCAGCAAACGACTGCAGAAATTCTGGCGAGCGATTCATATTTTCGATCCAAGGCGAATCGATCGTCTGGCCTGACGTGCTTGAATTCCCTGTCGGCACGACACTCGTCGAATCAAAATGTGCAGTTGCCAACGCGCTTGAAGACAAGATCTGAAACGCAGTTTCCTTTTTGCGTCTTGCTCGCTTGTTTTTCTTCTTTTTCTTCTTCGGCGTGATGATCTTGCTGCAAGCTGGATATGCGCCAGTAAGAAAAGCGTCACGCTGACGCAACAAAACACCACTAAGCCCGGCGCCACGGACGATTTCGGGGGAATGCCGAGATTGAAGACGGCAGTGTCATGGCGTGCAGCGATACGCGCCAGCGCTGTCGTGCACCTTGGAATATAGTGGGGAATAAAATAATGGCTTTCGGTCCCGGCTCGATCGCTTTCGTTGGGTTTAACGCAGACGGCACCGACAATCTCGCCTTTGTGACGCTGACCGATCTTTCGGCCGGCACCGTCATCACCTTCACCGATAACGAGTGGGGTGGCTCCAGCTTCAACACCGGTGAGTCGGTCTGGACCTGGACCGCGACGGCCGATGTCGCCGCCGGCATGATTGTGACGATGGATAATCTCGCCGCGGGGCTCACCGCGACCAGCAATCTAGGCACGATTGACTACAGCGTGGAAGGAGACCGCGGCCTCGATCCCATCACAAGTCCCTATGATCGGGAAACAGTCTATGCCTATGTTGGTACGGCGTCGTCGCCGACGTTTCTCAGCGCCTTCACTACGGGGTCGTTCTCCCTGGTCGATGTCGGTGTCATCAGTGGGACCGGGCTTGAACGGTATGTGACCGCCAAGGATACACAGGGAGGAGACATTGCTGCCTATACTGGTCCGCGCCTGACCGGCGGCGATTTCTCCAACTTCCTGACTGTCATAAACAGAACGGGTTGGATCGTGGACGGTGGTTCCGACGGAGGCGCCGATGATGACAGCGCGGACGGAACTGCGCCCGACGTTCCCTTCTCGACCGATGCCTTTGTCATCGACCCGAACGCGCAGAAGATTTCCTTTGCCGCCGACTCGTTGACGGTTTCGCATGCCGAAGGCGACAGCGGCGCGATCCTATACACTTTCACGGTTGTTCGGACCAACGGCACGACGGGCGCGGTGAACTTTTCAGGCACGTTCACGCGTGGCACGACGGCCGCTGCCGACTATGTTGGCGGCCTGCCGCCCACGACTTTTTCGGGCGTGATTGCCGAAGGCGAATCCTCGGCAACGGTAACCATCGCGGTCGCGGGTGAAACGGCCTTTGAGGCGGATGAGAGCTTCACGCTGAGGTTGACGAATGTCACCAACGATGCCGCCACCGCTTATATGGTTCCGAACGCAGCCGATCTCGCCGCCACCGGCACAATCGTCAACGACGATACGCAGCAGACCGTCGGATTTGCTTCGACCCATGTCTTCGTGACTGAAGGCGACGACGGTAGCCGGACCATCAACTTCACGGTCGTGCGCGGCGGCAACGGTGGTATCGACGGCGACCTGTCGTTCTCGGGGACATTCACGCAAAACGGTACGAATGCCGATGATTTTGGCGGCACGCTGCCGGGGAATTTCAGCGGCGTGATAGCCTCCGGCCAGACCTCGGCGACGTTCTCTATCACGATCTCAGGCGACGTTCTTCCTGAGAGCAACGAAAGCTTCTCGTTGCGGCTTACCTCGGTCTCCAACTCGGCGGGCGGAAATACCGCGATCGTCACCGCCGCGAGAAGTGCGACGGGCTGGATCACCAACGACGACGGCCCCACCGCGGTGCACGCGGGCGAGACGGCGAGCACGATCATCGCCCTAACCGGCTACGAAACGCTCACCATCGACGAGGGGGGTACATTGGCGGGCGGCCTCAGCGTGGCAGGCGCGGACATTGATGTCACGATCAACAATGCTGGCAGCATCACGGAGGCTGGCTTCTCGTCGAGCAACGGCAGCGGGCGTATCACGCTCAACAACGAAGCGACCGGTGTGATCTCCGACCAACTTCAGCTGCCTGGCTTCACGGCGACCAATAACCTGGACTTCATCATCAACAATGCTGGATTGATCAGCGGCGGAAACAAGTCGATCCGTAGCGACGGCAACACCAATTATTCGCATCTCACCGTCAACAACCTCGCGACTGGTGTGATCGATAGCGGCGCCGACAATGCGACGGCCATCGAGGTCGAAGGCAACACTACAATCAACAATGCCGGCAGGATCATCGTGCCGGCGCAGGCGGGAACGACGACTGCAGGCAAGGAAGGCATCGAGTACCACGGCACAGGTGTCGTTGTTCACAATTTGGCGGGGGGCTGGATCGAAGGCTCTCACCATGCGGTGACCGGCGACGAGGCTGTCACAGTCATCAACGACGCTGGCGGCACCATGAGCGGTCGTAACGGTTCGGCAGTGAACATCGACAACGACTCTGCCGTGGAGGATACCGTAACCGTAGTCAATTACGGTCTCATGCAAGGCAAGTCGCAACATTATCTCGACAGCGATGGCGACGCGATTGACGTTGACGGTCGTGTCATCGTCGACAATTGGGGGTCCATCGAAGGCCTCGGTCACAATGGTTATCATCAGGGCGAGCCCAACGTGTCAGAGGGTATCGCTGCTGGCGCCGGCGTCATCACCAATCATGAGGGCGGTACGATCTATGGCTATGGCCGCGCCATCGAGATCGACAATTCCAGCAATGGTACTGCCTACGGAGTGACGCTCATTGTCAATGACGGCACTATCAAAGGCGACGGCAACCTGCCGACCGACGATGGCCTTCCGCCGGATAATGGAGTCTTCACGCCGGACGTAGTCGCCCAGTTCGCGGCGGCAATTCATGGCGGCGAAGCGATCAATCTTGTCGGCAACAACGCCGACACGCTGACCGACACGGCGACCGGCGAGATCATCGGCGGCGTGAAGATGGGTGGCGGTGACGACGTGCTCACCAACCATGGCACGATGACGGCGACCGGCGGTTCGGCGATCGACCTGGGCGAGGGCAACGACACGCTCGACCTCTATTCCGAGGGAAACGTGACGGGGCTCGTGAGCGGCGG
>Ga0164243_10006919_pt1 | contig 17070 bp, 9 predicted proteins | sample OricompcompostOP_FD_108781 | JGI IMG/M metagenome (GOLD analysis project Ga0164243, IMG submission 108781) | Organic Plus compost microbial communities from Emeryville, California, USA - Original compost - Organic plus compost (OP) | ecosystem: Engineered > Solid waste > Mixed feedstock >... | reverse complement strand
TCCAGCCGGTCAGCGATTTGTTTATAGGTAAGTTGTTCTTTTCTGCTGAGGATAAATACTTCCTTCATGCGCGGAGGCAGGGCTTCTATTTGTTTGTTGATAAAATCCTCCAGCTCCCGGGCGGCCTGTGCGGCTTCTGCATGATTATGTTTTTCCTCTATAAACGTAGCCAGGGCAGCAATCAGCCTACTGTTAGCAGCTGATCTGCGGAGGTGATAAAAAGCTGCTCTGCGTGCGGAGCCGAAGAGAAATGCTCCTAAATTATCGATTACTACTTCTTTACGGCGGTTCCATAAACTGAGAAAGAGGCCCTGTAAAATATCTTCTATATCATCATGGTCGCTGATGGTTTTGGCCAGATAGTGATACAGAGGTGTCCAGAAATGGTTGAAAATGTCTTCAAATGCGCGCTGATCACCGGCACGAAGATTACGGAGGAGTAATTTTTCATCAGCAATCATATTATTAACCATACCATCGATACATTTTTGAAAGAATGTCAGAAGCCGGGGCAAAGGTAGAAAATTAGAAATAGTTTTTCTAACAGAAAAAGGGGGGTGGAAATCAAAAAGGCCGCAGCATTGCGACCATTTCGTTGATAATTAAAGTGCCCAGAACAGGAATCGAGCCTGCGCATTTTGTTGCCAATATAATTTAGATAAAACGCGGGTCAATATTAAATTCCATAATTATGATCATATGTAATATGTTATTTTTTATATAAGATGCTTTATTGAATTTAAGCAGTTTTTGGTAGCTCTTATGTTCCTTTTTATAAATCCGCCTATACTCAGTAACCCTTTTCCGATTCTCTATTACCAAATTCTTCTTGTATACCGACAAGGCTCCCAATCACATTTTAGGATTTTTATTGTAATATTGTAGCATAACTGTCAAGGGAATATTGCCAAATAGTAAAACATACAATGAAAAGGAACTGCTTTTTGATGTAGCCAACGGGAATGAGGCCGCATTCACTTCGTTGTTTACAAAATATTCCAAACTTTTATATAGCTTCTTGTATCGCCATACAGACGATACACAACTCGCTGATGATCTTGTACAGGATATCTTCACTAAAATTTGGTTGACAAGAGAAACGTTGGCGGAAGTTGAAAACTTTGGGTCATACTTATTTGTACTGGCGAGAAACCATGCGTTGAATATTTTGAAAAAAAGAGTACAGGATAGAAAGCGGGATATTCAATGGCATCAATTAATTGATCAAACAAATGACAACAGGCAACAGGAACAGTTCCTGGATTTGATAGAACAAGCCATCGAACAATTGCCCGAGCAGCAACGCAAGACATGGATAATGAGCCGGAGGAATAAAATGACCTATGTTGAAATAGCTGAAAGCCTGGGCATTTCACGAGAAACTGTCAAAACCTATCTACGATATGCCAATGCCGGGATCAGTAAATACGTGTTGGCTAATTCCAATCTTGGAATTCTTCTTCTGGTAATAAAAATTTTATAAAAAATTATTGCGACCATTACCCCCTTTTTTAAGTTGGTCTTGTCTACTGGCAGAGTATGGAAACTGAAAAACAGAAAATAATAAGGCTCTACTGGCTTTGGATAGAGAAAACAGCATCAAAAGAAGATGTTGATGAATTGTTTCAGCTGTCACACGATGACAATTGGGAAACAGTATTTCAGTTAATGGGAGAGCAGTGGACGAAAGAGAACGGGATGTTTGAATACCCTGCACTGCGCCAGGAAGAAGTTATCAACCAGATTATAGGCCGATTTCCTGCCAACAAGAAAGTTTTCCATTTGAGCACCTCATGGTTGTACCGTGTTGCCGCAGCTTGTATGATATTGTTTGTAACAGGTGTGGGGTATTATTGGTTGGGTGGACGAAAAGAAAACGCGCAAAAAGTTGCTGCCATCACATCTGATCTGCCTCCCGGTAAAAATGGGGCAATACTAACGTTGGGCGATGGTTCCAAAGTTGTGCTTGATTCTGTTAAAAATGGCCTCATTGCATCCCAGGGCGGGGCGAGTGCTACCATTAAAAACGGTCAATTGGTGTATGAGGGAAAAGGCCTTGCCTTGGTTTATAATACCATGACAACGCCCAAAGGCCGGCAGTATCAATTGATATTGCCGGATGGTACCAGGGTGTGGCTCAATTCTGCTAGTTCTCTTCGCTTTCCGACGGCGTTTACGGGCAAGGAACGACGGGTGGAACTTACCGGAGAAGCATACTTTGATGTAGCAAAAAGTGCAACGATGCCTTTTAAGGTCAGTCTACAAAACGATTGTGAAGTGGAAGTGTTGGGTACGCAATTTAATATTAACAGCTATAAAGATGAAAAAGCTATAAAGACTACTTTGATCGAAGGAAGTGTGAGCGTATCAACATCCCATAGAAAAGCGATACTCACGCCAGGTGAACAATCCCAGGTTAGGACGTCCGGCAGCCAAACGGATACCAATGAAATATTGATTACACGGCCTGATACAGAACAAGTGTTAGCATGGAAGAATGGAGTCTTCAATTTTGGAGGTATCGAGTTTGTTGAAGTGGCCAGGCAAATTGAAAGATGGTATGATGTAAAGGTTATCTACGAAACCAAAATACCAGACATAAAGTTAAATGGTGAAGTTAACATGGGTGTTCCTTTGTCTGGCATTCAACGAATCCTTTCGGCACTCGGTGTTAAGACAAGAATTGAAGGGCGCATCCTTATTGTACTATGAGATGGCATTGTGGGGTATGACTTATCAATAATCCCGACTAAATAGTTACCAGAAGTTAAATCGTGGATTGTCTATTTAAAATAGGCTTAGCCGTGTTTTGCCTGGGCAATGATGAAAGGATAAAAGTACACGGGTGTAATCCCAACCTTATTCCAGTGAATATTTATAGGATATCTGGTAAAATCTCGCTATCGCTCGGCATTGTAAAACAAAAAGCACCTAAAGATAGTCGGCCGGCTTCTATTGGTCAAAAGTTGCTAGTTGCAGCGCTTCCGGGAAAGTTCCATTACTCAACAAGTTAACGTTTAGCCAAACTGAATTAATTATGAGATTGAAACTCGTTTTCATACTGTTATTTTTTTTAACTGCTGGTTATTCTTCCTTCGCCCAGACCGTTACTTATTCAGGAGAGAATATTCCGATAAGCAAAATTTTTGCAGAAGTCAAAAAACAAACCGGTTACAGTTTTATTTATAAAGAAAATGCATTATCTGGCATTAAGCCCGTTACTGTTAAAGTGAAGAATGCGGGGTTAACAAACTTTTTAGCCCTGATTCTTAAAGACACTCCTTTAGACTTTGCCATCGAATATAAGACGGTTACTATCTTTAGAAAAGAGCTCCCACCACAGGCAACAGGATCGGTCAATAAAAACCTGCATTCTGCTGATAGAGTTATTTCCGGTTTCGTGACCGGCTTTACTGAAGGAGAAATATTATCCGGCGCATCAGTTCTGGTCAAGGGTACGACAACCGGAACCATTACCAATGCACAAGGTATGTTTTCAATAAGTGTGAACACGGGCGATGTTTTAGTGTTTACTTACCTTGGATATATTCCACGGGAAGTGAAAATTTCAGAACCCATGTTGCATGTAAAGGAACTGAGAATTGTCTTACAACAAACTGACCACAGCCTGCAGGCAATCCAGGTGGTTAATAAGGGATATTACACCGAAAGTAAGCAATTGTCTACGGGAAGCGTGTCAAAAGTTTCTGCTAAGGAAATTGAAAAACAGCCAGTCACCAATGTAATGAGCGCACTTGAGGGAAGAGTTGCCGGTATGCAGATTGTGCAAAGCAGCGGATCTCCGGGTGCGGGATTTTCTGTGCTGATCAGGGGACGAAATAGTATCGCCTCAGGGAATGATCCGCTATATATCATCGATGGAGTTCCCTTTTCTTCGCAGTCCCTTGGCGACCCGAATGTTTCAAAAGCAATTCCCGGTACTTATGGTGGACTCAATCCATTAAATACACTAAATCCTTCTGATATTTTAAGTATTGAGATACTCAAGGATGCAGATGCAACGGCTATTTATGGATCAAGGGGAGCAAACGGCGTCGTACTTATTACGACAAAGAAAGGGGGGCTGGTCAAACAAAAGTTGATCTGAATTTTAGCACTGGCTACAGTGAAATTGCCCGTAAAATGAAACTGATGAATACGGAACAATACCTGGCCATGCGCAAGGAAGCTTTTACGAATGATGGCGCCAGTTATAGAGCGTCGGATTATGACATCAATGGAACCTGGGACCAGAATCGTTATACTGATTGGCAAAAAGAACTTATTGGAGGAAAGGCACGAACGTACAATTTTCAGGGTGCTATATCCGGCGGCAGCCAGCTGACCCAATTTTTGATCAGGGGAAGTTACCAATCAGAAACCAGTGTCATGCCGGGCGATTCGAAATACGGGAGAAGCGCCGTTCTTTTCAACCTGGTTCACCGCTCCGAAAACGACCGGTTTCATTTAACTTTTTCCGGTTCCTTTTCTGCAGACAACAACAATAACATTGGAATTGACCTGACAAGGGCTGCCGCCACACTGCCTCCCAATGCGCCGGCATTGTACAATGAAGATGGAAGCTTAAACTGGGCCAACAGTACATGGGATAATCCACTAAGTAATTTGCTGGCGACCTATAGAGGGAAAACAAGAAATCTAACCACGAATGCCAATCTTGATTATCGCCTGCTTAAGGGGTTGACTGTAAAAGTAAGCCTGGGTTATAATGATTACCGGCTAAACGAACTAAGGGCCGATCCATCTACTATCTACAGGCCCTCGTATGGCTTGGGGAGCGAAAGCTCCTCAGCAAGGTCCACTACCGGATTGAATGAGTCTTATATTATTGAACCACAAATTAATTGGAAAAAGGGAATTGGAAAAGGCTCCCTGGATGTCATTGCCGGTACAAGTTTCCAACAGCAACAGGGAGAAACGCAGTCCATCTTTGCTTTTAACTTTCCCAGCAACCGCCAGATATTTGATTTCACTGCGGCAAAGACCCAATCCATCACCGGTCGACAAGTAACTATTTATAAATACCAGGCAGTGTATGGCCGGGTAAACTTTAACTGGGAAAAAAAATATGTGCTTAATTTAACGGCTAGACGTGACGGGTCAAGTCGCTTTGGGCCAGACCGTCAATTTGCCAATTTTGGTGCGGCCGGAGCGGCATGGATCTTTTCAGAAGAAAATTTCATACAAAATGCATTGCCTTTTTTGAGTTTCGGTAAACTTAGGGGCAGCTACGGAGTAACAGGAAATGACCAGATCGGGGACTACCAGTTTTTAGATACATACGCTTCCAATGATGTTACTTACCAGGGTTCGAGGGGGTTAACCAGCCAACGCCTGTACAATCCAGACTTTGGCTGGGAGACGAATTATAAACTGGAAACGGCATTGGAATTAGGATTTGCGGAAGACAGGATCAATATGTCTGCCGCCTATTATCGCAACCGGTCTTCGAACCAATTAGTCGGCATTCCATTGCCGGGAATAACGGGCTTTACTACCGTCCTCGCCAATCTTGGCGCTACTGTCCAGAATAAAGGATGGGAATTCGAATTAAGGACCTCTAACGTTCAAAAGAAACTTTTTCAATGGACATCCTCATTCAACATCACCATTCCTCAAAACAAATTGTTGTCGTTTCCAGGTCTGGAACGTTCAACCTATGCCAATCAATATATCATCGGATTCCCTATCACCATTTTGCACCTGTATAATTTTGCAGGATACGACCCCGTTAAAGGCAAATATTTGTTCCTGGATGTTAACAAAGACGGTAAACTTTCTTCTACTGAAGACCGGACGGCGATCAAAGATCTTGCTCCCACTTTGTATGGCGGCTTAAATAATAGCTTTTCTTTTGGCCAATGGCAGGTCGATGTGTTTTTGCAATTTGTCCAACAAAAAAGGCAAAGTTTTTTAGCAGCAGTGAACATGCCCGGCGGTATGCAAAACATGCTTGTAGCATCGATGAATCATTACCCGGTTAATGGAGATAATTCTCTCGTGCAACGTTATTCTGCTGTCAATGCCGAGCTATCCACCGCCCAGAGTTATTTTACAGCCAGCGATAAATCAATCGTAGACGGCTCTTTCATTCGCCTGAAAAATGTATCAGTATCCTATAAGTTAAAAGAGAACTGGATATCTAAAGCCAAATGCAGGCTTTTTGTGCAGGGACAAAATTTGCTCACCTTTACAAAATATGTTGGAGGTGATCCTGAATCAACTGTTAATTACCTTCCGGCATTAAGAACCATTACCGGGGGACTGCAATTTACATTTTGACGAATCAAAAACACACAACAATGAAGCTTCACATCCTTTCAAGCATAACAACGTCATTTACTTTACATAACAGGTTTTGCCTGATTGTAGTTATCCTTTGCTTCCTTTCTTTTTTTTCATGTAAAAAATATGTTGAGGTGCCAACTCCGGAAACAAAATTGCTAGGATCTGAGGTATTTGAAGAACAGGGAACAGCCACCGCCGTATTAACAGATCTTTATTCGAGAATGAGAGATAATGGAATGCTTAGCGGGAGTTACAACAATTATCCCGGGTTATGCGGTGATGAGTTGGTAGACCTCTCCCCCTGGGTAGCTGAGGGTAGCGGCGCATTTTATAATAATTCATTGCTTCCAACCAATTCATTCATCAGCACATTTTGGAACAATGCCTATAATCAGATTTATACTGCCAATTCAATTTTGGAAGGAGTCGCCGGATCAAAAAACCTTTCCCTGGATATTCGGCAACAATTCCGGGGAGAGGCACTATTTATCAGGGCTTTTTTACATTTCTATCTTACGATCCAATTTGGCGCCTTACCTTACGTGGATACGACAGATTACATTACCAACAAATCACTGTCGCGTATATCCCAGGAAAAAGTATATCAAAGAATCATCAGCGATTTAAATGAAGCCGTTACACTTCTCCCCGAGACTTACATTACCACGGACAGGGCCCGTGTGAACAAATGGGTTGCGAAGGCCATGCTGGCAAGGGTTTATTTGTATCATAAAGACTGGGCACTCGCCAGTTCGCTGGCTACCGAAGTCATTGAACAAAAGACATTGTACAAACTTGAAGACGACCTCGATAATGTATTCCTAAAATCCAGCAAAGAAACGATTTGGCATTTTGATCCGGGAGTTGTGGGTTTGAATACACAAGAAGGAGCAGCTGCCATTCTCTATTACGATCCAACCGGTGGCGGAAAGATTTTGAGTGATCAACTAATGGCTGCTTTTGAAACGGGTGACAAACGCCGCCAGTCATGGATAGGAAGTTACTCCTCTGGTGGCAGTACCTGGTACTACTCCTACAAATACAAACAAAGAAGCCAGACTGCCGTCAGTCTTGAATTTTCCGTTATATTGCGCCTGGCAGAGCTTTACCTAATCAGGGCAGAAGCTTTTGCCAACCTGCAAATGACGGATAAAGCAATCGCTGACATCAACACCATTCGCAATCGTGCAGGACTTCAGGGTATCAATGCGCCCTCTGCCGATGAATTGCAGGACGCCATTCTTCATGAAAGACAGGTTGAATTGTTTTATGAATTTAGCCATCGCTGGTACGATTTAGTGCGAACCAACAAAGCCGATCAAGTGCTTGCACACATAAAACCCGGATGGAAGGCTACTGATACACTTCTACCTATACCGCAGTCAGAATTGCTCTCGAACCCAAACTTATTGCCTCAGAATCCAGGGTATTGATTCTATTAAGAGAACATTTATATATTATCCAATTAAAAACGTTTAGCATAATGAAAAGATTCATTTTTATAATGATACTGGCTTTACCTATCTATGGATGGGCGCAAAAGAATGAGTATACCATTAAAGGGCAGCTAAAGAACTTAGCCTTAGAAGGCAAAATGCTTTATCTCTTTTACGAACTAAATGGTCAAAGAATAACCGATAGCGCAAAGGTTGTCGGTAATAAATATGTCTTTCACGGGAAGGCAGAGGACCTTGTCTTGGCTAATCTTTTGGGTGCAAGTCCGTCGAAAGGCGTCACCCGCGACCAGGTTGCATCCGTTTTTATTGTACCAGGTACCACTACTATAACTCATACCAATAAATTCTCCGATTTTTCGCTGCGAGGTGCAGCTGCCAATGCAGACTATCAAAAGCTGAAGGAGTTACTGAGGCCCGCATTGGAACGTTACATTCTTGGGACCGAAAAATACCAGGTAGCATCGAAAACCAATAATGAAGAGGAAATGGCTGCGGCATTAGAGCAAATGAAACAATCAGATAGCCTGATCAAAGTCGCTTACCTGCATTTTTTCAATAGCCATCCGACGTCAACCATTGCCCTTTTTGTATTGCAAAAGTATCTTCCTTACAACATAGTAGCAGAGGAGGCGGAGCCTTTGTATGACAAACTTAGTGATCAACACAAGGCATCAAAAGCAGGCGTGGAGCTGAAAAGAAAAATTGACGTTGCTAAACGGACATCGATAGGGCAAACCGCTCCTGATTTCACGCTTTCTGATACACTCGGGAATGCTGTTACACTAAGGTCATTCAGGGGCAAATATGTTTTGATAGATTTTTGGGCCAGTTGGTGTGGCCCTTGCCGCCAGGAAAATCCGAATGTGCTCAAAGCCTATAACCAGTTTAAGTCCCAAAACTTTACTGTCCTGGGCGTTTCTTTAGACAGGCCGGATGCGAGAGCCAAATGGATCAAAGCGATTCAGGAAGATGCGCTTCCATGGACCCAGGTATCGGATTTAAAAGGTTGGTCCGCAGATGTGGCAAAAATCTATGGTGTAAACGCTATCCCACAAAATTTTCTCGTTGATCCCAATGGCAAGATCATCGGTAAAAATCTGCGTGGGAAGGAATTGGAAAAAAAGCTAGCGGAGCTGATCACCCATTAACATTTGCATTGCCATCAAAAACTAAGAGAAAACTGTCTTTTAACATGACAACCGACTTATCGTGTTGAAAATCTTTCATGTGTTACAGGTTGGGTGGAATTGTCCACCCACTTGTTTTTTGCACTTTTGCATATGGCTGTTTGGCGCGTTCTTTAAATGGCGATTGCTGGGGTTACAAATGGTCCTCCTATGATACTTCATCCTGCATCTTGCATCGTTTATTTTCCGATAAAAGTAGTGATGATGTGGTGCAAAAAAGCGTGGAAGTGGCTACACTTGATCAAATGGTTACTGCATCATGTTCTGGTTATGACCCATATCTACCTTCAGGAATACAAAAAACTGTTTAATGAATTTTACTGTCAGGTAGGAAACAAGCATGTAAAAGGTTACTGAAATAAAAAGCGAGGTTACCGAAAAGGTTATTTTAGTTCTTTTGAATTATAAGGGTTTACGGCAAAAAATAGGGCTATATCTAACGATATAACCCTAATTAGGTAGTAAAAATACACTTTAGTTACCAACCAGTAACTTCCGTGCCCAGAACAGGAACTCCAATGTTCAGGGAATCAATATCTTGTCGCAATTGATTGTCAAATGGTTGTCAACGGTGACGAATATCCTGTTTTCCTCAAACCAACCTGTCTATACAAAGATAGATAAAAATTCCCGACCTAACGAAACTACGCCCATCTATTAGTAGAGCAAACAAATATAAAATATAATTAATATCATAAATTATGAATTTTTCAAAAGCCATTAAAATGAAAGGCCATTCCCCGCTATCTCAAACATCTAACAAATAGGTTCTAATACCTTCTCGTTGGCTTCTTGTGAAAATACCCATCGCTTTCGGCCAGCTTTGTATTTTTTTGGGCTGCATTGCAAAATCATCCAGGATGATGAGAGGTACCTTCTCCAGTTGGTTTAATAGCTTCACGTAGCTTCCTTCTGTTTTAGCTATAAATATATATGGTTTCAATCAGCCGGTTCATACTAAAATATCGCGTTGTATTGCCCATCAGGCATGCCTGATGTCCGAGGGCACATCTAACCGCACTTTTACCAACACCAGTTGGGTCCATTGCCCAGTGTATTCATGCTGGCAGAAAGAAAAAATTGCAAAATCATCTCTAAAAGCCTATAAAAACTCTAAAATTATTCTGTTTATCCCTTGCTAGGATTTTGGCAATTGCCCTTCCCACAATATTAGATTCTGGAACAAAACCCCAATATCGCGAGTCATATGAGTTACTTTGATTATCCCCCAGTGCAAAGAAATAATTCTCAGTAAACGTATATGTAGAGTTTTTTAAACTTTCCACATTCAAATGTTTACCATATAGCTCATATTCGATAATGGGTTTATAAATTTCAAAATTATAGCTATTCAAATAAGCTGTCTGCCCTATACCTGGTATAATTAATGGCCCTAAACTATCAATCGTCCATGAAAATACTTTATTATTCGGATATCCCATATCGAATGATTTAATAGGCAAAATTGAATTTAAACAACCTTTTTGTTTAAGTAGGTTGATCTCTGCAAAGTTTAAGTAAACATCACATGCATTTATGGAGTCATCATTTACTGAATAAGTAAATCCAAGGGAATCTGCATATCTTTTGAAGCTTGATACATCGCTTATTACAACAGTATAATGACGTTTAATGGTATTAGAATTCTGAATTCTAATACCATTAATATATGAATTACCATCAATAATTTGTAGTGTATCTCCGGGTATAGCAATACAACGTTTAATAAGAAGATGTATCTCATTCATTCTATAAAAAACTATTATATCTCCTTTTTTAATTTTTCCGAAACCGGATAAACGATAATTGCCATCCAGACTTCTATCGTTTCTTTTCTGAAAAAAGGCATCGAACCATGGAATATCACCTATATACTTGGGTAATTTAGGGCCATAACATAGTTTACTCACTAAAATATTATCGCCTATAAATATCTCATCTTCCATCGAACGGCTTGGCACTGTAAAGAATTCTACAAGAAATAAACGTATTGAAACTACAAAAATGAAAATACCAACAATTAGGGCGAGGTTTCTCAATATATTAAATCGATATCTTTTCAAACAATTTAATAATTGTATATAACCGATTATTAAGATAAATGGAATAATAAGCCAATTTAATCCAGTGACCAACGCAAACAAAATATATACAACTGAAAAGATTGATAGCATTATTAGTTTAATATGCTTATTAATTTTCCTCCTTTCTTGATCCATAACCTCCAAATTTATGTTGTGGTCATAATTTTTCTTTATTGAGGCCAAATTTCCTTGGGAAATAAGATACACTCAACATAAAATACTGTTGTAATGTATTAACTACCTGGCTTGATAAACGGTTGCCAGATACTACATTTACAAGATTTCTATTTTGATGCAATAAATCAAGTGCTGAGAACTTTAACTCAGCATTTGCGCCCTTCAAAAATCTATATGATACATCTGCGTTCAAAATAGTAAAAATATGTTTAGGGGTATAGTTTGATTTAACTGAATTAAAATCCGCATTTGTATGAAATCTTACTTTGGGTGTTATTGCGACAGATGAATTGATAAATAATTTGACGTGACTTACATTATAGTCATTCGACTCTCTCTGCTGGGTTTTACTTGGACGATATTCTTCTCCAACCTTAAGTAGAAATATATCCTTAATAGTATACGTTATTTCTGTAAAGAGAAATCCATAAAGGTATATATATCTGTGAGACATATTATTCTGAACAAAAGGAATTTCTGCATAATTAAATGATAATGTCGCCAAAAACTGTAACTGATTATTTTTAAGTTTAAAGGATTTTTGGATTTTATCATAAATGTTGCAATTAAAAGTGCTTGAGCCATTCATCAAGTAGTGAAAACTCCTACCGATATTGTCTATAAATTCATTGTCAATAATAGTCTGTTCTGATACATTTGTTCCCAACTTTATCTCATTGCGAAGCTCATTAGGCGATCTATTATTGAATAGATATCTGAATGAAAAATCATGGATAAAGGCAGGTTTAAGCCCACTATTTCCTATTTCAGTTTTGTAAACATTAATATCATCAATCAGGGGTACAAGATCCTGGACCGATGGATACCTGACGTAGGTTTTATAATCAAACAAATATATTTTGACAAACTCTCCCAATTGTTCATTTCTTTTATTGATACTAACCGCAGGGATAAAATAAGAATATCTACGACTAATATTCTGAAAAACCTTTTGAGATACATTTTCCAAACTAAAAATTTGAAATCTCGCCATGAAAGCAAAATTCCAATTCTTGATATATCTCCCATCCAACTTTTTCATAAGAATTTTGCTGAAATTAATTGCGGGCTGGTAGGTCCATGTTTTTGTTTTACTCACATCTGTTAATGTGCTATAAACCTGGTATTTCTCGTCTACTTTGTTGCTAACAATGTTGTTAATTTCACTATTCTGTAAGGTGAATTGATTTAATAGATCGATCTCCAAAAATGGAGCTCTTTTCCATAAACTATTAATATTTCGAATATTTGAACTTAAATTCTGTAAGTTGTCAGTACTTTTTATCTGATACAATCTGTCAAATACATGATTCTTTGTTGAGTCATTAGAGTAAAAAGTATTCAGTCGAGTACTTACACTATTATTAGCAGAATGAATAACTGAGTAGCTCAAATCCATATCCAATGAATGATGTTTAAGACCATTGCTAGTTGTGTATCTTTCAGTTTTCAGATTAAATCCACCATCAACCACATAAGCTTCCTGATTTCTGTTTTGCTGATCATTGCTTTCACTTGTATCAATATTCATTGAATTATAAGTTGAACTATTCTGCACATACTGATCATCTGATTTCTGATAGTCAACAGAACCAGCAACTCCAATGCTTATATGTTTGTATTTTCTTGCATATTTTCCATCAAAACCATGATTCTTAGCATCCATGTAACTTCGATATTCTGAATTTTGATATAGAGAACTTTTATCATCAAGTGTTGTGACTGATTGAGCATTTCTTTTAACTTCCGATTCAGCGTTATTAAAAAAATAGTTGCCTTTTAAGATATTACTATCTAAAGGATTATTTGCATGATCTTCGAAATCAAACTCCCCACTAGCACCCAATGCGGAATATTTTGTCTGTCCATTTCTTCTGAAGTCAGATGTATAATTATCATTCAGGTCATCTATTTTATATGAGGCCTGGTAAGTTAAGTCATTTAGACTATTTGCTATTTTATTAACATTGTTATGTACTCCACCTACAACAATCTGACGTTTTGTAGAGAAGTAATTAAACAATCCTGTAACGTCTCTTCTTTCACCATTCCCAATTCCAGCTCCAACTTTGCCGAAATATCCATCTTTCTTATTTTTTCCAAGAACAATATTCATATTTGAACTTTTCTCAACTGGATTCGGATCATTTTTATCTTCATATACCTGAATTTTTTTAACTGCATCTTTAGGAATATTATTAATTGCTACATTTATATTTCCCCCAAAGAATTCCTTTCCTTCAACAAAAAGCTTATTTATCTTCTTACCGTTGACGGTTATAACACCGTCATTCCATACAGTAACTCCTGGTAACTTTTTCAGCAAATCACCTACTACTGCATTTGCATCCGACTTAAATGCCGAAGCATTAAATTCGAGTGTATCACCTTTCATTTGTAATGGAGGCGGTGCTTCTGATATAGTTACTTCATTTAGCATCTTAGTTTGATACTCGACTACAATTGTATCAAAAGAAATAATTTTCTTATTATTCAAAATTTCAAAGTCAATAACAGTTGCTTTATATCCAATATTACTTGCTACAAGTTTTAAATTTATGTTTGCAGGAATGTTGTCAAAGTTAAACTTACCCCAGTTGTTAGTTAATTGAAAACTTAGTAACTTCATATCCTTAGCATCATAAATAGAAACCGTTGCTGCCTGGAGAACACGTTTGTGAATTTTATCATATATTAAACCAGAAACTTTCCCCTCATTAATAACGACTTTAGTATCATTTTGCTGCGCATGTAAGATAACTGTAAACAGCAATAGGAATGCTATTACGGGAAAAATCTTTGATAAAAAAGTTTTAATTTCTGGTTGTACTGGTTGATAAACTTTCATTCGCGTCGGAGTAAACTTTATAATTCATTTTTCAACCTAAGTCGAACTATCACAGGATTGGAATCCTTCGTTGCTTTTGAAAAGTATTTTGAAAGTGCTGAATCATATTTCGGGTTTAGCTCTTTATTTCCGTTAAATGCCTCCAACATTTTAAACGAAGTGAGCCATGTAAAAATGTTGATACCATCGCAATAGCCAATGCCATAGTTTTCAAATCCCGAAGTCATACTGTCAAATATTGGTAGATAGAAGGACTTCCAATCCGGCGTAATATGTTTATAGGCTATTAGGCTACCCGAAACAAGATTAAGTATAAGATTATCTTCTTTATAAGAAGATAAGGAGCTAGCTTTAAATAAGAAATTATCTTTTATTTTATAACAGTTATCGATTCTATAGATTAAGTTAGGATGTGATTTTATAAATTCTGCATGTTTATTTGTATATACTTTATTAGTAAGAAAATCTGAGGGAAGAGAGATATTTACAGGAAGGGTAATGTGATAATTGTGCGCAATTGCATTGGGAGTTATCGTATAAATATCGAAAGTATAAGGCTTCACAAAAAAACGTGCAGTATCGATACCAAAATTTGTCAATTGATTTGTTGCACCATATAACACATCTATTTTTGCGTCAATATCATTATATAAAAATCCATTAGCAAATACAGATCCGTTTCCTTTTGCAAAACGGATTAGTGATCTTGAAAATGGTTGAAAATATTTAGAGCCTACTTTAAAATCACGATAGGTGTCATAACTCAAAACAGTTTCAGCACCAATGTATTCAAAATTCAAAGCAAATATGCCTAATACATTCAAATCAGTATTTTCTTGTTTCCTAATGAAATTACCTTTGAAGTCGTAGAATGAAACCGACCGAAAGTTATCATCAACAAAAATTATATTCTTATACCATTTATTAATACTAAATTTAATTATTGGTACGTCTTTTCTGCGTTTAATCTTTGAAACAAATTTTCCATTTTCCGTAAAGATCAAAATACTGTTTGTCTCAGGATCCAAAATTATATAATGACCATCAACATACTCAAGCTGTGAAATTTTACCAAATTTGCATTCATTATTAGTTTCAAGTGGGATATATTTAATATCGTCAAATATATCTGAAGTATTTCCACCTGAAGCAATTGATGGGTCCACTCTTAGGTTTACTACTCCATTTTCTTCTGCACTTATTTCCTTAATTTGGCCTTCGGTAGTTTTGAAAGTAAAAAACAATACAAAAAAATAAAAACTACTAATAGAAATATTGCGACTTAAATTCATTTTATTTTCTTTTATAATTAACTTCAATATTACTCATTTATGGTCTTCTTAGATATTTCTGAAATTTTCTTTAAAATGTCATCGATAGCCATTGATTGAATTTTTATTCTTTTACTTAGAAGTTCTTCGGAAATACTTCTTGCTTTTTTCTTTTGGCCTGTTTCGTAATATAAATGAGCAAGCAGATAATCCGCATAAAATCTAGCAGGAATCATAGAGCTTGCAAGCATATAACAACTTTCGGCTTCGGCAATGTGATTAATACCCTTTTTTGCATCCCCAATAGCACATTGAAGGAAATAGGTATTATGAAATAACGCGGCAGGTTCAAGATATTTTAGCGCTTCTAAATGTTCACCGTTTAGCTCCAATGCTTTACCATACTGCATTAAAAAATCACCATCTTTGCTAAATGTTGGATAAATCTCTCTAAAGAATTCAATTGCTCCTCCATAATCTGAGTTATTATATGCTTCTCTCGCTTCATTCCATGTATGAAAATCATTTATCAAATTACTATTCTTCTTCCAGAAAACAACTATAAAAAATAGTCCGATTCCCCAAACCCCTAATTGAATTGTCCTGGCGTAAATCGAACCTAATGATACTCTAAAAATAATTATATTTTTATGATATTTAGCAAGGATCGCAATGTAAAATAGAACGTTAATCTTAATAAGCAATATAGTGCTTGGATACGAGAATAAAGAGAAGACGGCTATACTTACTAAGTTATACTTGCTCAGTTCTGCTAATTTATTGTTATCCTCAATTTTTGTTTTCACAAGAAGAATAACTAAGATAATTACAGAAGCCCCAATAAAAACACCATTCTCTGCAAATAGCTGTAATAAATCATTAAATGCATATATTGTCTCCCCCGCAATCGATTTATAACGCTGTGCATAATCTTCCCTTAATGTCATCGCCTGATAATTCATATAGAATGACTTAAATCCATCATACCCTACTCCCGTAAATGGAACATCTTTAATCATGTCAAATGTTGAACACCAGATAAGCCAACGTCCATTCGCAGAGTCTTTCTTTAAAAGATACACATAAATAACAGTTAGGATAGCTATGAGAGAGAAGGTCAGAAATAGCAATCCCTTGTAAATGTTAGTTATTTTGGACACTTTGTATTTTATCATTGGAAAATATAAAAGCAACAGAAACACCACTATTGCACTACATGCTGCCCGAGAAGAGGTAAGAATAGTAACGCCAAATACCAATACGCATATTATTAGAATAATATTATCTAGCAAATATGTGATTGTAAAGTAGGATGATAGTTTCTCTCTAATAACACCCATATATCCTACAAATAATGGCGCAAGCGTCGATACAAAAAATCCCGCTAAAACACCTGGATTTAAGAAGCATCCAGTAAAAGCAAAATATTTATTATTGGAAGTTGTATAATTACTCAGTTGTAGACTAGTTAATATAACCTGAATTAAAGCATTGCAAATGACAGCTAAAGCAAGTAAATAATATTCATTATCACTTGTATTTCTAAGTGCAACATAGATAATTACCAACCCAAATAATTCATAATAATGTAATGAAAACACCGAGTAGTTTTGAATATAATTTCTGTTTATTACAATCCCGGATAGGATTAGTAATAATAATAAATCTATCAAATTAATTTTCAATACAAATATTTCGGAAATAGACAACAGTAAAATAAAAAACGTAAGAATTAGT
>Ga0164243_10006918_pt1 | contig 17073 bp, 16 predicted proteins | sample OricompcompostOP_FD_108781 | JGI IMG/M metagenome (GOLD analysis project Ga0164243, IMG submission 108781) | Organic Plus compost microbial communities from Emeryville, California, USA - Original compost - Organic plus compost (OP) | ecosystem: Engineered > Solid waste > Mixed feedstock >... | reverse complement strand
GCCGCGCTGACCAACGCGTCATCAGTTTCCGTGGAGAGGTGGCTGAGTGGTCGAAAGCACCGCACTCGAAATGCGGCATACGGGCAACCGTATCGTGGGTTCGAATCCCACCCTCTCCGCCATGATAAGCCTTCGGCCGTAAGGCTTTCCCGAGATCTTCTGAGTTTGCTCGACCTTCGGTGCCGGTGCCGGGATTGGCTAGAGCCACACTCTGGGCACGCCCTGGCTTTTTGTATGCTTTCTACATGATCTCAGCATTAACCGGAGAGCGGTCGTCGCATCGGCGAAATGTTCGCCATATTAACACGAGATGTCGACGTGTTAAGAAAATCCGGTTTTTCGAACATATAAGTCCCCACCCGTATATCCGTCAGAGTTATCAGAATTAGCAAACTGACCGTGCCCGGTGCGCCATCGCGAGTGGATGATGGACGTATCCGTAGCTACTCATCGTCCATTTCGAACGTCAATTGGTCGTCTTGTTTTGAGGCCGTCTTTCGTGCCTTCGACCGGGTGGAAGGGAATTTGGGGCCGGGACCCCATTCTACCTTTGGACCTCGCTGATTTTCAGATGTTCTGATTAGGATCTCGCGCTTTACGAGATCGGAAATAATGTCTCTTGCTCTATAAACGTGAACGTCAAAGAAGTTTTGGAGCGTTTTGTTGGTGATCTTTCCATACTCTCTAACGTGAGCAATAACTTTTCTATCAATTTCATCGGTGGTCCTGCGTTGATATGCAACCGCAGACCCCAATGCTTTAAGTGCTCCATCCCTAAGGCGGTATATTGGTGTTGATCGCCCAATGGTGGCTCGAGTTCGCTCAAGCAGGCCGATCTGGTCTCCGGCGAGGCGCCGTAAAACAGCTTCTGCCTCCTGTTGGGTCTTTTGAAGCCATGACGCACAGTTAGCGGCGCTTATCGTCTTTGTTGAGCATAGACGGTAGAGGATAAGCATCGTATCGGTGTCTTCTCGCTCATCCTCCGGCAAGGTTGCAACGTAGCGTGCGATCTGAGTGTTCGGTGCGCCTCCGACCAAAGTGACGCGCACTCGATCGAATTCGCCATCAATTGTCGGGATTTCTCGGCCGGACCTAATCATCTCACGATACATTCGGTCTACGCCTCGCCCCAATTCTTCTGCAAAACCCAGAACTCGAGCAATTTTTGACAAAGCAGGATTACGAGGTCGGGAGTTCGTTGTTATGATGTTTTGCGGAGTTACGCCTGACACTAATGGGCCTGGCGAAGTTACGATGAAAACCTCTGGGGAATGTTCCGATACTACAGAGCTGCTGAGATGATAATCTCGATGACAAATGGCATTGGATACTGCTTCTCGAACGGCGAGAGATGGAAAGTCCTCTATTGAGATTTGTTGACCATTTGGGAGTGTAACGGGCGTCAAGCTTTGACGTGCCTCGACTAACTCGATCACTCTTGCAAATGCTACTGCAAATGGCTGCTCAAGACGCTGCACCAGTTTTGGTTCGCCGCCCGGCGTAGATCGATATTGGTAAACGATATCATGGTGGCGCTCGCCATGAGGCGCACAAAACATCAGCTCTCCTGCATTGTTCAGCGAGCCGCTTTGGTGGATAGCGCCGATTGCGCTCAAAAGATCATGTGGGCTTAAGCTGGCCAATTGGCGGCGGTTATCATTGAATCGCTGCAATATCGTCCGCGTCATATTTAGGGCTTCAGACGAAACATCGTCGATCGATCGCGCGCTTGGCTGCGCGGACCAGTCAATACCATTTCTCTCTTCCCTGAGCCGCGCTTGATCATCGGGTCCCATAGGCAAGCAATTAGTATTAATACGTCGAGTCGCGCGTCCTTGAGTGTCAGAATGAATGTCCGCACTTTGGGGAACATTTATGATGAGCAGCGTGGGATATTTGGGATGCTTCGTGATATCTACATTCAAATGAGGTCGCGTTAATTCATAAATACGTTGTTTCAATTTATCAGGATCAAGTTTTGACCCGATTATGGCATCTTGTCCTGTTATTTTGTCGGACACGCCTGCAACTATAAAACCTCCGGCGCTGTTAGCGAAGCAGATTGCTGCTTCGGCTATAAGCTTCTCAGTATCGCTTAGGCTGCTTTTGTCCTCTTTAAAATCTAATGTTGAGCTCTCCACTCTGTCGGCAGAAACGCCGGCTAGGATCCGATTTATCGCTTGGTCGACTTCGTTAATTCCAGCGCTGACAGCCATGAAGTTTGATTCCAGTTTGATCTCGCATGCATTTTGTAGGGCAACATCAAACTAGAATCAAACTCTTCTGCAGGATCGGAATCGAACTCTTCTGCAGAAGAGGAAATATATGTAAAAAATCAATCCATTATGAGAATGGCAGTAGCTCCCTCAGAAATCGCTTGGGTATCGCGGAACAGAATGCTGCTCGGGTTAGAGGATCGTGCCGTGATAGCCCTTGGCACCCCTCCAGGGGCATCCTACGCGTGATCTTCAATATCGATTGGAGATCACATGGCAACTATCAGAAAGCTCAGAGGACGCTGGCAGGCGCAGGTGCGTCGGCGAGGCATGAAACCTCGCTGCAAGTCTTTCGACACGAAGCAGGAAGCTGAGAAGTGGGCGCGCGATCTGGAAACCCAGGTCGATCGCTTCGGTGCCGCTCCAGACACGAAGATCCTGGAGAGCACGACGCTCGGACAACTCTTGGAGCGCTATCAGCACGAAGTGTCGCCGTTGAAGCGCGGGTCAGTGCAGGAGATCCAGCGGATCGAGGTGCTGCGTCGCCATGAGCTTGCTTACCGGACGATGATCGGGCTAAGCCAGCAGGATATTGCCTCGTTCCGCGACGAGCGGCTTCAATCCGTAGCTCCATCTACTACGGTGCGCGAGCTGGCGATCCTCAGCCACGTCGTCGAGGTCGCCATCCGCGATTGGGGTCTGCCGCTCGCCAGGAACGTCGTGAAGCTCGTTCGTCGTCCGGTGATCCGGAACGAGCGCAGCCGCCGCCTGACCGGTGACGAAGAGCAGCGCTTGCTGGACGGGTGCGACGCCGGTCAGCTTTCCTACCTCCGGACGCTGCTGATCCTGGCTATCGAGACAGGGATGCGTCGCGGGGAAATTCTCGGCCTCAAGTGGTCCGACGTCTCGCATAATCGCCGGGTAATCACCCTATCCATGACAAAGAACGGTTCCGGTCGTGAGGTGCCGCTCAGCCCTCGTGCATTTCAGGCGTTGATGGATTGGAAGAGTAGAGCTGACGTAGATCAATCTACCGTCTTCCCAATGACTACCGGCGCGTTGGAGCAGGCATGGCGTCGGCTGTTGGTGCGGTCGAACGTTAAGGCTCTGCGCTTCCACGATTTGCGGCACGAAGGTGTCAGCCGACTTTTCGAGCGTGGCCTGAACATGATCGAGGTCAGCAGCATCTCTGGGCACAAGGAGCTACGGATGCTGAAACGCTACACACATCTGTCCGCCGACGACCTTGTAACTCGCCTAGCGGCGCCGCCACTACTCGCAGCACACGCATAGGGACGTTGCCGAAAGTTGACACCTCAACGCACGGGTGCTGAAAGGTATCAACTTCCAGGTCCAGAAATGTCAACCTCGCGCCCGACTTCCAGCTCAAAGTCGCCGATTTCCGCACGCTAAGTTGACGGAGCTTTACGTTTGGTTGACACTTTTTGTTGATTTCGGTCGTTTTTGCCGAGGTGTCAACTTCAGATGATTCTAATATGGTCGAGGCTGGTAGCGTCTTCCTTGATGTCGATTCCGCAGTGCGACGTTTCGCATTGATAGCCGAAGACACTGCTGATCGGCAGCTGCGTTTGATCAGCGGCGGAAGCCTTGTGTGGCAGTGTCGAAAACATTTTCTACATTATACCCCTCGAGGGCCGCTTTGGGCATCAGAACAGCAAGCTCAGCTGTTCAGTGGAGAGCTGGATCCATCATCGGAGCCTGTGCCGTCAGCTCAGCTCTCACCTTGTTGCTGCCCTACGAACGTTTTTGATTTCGGCGGCTCCGCATTGTTCATTTGCTCTTGGTTTCCACAAACCTCCTGTGCCGCTCGCAGACTCTCACTCGTCAACGATCTCTCCGTGCCGGAACACGAAGTCTTAGACTCTGTCAACGAGCTTGATGGGGATGGGTTTTGCGTCCACCGACGTCCGTGGACGGATCCTCCCATGTCGTTCAAGTCGGTGCACACGCTCGTAGGCGAGCTCCGATCAACTGCACAGCATCCCGCACTGGCCGCTATCGGAACGCGGCATCGATGAACCTCGAGTGATCAAATCGCAGTCGGGCACAACCGTCTGCATCTCAGAAAATTTAGGCTATAAAGTAATTAAGCGAGGAGCGGCACTGGAGGTCACGCGATGGCTTGAGCACCATCCGCTCATGACTTGCGTCATCTGATCGTAGATGCCGCTATAACGCAACTAGCAGCGCTGCAACCCGCATTCCCGTCAATGGATAGCTAAGCTATCCAAAGGAGAACCTGTGCCTGAATACTACTCATCATTGGAAGATCGCGTCCGCGACAACATCACCGCCCTCAGGCTTGTCATGCCGGAGGTCCTCCTGCGGGAGCGGGAGCGCGCGCATACGAAGTGGTATGCGTATCGCTTCATGTCGCCGCTGCAGGCGACGACGCTCTTTGCGGATTTGTATCGCAAGGGTTTTCAGAGGTATGTCAGCGTCCACCGCGATATCCATGATGCCGATGCCGCTCAGGGGCTGAGTAGCAGGCTATTCGGAGCGCCGAACCGGTCTTTAACCGAGGTCTGGAACGCAAGACAGCGCGCCGATGAACTTGGGCTGCCTTACAACCTTCTGATCGACTTCGGCTTTCATTTCGCAGGCCGGCGCACGAGGAAGCGTGCTCCTCGCCCTGGTCAGCTTTTTGACAGCGGCGAGGCTGGCATCGCATGGCCGCTTGAACTTGGGAAGTGGATTGTGGACCCTCTCCATTACGAGGTTCAGCGCTTAAACATGCCGCAGTATCGGCACGAGAACTATCGGTCATTCCCTGTCCAGCGAGAGTTCCACGATTACATTCTCGAGAGCATCGTGGAGCGGGTCAGCGCATGGGGCCCCAAGTTGGCGCATCACTGCGTAAGCCGTCGCCACCTTCCTATCAGTAGGGCCATCAAGGTTGTGCCGAAGGGTGCGCGCAAGTCTGCCATTCGGCATATTCGTGATGAGCTTGGGCTCATCTCCGAGCAGAATGGGGAGATGGTCCATTTGCCGGATATCGCACTTGCTCCGGCATGCTTCGGCCTTCCGTTTGCCACCGACGAAACGTCACCGGAGTGCATGGTGTGCCCGTTGGCGGGACGCTGCTCCCTGGCGGGAAGTGCTGCGACGAAGCACATGCTTGACCGATACAGAAGCGTTTCTCCGCTTCAGCAGGACCAGAAGAAGAATACGAACGAGAAGACGAAGTTGCGGGTCCGGAGGCATCGCGAAAAGAAGAGGAGCCTGCACAGCGAAACTTTCCCGCAGCCGGAGGTTAATCCGATGTAACGCTCAGCCAAATACGTCTCCTTCTTTAAGAGGATAAATAAACTTAGGCTGAGCGTTACATTCTCTCTTCCGGGGAATGGAGAACCCTCATCCCGACAATCCAGAAAGACAACACCACGCCGCCTCTGGCGGCGTGGACGATGACCTGCAACCATAAGGAAATTATGATGAAGAACAACTTGTTGAACCTGCGCCGGTTTTTCCGGAACCGGTTCGAGCGCCTCCTCGACCTCAACGATGCGGATGGCTCCGGCGCCGGTGATGGATCCGCCATTGGCTTGCTTGAGCTATGCGGGATCCTGGCGTCGGATGATCAGCCGTTCCCTCGGCACTACGATCGGGACCTCCGGCGACTTTGCGGCCAGGAAGCGATTGTTTGGTTCCGTGATGACCGCAGCTATGGTGATGTAGCTCGCCTTGTGAGCCAGCTGGTCGAAGCTCGGGATCGGGGCGAGCGCCGGCCTGATGGCAACTGGGTGCACGAGCTTCTTTACGGTGATGTCTCGCGGCGGCCCGCATAGATTGCGCGTCCCATAGGAAGGACTTTCATTATGTTGAGCGATGAATTGAACGCGCGCGTTCGGGCAGCGTTGGAACGGTCGCGTGATCGAGAGCTGAATTTCCAGCGCATGCTTCCGATGACGCATTGCTGCTGTGGAAAGAATTTCAAGCCCAGGATTCGCATTAAGGCAATCTCACAGCGCCGGTCTCTCCCGGTTACGTCAGAGACCGGGATCGCCGGCGAGTAGGATACCTTGCTTCATCCCCCGCACGAGAGTGCGGGGGTGGACCTTGTAACGTTCGGCAAGATCGTCGATCGAGACTTTATCGATCATGAAGGCGTCTCGTGCTTCATGAATCTGCTCCGGCGTGAGAGCCGGTCGTCGGCCAATCAAGCTGCCCCTGGACCGCGCGGCAGACATTCCAGCCTTGGTTCGCTCACTGATGATCGATCGTTCGAATTCAGCCATCGCCGCCATGATGTGGAACGTCAGTCGACCGCCGGAGGTAGATGTATCAATCGCCTCACTGAGCGAACGGAACTCGACACCCTTCTTTCCCAGATCGTTGATGACGCTGATCAGATCAATCAAAGATCTCCCCAATCGATCGAGCCGCCAGACCACCAACATGTCGCCCTGCTTAACGGAGTCTAGGGCGTCAGCGAGGCCCGGTCGATCGAACGTCGATCCCGAGATGCCATGGTCGGTGAAGACGATGTCGCAAGTGTTTGCTTTCAGAGCCGCGAGCTGTAAGTCGAGATGCTGCTCGTTCGTCGATACGCGCGCATAGCCGATCTTCCGCATCTCACCCAAATCCCCAACTCTTCTCCTGTCATCATACCCGGTAACCCATTGACTTAAAGGAACCTTTTTGTCCGGCGCGGGGTTTTTGGTAGACCGAGGAAGCGAGCTGAACGGAAACAGTAGCTTACAGCGGAGGGTTTTCTGAGCACCAGCTATGGGACAAAGGTTCCCTTTTGTCGGCACGAAACTACTCGAAAAGCCGCATGAGACTGATCAAAAAGATTGCCGCCGTTGCCTTCGTTTCCTGCTGTGTAGCTACCGCCCATGCCGAGCAGGCCGACGTCTACCTGTTCCTGGATGCAGATACCGCGGAAACGAAAATCAACGGCCTAGACGTGACCTTCAGAGCGGAACTCACTGACGAAGATCTCACGGATCGCGATTTCACACATCGACCGCGGGTTTGGATTACCTGCTATGAAAATGGTCGGCAGCTTCTCACTGTTGACACTGCCGATGATCTCGACCCTTGGCCGGAGATCAAAGCCGACCGCGATCTAGAGCTGGATGTGAAGCTGATCTCGCAGACCGGTTCCTTTGCCGATCTCCCTACGCGAATGAACGCTTCGCGCGTGACACATCTTCTGAAGTTGAATGTTGATATTACAGCGCGAGCAGAAGGTGTTGCACGAACCTGGCTTCAAGGCTTTCCGATCAAGTTGACAGCCTCACCGGGCAATGGCTTCAAGGACCTCAATCTCGTTATTTTTACGGGTGAAAGCAATGCCAGATTTCGAGCTGAATTAGCATCCGCCGTGAGAGGTTGCGAGGTTCTAGCTGGCCATTGATCCATCGAAAGCAGCGTGGGGCTAGATCGAAGCGTTCGTGCCCAACCACTTCTCCAGAGCGACAATCACATCCGGCTGAAGGTGCGTTCCTCGCGCCAGGGCCATGCCGATGGACGCATTCAACCGGGGATAGCCCATCTCCGCCATAACATCGCGGGGCTTGAGCCCACGCTTCGCCATGATTTCTTCAATTCGTCGTGAAGCCACTGGCGTCAATCGGCGACCGATTGCGATGGTGAGCGAGCTGGTGATCGTAGCTGTTGACGTTGGGAGTATCGACAAGATTACGCCCGCACTCCCTAGCCATCGCAAGAATTCAACCTGCTCGGCAGGATCCGCCTTCGACCATGCGTTCTTCAACTCGTGTAACCGCGTTCGCGTCTTCTTCAGACCAGCGGCTATCGCGGCATCTGTAACTGTGCGATGTTTTCCAGCCTGAAGATCCGCATAGATCACTGGGTGATCTCGTTTCAGACGTTCCTCATAATACGTGCTATCGCGCACCTGCTTCTTTGCCATATCGCTGTCCGGTCATGCATCGTCGCCCAATTGATCAGGGAGACTCGCTGGCGCGTTTGGCATGTCAGACGCTGCGGATGCAACGTCAGGGTTTGCGGCGCCAGCCAGTAAGCTCCTGTGAGTCAAGGAAGCTGCGTCCGCATTGAGATGCTACCGCGATTGGGTTAGTCGCGGAGTCGCTGTGTTCATAGGATTGGGCCACCGAAGCACCGATTCTTGCTAGTTCAACCAGGCGCAAGCCTTCAATGATAACTGAAGTGTCGCATGGCTCTGCGATCTTATTCGCTTTTCCGCCGCGGTCGATGTTCTGCCGTTGCCGCAGGCGGTAGTCGAACGGCGAGTCTATGCAGCGGGGCATGTGGCGGATGAAGGGAGCTTCTCGTGATAGAACGTGTTTGGCTTGGAGTGGGGTTGTCGGCAATCATCGTGACTTCGGCCGCCGCAGGCGGTTTGACGGGCCGATCGACGCTTGGCGATTGGGAGAATAGCAGGGGTGATGAGCAGATGGCTCTGGCTCGAGATATGCTGGCTCGAACGAGCGGCGGAAATGATGCAAGAGCCGTGGATCTGATGTTCTGCATCGAGAAAGTCGCAGGCGACCCCGCGAACGCCAATTTAAAGATTGGCGAGATCGCGGCGGCGTGTCTGGTTTTGATGGATGCTGGTGTTCGGGGGTAACCCCTTGATAGCCATTACATCCAACCTTGTATCGTCGCCCAATCGACCAAGGTGACTCTCTGACGCGTTTGGCAGGTCGATAGCTGTGAAGCAGCGTCCAAGAGCGCCGAGCCAGCTAGTGAGCGGCTGTGCGTCAATGAACAACATCGGCATCATCACCTTGTAATAGCCGCTTCCATTGGCGATCTCCGGCTTGCGGCTGAAGGATAAGGTGTGGGCAAAGCACGGCTGATGCTAACTGGGATCAAGGATCGCGACCCACTTTCCGTCATTCTTCCGAAATGGCTTCTCAGTCTGGTGCCCGGATAGCTCGAATTTGCAGCGATAGACCAAGTTGATGTCTGGCGTGCCGCACGAAAAGTTCGTTATGCTCTCATAGCCAGGGGGCAGGGCCTTGATTGCCTCCGATTGTGTAGGACCTTTGTCGGGTGAACCACAGGATGGAAGCATCCCGGTTGAAATGAGCAGAAGTGATGCCGACATTCGTCGTGTGAACATTCTAAATTCATCCAGCTTTTTACTACTGCTTCTACCGCGGATGTATTAACAGCTTCTCGCCAGTAAGGGTTATTTGCGGAGAGTTTGCACCCTCTCCCACCCCAGCATGTGCTCGTGCTTGTCGAGCCAGGCCTTGCGCTCCTGCCAGTCCGGCAGCACTCGCCCCACAAGGTCCCAGAATTCCGGCTCGTGATGGCGGTGCTTCAGATGGCACATCTCGTGGACCACGGCGTATTCGAGCACGGGCTTGGGCGCGAAGATCAGGTGCCAGTTGAGATTGATCTGCCGATCCTGCCCGCAGCTGCCCCACATGTGTTTCTGGTCCTTGATCTGGACGCCGCGCGGTTTCAACCCATGGCGTTCACCATGCCGGCGGACGAAATCGCCGGCATCGTCGCGCACGCGGCGTTTCAGCCAGAGCCGGAGAGCGCTCTCGATCACCGCGTCGGACGACGACGGCGACAAATCTGCGGGCTTGCGGATCTGGAAGCCGTTGCGGAAGCTGACCTCGACCAGGGCGCCGTCGAAGGGTTCAATTGTGAGCCTTGTCAACCGGCCGCGATAGGGGATCTTGGCACCGGTCACGAACTGGTAGACGCGGGTCTGCGCCTTAGCGCGCTCCGTCATGTGCTGCACGGTCTCGATGATCCAGGCGCGACGACGGTCTAGCACCGCGCTGATCTGCTCGTCGGTCGCTCCCTCCGGCACCAGGAGCTCGAAGGACTTTGGCGTGACGCTGAGGCTCGCCTTCCGGACTCTGGTTGATCGCCGCAGGGTGTATTCGATCTCCCGCTCGCCGATCCGATAGACGGCCATGTTACTGCCCCGCAAAATGCTTGAGCGCGTAGGCTTCGACCTCCTCTGGGATCTCCCTGAGCTGCGTCAGGCCGGCCTCATGCGCCATGGAACGCGCCTGCTGACGCAGGCCCTTGCGCAGTCCATCCTTCTCCCACCAGCCCGATGGAGCGGTCACAGGGTCGGTATAGAGCGCCTCCAGCCGGATCGCCAGATCCCCGCCCTCCGGCCCGGAGGTGTAACCGTTGAGGATCTGCAGGATGCCATAGGCGCCAGGAGAGAGGCCCGCCTCGACATGGGCGGCATCCTCGACGGTGATGTCCTTCGCAAGCTCTTCGGCTGCCTTCAGCTTCTCGCCCCAAGAGAGCTGTGCGCTTTCGAGCTTTTCCAGAAGCTGGCGCAGTCGCTCGGAGAATTTCCCGTATTGGTGCGGGCTGTCGTCGATCCGTTCGGTCACGGTCTTGCGCAGCTCCGTCGTCTTGCGGATCGCCGCGGTCATCAGGTCTTCCTCTGTCTTACCCTCAGGATCGAAATCCTCCCAAAACTCCGGATCGGTGATGTGGCGCAGCTTGACGGTGACGCTCAGGCCCGTCGCCTCCAGATGCTTCTCCAGCATCTCGCGGATCTTCTCGCTGTAGTTCATCTGGTCGAAGGCCTGGCGCTTTTCGAAATGCTGGGTGCCATAGAGCAAGAAGTTCGCAACCCATTTCAGATCGGCGGTGAACTCCAGAACGCTCGGGTCCGGGCTCAGCGTTTCATAGAGCGCGATGAAGCTGCGTGCCCTGGCCTTGAAGTCGAACCACTTGTCCTCGGTGCCTAGCAGCTTCACGAAGGCATCATATTCCGCCTTCAGCGCGTCCTTGTCGCTCGCCTTGCGTTTCAGCGGCTTCATCAAGGCGGCGACGGCAGAGTGGGCTGCCCGCAGTTGGTTGCGCAGGTCGTTCAGGTCGCGCATGGCGCTCTTCACGTCATCGGCGCGATAAGAAGAGAGCGCCTCCTCAAGGTGTCCGGAAACGCCGATGTAATCGACGATCAGTCCGTTGCGCTTCCTGGCGTCAGACACGCGGTTGGTGCGGGCGATCGCCTGCAGCAGGCCGTGCTCCTTCAGCGGCTTGTCGAGATACATGACGCTTTCGATCGGGCAGTCGAAGCCTGTCAGCAGCTTGTCGCAGACGATGAGGAACTGCGGATCATCGCCCTTGCGGCCAAATGCCTTCTTCGCCAGCCTTTCCGCCTCTGCATCGAGGTAGTGCGCCTTCAGCTCGGTGCGGATCGCCTGCTTGTGTGCATCCTCGCTCGGCTTGCTGTCTTCCTGATTGATCGAATAGACGCAGGCCGACATGGCATCGGCGCGGGCCAGTGCCTCGGCAGGCTCCACGCCCTCAGCCTTCAGATCCTCGGCAATGACCTTTGTCAGCGCCTGCTTGTAGAGGATCACCGCCTCGCGATCGATGGCGACGATCTGCGCCTTGAAACCGTCAGGCCGGGCATATTGCTTGAAATGCGTCCAGATGTCGTAAGCGATCAGTTCGACGCGGCGCGGATGCTTGACCAGATCCTCGATCTGCACCCCGCGCGTCTTGATCTCGTTCAGCTTGTCATCGTCCAGCTCGGCAAACCAGGTGTCGAATAGGATGTCGATCTTCGCCTCGTCGATATGCCAGTCGGTCTTGCGGCCGGTATAATAGATCGGCACGGTCGCGCCATCGGCCACGGCGTCGTCAATGCCGTATTTGTCGAGATAACCTTCGCCCGGCACACCAAAATTCTCGTAGGTGTTCTTGTCGTCCTTCTTCACCGGCGTGCCGGTAAAGCCGAAGAAGCGGGCGTTCGGCAGCGTGGCGCGCAGATAGGCGCCGAGATCCTTCTCCTGGGTGCGGTGCGCCTCGTCCACCATCACGATCCAGTTCGCGGAATTGGCAATCGCCTCCTTCGAACCCTGGAACTTAAAGATGGTGGAGAGCGCGGTGTGCCCGTCCTTGCCGCTGCGGATCAGCGCGTGCAGATCCCGAATGCTCTCGATCGCCGTCGGGTTCGGCAAGCCGCAGGCGACAAAGGTGCCGCTGATCTGGGAATGCAGATCCACCCGGTCGGTCAGCACCAGTATGTTCGGGTTGGTCAGTGCCTCGGACTGGATTGTCCGGTGCGTCTTCAGCTTCAGCGCGGCAAACACCATGGTCAGCGATTTGCCGCTGCCCTGGGTGTGCCAGATCAGCCCCTGCCGGTGCTTGCCTTCGATCACGCGCTCGACGATGCGGTTGACGGCGCGGAACTGCTGGTAGCGGCAGATTTTTTTGATCGTGCCGGTCTCGGTCTTTTCGAACACCACGTAATGCGCGATCAGGTCGAGCAGACGGCTCGGCTCCAGCAGGCACCAGAGACCTTTAGCAAGCGTGTCGGGAAAATCACCGTCCACCTTTGGCCACGGATCGCGCCACTCGGCGAAATATTTTGAGCCAGAGCCGGTCGCGCCATAAAGCACCAGAGCGCCATCGGTGACGATGTTGAGGACATTGGAGAAGAACAGGCGCGGAATGTCCTGCTCATATTGGCGGATCTGCTCGAAGGCCTCGCCGGTCTTGTCCTTCACATTCAGCGGGCTTTTCGCCTCGATCACGACAAGCGGAATGCCGTTCACATAAACCACAACATCAGGCTTGCGCGTGTGCTCCGCCTTCACCCTGAGCTGATGCGTGACCGAAAACTGGTTGTTGGCCGTGTCGAGGAAATCGATCACCCGCAGCGTCTGGCGCGTTTCCTGGCCGGTCACCTTGCGGGCATAATCGCCGCGCAGCACTTTTAGCCAGGCCTCGTTATCGCTGACCGCCGCAAGCTCGCCATAGGCGGCCTCGGCAGACGCGCGGTCGATCCCGTTGATCCGCATCAGCGCCTCGATCAGATGCCGGCGAAACAGAACCTGGTTCTCGCCATCGCGCAAACCAGCGTGTTCCGCTGGGGAAACAAGGCCATAGCCCATGGCCTTGAGATGCTCCATGGTCGGGCGCTCGGCAAAATGCCATTCGGGGCCTTGGCTCATGAGGCGCTTACTCCGCAGCCAGGGGCAGAGCGTCGGTGACGCGCTTGCGGCCGGTTAAGAGGTCGGACATCAGGGCAGATTTTGTTGCCAACAACTGTTGGAGCGAGGATGCGGCAAGTTCCTCAGCAGCCTGAACCCCTGCCAGCCGTGCGGAAATCTGCACCTGCTCTGCATGGCTAGGAACTGGAACGAGCTGCGCTGTGATCTCCTTCTTATGCACATGAAGGAGACTATCCTTGAAGCCGTGAGCCTTGGCCTCGATTCGAGCGGTGATTAGCCTCATCATGTGAAAGAGCCAAGACTTATCCACCTGCTCTCTGCACGAGATCTTGAAGATATGCTGATTAAGAACGCCCAAAGGGCCACCCCAGATCGTAGGCCCGAACGAAACTCCGCGAACTCCTGCCCATGCAAAAAGCAAGTCGCCTGGATGAATTAGCCACTTCTCCAGCGGGGTGCCGTTAAAGTAGTTGAAGTTTTGGCTGCCATTCAAATTTTGAATTCGGATAATGGGCAGGCCACTGTCTGCCCAGTCCGGCGGCCTGAACCCATTACCATTGGACAAGACACACAAATCGTCGACGGACTTGACGGTCCACTCCTCCGGGATCTCCCCGATTTCCGTCTGCTTGAAGCGCGTGTGGCCGATGCCTTTGGCGAGTAGGCGTTCCAGCACGCCCCGCTTGACCTTTCTGGTCTGCTCTATCACCGCCCTCGTTGCCGCAATGGCCTCATCGACGCTGGACAGGATTTCGGCGATGCGGCGCTGTTCGTGGAGAGGGGGAAATGTGACTTCGACCTCGTGAACCACATTTCGGTTCAGCGTCGGCACGCCGGTTCCCGTGCCGAAACGATCAAGTTTAAATTGCTTCAAGAACCACGTAACGAATTCCGGATCGTTCCCGTGAAAGTCTCTGACATAAAGGGTCGTGTTGAGAGGCCAGCAGCCTTCTGGGATAAAAAAGACTTTCCCGAGGGTTCCGCTTCGTCCGGTTACAACTGCCGGACCCGGAATTCTCGCTTCCGAGTGACTGTCTATCTGTCCATTTGAGGCGATCACGGCGAAGGTTCCTTGCCGCCGATCCTGCACTGGAAGGTCAAAGCCCCTTTGCAGCGTGATGAAGGTGTCGAATTTTCCCGCTCGCCATCCCTCGGGCATCTCACGCGACATAACCAAGCTCCCGCAGAAAGCCCATCATCCGCGCTTCCGCTGCGTCCCGCTCGGCCTGCAGCTCGACCAGCTTTTCCACTTCCGCCGCGACATCGATCTCTTCTGCCTCTTCGCCCAGATGCACATAGCGGCTGATATTGAGGTTGAAGTCGTTCGCTTCGATCTCGTTTGCCGGCACCACCCGCGCCAGCCGCTCGGCATCGGCAAAATCCCCATAGGCCTTTGCCAGCGCGGCGACATTGGCCTCCGACAGATGGTTCTGCGCCTTGCCTTCGACGAAATGTTCGGCACCATTGACGATCAGGATCTTGCCCCTGCGCGCCGCGGGCTTCTGTTTGCGCAGGATCAGGATACAGGCCGGAATGCCCGCGCCGTAAAACAGGTTGGGCGCCAGGCCGATGATCGCCTCGATCAGATCGTCCTTGATCAATCCCTCGCGGATCTTGCCCTCGGCACCGCCGCGAAAAAGCACGCCATGCGGCAGCACCACGCCGCAGACGCCATCTTCCTTCAGGCTCGCCACCATGTGCTGCACGAAGGCGAGATCGCCATAGGATTTTGGCGGGCAGCCATAGCGGTCGCGGCCATAGGCATCGCCCTTCGACCAAACATCATGGCCCCAGCTTTTCAGCGAAAATGGCGGATTGGCCAGCACGCGGTCAAAGGTGCGGATGGCCTTCACGCTGTCGCCCGTCAGATGCTTCGGCTCTAGCAGCGTATCGCCGCGCGCCACCTGCGCATCGTCGATGTCATGCAGGAACAGGTTCATCTGGCAGATGGCCCAGGTGTTGAGGTTCCGCTCCTGGCCGAACAGCGACAGGCTTTTCGGGTTCTTGCCCTGGCGCTCAAGATGATGCACCGCCTCAAGCAGCATGCCGCCCGAGCCGCAGGTGGGGTCATAGATCGACATGCCTTCTCCCGGCTTCAGGCATTCGACGATCAGCCGCACGACCATTTTGGGCGTGTAGAACTCGCCACCCTTCTTGCCGGCATCATCGGCAAACTGGGCGATCAGATATTCATAGGCCTGGCCCAGCACATCCGGCTCGACATCGCCGTTGCGCAGCCGATAGGTCTCAAAATGCTGCAACAGCTTTTCCAGCATGGCATCCGGAAAGCGCTCCTTGTTGTTGAAGTCGACATCCTGAAAGACGCCGCGCAGACGCATATTCGCGTCTTCAATGGCGCGGAAGGCGGCGTTCAGGTGCGTGCCGATGTCGGTCGTGTGCTTGCGCACATCCTTCCAGAAATGGCCTTTGGGAATATCGAAGCGGTGCTCATCCGGATCGGCGGCGAGATCGGCATCGTGGTAACGCGCCAACCGCTCCTCATACTCCTCCTCCCAGACATCCGAGAGGCGTTTGAAGAACAGAAGACCAAAAATGTAGTGCTTGTAATCGCCGGAATCGATCGATCCGCGCAAAATATCTGCCGCCCGCCAGAGATGGGTCTCCAGCTGCGACAAGGTCAGAGTCGTCACTATGCAATCCCCGTCATAATTTTCGACCGATCCTAACAGATCGGCGGGCGCTGGCAATTTATCTGGACACTGCGCTAGACAGCGATTGAAATCTTGGCCGGGTGACGCGTAATAAGTGCGGTAGCTTTAACCAGGTGGTGGATGTTGATGAGCAAGCTGTTCGAGAATGCCGTTGTGTCCATCCAACTGGGCGTTGAGGACTACCAAGCCAACGATCCCAGGCGCGCGATATCTGCAGTAAGAAACTTTTACGCGGGCGTGTTGCTGTTAGCCAAGGAAACATTGGTGAGGGCAGTTCCCAACGCGGATCTGAGCGACCTGATCGGGGCAAAATATAAGCCGGTTCCAGATGGGAGTGGTGGTGTAGACTTCGTTCAGGATGGAAGTTCCACGATCGATTTTGTCACAATCGGTAGGCGCTTCAAGGATTTTGGACTTTCCATCGATCAAAAAGCACTCGAAGAGCTCAACCGAATCCGAAATGACGTCGAGCACCTCTATACCCAGAAGTCCGGAGAAGCTGTCCGTGAAGCAATCGCGAACGCTTTCCCGGTTGTCGTGCAGCTGTTCGAGCATATGGATGAAGCTCCTGGTGTTCATCTCGGCGACGCCTGGCCGGTCATGCTGGAGGCAAAAGCGCTCTACGAAAAGGAGCTAAGAAGCTGCAGAGATTCATTGTCACACGTTGAATGGATTTCCGGAACGATCGCGAAAGAAGGCCTTATTTGCCCTGGGTGCGAGTCAAAGCTCGTCCGTCAACTCGATACAGACAACACGCAGCAATCGAACATGGAGTTGGTTTGTCGAGCGTGCGGGGAAGAGCCGACGGTCGAGGCGGCAATCGAATCCTCATTAACTGAAGCGCTCAGAGGTGAGGTTTATCTCAGGATGAAGGACGCGAGCGAGGATGGACCTCAGTATCATTGCAGAGAGTGCGATAATGAAACCTATGTGGATTTTGAGGGTGCATGCGCGGTCTGCGGACACGAATACGGAGACGAGGATTGCGATCGTTGCGGTTCCTCGATTCCTTTACAGGATATAATCGACGGTGAACACAGTGGCCTATGTAGCTACTGCAGCTATCAATACGACAAGCTGATGAGGGAATGAGATCTACTGGCGGCACGCGGCAGCCACATCTGCGGCTCGCTAAATAGCGCCCCGAGCAAATTGCCAGCCCCACCTTTCATCGTTATGAGAACGCCGCGCTGACCAACGCGTCATCAGTTTCCGTGGAGAGGTGGCTGAGTGGTCGAAAGCACCGCACTCGAAATGCGGCATACGGGCAACCGT
>Ga0164243_10006917_pt1 | contig 17073 bp, 15 predicted proteins | sample OricompcompostOP_FD_108781 | JGI IMG/M metagenome (GOLD analysis project Ga0164243, IMG submission 108781) | Organic Plus compost microbial communities from Emeryville, California, USA - Original compost - Organic plus compost (OP) | ecosystem: Engineered > Solid waste > Mixed feedstock >... | reverse complement strand
AGCGACGGCGCCACCGCGGTGCTGGACTCCTGCCGGGTGCACGACGTGCCGGACGCGCTGTTCGTCCTCGACCGGGGCTCCCGCGCGGACGTCGTGGACAGCGACCTGTCGCAGGTGCGCAACACCGCGGTGTCGGTGAGCGACGGTGCCACCGCCCAGCTCGACGACTGCCGTATCCGGGACGCCGCGACGGGCGCCTGGTTCCGTGACCACGGCAGCGGCGGCACACTCAACAACTGCACGGTGGACGGCACGCAGACCGGTGTGATCGTCACCAAGGGCGCCGATCCGACGATCGAGCGCTGCACCGTGGAATCCCCGGCGGAGGCCGGCTTCTACGTCTCGGCGGGCGGCCGCGGCACCTTCCTGAACTGCCGGGTCCGGGGCAGCGCCGGCTACGGCTTCCATGTGATCGACGGCTGCCGTACGACGCTGCGCAGGTGCCGCACCGAGCGCTGCGCACGCGGGGGTTACGAGTTCGCCGAGGGCGGCGCCGACGGTCCGGGGTCGGGCCCCGACGTGGAGGACTGCACGAGCGACGAGAGCGCGGGCCTGCGGCAGCAGCCCCCGGCGCCGGAGCCCGTGGTGCAGACGGCGCACCAGTCGCCCGGCGGCCTCCTCGGCTCGGTCCCGGTGCCGCGCGCCGTCGAGGAGGAGGCGGCGGTCGTCGTCCCGGGGCCCGAGCGGTCGTCCCGGACCTCCCAGGACGTCCTCGGTGAACTGGACGCGCTGGTCGGCCTGGAGAGCGTCAAGCGCGAGGTGCGGGCGCTGACCGACATGATCGAGGTGGGCCGGCGGCGCCGCGAGGCCGGGCTGAAGGCCGCCTCCGTCAAGCGGCATCTGGTCTTCACGGGTTCCCCGGGCACCGGCAAGACGACGGTCGCCCGCCTCTACGGCGAGATCCTCGCCTCGCTGGGCGTGCTGGAGAAGGGGCACCTGGTGGAGGTGTCCCGGGTCGACCTGGTCGGCGAGCACATCGGCTCCACGGCGATCCGCACCCAGGAGGCGTTCGAGAAGGCGCGCGGCGGTGTGCTGTTCATCGACGAGGCGTACGCGCTGTCCCCGGAGGACTCGGGTCGGGACTTCGGCAAGGAGGCCATCGACACCCTGGTGAAGCTGATGGAGGACCACCGGGACGCGGTCGTCGTGATCGTCGCGGGCTATACCGCGGAGATGGAGCGCTTCCTCCAGGTCAACCCCGGTGTGGCGTCCCGTTTCTCACGGACCATCACCTTCAGCGACTACGGTCCCGAGGAGCTGCTGCGGATCGTGGAGCAGCAGGCCGAGGAGCACGAGTACCGGCTGGGCCCGGGCGTCGCCGAGGCTCTGCAGAAGTACTTCACGGTGCTTCCGAAGGGCCCCGCGTTCGGCAACGGCCGTACGGCCCGGCAGACCTTCGAGGCGATGGTGGAGCGGCACGCGGGCCGGGTCGCCCAGCTCGCGGAGCCCAGCACGGACGATCTGACGCTGCTGTACACCGAGGACCTTCCCGAGCTGACCTGACCCGGGCGGGCCCGTTTCCCGGTCAGCTCTCGGGGCGCTGCCCCGGCACCTCCGGGTGCAGCCGGCCGAGCAGCCGCTCCCGTTCCTCCGCGAAGGCGGGGTCGGCCTGGTAGTCGCTGTGGCCGTGGATCGGCGCGGGCAGCGGGTGCTCGGCGGTGCGCCCGTAGGCGAGCGGGTCCCTGAGGGCCTCGCGGTCCACGGCGGGGCCCGCGTCGCCGGGCAGCCGGACCGGGCCGCCGATGGGGTCGGTGCGCCGGTACAGGTTGCGCCAGCAGTCCACGTCGGCGTGCAGCGAGGCGAGCGCGTCGGGGCCGAAGTGGGCGGGGAACCAGCGGCCGTAGAGGCGTTCCAGCGGGGAGCCGTAGGTGAGCAGCGCGACCCGTCTGCGGTCGGCCGGGGTGAGCTGCCAGGCCGCGGCCGCCGCGAGGACGCTGCCCTGGGAGTGCCCGGAGAGGACCAGGCGGCGGCCCTCCTCGGCACGGGTCCAGGTGGCGATCCGCCAGGTCAGGTCCGGTACCGCGCGTTCGGCGTAGCAGGGCGGCGCGAAGGGGTGGGCGGCGCGCGGCCAGAAGGTGCCGACGTCCCAGAGGATGCCGATGGTGCGGCGGGCGGAGGCGTCCTTGTAGGCGCGCCGGCCCCAGGTGACGAACAGTATGAAGCCGAAGCCGATCAGCCAGGAGCCGAGGGCCTGCGCGGTCTGGGCGGCGCCGTGCACGACGGCGTACGAGCCCTCCGCGGTCTCGCCCGGGGTGTCCCCGGTGGTCAGCGCCCCGACGAGGGCTCCGGCCCCGAGCAGCAGGGTCGCGGCGGCGGTGACGGCGACGACGAGGGGCGCGCGGTCGGTGAGGGTGGCCATGGCGCGGGTGCTCGCGATACGGCGGGTGCGGACGAGGTCGTGGGGCTCGTCGGCGTAGTCCGCCTCGACGGCGGCGAGTTCGGCGCGGCGCAGCCGCCAGGCGCGCCGGGCCAGGAGGCCGAGGAGGAGCAGCAGGAGGACCAGCAGCGGGGGGATGACGGACGCCTGCCAGGTGAGCACGACGGGCGGGCCGGGGATCGACGCGCCGGTCCCGTCCAGCCAGTCCGCGACGCGCTGGGAGACGCCGCCGGACATCACGCCGCCGAGCGCGCAGGCCAGCATCACGACGGCGGGTCCGCCGAGGCCGCGCATCGCGGCGCGCGGGTCGGGTGCGGTGCGGTGCAGGAGGTGCGCGACGACGGCGAGGGTGACGGCGGTCAGGCCCTGGAGGAGGGCGATGGCGCCGAACGTGGCGTCGCCGGGGAGGCGGCCCGCCGACTGCCAGCCGGGCCGCTCCCAGCCGGCGTAGACGAGGGTGAGGACGAGCAGGGCGAGCGCGGCGAGCGGCAGGCGGCGGACCAGGTGGGCGTCGAGTTCGCGGTCGAGCCGGTTCTCGCTGCGGCCGCGGCGGCACACCACCCACACCACGGCGGCCACGCCGACGACGAGGGCCGCGTCGAGGAGCCGGCCGAGCACGTCGAGCAGCGGGGGGCCGCCCGGGCGGCGGTCGAAGCGGGCCGCGGCGGAGCCGACGGCGGCGGCCACGGTCAGCAGTCCGGCGGCGGTGTGCGCGGCCCGCAGCCAGGCGACGAGGCGGCGGCCGTACCAGAAGCCGGGGCGGCCCAGGGCGGTGCCGCCGGCCGTCTCGTCGGGTTCGGGCTGCTGGGACATGGGCTGCTGGGACTCGTAGGCGCTCCAGGTGCGCCGGGAGAGGTACCAGAGCAGTCCGGTGAGGGCCGTGGGCACGACGGCGGCGAGGGCGAGTCTGCGGCCGGGTCTGCTCCACCAGCCGCCGTCCGACAGGAAGCCCAGCCAGCTGTGCCGGCCGGCGCAGGCGTCGGTGCCGGCGCACTGCCAGGCCGTGAGGTCCAGGGCGACCTCGCAGGCGGCGGCGACGAGCAGCACGGTCAGGGTGAGGCCCGCGAGCCGGACGAGCAGGCCGTACAGGCGGACCGTGCGGGCGCGGTCGCGGGCGGCGGGGCGCATCCAGTGGGCGAGATTGACCACCATGAAGGGCAGGAGGAGCAGCCATAGGGCGCGGGCGCTGTTGCCGGAGGTGAGGTTGCACCAGACGTACGCCTCGGGGACCGGCCGGCCCCGGTAGTCGCCGGGGCGGCTCTCGGCGTCGACGTCGTCGGCGCGGCGGAAGACGGCGGCGGTGTCGTCGCCGGTGATCCGCTCGGTCCGCGGGTCGTCGAGCATCTGCTGCGGTGTGGTGCCGCCGACGCCGTGGACGAGGAGTTCCAGGGCGATCCTGGCCTCGCCCGCGTCACAGGTGTCCGGCGGTGCCGTGTCCTCGCTCTTCGCCGAGGCGTGTCGCCGCGCACGTCCCATCTCCGGCACCTCCCCCGTGACGAGCCTTCGCGTGTGTCCGTGCGGGCACAGGATCTCCGTTCCCGGGCCCTTGTACACCTCCCGTCACGGAATCTCCCCGGAGCGTGTCCGGCGCGGGCGGACCGCCGGCCCGGAAAGTGGCATGCACGCGTCGGGGCGGCCGGTGGCGCGGGTGGGGGCGGCCCGTGCGAGGATGGGTCGTCCCGCGCCCGGGCAGGGGCGAGTATGTCCTTGTCGGACAGGGTTTGGCGGGGCAGGTCGGACGGCAAGCGGCGAGAGGACCGGAGCGTACGTGAGCGAGAATCAGAACCTCCTCGCGGAGCAGCGACGCGCCCTGATCCTGGACGAGGTACGGCGCCGAGGCGGGGTGCGTGTCAACGAGCTGACCCGCAAGCTCGGCGTGTCGGACATGACGGTGCGCCGGGACCTCGACGCGCTCGCCCGGCAGGGCGTGCTGGAGAAGGTGCACGGCGGCGCCGTCCCGGTGGTCGAGGCGAGCACGCACGAACCGGGGTTCGAGGCCAAGTCGGGGCTGGAGCTGACCGCGAAGGAGGACATCGCGCGGGCGGCGGCTGACCTGGTCGCGCCGGGCAGCGCGATCGCCCTGTCCGGCGGCACGACGACGTACGCGCTGGCGCATCGCCTGGTCGACGTCTCCGATCTGACGGTGGTCACCAACTCGGTGCGGGTGGCGGACGTCTTCCACGCCGCGCAGCGCACGACCGGCCCCCGGCAGGGCGCGGCCACCGTCGTGCTCACCGGCGGGGTGCGCACCCCCTCCGACTCGCTGGTGGGTCCGGTCGCCGACCAGGCGATCGCGGCACTCCACTTCGACATGCTGTTCCTCGGCGTGCACGGGATATCGGCCGAGGCGGGCCTGTCGACGCCGAACCTGGCGGAGGCCGAGACCAACCGGCGTCTGGTGCAGTCGGCGCGGCGGGTCGTGGTGATCGCCGACCACACCAAGTGGGGTGTGGTGGGCCTCAGTTCGTTCGCGACGCTGGAGCAGGTCGACACGCTGGTCACGGACTCCGGGCTGGACGCGGGCGTCCGCGCGGAGATCGCGGAGCATCTGCGGCTGGTGGTGGCGGGCGAGCCCGATGAGGGTGCAGACATCTGACGAAGCGCCAACTAGGGTGACGCTGCCCGGTGCAACATCACCCACAGGGGGTTGTCCGTCCATGGCTCATCTGCTGCGTGAAGTGGGGCTCGACTTCGTCGGGGCCGCTCCCGTACGGCACGTCTTCGCGCGGGAGACGGCCGCGCCGCCCGAGGTGGTGTACACGGCGCTCGCCGAGGATGTGCCCGGGTGGGCCCAGTGGTACGGCGCGGTCACCCTGGCCCGGCCGCTGGACGGCGGGGCGCGGCGCGAGATCCGGCTGAAGGGCGGCGCCCGTTTCGAGGAGACGATCCTGGCGGCCGAACGCCCCGAGGTGTACGCCTACCGCATCGACCTGACGAACACGCCGGGATCGCGGGCGATCGTCGAGGAGTGGCGGCTCACCCCGTCCGGTGCCGGCACCCGGGTCCAGTGGACGCTCGCGGTGGACGGCACGGCCCCCTTCCGGACCTCGGTGCGGCTGGCGCGCCCCGGTCTCGCCCGGGCGTTCCGGGGCGCGGTGGCCTCGCTGGACCGGCGGCTGGCCGCCTCGGCGTCCTGAACCGGCGCGCCGCGCGGGCTCACTCGGGCCAGACGCCCGTCGCGAGCAGCTGGTCGAGGGCCGCCGCGTACGGCGTGATGTCGAGGCCCTGCCCGGCGAGCCAGGCGTCCGAGTAGTACTTGTCGAGGTACCGGTCCCCCGGGTCGCACAGCAGCGTCACCACGCTCCCCTGCCGCCCCTCGGCCACCATCTCGGCGACGATCTTCAGCGCGCTCCACAGACCCGTGCCCGTGGAGCCGCCCGCCTTGCGGCCGATGGCCCGCTCCAGGGCGCGTACGGCGGCGACGCTCGCGGCGTCCGGCACCTTCATCATCCGGTCGACGGCGCCGGGCACGAAGCTCGGTTCCATCCGGGGCCGGCCGATGCCCTCGATCCGGGAGCCGCAGTCGCAGGTGACATGGGCGTCGCCGGTCGTCCAGCCCTCGAAGAAACAGGAGTTCTCCGGATCAGCGACGCAGATACGGGTGTCGTACTGCATGTAGTGGACGTAGCGGGCGAGGGTCGCGGAGGTGCCGCCGGTGCCGGCCGTCGCGACGATCCAGGCGGGCTCCGGGAACCTCTCGAGGCGCAGCTGGCGGAAGATGGACTCGGCGATGTTGTTGTTGCCGCGCCAGTCCGTGGCCCGTTCCGCGTAGGTGAACTGGTCCATGTAGTGGCCGCCGGTCTCCACCGCGAGGCGGGCCGACTCCTCGTACATCCTGCGGGAGTCGTCCACGAAGTGGCACCGGCCGCCGTGGAACTCGATGAGACGGCACTTCTCGGCGCTCGTCGTGCGGGGCATGACCGCGATGAAGGGCACGCCGATCAGCTTGGCGAAGTACGCCTCGGAGACGGCCGTCGAGCCGCTGGACGCCTCGATCACCGGGCGGTCCGGCCGGATCCAGCCATTGCAGAGGCCGTACAGGAACAGCGAGCGGGCCAGCCGGTGCTTGAGGCTGCCGGTGGGGTGCGTGGACTCGTCCTTGAGGTACAGGTCGATGCCCCACCGCTCGGGCAGCGGGAAGCGCAGCAGGTGGGTGTCGGCCGAACGGTTCGCGTCCGCCTGCACCTTGCGCACGGCGTCTTTCAGCCAGGCGCGATAGGCGGGGTCGCTGCGGTCGACGTCGAGGGTCACGCCGGACGGGGTCTGCTGGACGGTGCTCACGGCGCTGCTCCTCGGGCTCCCGGCAGCGGCGGTTCGCGCTGCCGTCCCTTCGAGCATAAACATCTTCCGTACGCTTCTCACCTGCATAAACACACCTTTGAGACCCTCAAAGGCACCCGTGGGTGGGCGCTCGCGGCGCGCCCGGCGGGGGCGCATCCGCGCGAGTGCTCCGAGCGCCCCCGGCGAGGGGCACGCGCGCACTGGTGCGCGACGCGGGACGGGGGCAGACTGCACCCGACGGGGTGCACACCGGATCACGACCGGGGACCGGGCCGGTGCCCGCGCGGAGCGGGCCGGCCACCGAGACGCACGAGGGGGCGGGGCATGGCGGAGGACGAGTTCACGGCCAAGGGCGTGCGGATCGGGAAGCGGCTGCGCTCCCTGACCCGTGCCGGACAGGTGCGGATAAGCGACGGCCGGCTCCAGCTGCTCACCAGCTACGGCAGCGAGATCGACAGCGCGCCGGTGCAGACGGTCCGCGCGTCCCGGCCCTGGTTCGCGTCGGACGACCGGGCCCTCGCCGACCTCAACGGCAAGCGCTACTCACTGACGTTGGGGGATCACGACCCCGCGCCGGGCGAGCCGGGACCGCCCGCCGCACGCCGGTTCATCGAGGCCGTACGGAGGGCTGCGGGGCGTAACGGCTGAGTCACCGCGAGTTGCGTTACCGCGTCTCCTGCGCCACGCTGGTCTCACGTCACTCTGGGTTTACCGGCGATAACGCTGCGAACCAGCCCGCCGGCCACGACAGCAGGCGGCCGTTTTCTTCAAGCACCCTGCTGGATCCGAACTCCGTGTTCTTCCGGACCTCTTCAGTCGGGGAGTCGCAGCCGTGATCAGTTACCCAAGCAGGCACTGCGCGGTGGAGCTCCAAGCCCTGCCGTCGCGGATCGGCCAGGTCCGCAGAATCGTATCGGCGCAGTTGCGCTACTGGCATCTGGACCCGTTGATAGACCGCGCCGCGCTCGGCGTGACCGAGCTGTTGACCAACGTCCATCAGCACGCACGGCCGGACAAGACGTGCACCGTGGAGATCGAGCTGCTGCTCGACCGCCTGACGGTGTCCGTGCACGACCACGACCCCCGGCTTCCGGTCGCCGCCGGCCCCGGGGACACCGAGGCGCTCGCCACCTGCGGGCGCGGGCTCGCGATGGTCGCGGCCCTCAGCGAGAGCTGGGGCGTACGCCCGGAGGGCGAGTCCGGCAAGGTCGTGTGGTTCTCGCTGCCGACCCCCGGCGCGGCACCGTCCGCGACGGCGCGGCCACCGCGTCGCGTCACCGTGGAGCAGCCCGTACGCCGGCTCGCGGCGGTCGGCCCGCCGGTCGACCTGCGTCGGCCGGAACGCGCTCCCGCCCGGTCGGCCGTTGCCGGCTGACCGGGCGGTGAGGGGGGACAGAGGGCCGCCACGCCGGGGCGTCACACGGGGCCGTCCTTGCCCGTGCGGCCGAACTCCTCGTTGAGGACGGACAGCCGGCGCCAGTACTCGTCCTCGTCGATCTCGCCGGAGGCGAACCGGTGCCCGAGGACGGTGATCGGCGAACTGTCGTCGGGACGGTCGGGCCGTGGGCCGCGGCGGCCGCGCCACCCCGTGCGGCGCAGCAACGTGATGCCGCCGATCACGACGGCCGCCCAGATCAGCGGGAACAGGAGGATCCACGGGCCGGGCCCGCCGTCGGCGAAGTGTGCGAGGGTCTGCATCTCGAGTCATCTCCCGGTCGGTCCGGATGTTCTGCGGTGATGACTCGAGCCTCGCCCCGCGAGGGGGTCCGCGTCGTCGTACGGCCAGCGGCACCGTGCGTACCCCGCGGGGAGTACGCCGTCAGGTTCCGGCGGGCCCTTCGAGGTACGCCACGTTCTCCCGATCCTCGGCGTCCGTGCCTGCCCCGGTGGTGAACCAGGCGTCGAGGATCTCCTTGAGCAGCGGCTCCGAGGTGAGGCGCAGGCTGAGGGCGAGGACATTGGCGTCGTTCCAGCGGCGGGCGCCCTGCGCGGTGTACGCGTCGGTGCACAGGGCCGCGCGGACGCCCGGCACCTTGTTCGCGGCGATGGACGCCCCCGTGCCGGTCCAGCAGCACACCACCGCCTGGTCGGCCGTGCCGTCCGCGACCTCACGGGCCGCCGCCTGCGAGCAGACGGCCCAGCGCGCGTCGTCACCGGGGCTGAGCGCGCCGTACGCGTGCACGTCGTGGCCCCGGTCGCGCAGCTCGGCGAGGAGGAGCCGGGCGACGGGTTCGTCCATGTCCGAGGAGACGGCGATCCGCATGGCGGGAAGCCTACGCCGCGAGGGCGCCGAGCGGGTCGTCGAGCACCGGCTGCCACGCCAACTCGGCCGCGCCGACGAGGCTGTTGTGGTCGAGGCTGCATGCGAGGATCGGGACGCCGCCGCTCTGGCCCCACAGGCTGCGGTCCGCGACGACCGCGCGCAGCCGCCCGGGGTCGGCGTCGAAGAGCGTGCCGTGCAGGCCGCCGAGGATGATGCGGTCGGGGTTGAGGATGTTGACGAGGCCCGCCAGGCCGAGGCCGAGCCGGTCGATGAGGGCCTCGGTGGCGGTGCGGACCGTCGGGTCGTCGTAGTGGCCGCGGATCAGGTCGTTGGCCTGCTGGAGCAGCGACACCACGGGGCCGGGTTCGCGGCCTGCCGCTGTGAGGAGGGCCAGCGGGTCGGCCTCGACGTCCAGGCAGCCGCGGCTGCCGCAGTGGCAGGGCCGGCCCTCGGGGTTCACGGTGAGGTGGCCGACCTCCAGGGCCAGGCCCGAACTGCCGGTGTGCAGACGCCCGTCCAGGACGAGCGCGCCTCCGACGCCCCGGTGCCCGGTGGCCACGCACAGCAGGTCGCGGGCGCCCCGCCCGGCGCCGTGCCGGTGCTCGGCGAGCGCGGCGAGGTTGACGTCGTTGCCGGCGAACGCCGGACCGGTGATCCCGGCCGCGCGCACGCACTCGGTGAAGATACGGCGGACGGGGGCGCCCGCCGGCCACGCCAGGTGCAGCGGGTTGAGGGCGAGGCCGTCCGGTTCGGCGACGGCGGACGGAACGGCGAGGCCGGCCCCGACACAGCGCCGCCCGGTCTGGTTCAGCAGGTCCGCTCCGGCCTCGACGACCGAGCCGAGCACCTTGGCCGGGTCGGCGTCCACGGTCTCGCAGCCCGGAGCGGTGGCGACGATCCGGCCGCCGAGGCCGACCAGCGCGGCCCGGAACCCGTCGGCGTGCACCTGGGCGGCGAGGACGACCGGGCCGTCCTCGGCGACGGACAGCCGGTGCGAGGGCCGCCCCTGCGAGCCGGCAGCGGCGCCCGGCCGGGCGTCGACCCTGATCAGCCCGAGCGCCTCCAGTTCGGCGGCGACCACCCCGGCGGTCGCCCGGGTGACGCCGAGTTCGGCGGTGAGGACGGCGCGCGTGGGGGCGCGTCCGGTGTGCACGAGCTCCAACGCGGGTCCGAGCGCACCGCGCCCCCGCTCCAGTCGCGTCCTCGGGGTGGTGGTCCCTTCCCCCGCCGGCCGGGGGTCCGCCTTGCCGCTCATGAGGGCGAGTCTCCCATGATCCCGGAACGCGGTCGTCTACAGCCCGCTCACTCTCAGCGTGACGTTCAGCCGCCCCGTCAGCCCGAGCTCCGGGGGCGCCGTACCCCGGTGCACCTTGGGGACGCCGTGGTAGGCGAGGCGCGAGGGGCCGCCGAACACGAAGAGGTCGCCGCTGCGCAGTTCGACGTCCGTGTACGGCCGGGTCCGGGACTCGGTGTTGCCGAAGCGGAAGACGCAGGCGTCGCCGAGGCTGAGGGACACCACGGGTGCCGTGGACCGCTCGTCGGCGTCGCGGTGCATGCCCATACGGGCGTCGGAGTCGTAGAAGTTGATCAGCGCGATGTCGTACGGCCCGGCCTCCTCGCCGAGGGCGTCGCGCACCGCGCGCCGGGCCAGGGTGCCGAGCCGCTCGGGGAACGGCTTGACCGGGGCGCCGTCGCCGTCGACGACGGTCCGGGCGTAGGCGTACGGGTACCAGTGCCAGCCGAGGCACACCTGCCGGGCCGTCATGGTGCCGCCGCCTGGCGTACGGACCGTGCGCAGTCCGGCCGGGGGGCGGGCCCAGACGCGGCAGGCGTCCAGCAGCTCACGCTGGGCCCCGGCGTCCAGCCAGTCGGGCAGGTGCACCGCGCCCGGCGCGACGACGGCGCGCTCGCGCGGGAACAGCTCGGCCTCCATGTCCCCCATCCTCCCGCACCTCCCGCCGTCACGGCCGGGGGGCGGGCGGGCGGGCGTGGTCGCTTAGCCTTGACGCACGATGAACGACCGGATGACGACGCCCTGGGGCGATCTCGCGCTGACCCGCTTCCCCGAGGACCCCCGTGACAGGCTGCGCGCCTGGGACGCCTCCGACGAGTACCTCCTCACGCACCTCGCCGAGCAGGACGTCCCGCTGTCCGGCACGGTCGTGGTCGTCGGCGACCGCTGGGGCGCCCTGGTCACGGCGCTCGCGGCGCACCGGCCCACCCAGATCACGGACTCGTGGCTGGCCCAGGAGGCCACCCGGGCCAACCTCGCCCGGCACGGCGTCGAGCCCGTCGCGGTCCGGCTGCTCACCACGCAGGACCCGCCGCCGGAGCGCGTCGACGTGCTCCTGGTGCGGGTGCCGAAGAGCCTGGCGCTGCTGGAGGACCAGCTGCTGCGGCTGGCGCCCGCGGTGCACGAGGGCACAGTCGTCGTGGGCACCGGCATGGTGCGGGAGATCCACACCTCCACGCTGGAGCTGTTCCAGCGGATCCTCGGGCCGACCCGGACGTCGCTGGCGAAGCGGAAGGCCCGGCTGATCTTCTGCACGCCGGAGCCGTCGGCGGAGCGGCCCGCGAACCCGTGGCCGTACGCCTACGCGCTGCCCGACGGGGTCGGGGCGGCCTCCGGGAGCACGGTCGTCAATCACGCCGGGGTGTTCTGCGCCGACCGGCTCGACATCGGCACCCGGTTCTTCCTGGCCCATCTGCCGGGCGGGCGGGGCCCGCGGCGGGTGGTGGACCTCGGCTGCGGCAACGGCGTCGTGGGCACGGCGGCGGCGCTGGCGAACCCGGAGGCCGAGGTGCTGTTCGTCGACGAGTCCTTCCAGGCCGTGGCGTCCGCGGAGGCCACGTTCAAGGCGAACGGGGTGCCCGGGCACGCCGAGTTCCGCGTGGGCGACGGCATGGCGGGCGTGCCGGACGGCAGCGTCGACCTCGTCCTGAACAACCCGCCGTTCCACTCCCACCAGGCCACCACCGACGCGACGGCCTGGCGGATGTTCACGGGGGCGCGGCGGGCGCTGCGGCCGGGCGGTGAGCTGTGGGTGGTCGGCAACCGGCACCTGGGCTACCACGTGAAGCTGCGGCGGCTGTTCGGGAACAGCGAAGTCGTCGCCTCCGACCCGAAGTTCGTGGTGCTGCGGGCGGTCCGCCGGTAGCCGGCGTCAGCCTGTGCGGCGCAGCACCGTGATGATGTCGGCGACCGTGCGCACCATCGCCTCCCGTCCCACGCTGAGGTAGGCGCGTGAGTCGACGGCGTCCGGGTGGGCCGCGAGGTGGTCGCGGATCGCGGTCGTCATGGCGAGGTTGAGGGCGGTGCCGACGTTCACCTTGGCGATGCCGCCGACGACCGCCTCGGTCAGCTCGCCGTCGGGGACGCCGGAGGAGCCGTGCAGGACGAGCGGGACGTCCAGGGCGGCGGACAGGCGCTTGAGCAGGGCGTGGTCGAGGGCGGCGGTGCGGGTCGTCATGGCGTGCGAGCTGCCGATCGCGACGGCGAGGGCGTCCACCCCGGAGTCGGCGACGAACGCGCTCGCCTCGGCCGGGTCGGTACGGGCGCCGGGGGCGTGCGCGTCGAGCGGCGGCTGCCCGTTCTTGCCGCCGACGCGCCCCAGTTCGGCCTCGATCCACAGGCCCTGGGCGTGCGCCCAGTCCGCGGCCGCCTTGGTCGCGGCGAGGTTGTCGAGGTAGGGCAGCCGGGCCGCGTCGTACATGACGGAGCTGAACCCGGCGGCGGGCGCCTGGCGCAGCAGGTCGTCGCTCTGGACGTGGTCCAGGTGCAGGGCGACGGGCACGGCGGCGCGTTCGGCGGCGGCGACGGCGGCGCGGGCGAGCGGCAGGAGCCGTCCGTAGCGGAACTTGACGGCGTTCTCGCTGACCTGGAGGACGACGGGGGAACCGGTGCTCTCCGCGCCGGCGACGACCGCCTCCACGTGCTCCAGGGTGATGACGTTGAACGCGGCGACGGCGGAACGGTCGGCGGCGGCGCGGGTGACGAGCTCGCCGGTGGTCACGAGGGGCACGGCCTGTCCTTTCTGGACGGACGGCGGAGGATGCCAGGGGGGCGGGCGGGTGCGGGCACGCCAGGTGGGGCGGGCGGCGGGCACGCCAGGGTGCGGGCGCGTCAGGGGGCGGGCGGCGGGTGCGTCAGGGGGCGAGGATCACCGAGCGGGTGAGGTGCCGCGGCCGGTCGGGGTCGAGGCCGCGGGCGGCGGCGACGGCGACGGCGAGCCGCTGGGCGCGGACCAGTTCGGCGAGCGGGTCGAGCCGGCCCTCGATCCACCGGGCGCCGGTCGCGGCGACCTGTGCGGCCAGCCCCTCGGGCGCCTCGCCGAACATCCAGGTCGCGGTGCCGGTGGTGGTGACGCTGATCGGGCCGTGCCGGTACTCCATCGCCGGGTACGCCTCGGTCCAGGACAGGGAGGCCTCGCGCATCTTCAGGGCGGCCTCGTTGGCGAGGCCGACGGTCCAGCCGCGGCCCAGGAAGGTGAACTGCGCGCATCCGGCGAGTTCGCCGGGGAGGGGGTCGGTGAGCGCGGCGCGGGCGTCGGTGACGGCGGCCTCGGGGTGGAGTCCGAGGTGGGCGCGGAGCAGGGTGAGCGCGGTGGTGGCGAAGCGGGTCTGCACGACGGAGCGTTCGTCGGCGTAGTCGAGGACCACGAGGTCGTCGGCGGCCGTCATGACGGGGGTGTCCGGCTCGGCGGTGATCGCCGTGGTGCGGGTGCGCCCCTTGGTTCGCTCCAGCAGGTCCAGGACCTCGGTGGTGGTGCCGGAGCGGGTGAGGGCGAGGATCCGGTCGTAGGCGCGTCCGGCCGGGAACTCGGACGCGGCGAAGGCGTCCGTCTCGCCCTGGCCCGCCCCCTCGCGCAGCGCGGCGTACGCCTGCGCCATGAAGTACGAGGTGCCGCAGCCGACGACCGCGACCCGCTCCCCCGCCGACGGCAGCCTCCCGGCGGCAGCGGAGGCGTCCGCCGCGGCACGGGTCCAGCACTCCGGCTGGCTGTTGAGCTCGTCCTCGACATGCGTCATGCCGTCACCCTCCCGGCCATACGGCCTGAATGCTCTCAGCAACCTGAATGCTCGTTACTGCAAGATAGAGCGAGCTTTCGAGCAGAATCAAGCAAAGTGACGCGGCGAGCGTGCGTTAAGGTCGCGGGAGATCGAGGAATGGAGGGCGGATGTCGCGCGACGCCCGCTGGAAGGCGCTGCTGGACCTGCTCGTGGAGCGGGGCCGGCTGGACGTCGAGGACGCTGCCGCCGAGCTGGAGGTCTCCGCCGCCACGATCCGCCGCGACTTCGACCAGCTCGCCGCCCAGCAGATGCTGGTCCGCACGCGGGGCGGCGCGGTCGTGCACGGGGTGTCGTACGAGCTGCCGCTGCGCTACAAGACGGCACGCAACGCCTCGGAGAAGCAGCGCATCGCCGGTGCGGTGGCCGATCTCCTCGCGCCGGGCGAGGCGGTCGGGCTGACCGGCGGCACGACGACGACCGAGGTGGCCCGCGCCCTCGCCGTACGCGGCGACCTCACCTCGGGCAAGCCCGCGCTGACGATCGTCACCAACGCGCTCAACATCGCCAACGAGCTCGCCGTACGGCCCCAGTTCAAGATCGTGCTGACCGGCGGGGTGGCGCGTCCGCAGTCGTACGAGCTGATCGGGCCGCTCGCGGACGGTGTGCTGTCGCAGATCACCCTCGATGTGGCGGTGCTCGGCGTGGTGGCCCTTGATGTCACACACGGGGCAGCCGCGCACGACGAGGCGGAGGCGGCGATCAACCGGCTGCTGTGCGAGCGCGCCGAACGCGTGATCGTGGCGGCGGACTCCAGCAAGCTCGGCCGGCGGGCCTTCGCCCGGATCTGCGCGGTGGACACCGTGGACACCCTGGTCACCGACACGGCGGCCGAACCCGACCTCGTACGCGGCTTCGAGGAGGCCGGCCTGCGGGTCCTCACCGTCTGACCGCGGGCCCCACTCGTCCGGCCGGGCCCGACCGCCCGTTTCCTTCTACCCTGGGGAACGAGCGCATGGCGGGCCGAGGAGGCTGCGATGAGCACGACTCCCATCGAGGCGGACGCACCCGGGGCGAAGGGGTACGTGCCGATCGCCGACCACGGACTGATCGGTGACCTGCGCAGTGTCGCCCTGGTGGGGATCGACGGCACGATCGACTGGTACTGCTGTGGGGCGTTCGACTCCCCCAGCGTCTTCGCCTCCATCCTGGACACCGAGCGCGGCGGGTGCTTCGAGCTGGCGGCCGCGGTCCCGGCGCGGACCAAGCAGTTCTACTTCCCCGACACCAATGTGCTGATCACCCGGTTCTTCACCGAGGACGGCGTCGGGGAGATCCAGGACTTCATGCCGGTCGGCGAGGGGCCCGCGGAGGCAGACCGGCACCGGCTGATCCGGCGTGTGGTGTGCGTACGCGGGTCGATCCCGTTCCGCACCCGTATCGCGCCGCGCTTCGGCTACGGGGCCGACCGGCACACCGTACGCATGATCGACGGGGTGGCGGTCTTCGAGTCACCGAAGCTGTCGCTGGGACTGACCTCGACCGTGCCGCTGGAGATCGACGGACCCGACGTGCACGCCGAGTTCAAGATCGCCGAGGGTGAGGGGGCGGTGTTCGCACTGGACCAGGTCGGCGGCGAGGTCACCCCGCGGCGCTGCGCGTGGACCGAGGCGGAGGAGGACATGCGCGCCACCGTGGCGTACTGGCGGCGCTGGCTTGCCTCCTCGAAGTACCGGGGCCGCTGGCGGGAGATGGTGCACCGCTCCGCCCTGACCCTGAAGCTGCTCACCTACGCCCCGACCGGCGCCATCGTCGCCGCGCCGACCACGAGCCTGCCGGAGCAGCTGGGCGGCGAGCGCAACTGGGACTACCGGTACACGTGGGTGCGCGACGCCGCCTTCGCCGTGTACGCGATGCTGCGGCTGGGGTTCACAGACGAGGCCGAGGCCTTCATGCGGTTCCTGAGCCGGCACATCACGCCGGGCGACGGCCGGGGCTCGGGGCCGTTGCAGATCATGTACGGCATCGACGGCCGCGCGGACATACCCGAGCGGGAACTCGGCCATCTGGAAGGGCACATGGGGTCGGCGCCGGTCCGGGTCGGCAACGCCGCCGTCGACCAGCTCCAGCTCGACATCTACGGCGCGCTGATCGACTCGGTCTATCTGTACGACAAGTGGGCGCAGCCGGTCTCCAGCGACCAGTGGGACGACGTGTGCGCGCTCGTCGACTGGGTGTGCGCGCACTGGGACCAGCCCGACGAGGGGATCTGGGAGACACGCGGCGGACGCAGGAAGTTCCTGTACTCCCGGCTGATGTGCTGGGTGGCGATCGAACGGGCCATCCGGATGGCGAACCGGCGCGGTCTGCCGGCCGACCTGGCCCGCTGGCAGGGGTGCCGGGACAGCATCTACCGGCGGATCATGGGCCACGGGTGGTCGCCGTCCCGTCAGGCGTTCGTCCAGCACGAGGACACCGACGTCCTGGACGCGGCCCTCCTGATGATGCCGCTGACGAAGTTCATCGCGCCGACCGACCCGAAGTGGCTGTCCACACTCGACGCCCTGACCGGGGAGCTGGTCTCCGACTCGCTCGTCTACCGGTACGACCCGCGGATCAGCCCGGACGGTCTGCACGGCACCGAGGGCACCTTCTCCATCTGCTCCTTCTGGTACGTGGAGGCGCTGGTGCACGCGGGCCGCCTGGACGAGGCCCGGCTGGCCTTCGAGAAGATGCTGACGTACGCCAACCATCTGGGCCTGTACGCCGAGGAGATCAGCCACACCGGCGAACAACAGGGCAACTTCCCCCAGGCGTTCACCCACCTGGCGCTGATCAGCGCCGCGTACAACTTGGACCGGGCGCTGGGCTGAGCGGGACGCGGACCACCGGGGCGTCGGGGACCGCCGCGGACTTCAGCCCTCACACCGCCCGACTCGGCCGCAACGGGCAGCATGCTCGACTCCACGAACAGCACCGGCTGTGACGACCCGATCCGGGGATCGCGCAGAGGCGCAGTCTGAGCACTCCGACAGGACTGAGGTCGCCGCGCCTTCGTCGACGGCATGCGTCAAAGTGCTCTGGCGGAGCCGGTGCAGAGTCCACCCGTCCAGGCCGCCGACGTCTTGGGATGCGGCCAGGGGGT
>Ga0164243_10006915_pt1 | contig 17076 bp, 22 predicted proteins | sample OricompcompostOP_FD_108781 | JGI IMG/M metagenome (GOLD analysis project Ga0164243, IMG submission 108781) | Organic Plus compost microbial communities from Emeryville, California, USA - Original compost - Organic plus compost (OP) | ecosystem: Engineered > Solid waste > Mixed feedstock >... | reverse complement strand
GCGGCTGCGGGTCATTGCCTCGCGACGAAATTCGATGTCCTTCTGGGCGAAGGCAATGGCCTCTTCGCGCGTTTTGAACGTGACGCCACTCCGGTAGACCAGCCGTTCACTCGGCCCGCTGTAAAACCTTGTCTGCGCCTCGATACGCTCCCATCGAACATTCTGGCCACAAATTTCGGTTCTCCCGTCGGGGTGCACAATCACGGGCTTGTACTCGCCGTAGGATTTGCGGGCACCGGCAACAGGCCCCGGAGTATGTGCAGCCATCACAAGCTCTCCCGAGCGTTGATCTGAACTTCGCTCTGACGATGTTTGTCATCCGCTCGCCGGAGCCGTTCAGCGTCGGCCTCGACAGTCTGCTGAGGGGCAAGCCTCTTCATCGCGTCGCGGTAGATTTCCCGCCGAAACCCGGGGGCGAGGGACATCCACCCGTTCTCGTCACCCGCAAAGGTGCCAGCCGGAAGATCACAAAAATTAGGGGTGGGTGGCGCTTTATAGGTCCAATAGGACTCAGGAGTATGTGCAGCCATCACGCGGCTCTCCGCACTTCAGACGGAACGGAGAACGGAGACAGCGCGCGCTCGCAGAAGGTCACCACGATTTCGTGAAGCGTCAGGTCGTTGCTCTGCGCGGTAGCGATGATTTCTTCCGCGATCTCGGCCGAGACTTCCCGGCAGATGCCCGCTTCGCTGTCGATGAAGAAGACCGCCTTCGGCTCCTCCCACTGGCAGTCGATCAGATCGCGGACGACCTCTTCCTTGCCATAGCCGGGGAGGGAGAGTTCCTTGACGTAATCGCCGCCGGAATGGCCTTCGACGACGAGGTAGGTGCGGAGAGTGTTCATTTGGCTCATCCTGTTCTGATGAGCCTATGTAGGCATAACCTACCTACCTATGTCAAACGAAAAAGTAGGCAAAACCTACAAAAATTTTACCAGATGGGAAGTTCTTGATTTGTTCTCGGCAGGGAGTCATCAATTCCTATGCAACCGAGGAAAGGAGATGACTATGGGGGTGATCACATACTTCGTCGTTCAGCCCTTTGAGAACACAGATCGGGGATTAGTCGTGGCGCAGGCGAGGGAGGTGCACGGCGGGCCGGACGCGGCGCGGGCGCTGGCGCGGCGACTGGCCGCCAAGGGTGGCGCGATCGCTTTCAGCCGGACGGGCGACCCGTCCTTGGGAGATTTCGGTGACGCTGAGGTGCTCGGCGTGTTCGGGGAGGTTCCGGAGGACGCGGTCGAGTTGGCCGCAGCCGCCTCATGAAAAAACCGCCCCGGAGGGCGGCTCTGATTGCGTTACAGGGGATGTAATTATCGGAACATTGAGTGGAGGCCGGACGCGGCCGTCAAACCGGCCAGCGCGCTTGCGTGAGCCACAGGCGGCGGCGGACAAGATCGCGAACGAAGTCCACCGGCAGATGATCGGGACCGAAGCGAAGGTGGTGGCGCTGCCGACGCGGAAGCGAAAGGCGTGATCTGCGCACGCAACCATTAAAATGCGGTGGAACGCGGTGGGACAGATCACTTCTATGGTAAGAATGCCGCATGACGCATAGCTATTTGGCATTCATTGATGAGTCGGGCGACGACGGCCTTGAGAAGTTCCGCGAGCCTGGCGGACGTGGCGGGTCATCAAGCTGGCTGATCCTTTCCGCATGTCTTTTTCGGCAGGTCTATAGCCTCGATGCAGTGACTTGGCGCGACGAGATTTCTGCCAAGATGCCGGAGAAGAGAAGCCGCGCGCTCCATTTCGCCGAGCTAAACCACAACCAGCGTGTTGTGGCAGCGCAGACGATTGCCACCAAGCCGGTGCGGGCGTTGAGCGTTCTCGCGGCGAAGCGACCTATCCCTAAGGACATCTACACCGAGAAGAACCAGCTCTACTTCTACATGACACGCTATCTCATCGAGCGCCTATCGTGGCTTAGCCGCGATCTTCGGCCCCGCGTGCCAGAAGGTGATGGCCGTGTCGCGATTACCTTTTCGCGTCGTGGTGGAATGTCCTACGATGCGTTTCGGGAGTATCTGCGGCGGCTGAAGGCATCGAACGATAAGGAAGTTCGCATTCACTGGCCAGTCATCGACATAGACGCCGTTGACGCCAAAGATCATTCGAGCAGCGCCAGCCTTCAGCTTGTGGACGCCATTGCGTCTTCCTTCGCGTCTGCCGTCGAGCCGAATATCTACGGCAATTGCGAACTGCGGTATGCTGAGATTTTGAAGCCGATCACTTATCGGCGCAAAGGCAACTATCTGAGCTACGGCGTGAAGGTGGTCCCCAAGCCGGAAGACTGCGGCCTGAGCGAAGAGCAGATGCGCCTGATCGAGCTATTCAAATGAAAGTGGCAGCCCCCCGGCCCATGATTGCGATTTCTCGCCTGCAATCTTGCGAATGCTCTGGGTAGTTCCGGCGCATGGCTGCCACTGTCATAAGATAGGTATCCGCCGGGAAAAGTCAATGAGAATCAATCGGTTGTCACATATTCGACGTGAGACTGTTAAGCCTCTGTAAAGATTCCCTTTTCCAAGGCTCCCGGTAAGCCCAAGATCATCGGCTTCGACGCGGCCACCTACCGCGATCTTTCACCTTCCAGCTGAGCTGCGCAGCGCTACCGATCCTCCCACGCCCTCACCACATCAGCCGGTTCCTTGCCACGGAACACGGACGCGGCTAAAAACCGGCCAGCTCGGCCAGCGGGATAATCCGATAGATCGCCTTCACGTGGCGGGTGTCGTATTCGACCTCTCCAGGCGGATTGAATTGCTCGCAAATGAGCTTCGTACCTGAGCGGCGCTTCAGACGCTTGATGAAGGCGGGAGCGGCACGCTCGCCCTCGATCGGGTGAAATTCTACGATCACGTAATCGCCCGACACTGGGGCTCTGCCTGGAGCAGCATAGACCAATTCGCCTGGTTCAAACTTCGGAACCATGCTTTCGCCAGAGACATAGACACCGAAAACATTCGGTCGGTTGGCGATGCCTGGGAGCCGCCGCGCGTAGTCCACGACTTCACCATTCAAATGAAATTCAGCGTCCGTTCCCCCCACTGAGGTGCCGAGGATGGGGACATCTTTTGGGCCAAGCGAGAGTCGATCGGTTTCCGGAGCCAGCCTTGCCGATGGTTCAGCTGATGCACGTTTGGGAGCCTTAGCCGCACTGCCGACCTGAGGCGGTTCGCCGGCGTCGTTCAACAGCCAGTCGAGAGAAACATTAAGAAGCTTCGCAAGCTCGGGGAGACGATCTTGATCCGGCCGAGTGGTTCCGGATTCCCATTGCGTCACATTCGGCCGCGCTATGCCAAAGTGTTTGGCGATATCGTTTTGGGTCAGTCCGGCCGCGACCCGCGCAATGCGGATGCGTTCCCCTAGCGAGCTTTCCATTCCGGCAGGGTAGGCAAAACCTGCGAAGTTTTCACCTACATCGCTGGTTGACAGAGTAGGTAGGTATAACCTACTATCCTTAACCATGAACGAAGCCATCGCATCTTTGGCTGAGAAAGTCGGGGGCATCACAAAGCTCGCGGCGCTGATCGGCGTGCAACATCAGTCCATCTACTCGTGGAGGCGGGTGCCTGCGGAGCGCGTGCTCGATATTGAGCGCATAACTGGCGTGAGCCGTCATGATCTGCGCCCGGATTTGTACCCGCGCGAGCCGAATTCGGTCTCTACGGAGGCCGCATGATCCCTCCGCCCGCAACTACACCTTTCAACCTGTCCCGCACTTTCACCCAGGTAGCACGTCGGAACTCTGGGCAAACACGCGTCCGATCCCGGAGCGCAAAAAGCGCGGCTCTGCGAGTCCGTGTCGGACAGGCCCGCTACGGCGGGGAACATCGGGCGGGAAATCGGAAGAAGCCGACAATCGATTTCGGCGGGTCCAATACGCAACGCGGACACTCCGTAACTACAGTGTGTGGTCCGCCGCGAGGACGCTTTGACAAAAGCATGCAGGCGTAACGCCCGTCAAGAGTCACCACGTGTTTTGAGGCACGGGAACCATGAGAAAAACATACGTCGTCCGGAAAGCTGGGGAGCGACTGGACAAGATCGTCACGCTCCATGCGGCGGGCCTGAGCATCGACCAGATTTGCCGCCGCTTCCGTCCGGATAAACGGTTCCACCTGAATCCCCTGCGGGTAAAGCGCATCATCGAAAGGCACGGAGTTGAAGGATGAGCGCGCGTGATACCGCCGATGCCGACGGGGACGACATGAGCGAGGTTCAGCATATAGGCGATCTCGCCAATGACATCGTTGCAGCCGTGGAGCGCCGTCGCGATTTCATGCTCCCCGCAGAGGCCCGCATCCTCGGCAGCAAGGCCATGGCGCATGTCGCCAAGCGCGGGGCTGAAATGGACATGAAGGACGAGTGCGTCTTTGCGTGCCTTGCGTCATGCGCCTTCTTCCTCGGCGGCGCGGTCGGCCGGCGCGAGGTAGCCGAGTTTCTTCGCGGCCTCGCGGATGATGTGGAGGACCTCGATGACTAACCCGCTCGTTCGCCTCGAGGACGAGCAGGCGCTCATCGGAACGCTGATCGTCAATCCGCGCGCCTATGCGCAGATCTCGGGCGTCACCCGCCCGGAGCATTTTACCGATCCGATCCTCGGCGAGCTTTATACGGCCATCGAGGAACAGGCGAGGGGAGGCTATCCATGCTCTCTTCCTGCGCTCGAATTTCATTTCAAGGAGCGATGGAACGAAAAACTCCCCGGCGGAAAAACCACACTGGGTCGGTATGCCTCCGATCTCGTCATGGTCGCCAAGCCGTTCGATTTTGTCGGCATGGCGCATGAGCTCAAGCATCTTTGGGCTCATCGCGAGATCTCTGCCGCGTGTTCCCTCGGCGAGATCTCCGAAGGCATGACGCCGAAGGCAGCGCTGGACGAAGCTTTCACTCGCATCGAGTCTGTCCGCGCCTCGCTTGCCGAAAGCGATCCAACGCTCGCCACGGCGGGCCGGGCGTGCGAACAGGCTATCGCGCGAGCGAGAACAATCCTCGCCGGCAATACGGACCGCCAAGCCGTCACCACCGGCCTGATCGACCTCGATCGGGAAATCATCGGCTACCGCCCGGGAACGGTCGTCACTGTCGCCGGGCGCCCCGGTATGGGCAAGACAGCGTTCGCGACGTCATCGGCACTGCGTGTTGCGGCGTCGGGCGCAGGCGTCGGCTTCTTCAGCCTCGAACTGATGCAGGACGACATTGCGGCCCGCATGCTCTCAGATTGGGCGTGGACGAGCGGCAGCCCTGTTACCTTCTCCGATGTCATGCGCGCCGAAAGTCTGGATGAACGGAAGTTGCGAATGCTTGATGCGGCGCATGCCGAGATCGACCAGCTTCCGCTCCAGATCGACAGCAAGAGCTCTATGACGATCGGCGAGCTTGAGGCCCGCATCCGTATCATGAAGCGGCAGTTCTCAGCCAAGGGCATTCGCCTCGGCGTCGTGTTCATCGACTTCCTGAAGCACCTGAAAGTCTCCGACCGCTACAAGGGCAACCGCACGCTCGAGATCGGCGAAATCATGGCCGGGCTTCGATACATCGCGAAGGACCAGGATATCTGCGTCGTCCTTCTCGCCCAGCTAAACCGTTCGGTCGAGAGCCGCGACGACAAGAGGCCGGACCTTTCGGATCTTCGCGATTCCGGCGAGATCGAGCAGGACAGCGACGCCGTGATCTTCCTCTATCGGGAGGCCTACTACCTCGAGAAGTCAAAGGCGATCATGGAAGGCGAGATCGAGGCCTGCGAACGCCTCCGCGACATCCGCAACGAGCTCCAACTGATCATCGCCAAGAACCGCGGCGGCCGCTGCACGACCGTGCGCGTGTTCTGCGATATCGCGAGCTCGGCCATTCGCGATGCCTCGCGCTTCGACAGTTGGGGCGGGAGAGCTGTTGGATGAAAGAACACATAGCAAAATTGCATCAATCTCTGTCGGCGTTTCTAGCGGATGAGATGGATGGACCATCGTACGATTTTGCCCTCTTCGTTCCGTCGCTTCCAGCCCCGATTCTGATTGAATGCGACGGCCACGATTTTCATGAGCGCACGAAGGAGCAAGCACGGAAAGATCGGTCTCGCGACAGGAGAATCCAGCGCCGAGGATCATATGTTCTTAGGTTCACCGGAAGTGAAATATGGGCGAACCCGGCCAAGTGTGCAGAAGAAGTCTGTGATTTTGTCTCGACGGCCTACACGCACTTAAGAGGCCGGTCATGAGCAACCGCGCATGGATGCCTTTGCATATTGAAAACTATCTCTCCGATACGGGGCACCTGACCGCAACAGAACATGGCGCGTACATGCTCCTAATTATGGAGTATTGGCGCAAAGGCGGCCTCCCCACGGACGAAAAATTACTAGCGAGGCTCGCAAGGATGTCCCCGGAGCAGTGGGCTGAGAGCCGCGATGTTCTGGCAGCGATGTTTGTAGATGGATGGCGGCACAAGCGGATCGAAGCCGAACTTGCAAAGGCTGACGAGATAATCAGCAAGCGTAAGGCCGCCGCCGTTAAAATGCACAGCAAACGCTCTGCAAATGCAGAGCATGTGCATAGCAAGTGCAGTGATACGGGCGGGTACACCGATAACCAAGAACCTCTAACCTCAGGTTCTAAAGAACCTTCGGTTAGAGCGCCGGCCAAACCGACGCCTCGCAATGCGCTCGAAAAGGTTCTGGATCGAGAGCGGTCACTGGCAGTGATCGAACACCGAAAGCGAAAGCGAGCGCCCTTGACGCTCCACGCCGCCGAGCTTCTCGCCAAGCGATTGGCGCTGTTTGCGGACCCGAACGCCGCTGCGGACAAGATGATCGAGAAAGGCTGGCAAAGCATCGAGCCAACGTGGGATGGGGTGCCGCCGCTTGCCACCGAGCCCGGTTCAACGCGTCCGCCCGATTATCCGCTGAACATACCGCCACCGGATCGAGCTCGGGATCTCTGGCAACGCGGTCTTTGGCAAAACGCGACCTGGGGTCCGCCGCCCGGCGAGCCTGGATGCGTGATCCCCGAGCCCATACAACGGGAATGGCTTGCTTCACGTGGAACAAAAATCGCAGGACATGAGGAGGCGGCATGACGTCACCGATGTCGCCTGAGGAACGCGAAGCGGAAATCAGGGCCGCGATGGATAAGGAGCGGAAACGCAAGGCCGATCTCCGTCGTAAGCCCAAGATCGATCCGGTCCAGCGCATGCGTCAGATGAACGAGGAAAGGAAGGCCGAGACCCGTGAGGCGCGCCGCCGGCGGAAGCTCGGTCTGCCGGCTCACGGCAGCGAAGGCGCGTTCGAGCTTCGCCAGACCAAGGTCCACAATCCGATGGCGGTCCCGGTCGATCCGGACAAATCGCCGGAGGACCAAGAAGCCGAGCGCAGGCGAGTGCAGTTCGTCACCGTTGCGCGGAACGTTCGGCACGATGTTCTGGAGTACGAGTTCGCCTGCAAGCGCATCAACGAGGTCGAGAGGGCGGCGGGCGACAGGCTGGCGGCTTTGATCGCCACGGCTGGCATCGGCGGCGCGCGCGCGATCTCCTACGAGAAGCCCAAGGTGGATGGCGGGCTGCCTGGCGACCCTCTGACCGATGACGTGATGGCGGCGCACCAGCGCCTCAGCGACATCCGCGCCAAGATCGGGGAGGCGGATTACGTCCTGCTCGTCATGACGATAGGCGAAGGGAAGACGATCAAGGCCATTGCCGAGGCTTGGTACACTGACCGCAGCTATCGCCCGGATGGCCGGAGCGCGGCCGCCTATATCGCATGCCGGTTCCGCGATGCCCTTGCCTCGCTGGCGCGCATCATGGGGATCGCGGCTGCCCGTGGCCCGGCAGAGCAGCCCACGAAGGTGTGGAGAGGCCACACGCCGTTACATTTTGGTCCTTGACGAGTGCGCAGCAAATCAGCGACACATCGTTTCAATGGAACACCTCGCCCGGACGGACCCCGTCGCGGGCGAGCTTCATTTCGGCCACCAGCGAATGTCGCCCTGGTCGTTTATCGGGTAGAAGAAAACCTCGCCCCCATCCGAGAGGCGAAGGGTGAATTTTTCGCCCGAACGAAAATAGAGCGCAGCGATAGCCGGGTTTCCCGATAGCCGCCCAATCCGGTCGGGCGGTTGGGCGGATAGAGCGTAATCCACGGCGCCGAGGTTTTCTTCACCATCGAAAATCTGTCCACGCCCTGAATTTGCCATTGCGTACACTTCCGTCGCTTCCTGTCCGCGCAAGCATATTTCAGCGCCGGTCGCGCGCGCAATGCTGCCGTTCACCGAGGATCCACGATGAACATCGGCGAGCGGCCCTTACCACCGGACGCAATCTTCGAGAGCCCAGACCCGCTATTCCTGCCCGCGCCGGAACTGATCCGATGGGCGCGCGAGACCTTCATCGATGAAGACGCGCCGCTCCATAATCCGGACCACCTGCACCTGACCTGCGCCTCTCTCGGTGCTCTCTGGACCAATGTCGGCAACGGCCGCATGGGCAAGAGCGTGGTCGGGACATGCGAGATGGGCATCCCGATGGGTTCGAAGTGGCATAGGGCGCGGCACGAGATGCAGTTGAACCAGTGGTTCACCCATGTCCCGGACTTCGTCCTGACCTTCTATGCCCCATATTGTCGGGAGGCCTCGGACCGCGAGTTCTGTGCTCTGGTGGAGCATGAGCTGTATCACGCCGGCCAGGCGCACGATCAGTTCGGCGCGCCGCGCTTCAACAAGAAGACCGGCATGCCCGTGTTCCAGATGCGGGGTCATGACGTCGAAGAGTTCGTCGGCGTGGTTTCGCGGTACGGCGCTGACGCCGCCCATGTCCGGGCATTCGCGGACGCAGCACAGCGCGCCCCCGAAATCTCCGGCTTCCGCATTTCGCAGGTCTGTGGGACGTGCAAGCTCCGGGCTGCTTAGGAATAGCCACGCTGTAACAGACGACGACCAGCTTCCGTTATCCCCGGTCCGCCAAGAAGCGGTTTGGCAAGGCGAAGCTCCATCAGCCGATCCACGGCAATGCGCGACAGATTGAGATGCGGTCCGCCTCGGACAAGACGCTCCAGAGTGGATAGCTCTTCCCTTGAGAGTTCCGACCTTTTCACCGACGGCAAGTTGAACATCCTCCATAAATTCCTGACCGGAGCCTGACCATACCGTGTCCAAGGGCAAACTCAACGGTGCGGTCCGTACCTTCATCGTGCAGGCCTTGGCGTGCTTCGACACGCCGTCAGCCGTCGTTGCGGCGGTCAAGAAGGAATACGGGCTCGAGGTGAGCCGCCAGTCGGTCGAGGGATACGACCCGACCAAGGTGGCGGGCACGAAACTGTCTAAGAAATGGACGGCTTTGTTCGAAGAGACCCGCAAGGTGTTTCTCGAAGACACGGCCGGTATTGCGATCAGCCATCGGGCGGTTCGCCTCCGCGCCCTACAGCGCATGGCCGAGAAGGCCGAAGGGCAGGGAAACCTTGTCCTCGCCAAGGAGCTGCTCAAGCAGGCCGCGGAAGAGGTCGGCAATGTCTATTCGAACCGCCGCGAGCTGACGGGTAAGGACGGCAAAGACCTCCCCGTCGCGCCGGCACAGGTCACGGTCTACGAGCTCCCGAGTAATGGCCGATGAGGCTCGGGCGCCCGATATCCGCAGGATAGGGCCACAGCCCGGCCCGCAGACACAGTTCCTTTCCAGTCCGGCCGACATCGTCATCTATGGCGGCGCGGCGGGCGGCGGAAAGACCTTCGCCCTGCTGATGGAGCCGTTGCGACATATCAGGAACGAACTGTTCGGCGCGGTCTGTTTTCGGCGCACGCTGAAGCAGGTCCGTAACGAGGGCGGCCTGTGGGACGAAGCCTCGAAGCTCTATCCCGATCTGGGGGCCCGGCCGAACACCGCGCCGGACCTGGTGTGGCGCTTCCCGCATCCGAAGGAGCCGCGAAAGGATGGCGCATCTGTCTCCTTCGGCCACCTCGAGCATGAGAAGAACAAGTTCGATTGGCAGGGTGCGCAAATCCCGCTCCTGATGTTCGATGAGCTGACGCATTTCACGGCGACACAGTTCTGGTATCTCGTCTCGCGCAATCGCTCGATGTGCGGCGTGCGCCCGTACATCAGGGCAACGTGCAACCCAGACGCCGACAGCTGGGTCGCCAAACTGATCGATTGGTGGATCAACCCGGACACGGGCTATCCGATCCCGGAGCGTTCCGGCGTGCTGCGCTGGTTCGTGCGCATCGGCGATGCGATCATCTGGGCCGATCAGCCGCAGGACTTGGCGATATATACCGATGCGGACGGGAGCCCGATCCCGCCGAAGTCACTGACCTTCATACCGGCGAAGCTGACCGACAATCCGGCGCTGATGCGCGCCGATCCGGGCTACCTCGCGAACCTGATGGCGCTCCCGACCGTGGAGCGCGAACGCCTGCTCGCCGGTAACTGGAAAATCCGGCCCGCTGCCGGTCTGTTCTTTCAGCGCGGCTGGTGCCCGCTCGTCGATGCCGCGCCCTCGGATATGCGCATCCTGCGCGGCTGGGACTTGGGCGCGACGCCGAAGACCGAAAGCAACGATCCGGACTGGACCGCAGGAACGAAGATCGGAAAGACGCCCGACGGGCGTTTCTTCGTTCTCCATCATTGTCGTGACCGGCTTTCACCCTCTGGCGTGGAGCGCCTGATCAAGAACACCGCGGACGCCGACGGCAAACGCGTCGAGATCAGTCTGCCGCAGGATCCGGGCCAGGCCGGCAAGTCTCAGGTCGCATCGCTGACGAAGATGCTCGTCGGCTTCAACGTGCGATCCTCGCCGGAGAGCGGCGACAAGATCACGCGCTTCTCTCCGTTCTCGGCTCAGGCCGAGGCGGGCAACGTCTTCGTTATTCGCGGACCGTGGAACGAGGACTGGTTCAACGAACTCGAGGGCTTCCCGGAAGGCTCGCATGACGACGATGCCGACAGCACGTCGCGTGCGTTCAACGCCTTGCTTGACAAGACCTTCAGCTACGGAATGCTCGGGAGCAGCGTAATCGAATGATGCTGATCGACTCCCTGCGCAGCTTCGTATCCGGTCTCGGCACGCCGAAGGACAAGGTGACGAGCCAGGCATTTGCGCTTCGGCAGATCAGCGATGCCGAACTGTCCGCGATGCATCGCTCGGATTGGCTCGCGCGGAAGATCGTCGACATCATCCCGAACGACATGACCCGCGAATGGCGGGACTGGCAGGCGAAGGGAGGCCAGATCGAGGCGATTGAGCGTGTCGAGAAGTCGCCGCTCATCAATGTGCAAATCAAGGTGAACCTCGCGCTTCAGAAGGCCAGGCTTCACGGCGGCGCGGCGATCTTTCTCGGCATGCGGGACGGCCGGCCCGAAGAAGAACTGGACATCGAGCGCGTCGGGAGGGGTGATCTCGTCTACCTGCACGTGCTGTCCCGATACGAGATCACGACCGGCGAGATCATCCGGGACGTGACCTCCGAACTGTACGGCCAGCCGTCCTATTATCAGGTCAATGGCGGGAGCGGATCGACGGTGAAGGTTCACCCGTCGCGCATCATACCGTTTATCGGCGCACCGATCCTCGATGATCGGCTCGTTGCCGAGACGTTCTGGGGCGATAGCGTGCTTCAGATCGTCTATGACGCGGTCCAGAACGCGGCGTCGGCGCAGGCTCATGTCGCCGCGCTGATCCCGGAAGCCAAGACGGATGTGATCTACATCCCCGGACTGTCGGACTTCCTCCGCGACAAGAGCAACGAAAAGCTTCTGACGGAACGGTTCGCCTACGCGAACACAATGAAGTCGATGTTCAACATGATGCTGCTGGAAGGCAATGGCGCCAACGGCGACACGGCCGCCGGTGAGAAATGGGAGCAAAAGCAGATCAATTTTGCTCAGCTTCCCGAGCTGATGCGCCAGTTTCTCCAGATCGCGTCCGGCGCCGCGGATATCCCGGTCACACGCCTTCTCGGCGATGCACCGCACGGGCTGAACGCCAGTGCCGATGGCGAGATCAGAGCCTACTACGACAATATCGCTGCGCGGCAGCGCACCGAGCTCTCGCCGGCATTGCAGCGTCTGGATGAAGTTCTGATCCGCTCCGCAACCGGCTCTCGAGATGAGGCGATCTACTACGAGTGGGGCGCGCTCTGGGGCCTCTCCGACAAGGAGAAGGCGGACATCTTTAAGACCAAGGCCGATGCAGCGCGCGCGATTGCCGGCTCGAACGGACAATCCCCCCTGATGCCGGTGGAGGCGCTGTCCGATGCGCTGGTCAACGCTTTCGTGGAGGATGGATCACTTCCCGGGCTCGAAGCCGCAATCGACAAGTACGGCACGCTGGCGGAGAACGAGCCCGATGAGGAAGAAATTGAAGCGGCAGCAATCGCGACTGCGAACGCCAATGAGCTTTCGTCGGTTCGCCGCCAGTCCAGCATTTGGGAAGAGTGAGATCAGGATTCGGGAACGTTAATCGGCCCCACCGGGCAACCAGACGGGCGGGATTTGTTCCACGTCAATGCGATCTCCCGACGATGGGCTTTCCACCAAAAATGGATGGCTTTGTCGTAGCGCTCCAAGCCGTAGACGTTAGGCAGGCGAAGCCCTGTTTCGATCGAATAACTCGCATCTTCGCCATTGTAAGTGATGTGAAAGTGCGGCGGAGGATGCTCGTTGGCGCGAACCTCCGCGCGAAGCTTTCCATCGATCCAAGCGACTAAGTGCTTTCGAATAATCCCATCGCTTCCAATGCGATGAATGGCCCCCTGAAGCTGTCTCTCGAGATCTTCGTCTAGTCGAATTCGTATCTCGGTCATTGCGGCACCTAACCCCTCATCGAGCCATCATAATCTTGGCGAGGTTCCCTACAATCCTCCCGCTATCCAGGGCATGATCATGCAATTCACCGATGCAGTCACCGTCGCGGGAACGCGCCGTCGCGATGACGGCTACCTCGTTGCTGATGCTCGGATCGCCCGCACCGGGATTCAGACCTATCTCGGCACGGAAGTTGGAAAGCCCGACATGGGTCTAGTCCGAGTCTATCGGCCGGGCTCAGAAGTCTTTGCCGAAGCCACGCTCCGCAGTGCCGCACACCGACCGGTGACGAACGATCACCCCGCCGAGGCGGTCACGTCCGAGAACTGGCGGCAGCACGCCGTCGGCCAGACCGGCGACGAGATCACGGGCGAGGGCATCTTCATCCGCGTGCCGCTGATGGTCAGCGACGAAGCCGCGATCAAAGACATCGAGGGCGGCAAGCGCGAGCTGAGCGCGGGCTACTCCTGCGACCTCGACTGGACCGCAGGAAAGACGCCGGCCGGCGAGGAATACGACGCCGTTCAACGCAACATCCGGATCAACCACGTCGCGATCGTCCGTCGCGGCCGGGCCGGGTCACAAGTTCGCATCGGCGACGATGCGAAAGCCTGGGGCGCCGCCCCGATTTCAACCACCGACAAGGAGAAGGTCACGATGAGTGACGTGCTTCGTACCGTGGTCGTGGACGGTCTTTCGGTGAGCACCACCGATCAGGGCGCCCAGGCCATTGAAAAGCTGCAGAAGGCTCTCGCCGACTCCGCAGCGAACATCACCAAGATACAAGATGATCACTCCAAGGCGCTTGCCGCCAAGGATGCGGACATCGCCAAGAAGGACGCAGAGATCGACGGTCTCAAGGGCAAAATCCTGTCCGACGTCGATCTCGACAAGCGCGTCGCCGCCCGGGCCGATCTGATCTCGACCGCCAAGGCTATCGCCAAGGACGTGAAGACGGATGGCCTGTCCGACGCGGCAATCCGCAAGGCGACGGTTGTTGCCAAACTCGGCGACGAGGCGGTGAAGGACAAGTCCGACGCCTACATCGACGCCCGCTTCGACATCCTCGCCGAGGACGCGAAGAAAACGAACGATGCCGATCCGTTCCGAACCGTCGTGCAGAACGGTGTTCAGTCCAGCGACAGCCGCGGTGACGTCAACAAGGCCCATTCCGGCATGGTCAACCACCTCACCGATGCCTGGAAGGGCGAAACCAAGGGAGCTGCATGATGCCCACGATTCAGAGCACTTACGCAGCGACGCATGCTCGCTGGTTTGAGGGCATGGTCCTCAACATGGAGCCGTCCGATATCGTCTCCCGGCTTGCCGAGGATGCGGAAGGCATCGGCTTCGGCAAGGTCTGCGTGCAGGGCACGGCGGACAACCAGGTCACGGACAGCGAAGCAGACAAGAAGTTCGTCGGCATCGCCGTTCTCGACATCACTAAGCCGAACGGCAAATACGAGCAGTACGATACTGTCGCCGTCATGAAGAAGGGCGTCGTCGTCGTGCAGGCATCGGTTGCCGTCGCGGTTGGTGATCCGGTCTACTTCGTCCCGGCAACGGGAGTCCTGACCAACGTCTCCACCTCCAACACTCTCATCGCCAACGCGCAGTGGGACACCAGCACTTCCGGTGCCGGTCTCGCCGCTCTGCGCCTCGGCTAACCGCAGGAGCGCTCTCAGATGAACGCACATGTCATGCAGGACGCTCAGCAGGCCGCGATGAGCTTCCTTATCCGTCAGGCTTCGCTGATCGAGCCGACGGTCTACGCGATGCGGTATCAGGACATTCAGTACCCGTCCCTGATCCCTGTCGACACCTCGGCGCCGGAATGGATCCAGTCCGTCACTTACTTCTCGATGGACTCGGTCGGGCAGGCACAGTGGTTCAGCGGCCTCGCGCACGATGTGCCGAAGGTCGAACTGACCCGCGAGAAGTTCGAGACCACCGTCTCGATGGCAGCGATCGGCTACGGCTACACGCTCGAGGAGCTCGGCACCGCCCAGCTGCTCGGCATGAACCTGACCGCCGACAAGGCCTCTGCGGCCCGCCGCGTGGCCGAGGAGAAGATCGAGCAGGTGGCTTTCGTCGGCGACGCCGGCAAGGGCTTCACGGGTCTGGTCAACAACAGCAGCGTGACGGCGTCGACCGCACCAGCCGACGGCACCGGCTCGGCGACGACCTTCGCGTCGAAGACGCCGGACTTCGTCCTCCGCGACATCAACGGCGTCCTGACCGGCATCTTCACCGGCACGGTCGGTGCGGAGATCGCGGACACGCTGCTGTTGCCGTATTCGGTACTGCTCGACCTCTCGACGCGCCGCATCGATACGGTCAACCAGACCACGATCCTCGAATGGATTCAGCGGAACAACATCTACACACTGACCACCGGTCAGCCGCTGACCATCCGTGGCGTGTTCGGTCATCTCGACACGGCCGGCGCGTCCTCGACCAAGCGTATGGTCGCGTATCGCCGCTCGCCGGAAGTCCTGAAGATGCATCTTCCGATGCCCTTCCGCTTCCTGCAGCCGTGGCAAACCGGGCCGATCAAGTTCGACGTTCCGGGCATCTTCCGCGTCGGTGGCGTCGATATCCGTCGCCCTAAAGCCATTCGCTATCTGGACGGAATCTGAGGAGATCGAGCGATGAAGATCACGAACATCTCCAAGGGGCCGCGCGGCGTGAACACCGCGTCGGGCCCGGTTCTTATCGAGACGGGCCAGACCATCGACGCCGAGCTTTCGGAGGCCGAACTGAAGGTTGCGAAGAAGACCGAGTGGTTCGAGTTCGGCAACGCCGTTGCGACGAAGAAGACCGATCCGGCTGACAAGCCGGCCTTCGAGGCCAAGCACAAGGGCCGCGGCAGCTATTCCATCTTCGACGCCGATGGCAACGAAGTGAAGGAAGGTCTGACCAAGGACGAGGTCGAGGCTTTCGAGGTGATGAGCCCCGAGGAGCAAGCCGCCTTCGTTGCGGTTTCGGAGTAACGCAAAAGAGCCACCGCGCCGGTTCTCTGGCGCGGTGGCCCTCTTCGACGCCGTGCGTGCCGTTGGTGGCGTGGCGCGCATTTAGGGCAAGCCTACCGGAATTGAAAGAGGTGGCCGATGGCCGGATACGGCGATGACACCGCGTTTCAGGACTGGTTGACGGCAAACGGCTATTCCTTGCCTGATGGGGCGCCTCCAGCGGCGGTTCTCCGTCTTCGCGGCAGCCAATACATTGATGCCACCTATGGTGCGCGTTTCTCCGGTACGCCGACCGAGGGCATCGAACAAGCCAGAGCCTGGCCGCGTACCGGCGCGACGGCCTACGGCAATCCGATTGCGCCCGATGCCGTTCCCGGCGCCGTCGAGAAGGCGGCCTATCATGCCGCCTATGCCGAGGCGCTTTCGCCCGGGTCGCTCAGCGTCATTGCCATCGGTTCTGAGCGCGTCAAACGCGAAAAGGTCGAGGGCGCGGTCGAGATCGAATATTTCGATGGCGGCTCGAACGCCGTCGCTGGAGCAACGCCCATCCTTTCTGCTGTCGAGGGCCTGCTTGCTCCTCTTCTCGTTTCGTCGCGGCCAATCCCGGCTGTGCTGGTCGTCTGATGGCCGACATCTACACGAGAGGTAGGGCGACAGCGGATCGCCTTCTCGGGAAGTTTAAGCAGGGAAGCGTGATGCTCGTGCGCACCGTCCCCAGTGAGCCCGATCCGCAAACCCCGTGGCTTCCGGGTGAGCCGACAGAAACGGTTCATGCACTCAACGCCGCAGTGCGCGGTGTTGCCGCGAAATACATAGACGGCACGACGGTCGTCGCGTCCGATCTCCAGATCATGTGCACGGTGCCGCCGGTCGAACCGCAGATGACCGATGTTTATTCGATCGACGGCCATGCCCATGTGCCGAAGCGCATTCTTCCCATTCCGGCCGCTGGCGAGCCCTGCGCCTATCTGATCATCGTGGCGTCCTGAGATGCGGCGGTTCCAATTCGAAGCACTTCTCGGACATTGGGAGGCTCGCCTCAAAGAGGAGTTCTTCGCCGCGGTCTCCGAAATCCGCGACAACGTCGTGCTGCGCATCGTTGTCGAACGTCTCGAACGAGGAGATATCGACGGCGCGATCGCCGCGATGCAGATCGACGCCGATGCGTTTGCCCGGTTTCAACGCGCGATCCTCGATGCCTACAACGCCGGCGGGACGGCCGAGATTGAGGGCCTTCCGCGTCTCCGGGATCCGGAGGGCAATCGCGTCGTGTTTCGTTGGGGCGCCCGGAACGTCTACGTCGAGAATGAGCT
>Ga0164243_10006914_pt1 | contig 17076 bp, 19 predicted proteins | sample OricompcompostOP_FD_108781 | JGI IMG/M metagenome (GOLD analysis project Ga0164243, IMG submission 108781) | Organic Plus compost microbial communities from Emeryville, California, USA - Original compost - Organic plus compost (OP) | ecosystem: Engineered > Solid waste > Mixed feedstock >... | reverse complement strand
TGGGGTCACCGCCGGGGTCGATTTTCTCGATCCTGTTGCCATTCGGCGGCTTCTATCAGCCGCCCCGACGACGAAGGCCGGGAAGCCTGACGCTCGCCGAGCGTGAAGAGATCTCCCGCGGCCTCGCAGCAGGCGAGTCATATCGGGCGATCGGCCGCCGGCTCGGTCGGCCGGCGTCGACGATCAGCCGTGAGGTCGCGAAGAATAGGGGTCCGCGCCGCTACCGGGCGGTCGACGCCGACGATCGTGCATGGCGGCGCGCGCGACGTCCGCAGAGGTGCAAGCTCGCTCGGAACCCGGTGCTGCGCGGTTACGTTGCCGCTCGCCTTCGGGAAGACTGGTCGCCCGAGCAGATCGCCGGCGCGCTTCGGAAGCGTCATCCGGCGGGGAGCGGGATGCGGGTGTCACACGAGACGATCTACAAGTCTCTGTTCGTGCAGTCCCGCGGCGTGCTCGCGAAGGAGCTGCAGAAGCATCTGCGGTCCGGGCGGCCGATCCGTCGCGTGCACAACAACGTCACCGGGCAGTGGCGTTCTCAGATCAAGGATGCGGTCTCGATCTCCGAGCGCCCTGCTGAAGCTGAGGATCGCGCGATCCCGGGCCATTGGGAGGGGGACCTTCTGCTTGGCCGGCACTGGACTCAGATCGCCACGGTCGTCGAGCGCGCGACACGGTTCACCGTTCTGGTCCAGGTTGATGGCCGCGACATGGAGTCCGTCACCGCGGGCCTCTCGCGTGAGATGAATCTGCTGCCCGAGCAGCTGCGGCGCTCCCTGACATGGGATCGCGGGATGGAACTCGCGGACCACAAGACCGTCACGAAGAACACCGGACTCGACGTCTACTTCGCCGACCCTCGCAGCCCCTGGCAGCGCGGCACGAACGAGAACACGAATCGGCTGCTGCGTCAATACTTCCCCAAGGGCGTCAGCATGAAAGACCTCACCCAGGCCGACCTCGACACCGTCGCCGCACGGCTGAACTCGAGGCCTCGGAAGACGCTCGACTTCGACACCCCTGCCGATAGGCTCCAAGCACTGTTGCGCTGACGGGTTGAGTTCACCCTCGCAGGCTTGAGGATCTCATTCGCCTTGCGAAGCTCGGCGTTCTCCTTCTGCAGCCGCTTGATCTCCGCCGCGGCGTCCGTCGTCAGCCCAGGCTGGACGCCCGCGTCGACCTCGTAGCGGCGCTGCCACTGCCTCAAGGTCTCGGGACTCATTCCGAGCAGCCCGGCCACGTGACGGACCGCGCTCATCATCGTCGGGTGCGACGGCCGCGTCTCCGCGAGCATCCGCAACGCCCGCTCACGCATCTCCGGCGAATACTTCCTGTTCATCGAGTTCCATCCTTGCTTGAAGAACAGAACGAAAGTCAGGCCGATTCAGACCCCTCCCACCCCACCGGGTTGTGGCTGTCTGAACTCGCCCACGCCTGGGAAGTGTTCGAGGAGCGCGGGTTCGAGCAGACCATCGTCAGCCCGAACGGCGGCCCATCGCCGCTGGAGCCTCGGTCGCTGAAGTTCCCGACCTACGACAAGACCGCCAAGGCCTGGCACCACGACCCGGCCCGGATGGCGCTGCTCGAGAACACTCTCAGCCCCGACCAGGTCGACTCGGCCGACTACGACGCGATCTACTTCACCGGCGGCCACGCCGTCATGTACGACTTCCCGGACAGCGAAGGACTGCAGAAGATCACCCGGGAGATCTGGGAGCGCGGCGGCATCGTCTCCTCCGTCTGCCACGGCTACTGCGGCCTGCTCAACACCCGCCTCTCAGACGGGTCCCTCCTCGTCGCCGGTCGCAAAGTCACCGGCTTCGCGTGGCAGGAAGAAGTGCTCGCCCGCGTCGACAAGCTCGTGCCCTACAACGCCGAGGAAGAGATGAAGAACCGAGGGGCGCTGTACGAGAAGGCACTGATTCCCTTCGTGTCCTACGCGATCGTCGACGGAAATCTTGTCACCGGGCAGAACCCCGGCTCTGCGAGAGAAACCGCGGAGAAAGTCGCCGCCCTCCTGTGATGATGAACCCGCGCATTGCGAAGAGGGCCTAGTGGCCTTGGAGCTCATCTAGCCCAGGCGGATGCTCTGGGAGGTGACGCCCGAGAGGACAGGAGTTGATGCCGTGCCTTGCTCGGATTCGTCGCCGACTCGCGCTGCGCTGACTGCGTTCTCTTCCTGCACCCGGTTCGCGGCGAGCCGCCGCGGGTCATCTGGGGGTAGCGAGTCGATGCGGATCCGCCGAGGATGTGCCGAGTCCCCGACGATGAGGTACTTCTGCCCGGGACGAATCTTGTCGAGGCCCTCTAGCGCGACCAGCTCTGCCACCTCCGTGTCAGTCAGCGAAGCCGCCGTATGGTCGGGATCGGCTGCCTCCGGCTGCGCACCGGGCGGCGCGACGTTCGGCATCGTAGCTTCGGTCTTTCGCGGATACACTCCGCCGCGCGGAGGAACGGGGGCCGCGTGGTCGACCGCTTCACGCATGATGTGTCGGGGGTCGTATCGGCGCAGATCGAGTGCTTCCCATTCCGCACGGGTGAGCGGGATCCCCAGGTCGTCCGCGGCTCGAGCCCGGGTCGCGTCGACGAATCCGCGCAACGACCGGACGGTGTCCGAGAGCAGCCGCGCGCACTGGGCGAAGCGCTGTGGTCCGATGATGAACGCCGCGAGGACTGCCACCACGACAAGTTTCTCCAGGGTGAGTCCGAACATGACGAGTCCTCTCTACGCGGCCAGCGCGGGGGTGGTCGCAGCGTCGGCGGCGACTACCCGGCGTGCGGCACGGCGGTCGTGAAGGTTGGTGAGGAGGAGCGCGGCGGCGAACAGCGCCGACATGGGCAGGGCGACAAGGAACATCGACAACACGTCCGCGGCCGGTGTCACCATCGCGCTGAAGAGCACGATCGCGACCACCGCGAAGCGCCAGCTCCGCCGCACCGTAGCCGCGGAGATGACTCCCAGGGCGTTGAGCAGCACGATCACCACCGGCAGAACGAATGCGATCCCGGTCGCCAGCACCGTCTTCAGAACGAAGTCGACATAGGTGGACGCCGCGAGGATCGTACTGTCCTCCTCGGACGCGAACGAGGCGAGCAGCTCGACCATGTGCGGGAAGAGGATGTAGCCGAGGACGCACCCTGTGGCGAACAGCGCGAGCGCGGTCAGGGCGTACCCGAAGGTGTAGCGCTTCTCCTTGCGGGTCAGCCCTGGAGCGAGGAACCGGAACAGTTCGAACAGCCACACTGGGCTGGACAGCACAATGGCGCTGACCAGCGCGATCCGCAACCGGAGGTCGAATGCTCCGGTCACGCTGTCGTAGTTGAGGCTCGCATCACGCGACTCGGCGATCTGTTCGATGGGTGTGCGGAGCAGGTCGAGGATCTGTTCCGACAGGAAGTATCCGACGACGAGTGCGATGGCCAGCGCCACCGCCGCACGGACGGCGCGCGTGCGCGCTTCGCTGAGGTGATCGCCGAGAGGCATGTCCCCTCGTGCGGCGGTGGCGGTGGTCATGACGCTCGGGTCTCGCTCAACGTCGGCGTTAGCGCGACAGGACGTGTCGCGGGCGTCGCGGCAGGATCGGCCGCGGTCGTTGCCGCATCGGCGGCGACGACCGACGGGTCGGGCGCATCCGCACGGACTTCGTCCTTGATGATGCGCACCGATTGCCCGAAGCTCCGGGCGAGAGCGGGCAGTTTCGCGGCGCCGAAGATGAGCAGCACGACGGCGAGGACGATGAGTGCGTGCCAGCCGGTCAGGTTCTGAAACATGAGGTTCCTTCTGTTCGATGGGTGGTGGATGTTGTGACGCGCGTGCGGATCAGGGGCGCGGCGCACCGCCGCCGCCTCCGCCTCCACCGGGGGCTTCCGACAGGGTGGCTTCGGTCGTGGTGTCGACGGCGACGCTCAGCGCACCGACGTAGCCGGAGCTGGTGTCGCCGCTGAAAGTGCCCATCTGCAGCTCGTACCCGTCGCTGAAGACGTTGTCGTTGTCGAGTCCGCCGACGCCTTCGAGGTTCTGCGCGGAGCCCTGATAGGTGTCGAGCTGGTAGATGCTGCCCAGCATGTCCTCCGGGAAGGCCACCTGCGAGATCGCGATGGCGTTCGACCCCTCGGTCGCGGAGGCAGCGTCGGGATACACCTCGAAATGGATGTGCGTCCACCGGCCCGCGTAGCAGCCCGGAACAATGGTCTGGAAGGTGACCTGCCCGTTCGAGTCGGCGACCTGCACGCCGCGCAAGTAGGTCTCGTCCTCGACGCCCTCGGAGTACATCGAGTACAGCCCCTGCGCGTCGCACTGCCACGCGTAGACGGCGACGCCCTCGAACGGCACGTTGTCGTTGGCCATGTCAGTCACGGTGAACGTGAACGACAGCGGCACACCCTCGACCGTCGTGCCGCCATCGAGGCTGGACGTGATGTCGCTGCGGACGATCCCCGACTCCTCGAGAATGTTGACACCGTTCGTGCCGTCAGCCGGGTACGGGCCGTTCGTCTCGTCCGGGATCTCACCTTCGGCGGCCACCGTGCTCGTGGACGACTCGGTCTCTGACGGGGACGTCGTGCTTGTTGTCGTTCCCCCGGATGAGGTTCCGGTGGATGCCGTCGCCGAGCACGCCGCCAGTGCGACGGTGCCGGCGCCGAGGCCGACGAGGCTGAGCACGCTTCGCCGGCTCACGAGCGTACGGATGTCGAATCCGACTCCCTGGTCAACGACCTCGTCATCGGGCCGGTCGAGCAGTCGACCCTCGTAGGCGGGGCCTTCGGCGGTGTGATCGGGTTCGGGGATGCGGGCCATGTCGGGCCTCCTCTTCATCTGGTCCACTGACTATTGACTCCAGCATCACGGGCTCGGGTTGGGCGCCCCTTTGCCTCGACTATCCACTTCCTATGGGACACATTCGCTAGCGCTCGTGGATGCTTCAAGAGATGGCGCCAGAGAGGGCGGAAGCTGATGCCGTACCTTGATCGGATTCGTCGTCGACTCTCGATGCACTGACTGCGTTCTCTTTCTGGTGTTCCCGGTTCGCGGCAAGCCGCCGCTGGTCGTCCGGGGGTAGCGAATCGATGCGGATCCGCCGGGGAGGTGCCGAGCGGTCCGAACGAAGAGGACTCTGCGCGACGCAGCAACTGCAATCGCGTTCCGCGGGTGGCGGACGCGCACCGGATCCGAGGTCTCGACCTGTGACGTCTATCGAAAACACTTGCCGGTGGCGAGGAGCGGGTCCGCGTCTGTGACACCACGTCAACCTTTCACGTCCGGGGCGATGGCCGAAGTGTGAGTGCGAGTCGCGGACAGAGTGACACGGCGTCGCGGGCGTCGCGGATTCGGTCTGCGGGGATGGCGATGTCGGAGCCTCCGGGTCCCGTCGGGTAGCCCCAGTCGTCGGGGCGGAGGACGCCGTCGAGCAGCTCGGTGCAGGCTCCGCGACCGTGGCAGGCGGTCCAGTCGATGTGCAGCCTGGTCACGCTTTCACCTCCGATCGGGCCAGGCAGTGACCGTGCGCGTGAGCAGCGACATCGTCGGCGAAGACGACGAGAGCGCTTCGCAGCATCCGAATCGTTCCGTCGGGGTGGTGACAGGCACCCCGCCCCTCGATCAGGCCGGCGATCCGTCTGAGTTCTGCAACCGTGTCCGCCCCGGCGAGCAGCTCGCGCATCAGCTCCACGATGCGCGGGAGGCCGTTCGCGCATGGCCCGCACTGCCCGGCCGATGCCGCGGCGAGCGTGGCCAGAGTGCGTGCGGTGACCTGGATGCCGCACGCGCCCTGTGCGAGGGGATGCAGGATGCCGGCGCCAGGGCTGGCGCCGTAGGGTGCGAGACCCGCGACCGAGAGGGGCGCATCCAGGGCGGAGGCCGGTACCCAGGCGCCATGGAATCCGCCGACGAGGGTCGAGGTTGCGTCGGGTGCGCCCGCCGCATGCAGCAGCGAGCGGAGGGAGGAACCGCCGAGCACCTCGAACACGCGTGGCGTGTGCTGTCCCCAGCTCACGCTGACCAGCCGGGTTCCGGGTGCGTCTGTGGTGCCGACCGCTCGATGCCATACGGCGCCATGTCGCGCGATGAGCGCGATGTGCGCGAGCGTCTCGACGATTTGCACCATGGTCGGCCGACGATGCAGGCCACTGACCGCAAGGCGCGCGGGCCGGTCAGCGGGGACAGGACGTCCACCGGCGATACCTGCGACCACTGCCGTCGCCTCGCCTCCGACGAATCCCCCGGTTTCCACGCGGAGACGTACGGCGTGGGTATCGGAGCGCTCGGCGAGTGCGGCGCGGACGCCGGCTTCTGTCAAGGCGCCCACCACGAGGTGGGCTTCGGTTGCGCCGAGGGCGTCGGCGCAGATCAGGAGCCCGTCAAGCACGAGGTGGGGTGCCGCGGCGAGGAGGGTGGCGTCTTTCGCGCTCAGCGGCTCGCCTTCGCTGCCGTTGCCGATGACGATCGGGGTTCCTCGCCGGCGCGGCTGTGCGGCGACGGTCTGGAGTTTGCGGTGCACGGGAAAGCCCGCTCCGCCGCGTCCGTCGAGCCCCGCGCGCTCGAGTTCACCGATCAGTTCCGCGGCAGCGGGGGCCGGCCGTGGCCCGAACGTGCGGACGTGGTCGTGCAGGGAAGGAGAGTGCGCGGCGAGCAGCCGCCGTACGGATGGTTGGTTGTCGATCATGAGGAGATCTCCGAGGATGTGAGCCGGCGGGTCGCCGCCGTCTCGGGGCGGGCGGTCGCGTCGGGCTGCGGTGAGCGGAAGCTGGTGGTCAGGCGCCACGCCGCCGCGCCGAGGACGGCCGCGCAGCAGACGCCCACGACGATCAGGAACCACGGCTGGGCGGCATCGGTCCCTGCGCCGATGCCGTGCGCTACGGACAGTGGCCAGAGTAGGTAGGTCGTCCAGTGCACGGCGCGGAATGCGCGCGCACCGATGCGGTGGCGCAGGAGGGCCGTGATGACCACCGCCAGTGTGAGGTCGACCGCGAGGGTGCCCAGCCCCAGCCAGAACGGCTGATATGCCGCGAGGAACGGAAGAACCAGGTCGACCAGTTGCAGTTGGGCATAGCTGTCGAAGAAGAGGCTGACGATATGGATGCCGATGAACGCCGTGGCAAGGACTGCGACGTCGCGGTGCAGACGCGCAAGGCCGAACCTGGGTAGTCCGGCCGCGGGCCGGCCTGACCGCACGGTGATGCCGAGCACGACGGCCAGGCTGAACAACGCGAGACCGACGACACCGGTACCGCGCCCGAGTGCCCAGAATGCTTCATCCATGGCGCACCTCTTCCACCGGGACGTCCTGATCTGCCGTGGACTCGGTCGGCCAGCCTCCGACAGTGATGACGCGGCCGTGCTGGTCGACCAGTCGCGCCGGGGCACGACGGGCCAGCCACCCCGGTGCGGCGTCGCCATGGATGATCGCGGCGGTGGCGAACGAGTTGGCGAGGAAGCAGCTCGAGGCTGCTACCGACACGGTGCGCCACACCGGCGCGGCGGGCCTGCCCGTTCGTGGGTCGAGAATGTGGTGCATCTGCTCTCCCCCGCGCAGCCACCGGCGGCGGACGGTGCTCGAGGTGGCGACTGCCGCTCCGGCCCGGACCTGCACCCGCCCCGCGGGCTCACCCGGGGCGTCTTGCACGGTGACGTGCCACCCGTCGGCCGGTTCCGGGCCGGCCGTGGCGATGTCGCCGCCGAGGGACAGCAGCACCCCGCATCCCAGACGACGCGTGATCTCGCCGGCTACCAGGTCGGCGGCGACGGCCTTCGCGGTGGCCCCGAGGTCGAGTGCGAGGTGACCGGGCACGGTGAGATACCTTCCCCGCAGCTGCATACTCTGCCACCCCGGTCGGGAGGAGATCACCGCCCGTACCGGCCGGTCATCGCCGAGGACGAGCCGGATGTCCCGGTCATAGCCGATACCGTTCATGCTCCGTCCGAGCGTGGGATCGACCAGCCCGCCGGTCAGCTGCGCCGCCTCCACACCCCGACGGATCAGCACAGCGAGCAACCCGCTCACGGTGACTCCCGAAGCCTGTCGTGCCGCGATCCGGTTCAGCTCCGAATCGGCGCGGAAGCGGCTGGCGACCATGTCGATGCGAGCGAGCTCGCGGTGGGCGATCTCCAGCGCGTCCTCCAGTGCGTCCTCGCGGTCGACGACGAGGCGTGCGGTCGTGGACCACAGGTGCCATTCCCGTGCCGCCCGCATCATGACCCGCTCGATGTCGCGTCGGACTCGGACGAGGTGGACTCGGAGACAGCGCCCGATTCTGCCGATTCGCTCGACGCTTCGGTCGCGGATTCCGTCGTCGCCGAGGAGTCTTCGGCGGTGGTGTCGCTGGAAGAGGTCGACTCGGTCGTCTCAGCCTCAGTGGTCGACTCGGCCTCGGTGGTCGACTCGGTGGTGCTTGTGGCGGTGGTTGTGGTTTCCGTTGTCGTGGTCGACGCGGTCGCATCCTGGATACCGGCGGCGATGCCGGACACGACGACACCGGTCGCGCCGACACTCATCGCGACCACCATCGCCGTCGCCAGTCGTGTGCGAAGCCATGCCTTGCGGATCCCGTTCATTTCGCTCTCCTCCTGATACGACCAGGGTGCTGATCGCGTCCGAGAGGAGCCCAAGATGAAGGCAAGCCACGGGTTCACGGAACCTATGCGATCCCTATGGGTCCTGCGCCGGAGTTGTTACGGCTGCGTCCGGTGCAGCGGCAACCTGACCGTGAAGGTCGTGTCGCCTGGTTCGCTGTCGACGGTGATGGTGCCGTCGTGGGCGACGATGATGGCGTGCGCGATGGACAGGCCCAGTCCGGTGCTGCCGGCGTCCCGGTTGCGGGAGTGATCTCCTCGCGCGAAACGCTCGAACAGCCGGTCGCGCACGCTGGGATCGATGCCCGGCCCGTCGTCGGTCACCCGGATGGTCGCGTGAGTGTCGTCGGCCCACAGTGATGTGGTGACGACGGTCCCGGGTGGGGTGTGTGTGTGAGCGTTGCGGAGGAGGTTGGACAGCACTTGCCGGATGCGGTTCTCGTCGCCTGGAACGATGGCCTCGTCGTCGACCTCGCCCAGTCGCCACTCGCGTGTGGAATCGGCGGCGTGCGCGTCGCTGACGGTGTCGATCACGAGCAGTGTGAGATCGACGGCATCCTCACGCAGCGACTGGCCGGCATCCAGCCTCGCGAGCAGGAGCAGATCGTCGACGAGGTCCGCCATGCGGGCCGATTCCGCCGAGATCCGATCGAACGAGCGTTCCTGGGTGGGTGTCATCGGTGCGCCCTCCGCCTGGGAGAGTTGCGCGTAGCCGCGGATGGATGCCAGAGGGGTGCGCAGCTCGTGGCTTGCATCGGCGATGAAGCGGCGAAGCTGCGCCTCGCTGTGCTGCCGTGACGTGAGGGCGTCCTCGACGTGCCCGAGGAGCGTGTTCAGTGATCGCCCCACACGTCCCACCTCCGTATCGGGGTCGGTGTCCGCCGCCTGCACGCGGTCTGGGATGTCGACCTCGCCGTCGGCCAGTTCGCGGACGGCCACCCGGTCAGCGACGGCCGCTACGCGGCTGAGCGGACGCAGGCTGCGCGTCACGACCACCGCCAAGCCCACGAGGATGAGGAGCAGCGTCGCACCCGACACGGTGAGGAGGATGAGGGCCAAAGCGGTGGTGGTCGCGGTGACATCCTCGACTGAGCGTCCGGCGATAACGGTCGTGCCCGCCTGGGTCCCCGACACGACACGGAACACGCCGATCTCCGGGCCGAGGTCGACGGTGGCGGGCACCCCGTCGGTGAGATCGGCTGACTGCAGGAGTTGCTCCTGTTCGTCGGTGAGGGTCACCTCGTCGCCGGTGTCGGTGACGTATGCCGACTCGCGGACGGAACCGTCCTCGCCCAGGACTGCCTGCAGCGACCCGACCCGCTCGGCAGGGCCGTCGTCGATGAAAGACCGGGGCTGCTCTGGACCTTCCTCGCCCGCGGGGCCGCCAGGCCCCACAGCCCGCTCGAGATCCTCCAGCACCTGCGCATCCAGCCGCTCGTACACGAACGACCGCAGCGCCACCGTGGTGAGGATACCCGCGACGAGCAACCCGATCGCCACGAGAGCACCGGTGCCCACCACCAGGGTGCGCCGCAGCGTCCACCGCCGCCTGCTCATGAGCTGGGCTTGATGGTGTAACCGACGCCTCGCACGGTGTGGATCAGCGGCTCACCGAGCGTGTCGATCTTCTTCCGCAGGTAGGAGATGTAGATCTCCACGACGCTCGAGTTGCCGCCGAAGTCGTAGCTCCAGACCTGGTCAAGGATCTGCGCCTTGCTGAGCACGCGGCGGGGGTTCTGCATGAGGTACCTCAGCAGTTCGAACTCCTTCGCGGTCAGCTTGATCGGTGTTCCGCCTCGCTCCACCTCGTACGTGTCCTCGTCGAGGGTGAGGTCGCCGACGTGCAGTCGGGGGTCGTTGTCGGCGGCTGCAGCGACGTGTCGGCGGGCCATCCCGCGGAGCCGGAGCACGACCTCCTCCAGGTTGAACGGTTTGGTCACGTAGTCGTCGCCGCCCGCGGAGATTCCTGCGATGCGGTCCTCGACAGCGTCCTTCGCGGTCAGGAAGAGGACGGGGATGTTGTTGCCGGTCGCGCGCACGCGGCGTAGCAGCTCCACCCCGTCGAGCCCCGGCATCATCACATCGAGGACGAGCAGGTCCGGTGCGAACTCGCGGATGACGTTGAGCGCCTCCTGCCCGTTCGCGGCGGTGCGCGCATCCCAGCCCTCATTGCGCAGCGCCATGCGCAGCAGTTCGCTGAGGTTCGCCTCGTCGTCGACGACGAGCGCGCGGATCGGCGACCCGTCGGGCCGGGTCAGCGGCGCTGGCCGGGGGTCTGGGAATGTCATGGCTCTAGCTTCCCGGTTTCGTATCTGTTGGTCCAATGTTCGTCGGGTTCCGTGTCCCGTCCATCGACGACGGTGGGGTTGGGACGGTGCGATCGGATCTCGTTCTCCCCACCGTGCGGGCGGAAGCTTCATGGTTCCTATGGGGCAGTTAAAGCGAGCGTTCGAGGTCAGCAGCTTCGAACCGGTGTGCGCCCCTTCGTAGGCGGCGCACGCTGACCCATGACCCTGCATTCCTGCGGACTCTCCGTCGACTCGGGCTCAATGCCGGTTCATAGGACCGGGCAATGGCGGTTTTAGGTCCGGCGCGTACCCAGGACGCATGGACATGAAAAGACGAACCCGGAATACCTTGATCGCGTCCGGTCTCGTCGTCGCCCTGACCGGCGGTGGCGCGGCCGCGTGGGCCGCCGACCGTTTCCTCGTCGAGCACGTCGAGATCGCCGATGTGTCGGAGTACGAGGCACAGAACTCCACGTCGGATGACACGTCGGCCGCGACCGCCGAGGCGACGGAGTCGACGCAGGAGACGGCCGTCACGGACACCTCGTACACCGACGGCGATACGTCGGTCACGGTCAGCACGGTCACCGAAGGGTCGGGCGACGACACGGTCACCTACTACGTCGCCGACGTGGTGCTGTCGGACGCCACGACACTGCGAAGCGCGTTCGCGAAGGACCAGTTCGGTGAGAACATCACCGAGCTCACCAGTGAGATCGCCGCCGACAACGGTGCGATCTTCGCCGTGAACGGCGACTACTACGGCTTCCGCGACACCGGCATCGTGATCCGCAACGGCGTCGTGTACCGCGACGAGCCCGCCCGGGCGGGGCTCGTCTTTTACACCGACGGCACGGTCGAGGTGTACGACGAGACGACGACGAGCGCCGACGAGTTGCTGGCCGCCGGCGCGTGGAACACGCTGAGCTTCGGTCCCGCGATCGTCGAGGACGGCGCCGTCGTCGACGGCATCGAAACCGAAGAGGTGGACACCAACTTCGGCAATCACTCCATCCAGGGTGACCAGCCGCGCACCGCCGTCGGCGTGATCGACGAGAACCACCTGGTGTTCGTTGTCGTCGACGGCCGGCAGGAGGGGTACAGCGCGGGTGTCACCCTCACCGAACTCGCCGACATCATGATCGACCTCGGCGCGACCAGCGCCTACAACCTCGACGGCGGCGGCTCGTCGACCATGTACTTCAACGGGGAGGTTATCAACCAGCCCTCCAACGGCGGCGAACGCGGCACCAGCGACATCCTCTACGTCGCGGGGTGACGAACATGATCGTGCTCATCCCCGCCTACGAGCCTGGCGCGAGACTCGAACCGGTCGTCGCGGGCCTCGTGGACGCGGACCCCGATCTGGAGGTCGTCGTCGTTGACGACGGCAGCGGGCCGGAGTTCACGGAAACATTCGAGCGTGTCGAGCGGCGCGGGGCGACGGTGTTGCGACACGTCCACAACCGCGGCAAGGGTGCCGCGCTGAAGACCGGCCTGGACTATGTGCTGACGGCGCATCCTGGGGATGACGTCGTGACCGCCGACGCGGATGGCCAGCACCCCGTGCCCGACATCCTCCGGGTCGCCGATGCCCTGCGCGAGGACATCGTCGTCGGCACCCCGACGCTGGTGCTCGGTTGCCGCTCGTTCATGGGGCGCGTCCCGGCGCGCAGCCGAGCCGGGAACGCGCTCGCGCGCGGCGTGTTCCGGCTCGCGGCCGGATGGAGCCTGACCGACACGCAGACCGGGCTGCGCGGCATCCCGTCGGGTCTTCTCGAGTGGGTGCGCGCTCAGCCGGGCGAGCGGTTCGAGTTCGAGCAGAACGTGCTGTTGCGCTGCCGCCGGGACGGCGTCCCGACCCGTGAGGTCGCGATCGAGACGGTGTACCTCGAGGGCAACGCGTCCAGTCACTTCCGCCCCGTTGTCGACTCGGCGCGCGTCGCACTGCCGCTGGTGATGTTCGCCGGCTCGTCACTGCTCGCGTTCGCAGTCGACACGGTGGCGCTGCTTGTACTGAACGCGCTCACCGGCCTGCTCGTCCCGTCAATCGTGGCTGCCCGCGTGCTGAGCGCATCGGTGAACTTCGCCGTCAACCGGCGCATGGTCTTCCCCGGTTCGACAGGCTCACCGGCCGGACGGGGCGGGGCGACGGGTCAGGCGCTGCGGTACGCGCTGCTGGCGGTCGCTCTGTTGGCGTCGAATGTGGTCTGGCTCGAGGCGCTCACCGAAGCCGGCGTCCCCCTCGTAGCCGCGAAGATCGCGACGGAGGCGGTGCTGTTCGTCACCAGCTACGGCGTGCAGCGCAGCTTCGTGTTCCGCGCCCCACCTCGAAACGGAGGACTCAGACCGGGACCAGAGGCCAGTCCAAGCAACCGCCAAGGTCCCCCGACTGCAATGACATCCGAACGCTTCACCATCAGGAGGAACCCATGACCACCAGCGCGCTGATCCTGTTCGCCGTCGACCTGGCCGCGGCGGTCGTGCTGAGCGTGGCGCTCTACTACCGCCGGCACCGCCGACGCGACCTCGTCGTCGCGTTCATGGGTGTGAACGTCGGCGTCATGGCCGTCGCCGCCGTTCTCGGCACCGCCGAGGTGGCGCTCGGGCTCGGCCTGGGACTGTTCGGGGTGCTGTCGATCATCCGGCTGCGCTCGTCGGAGATCTCGCAGCGAGAGGTCGCGTACTACTTCGCCGCTCTGACCATCGGTCTGGTCTCGGGTCTGCCGCAGACCGACCCGTGGCCGGTGGTGGGCCTCATCGGCCTCGTCCTGGCGGTGCTGTGGGCCGCCGACCACCCTGGGCTGCTGGCACGCAGCCGGCACCAGATCGTGCGGCTGGACCGCGCGGTCAGCGACGAGCTGGTGCTGCGCGCGGAACTCGGACAGCGCCTCGGCGGCACGGTCACCTCCGTCACCGTGCAGGAGCTCGACCTCGTCAACGACACCACGCTCGTGGACGTCCGTTACCGGATCGAGGGTGCCCAGACGCGGCGGACGTCGCGCAGCGTGGCCCAGATGACGGATACCGCCACCCGGTCGCGTGCCGTTCCCCCTGCCGTCGCCACGTCCGACGCGGCCATGGTGGGTGACGCGAACCTCGCGGAGGCACGGCGATGATCGCGCTTGACCGGTTCGACGCGGTGTCGCTGGAGGAGATCGTGGCGGAGGCGTCCCTCCTGACGCGGGTGGACCGCAAGTACGTTGTTCCGCGTGCGGATCTCGCTGCGGTGCTCGCTGGACTTGATGAGCGCACCCGTGTGCTCGAGATCGACGGTGCGCGCGACTTCGCGTACGAGTCGGTGTACTTCGACACTCCCGATCTGCTGAGCTTCCGGATGGCCGCGCAGCCGCGGCGACGCCGGTTCAAGCTGCGCACCCGCAGCTACCTCGACACCGGCTCGTCGTACCTGGAGATCAAGACGCGCGGTGCCCGGGGCACGACCGTCAAGGAGCGCGACGAGTACGACCCGCGGCGACGCGGCGAGCTCACGCCCGACGCCCGCGACGATGTCGCCGACGCGCTCGCAACCATCGGAGTGGCATCCGAACGAGCGGACGAGCTCGACGCGACGCTGATGACCCGGTACCGCCGTGCCACGCTCCTCGCCCCCGACGGTGCTGGGCGGGCGACCGTCGACACCGAACTGGAATGGATCGAGGCCGACGGCCACGGCTTCACACTCCCGCGCCTCGCGATCGTCGAGACCAAGTCCGGGTCGACTGCGTCGGCCGTTGACCGGCTGCTGTGGCGTGCGGGACACCGCCCCGCCACGGTCAGCAAGTACGCGACCGGGCTCGCCGCACTGCACCCCGAACTACCCCGCAACCGCTGGGCGCGCCTGCTGCGCGGGCCGTTCTCCGACTTTCAGGACTCTCATCGCCCGGCCCCCTCCCGACGGATGATGTCCGCGCCCACCGGTCCGGTAGCCGCGCAGACCGGCCCGCTACCCGCACGAAGCCTTCCCATCCCGACCCGAATCGAGGACGCATCATGCTCCGCCGCCTGACACTGACCGCCGTTCCCCTCTCCGTCGCCGCACTCGTGCTCGCCGGCTGCGCCACGCAGACCGTCGCGTCGTCGTCGTCCACTTCGACCACGAACGAGGAGACCACCACCGTCGAAACGACGGCAGTCGTGGACTCCGACCTGACCGCCGACGCCGTGCTCGCGGCGAACAGCGACGTCACCGTGGTCGACGATGACGAATGGTCCGAATCCGACGCCGTCGACATCACCCTCAGCGGCTCGTCGGCCTCGTCCGACTCGGACTCGGTGACCGCCGACGGCGCGACCGTCACGATCACCGACGCCGGCGTGTTCCGGCTTTCCGGGTCGCTTGACGGCCAGGTCGTCGTCGCGGCCCCCGATGACGCGCAGGTCGTGCTGATCCTGGACGATGCCGAGATCTCGGCATCCGATTCCCCTGCGATCACCGTGACCTCGGCCGACGATGTCGCGATCGCGCTCGCCGACGGGACGACGAACACCGTGTCGGACACCTCGTCGTATGCCGAGGACGCGGCGGCGAATGCGGCGATCTACAGCGACGCCGACCTCACGATTACCGGCACGGGGGCGCTGGAGGTGTCGGGCAACGGCAACGACGGCATCGCGAGCACCGACGACCTCGTCATCGTGTCCGGCGAGATCACCGTCGACGCCGTGGACGACACGCTGCGCGGCAAGGACTCGCTTACCGTCGCCGGCGGGACGCTCGCACTCGACGCCGGCGGCGACGCGCTCAAGAGCGATCAGGACGAGGACGCGACCCAGGGGTTCATCGTCGTCTCGGGCGGCGACGTGACCGCCACGAGCGGCGACGACGGCTTCGCCGCGACGACGGATGTCGTCATCACCGGCGGCACGGTGGACCTGGTCGCGGGATCGGATGCCTCCGCCGCCGATGCCTCACCGAAGGGCCTGTCTGCGGGCGTGGTCGCGGTGATCGAAGGCGGCAATGTCGCGATCGACGCGGTGGACGACGGTGTGCACTCCGACGGCTCGATCGGGATCGGCGGCGGCGCGGTGACGGTGAGCGCCGGCGACGACGGCATCCATGCCGAGCAGACGCTGGAAATCCGCGACGGCGACGTGACGGTGACCGAGTCGGTGGAGGGACTCGAGGCCGCGGCGATCGCGGTGTCGGGCGGAGCTGTGGACGTCACGGCGAGCGACGACGGCGTGAACGCCGCGAGCGGGACCACGACGACCGGTCAGGGCGGCATGGGCGGTGGCGGCGAGGCCGACACCGGCGAGACGCTCACCGTGTCGGGCGGGACGCTGCGAGTGGTCGCAGGTGGCGACGGGCTGGACTCCAACGGCTCGATCTCGTTCACGGGCGGCACCACCACCGTGGCCGGGCCGAGCTCGGCCGGAGGCGAGGGAGCGGTCGACGCCAACGGCGAGATCACGGTCGACGGCGGTGAAGTCTTCATCGCGGGCAGCGTTCTGGTCGCGCCGACCGGCGCACAGCAGTGGGTCGCCGCGACGGCAAGCGGCTCGGCGGGTGACACCGTCGAGGTGACCGATGCCTCAGGCACCGTCATCGCCTCGTTCCAAGCCGAGCAGGCCTTCGCCGCCGTGTTCTACAGCGGCCCCGGCATCACAGACGGTGGCAGCTACACGATCACAGTAAACGGAACGGCCGTCGCGACCGTCACTGAGGGAACGAACGTGTCCTCCGGCATGGCCGGCCCCGGCGGCGGCAACGGGGGTGGCGGCGGCCGACGACCCTGACCCCGTGCTTGGCCACCCTTGGTACTGCCACTTCCCTGACTGTCACGGACGAGGAGGAGGACGGTCTTCACCTTCCAGGTGGCCGGTGGGAGAGAAGCCGCCCCGTCCCGGCCTGGAGGGGTGAACACCAGCTGGGGTGAGCAGCACCCGAAGCTCTCACCCCACGTGCGTCCCACACGGACGCACGGCGAGACGTCGGCGATCCCCACGCCGGCGTCTCGCGGCACCCACCCACTCCGCACAGCTCAGAACCGCCACGCGGCCGCGTCAGCGTGAATGAAACGATCAGCCTTCATAGGAACGTCCAAGGTTCGGTGAAGTGCCCGCTTGGCGGCGACGGTGAAGGTGGTGGACATGCACACTGACTCGCCCCGGCATGTCCGGAGAGCGGTTTGCTGGTGTCAGCCGGCTTGTTCAACCGGTTCGATGCGAGCGTAGTCGAGCTGCTCCACCTCGAGCGGCGTGAGGTCGTCGATCGAGCCG